>Ga0256405_10001530_pt1 | contig 62248 bp, 46 predicted proteins | sample RumenRJG_02DNA_FD_189096 | JGI IMG/M metagenome (GOLD analysis project Ga0256405, IMG submission 189096) | Bovine rumen microbial communities from Lethbridge, Alberta, Canada - RJG_02 | ecosystem: Host-associated > Mammals > Digestive system > Stomach > Rumen | place: Canada: Alberta... | reverse complement strand
TTCGCGGTCATTCACGTTCTAAAAATAAACATTCACGGTCATTTTTGTTCAAATAAAAATTCACGGATATTCACGGATATTCGCGGTCATTCACGTTCTAAAAAAAAAACATTCACGGTCATTTTTGTTCAAATAAAAATTCACGGATATTCACGGCTATTCGCGGTCATTCACGTTCTAAAAAAAAACATTCACGGTCATTATTGTTCTTCAAAGACACTATTGCAGTTTTTTGTAATGGAAGCGGTGGGGCGTGTCGTCGCCGAGGCGTTTGCGACGGTTCTCTTCGTATTCGGAATAACTGCCTTCGAAGAAGTAGACCTGCGAGTCGCCCTCAAAGGCGAGGATATGAGTGCAGATGCGGTCGAGGAACCAGCGGTCGTGGCTGATGACCACGGCGCATCCGGCAAAGTTCTCGAGACCTTCCTCGAGGGCACGCATCGTATTGACATCGATGTCGTTGGTGGGCTCGTCGAGGAGCAGGACGTTGGCTTCGCTCTTCAGTGTCAGCGCCAGGTGCAAGCGGTTGCGCTCGCCACCGCTGAGCACGCCGGCCTTCTTGCTCTGGTCGTTGCCGCTGAAGTTGAAGCGACTGATGTAGGCGCGGCTGTTGACCAGGCGGCCGCCCATCTGTATCTGCTCGTTGCCCTCGCTGACCACCTCCCAGACCGACTTCTCGGGGTCGATCTGCACGTGCTGCTGGTCGACGTAGCCGATTTTGACCGTCTCGCCGACGGTAAAGGTGCCGGTGTCAGGCTTTTCGAGGCCCATAATGAGGCGGAACAAGGTCGTCTTGCCGCATCCGTTGGGGCCGATGACGCCGACGATGCCGGCGGGGGGCAGCGAGAAAGTGAGGTTCTCGTAGAGCAACTTGTCGCCGTAGGCCTTGCTTACGCCCTCTACTTCAAGCACTTTGTTACCCAGACGCGGACCGTTGGGGATGAAGATTTCGAGGTTCTGCTCCTTCTCCTTGACGTCCTCGTTCATCATTCGGTCGTAGGCTGCCAGACGTGCTTTGCCCTTGGCGTGGCGCGCCTTGGGGGCCATACGCACCCATTCCAGCTCGCGCTGCAGGGTCTTGCGGCGCTTGCTTTCCTGCTTTTCCTCCATCGCCAGGCGCTGCGTCTTCTGGTCGAGCCAGCTGCTGTAGTTGCCCTGCCATGGGATGCCCTCGCCGCGGTCCAGTTCGAGTATCCATCCGGCCACGTTGTCGAGGAAATAGCGGTCGTGCGTGACGGCGATGACGGTGCCTTTGTATTGCTGCAGGTGGTGTTCGAGCCACTCGATCGACTCGGCGTCGAGGTGGTTGGTAGGCTCGTCGAGCAGCAGGATGTCAGGCTCTTGCAGCAGCAGGCGACACAGTGCCACGCGGCGACGCTCGCCACCGCTGAGGTTCTTCACCAGCTGGTCCTCGTCGGGGCAGCGCAGGGCGTCCATAGCGCGCTCCAGGCGGCTGTCGAGGTTCCAGGCATCGTGCTGCTCAAGCAGTTCGGTCAGCTCGCCCTGCCGTTCGCACAGCTTGTCGAAGTCGGCGTCGGGTTCGGCGAAGGCGCTGTTGACCTCTTCGTATTCCTTCAGCCAGTCGACAACGTCCTGCACGGCTTCCTGCACCACCTCCTTGACGGTCTTGGTGTCGTCCAGTTTGGGCTCCTGCTCGAGGTAGCCGACGCTGTAGCCAGGTGCGAAGACCACTTCGCCCTGATAGTCCTTGTCGACGCCGGCGATGATTTTCAGCAGGCTTGACTTGCCGCTGCCGTTGAGACCGATGATGCCGATTTTGGCTCCGTAGAAGAAGCTCAAATAAATGTCTTTCAATATCTGGCGGCTTGGCGGAATCAGTTTGCCCACGCCAACCATCGAGAAGATAATCTTTTTGTCGTCTGCCATAATTTATGTTGATATAATATTGTTATTCAGAATCGGTAATTGGTAATATGTTTGACATTTATGGTCAATTCCTGGTTATTTATGGTAATTCCCGTTCAATGAATCAGATAGCGATAAGTTCTTCGCCAAGATTTTTCAATGCCTGTTTTATTTCAAGTTTGCGGTGCTCGCTGGGCGTTTTTATTCCATATATATATTTCGACAAAAGGCTTTTGTTTATGCCCATCTGACGAGCCACTTCCGATACGTTTAGTTGTGGAAAGCGTTTGAAAATCTGTGCTATTTCGTTATCGCTGTCGGGTTCTTTTTCTTCGAGGAAACTGGATATATGTATGTCTTCGTCGATTTCGGGCCACCGCACTGCATCGCCCTGCGGGTCGATTATGTATTCTTGTCGCTGTTTGCTGCTTGCATCCATCAACAACGGGAATGCTTCCAGCGGACGGCTGTGGGTTTGCCCTGCGCTGTCTCGCATATAGATGCGCCCTTCGTCAAACCATATTGTTTTGATTGATATGTTATTCATCGTGATACTCCTTCCAGGCTTTTATGAATTCTTCTTGATACATTTTTGTTATTTCCAGCGCTCTTTTTAGGTCTCGCGGTTTTATTCCAGTATTTTCAATTAGAGTAACTTCAGGATCTATTGCGATTTTTGCTTTTCCATCAGCATTCTGTATGTGTACGTGCATTGGTAAATGCTCCTCTGAATAGAAGAAGAAACGTAATCCAAACAAGTTTAGTAATGTTGGCATATCATTATTATTTTTTGCAAAAATAGGAATAAAATTTTATCCCCACAAATTTATTTTGTCGGTTTGGGGAAAAGTCGTATGTTTTGCATTCGCAAACCGAAAGGAAGGTTTGACGAAAGAAAGCGCATTTTCGCCTTATTCCGCACTGTGAAACTGGACATTTCGCTAGCTGTAATACAATGGAATAATGAGAAAATGAATGCTCCGTTGCGGCGGATTTGCAATCCGACGCTGCTTAATATAAGGATTTGTAATCCGCAAATCATTGAAACGGCGACTTATGGCCCTTTCGCGCAGAATAAAAAAAACAATCGGACATTAACTCTAATGTCCGATTGTTATATTATAATATGGATGGATCCCCTGTCGCAAAGGTATTAATACTTGATTAGTCGTCGAACTTTATATCCTTCACATTGAGCTGGATCTCGGTCTTGCCGCGCCAGTAGTTTTCTTCGAGCTGATAGCAGACGTCGAACATCTCCTGGCGGCTGACGCGGTTGTAGTATTCGCCCAGCTGGAAACCAATGGCGGGAAAGGCATTGGCACTGTCGGACGAGAGTACAGAGAACTTCAGGTGGTTGGAACCCACCACACGCGGCGGCTGAAGCGGATTGCTCTCCAGATGGCGTGTAACAAATATGGGCATCGTGTTATCCGGACCGAACGGTGAGAACTGCTTCAAGATGCGGAGGAATTTCGGCGTGATGTCCGAAAAGTTGATTTCAGTGTCAATCTCGATCTCGGGGGTTGTTGCCTCGGCAGGGATCGTGCGACTGACCACATCCTCGAAACGTTCCACAAAGAGCTCGATATTTTCCGGTCTGAGCGACACACCGGCAGCGCTCTTGTGACCACCGAAGTGTTCCAACAGGTCGCTGCACTCTTCCAAGGCGGCATGGATGTCGAACTCCTTAATACTACGGGCCGAGCCGACGTAAAGGTCGTCTGTCGAGCGTGTCAGCACTATCGTGGGACGATAGTAGGTCTCGACAAGACGCGAGGCGACGATACCGACAACGCCGCGGTGCCAGTCCTCGCCATAGAGCACTATCGAGTGGCGTCCTCCAAGTGCGGGGTCGCTCCCCAAACGGCGTTTGGCTTCCTCGGTAGCCTGCGTGTCGAGGCCCTTGCGTTCCATATTGTAGTTGTTGATCTCTTCGGCCAGCTTTGATGCCACCTCCATATTCTCGGCCAGCAGCAGTCGTACCGAATCGAAGGCACTGTGTATACGTCCGGCAGCATTGATACGGGGACCTACGAGGAAAACCAGATCACTGATATTGAGGTCTTTTTCGAAATACGAGTCCTTGTCCGGATTGCCGATGCGATCCTCCTTCGAGCGTGCCTCGATATGTCCGTATGTAAGTATCGCTTCGATGCCCGGACGCGGATAGGTGTTGATGACTTTCAGTCCGAACGAAGCCAAAACCCTGTTCTCGCCTGTCATCGGGACAATGTCCGAGGCGATGCTGACAGCCACGAGGTCGAGGTAACGCAACAGTTTCAGTTTCAACATCTCCAGATTCTTCTGCTGGTCGCGCGACAACTCCTCGCCCGAATCGCACAGCCGCACCCCTATCTTCTGCTCCATATACGCTTCGACAATCTTGAAGCCTATGCCGCAGCCCGACAGCTCCTTGTATGGATATGGGCAATCGGCGCGCTTGGGGTCGAGGACGGCACAGCAGTCGGGCAGTACGTCGCCCGGCAGGTGGTGGTCGCCGACAATGATGTCGATTCCAAACTGTTTGGCATACTCAGCCTGCTCGATTGCCTTGATGCCGCAATCGAGGGCTATAATCAACTTTACGCCAGTTTGTTTGGCGTAGTCGATACCTTGAAAGGATATCCCATATCCTTCGGTATCGCGATCAGGAATATAGAAGTCGATGTTGTAATGCAGGGTATGGAAGTAAGAGTACACCAGTGCCACCGCCGATGTCCCGTCGACGTCATAGTCGCCGTATATCAACATTCTTTCCTTCTTGCGCACCGCATCATTAATGCGCGCAATAGCACGGTCCATATCTTTCATCAAGAATGGATCGTGAAGTTGGTCTAAACTCGGACGGAAGAAATGTTTTGCTTCCTCAAAAGTAGTCACACCACGTTCTACAAGCAGCGTAGCAATAATTTTGTCTACACCCAAAGAATCCGCAAGTTTTTCAACAACCTCTATTTCATAATCTTTCCTTAATATCCAACGTTTTTTACTCATTTTTTACTGGGCGTAAAATTACAAACTTTTCCGCAATTGCGGAAAAAAATTTTCACAACGCCTCCGTAAACATCAGATATCAAACAATTTATTTTTTAAATTTTATTAATATATGCCTACTTCTTTTTCCTCCATTGGGCCAAGAGATTGTAGCGCAGTATCGTAGTGCGGTAAATCTTTGCAGCTATCCATGTGCATAGCGGTATCGAGACCAGAAGCAGCACCATCGAGGCGACAACCTGCCCGGTTGGGACACCGAAGGGTATGCGCAACATCATCGCCACCGGCGACGTGAAAGGTATATACGAAAGCACCTGGCTGAGAACGCCCGACGGGGCATTCATCATGGTTGGCATCAGCAGCAGTGTTATCAGCAACGGTATGGTTAGAGGCAGCGAGAAAAGCTGGGTGTCGGTGTCGTTGTCGCTCATGGCACCGGCAGCAGCAAACAGCGTGGCATACAGCAGATAACCAAACAGGAAATAGAAGAGGAACAGCGGCACTATCACTTTGAAATCAATCGATGCGATACCCTCTACAAGCTGAGGTATTTCGCCCAGCTGACCGGCTTGCTGCATCTGAGCTGTAGCCTCGCTCCCTTTTGTTGCAAGTTCTGCAATCTCATGTTTCTCCGTGGCCATCCGGAAGAGGTCGCTGTTGCTGGCCTGTATTCCGACCAGCGCAATGCCCGTCAGCGCAATCCACAACAAGAACTGAGTAATGCCAACCATAGCGATGCCTATCACTTTGCCCATCATCAGTTGGAACGGTTTGACCGAGCAGATTATGACCTCCACAATCCTGCTCGATTTCTCCTCGACCACACCACGCATAACCTGGGCTCCGAACATGAAAATCACCACGTATATCAACATCGACAGGATCAGTCCCAGTCCGCTTTTCACTTCGATGAAAGCCTCCCTGCCGGTCTCCATATCCTCCGTCCGCAGGTTTATCTTGGTGTTGCTTATCAGCGCATACTCGTCGTCGCTGATACCATGTGCCTGCAACAGCCTGTTGCGCAGAATACTTTGCAGCTGACGGTCCACATCGAACCTCACCTGCTGCGTTGGCAGATCGCTCTTGTAATACAGACAGGCATCGGTCGGGATGGCATCGGTGGCACGCCGACGTATGTACAGAATGGCATCGGCATCGTCTTCCGAATCCATAGCCCGGCGAGCATAGTCGAAAGTGGCAGCATAGCGGTACGCGACATTGTCGGTCGACACAAACCGGCTATCGCTCCGCAACGTGTCTTCCCTGTCCAGGCCTCCAAACAGGCCTGATTCGTCAACAACCATCACCACAGACTTTTCGGCAGGCTTCAAGGCCAAGTAGATGGGTATGGCATAGAGGGCTGCAAGCAAAATCGGCACAATAATGGTCAATATCCAGAATGACGGCTTGCGTACACGGGTAAGGAACTCACGTTTTATGACAAGAACTATCTTATTCACGGTCACCTCCTTTCTTGACAGTAGCAATGAAGATGTCGTTCATCGACGGCAGAAGTTCCCGGAATGACACTATGCGCACCTGCGGCAGCAACACGGCAAGCAAATCGTTGGCGCTCCTGTCACTGCCAAGAGTCACCCTCAGAGCATTACCCTCCTCGACCGTGCAGTCCACGCACCATTCCGGCATTTGCAGATTGTCGGGCCTCCTGTCCAACTCCACACGGTATGTTCCTGCGCTGTAGGAACGTCGTATTTTTTCGACATTACCGCTGAGAACAACGTGCGACTTGTTTATCAGCGCAATATCGTCGCACAGCTCTTCCACCGACGACATGTTGTGCGTCGAGAGAATCACCGTAGCTCCACGCTTCCGCAGGTTCAGAATCTCCTCCTTCAGCATGGTTGCATTGACAGGGTCGAAGCCGCTGAAGGGCTCGTCGAAAATCAACAGACGCGGTTCGTGAAGCACCGTCACTATAAACTGCACCTTCTGCTGCATGCCCTTTGATAGCTGTTCCACAGGACGGTTCCACCAGTCTGCTATGTCGAACTTCTCGAACCATTGCATCAGTCTTTTCTCAGCATCCCTTTTGGCAAGTCCTTTGAGTTGCGCCAGATAGACGGCCTGTTCGCCGACCTTCATCTTGCGGTACAGTCCGCGTTCTTCAGGCAGATAGCCAATCTCACGCACATCGGCATCGCTCATCGGCTGCCCGTTGATCAGCAACTCGCCACGGTCCGGGAGGCTTATGCGGTTAATAAGCCTGATCAATGTGGTCTTGCCGGCACCGTTGGGGCCAAGCAGACCGAACACAGTTCCCTCTTCCACGCCGAGACTGACGTCGTCAAGCGCCCTGAAGGAACCATAGTTCTTTTCTATATGCAAAACTTCGAGAAACATATCTTATCTTTTTCGTACAAAGTCAATCCTTATCAGCACCTCTTCCAATGCTATCATCAACAGGCACAGCAACAGGCACCAGCGCCACAATTTGTAGCCTTCCGTCTGCTCCTTGAGGTAGACATCCAACGGCTTGTCGCTGTTCTGTACAACACTGCACCGCGCCACATTATTGTCTTTCACCATTTTCTTCAGCTCGTCGGCACCAAGAAACTGCATGTGCGACTCAATCCTCGAATAGTTGAACGACACGCCTTCTTTTGCTGCGCCCTCACATTCAAGGATGTAGTTACCAGCTCCGTTAAGTGGGCCGCGAGGGAAGAACACGAATCTGCTGCCCAGTCGACGGATGTCAGGAATCTCTTCAAATTCCGGCACACCATCCATACGCATGCGCACTTTGCCTTCCGTGCCGCCATAGTCGCCACTCAGCGCCAGCGGTTCTTCATTGCCAAACGACACATACAATGCCGTCGGCGGTACACTGTACAATGCCATATTGTACACTGTCGGGACAAACAAAGCCTGACGCACAAAATCGGAGTGTTCGTCGCGCAACGGTGCCGCTATCAGGTACAACCGTCCGGCGCCACTCTGCGTAACACTTATGTATTCGTCGCCGTTCGATAGGGTCATTATCGGCTCACGTATGGTCGATGCCGACGACTCCAACCGGTAATAGTCCGTAACCGTCGGCATCTCGACATCCTTGTTGCCTCCAGCAAATACATTGCTGTACAACGCATTGTCAAAATTGACCGCAGCCACCGGGAATCGTCCTTGCCGTCTCGACCCGATGCGTGGAGCAGCAAACAGACCAAGAGCCTCGTTATAGCTGTCCACATCAATATCGCTGCCCAATATCACAACCGCCGTACCGCCGTCGTCAACGAACCCTTTGAGAGACTGCGACATTCCGCTTGGCATCGATTTAAGTTCGTCGAGGACAATCACATCCGTGCCATCGATGCGGCTGAAGTCCATCTGTTGTACAGCCATCGATGCCATCACAACAGTCGAGTCGCCGTCAAACAGTTTTTCCAAGAAAATGTTTCTGTCTGCACCCTCCACGATGAGCCCCCTGATGCGGTCGCGTACATTGAGGGTGAAATAGTGCTTGTCGTCGAACGTGACAGGATAGTCGACCGTCTCGACGCGGCAGTTTAGTATTCCGGTCATGTCCACAACAAAATGCATGTCCACCTTCGAGCGGCTTTGTGCCGGCAGGTCGACAGTAGCCAATGCCCGTTGCCGTTCGTTGACAAAAAGCGTTACCGGCTGTTTTTCAAGATCCTCATCGCTCTCGTTGCAGACCCATACCTCTACCGTCACACTGCTGCCCTTATTGGTTACCGGAGCTCCAAGAGCCACAGAATCGATATATACATTGCTTCGGCCAGCCGATTCGAGAGGCACCAACGTCAGCCCTATGGTGCTGTCCTTCTTCAGGTCCGACAAATCGACCGTCGAAGCCTGAAAGTCGGAAATGATATATGCCTGACGGTTTTCGCCTCCGCCATGGCTAAGGAAATCAGACAGTTTCTGTACCGCTGCTGCTATCGTCAGTGTCGAGCCGCTGCTTTCCACGTCGTCAATCTCCGTAAGCATATCATCCTTGTTCAGCCAATGGAACTGTCGGCCAACGACATCGGATGTCATCAGCTGGAACCTGTCGGTAGGGCCATAGGCCGCGACGATTTCGCGCGCCTTCACTTTGGCTTTTTCCAGAAGCGACACGCTGCCGTCCGTACCATCCATGCTGAACGAATTGTCGATGTAGACACTCACCAGATTGTTGCCACTGGCAAAGGTGTTGTCGCCCTTCTTGATCACAGGTCGTGCAAAGGCAAGTACCAGAAAAACAATGGCCAGTATTCTTGCCGCCATTATCAGTATCTGCCTCAATGTCGACTGCTTCCTCGTCTCGGACTGGAGCTGTTCCAAACGTTCCACATTGCTGAAGTACACCTTTTTGTAACGCCTGAAATTGAACAGGTGTACAACAACTGGAATTGCAACTGCAACAAGTCCTATCAGAAATAATGGAGCCGTGAATATCATTTTTCCGTTTTCATTTTTGTTTTCGTCCCGAAGTACCTGCAGATATCTTTAATCCCGCACTCCGTACAATGCGGAGTCCGAGCCGTGCACACATAGCGTCCATGGAGTATTAGCCAATGGTGGGCTACAGGTATCTTCGCGGGCGGTATATGTTTTTCCAAAACCAGTTCCGTCTGCAGCGGGCTCTTCGACCCGGTCGTCAGACCAATGCGCTCCGACACGCGGAACACATGAGTGTCCACCGGCATGACCGACTGGTTGAATTCCACTGCGGCGACCACATTTGCCGTCTTTCGACCAACCCCTGGCAGAGTTTGCATCTGCTCCACACTCTCAGGCACCTTGCCTCCAAAATCCGCCACCAGCTTCTCTGCCATTCCTTTCAGATGGCGGCTCTTGCTGTTAGGGTACGACACCGACTTGATGTAACCGTATATCTCATCAACCGATGCCGACGCAAGCGCCTCCGCATCAGGATAGGCAGCAAACAAGGCAGGAGTAACCATATTGACACGCTTGTCGGTACATTGTGCCGACAGCATCACAGCAACGAGCAGCTGGAACGTATTCCCATAGTGCAACTCGCTCTGCGCCTGAGGCATCTCTTTCTCAAAGAATGCAATCAATCTGTCATATCTGTCTTTTTTTTTCATCTCTCAAGTTGGGAAGACTCAATTCTTAATTTTCACCGTTACCACCACTGGGTGATGGTCCGAAATCTCCGATTTAATTCTCTTGTATGCCACCGTCTGCAGGTCACGCGTGTGGACAATCATGTCGATGCGATAGGCTGGAAACGTCGTGGCACGTCTTTTGGTAAACGTTCCATGATACGTCGTACTGAACCCCTGGCCTTCAATACAATAACTATCATCAAAATAGCGTCGGCACTGCTGATAGAAATACGATGCCGGAGTTTCGTTGAAATCGCCTGCCACAATGGTCATGCGGTTCCTTTTCTCGAAGTACTCCTCCAAGACGCCCCACTCCCGTTCATGATTCATAATTGTACGACGGAATTTCTGCAGCGTGCTGCGTCCCGTCAGGCTGTCGACATTACCGTGCGAAATGTTCTCAATCTGCTTGTGGTCGCTCTCATCGAGCCCATACGAATTAAGATGTAGACAGTACAACCTCAGAGTGTCCGTTCCCCAAAGCAGATTCACATACAGTTTCGACGGCCCTTCTATGCGGACCACCCTGACGATAGGCAACTTCGAGAAGACGACCTCGCCAGTCATCGACCCGTTGTCGTAGCCCGAAGCCATGTGTCCGTAGCCACGCTCCTCCAGCATCTGCGTCAGATGCACATCGCCGCCTTTGCCTATATATTCCTGCATGGCAAGCACATCGGGTTGCTCTTCGTCGACCATTTCAAGAAAAGACAACATGTTCGAATCGGACCCCTCGCCATCCAGCTCCACGCCATTGAAATGATGGGCATTGAAAGTCATCACCTTCAGCACCCTCTCCCCTTCCTGTGGCTCATACGCCTCGTTGCCACCCACCTGAAAATACAGCGGCACATAGCTCCATCTTGCCACAATAGCCACGACCGACAGCAGAAACCATTTGCTCTTGAAACAAAGCCATACGACAACAAACAAAGCATTGGCTATCAAAAAATAAAGATACCCGTAACTCAGCAGCGAAACTATCATCGAGTCCGAGGGAGCAATCTTTCCCGCCATGGTCGATGCCAGCATCAGCACAGCGAGTATAAGGTTAATTATCAGTAGTATGAGTTTGATAAGTTTGCGCATTACATTTCAAATCAAAAAATCGACAAACAACTTAATTCATCATAAATAAATCACTTGTAATTAAACAAGAATTCTTTCTCACTTTTCGACAGAGCCTCGTATCCATGTTTTGATATCTTGTCAAGTATCTCATCAACACGTCTTTGATTTTCAGCTCTTCTGCGATTATATTCTTCATCGGTAAGAGGTCTTCCCCCGTCCGTTTTTTTCGTCTTCCCCATCTTTTTCCCACGTCGGACAGTGCTGCTTTTTTGACGAAGCGGACGCGACGCCATCATCCTTATTGCCACCACCGACAGCCATCCGGCCAAAGCGCCTCCGAGGTGCGCGATATGGCCTCCTGCATTCGATGCCGGTATCGACAGCAAGTCGATAATCACAATCGCAAGAGCCAGCCATTTCAGCTTTACCTGAAACGTGCGTATCAACCACAAACCGACCTCCTGATTGGGCACATATACCGCGACAGCGACAAACACTCCAAGAACTGCAGCCGAAGCCCCCACAAGCGTCGACACCTGCATCCGCCCAACAGGGAACATGTTGTATACCAACAAATACAGCAGCGCGCCGACAATGCCGGCAACAAAATATATCCATCCGAAACGTTTACTGCCCAAATATCGGCAACACATTGTGCCTCCGACAAACAGCATCAGCATGTTGAACAGTATATGCCACAGTCCGTCGTGCAGGAACATGTATGTAAGCAACGTCCAAGGGCGGCGCAGCAGGTCGCTCCATTGCGACGACAACGCCAACCATTCGTACCACCCTTCGCGCGCCGTGCCATTCGGCAAAGCATACAAATAGTCGACAAGCGGGAACAGTAGCATCAACACCCACAGCGCAACATTCACAATTATAAGTATCGACAGCAAGCTCCCACTTTTCAAAAACTCCGACAGCTGGTTTCCAACACGTTGTTTCTGCATTTTATTTTTTTTTGATTTGCAAATTTACATAAAAAAAACGAGTACAGAAAAATTATCGTATATTTGCATCGCTAATTGGAACGAACAAACAACGGTGACGATTCAAATAATACTTAAAATCAATGTCAAACCCTTATTATAAAACATCCGAACAATGACCGGCTTACGTTTTGCTCTTGTCGGAAAGCGTCTGGGACATTCCTTTTCGAAAAAATATTTCGATTCGAAATTCGAAATGTCAGGACTTGACAAATACAGCTATACCCTGCTTGAAATGCCGGATTTGAGCGACCTGACGAACATTGTGTCGCGCTGCAGCCTCGACGGTTTCAACGTGACAATTCCGTACAAACGCGACATACTGCCGCTTCTCGACTCTCTTGACCCCACTGCCGAAGACATAGGCGCCGTCAACACGGTTGCCGTATGCCACACCGCCTCCGGCATCGCCATGAGGGGATACAACACCGACGCTCCCGCATTCGAACAGACGCTGAGACCTCTCATCACACACCAGCATCGCAAAGCACTCGTCCTCGGCACCGGCGGAGCTGCCCAGGCTGTCGCTTGGGGGCTCAAAAAACTCAATATCGACTTCGTTTTCGTTAGCCGGCACCCCGAACTGCACACACTCAGCATCGGGTATGACACCCTATTGCGACTGAACCGGGACGACTTTGACTATCAAATAATCATCAACGCCACACCCGTAGGGATGTTCCCCGACATCGACAGCACGCCCTGGTGCCGCCCCGACCTGTTAACCAGCGGACATATATGCTACGACCTCACTTACAACCCTTCTCCCACACGCTTCCTCAATGAAGCCGCCGCCCATGGAGCCACAATCGTCGGAGGTCTCGAAATGCTGCATCGGCAAGCCGATTTGGCATTCGAAATTTGGACCCATACCTCAACTTCTAATTCCCAATCATCAAAGTGAAAATAATCCACACCAGCGACTGGCATCTCGGCCACATGCTATACGGTTACGACCGCAGCATGGAGCAAAACAGCATGATCGACCAAATGGTCGACCTCGTAGGCTCCCACCGCCCCGACGCGTTCATCGTCAGCGGCGACATTTTCCACACCTCTTCGCCCTCCAACCACGCCCAAAGCATGCTGGCAGAAGGGCTGATGCGTATTCGCAGTGCAAGTCCCGCGACAACAATTATAGTAACCGCAGGAAACCACGACAGCGGTGCCCGCCTCGAAGTGTTCCGCACTCCGTGGAAAGCCCTCGGCGTCCATGTCGTCGGACAATACTATCGCGACGACCTCCAGCAACACATCATCGAGATAGACGGCAAAGGTTTCGTAATCGCCCTCCCCTACATAAATGAATTCTTCATAACAGACGGGCTTTACGCGACCCTTCAAAACATGGTGGCCGACCGCAACAAAGCCGGCCTGCCGGTAGTCATGATGGCACACACAACCGTAACGGGATGCGACATCAGCTGGCACAGCAACTCGAACGAATATTCAGCCGGCGGCATCAACAGCCAACCCCTTGAATCCTTTGGCAACAGCTACGACTACCTTGCCCTGGGACATATCCACAAGCCACAACGTCTAAGCCCTAAAGCCTTCTACTGCGGCGCTCCGCTACCCATAGGATTCGACGAGGAGGGCGACCACGGCGCTCTCTTGGTAGAAATACCAAAACATGGCGACACACCGACAGTGACGCCTCTGCCTATCGAAAACCCGCTGCCGCTCAAGACCCTCCCCGAGCCGGATTCATGTCCAGCCCCTCAGACGTGGGACAACGTCAGGCAACTATTCGAAGCATTCCCCGACGGCGACGAATGCTACATACGTCTGAATGTCAAGGTCGACAACAGCGGTTTCATACCGGCATCGGCTGCCCAGACAGCAGCCCATATCGCCGAAAAGAAACAGTGCCGTTTCTGCCACATCAACCCAATCAGGGAAACTGCTAACAACAGCACGGACAAAAGACAACTTAACGTCGACGAGTTCCGGCAAGAGAAACCCATCGACATATTGGCCCGATACCTGCACGACAAAAACATCGTGTTCGACAACGACATGCGTGAAGTATTCGACGAGGTCCTACGAAACCTGAACATTTAATTCCCAACCACATGAAGCTACACAAACTCACCATACACAACATCGCCTCTATCGAAGATGCAACCATCGACTTCGAACAGCCGCCCCTTTCGGGCAGCGACGTGTTCCTCATCACTGGCAAAACCGGCTCCGGCAAATCTACCATCCTCGATGCCATCAGCCTCGCCCTCTATGGCAACACCCCGCGAATGGCCCATACCAAAATGGAAGGCTCCGTGGCCGATGGCGACAAATCCACTACCATAGGAGATGTCCGACAACTGCTGCGCCGCGGCACTGGCAAAGGCGATGTAGTCCTCGAATTCACAGGCAGCAACGGCTTACGCTACGTCGCTACATGGGGCGTAAGGCGCGCCTATGACAAGGCCGACGGGACACTGCAAGGCCGCACATGGAACCTGACGTGGGAAGGCAACAGACTCACAAAAGACCAGGAAATCAGAAACGAAATCGACAGAGCCGTCGGTCTCTCTTTCGACCAGTTCTGCCGGACGACAATGCTGGCTCAAGGCGATTTCACGCGATTCCTTAACAGCAAAGACGAAGACAAGTCAGAAATACTCGAGAAAATCACCGGCACAGGCATCTATACCAAAATTGGACAACGACTGGCCGAAATCACATCACTGAAACGACGAGAATGCGACAATGCAAAACTTGTCCTCGACAACATACAGATGCTGAGCGACGAGCAGAAAGAGCAGCTCAAAGCCGAGCAAGAGGAGAGGCAACATCAATGCAGCCTTATTGACACCGAGTTGAAAACTCTCGGAGAAAAAGTCAACTGGATCGGTAAATACATACAACTGCACCACGACATCGACGATGCAGGAAAGAACTATAGCCAAGCCCTGGAGAACAAAGACTGCGAGGCCGTCAAATCAAAGTCCGACACCGTCGGCCGCTGGAACGCCACAACAAACGCGCGCCAATGGGTCGCAGCTCTCGCCACTGCCAAGGACGAACAGAAAAATCGGCAACAAGAAATCGACAACCTCGGCAAAGAATGGCAACAGCTCGACAGACAGCTCGACAAGGCACAGCAGACCATCAACCGGCAGCAACAGAAAATCGCCGAAATCGACGCCATGCTCCTGTCCGAAGAAAAACGCGCGACGATTTACGAGCAATCACAAACTATCGTTGTACATCTCAACAGCATAGCCGACAGTCTGACCGCCATCAAGAATCACAGCAACGACAAAGCCACACTTGAGAACAAACTTAACCAGCTGCAAGAGAATCAGAAATCGGCACAGGAGGGTGAGACCCTGTTGATTTCGAAAATCAAGGAATGCGAAAATAAGCAAAGCGAATACAAAGCGAAATTACAGAGCGAAAATATCGACACCCTGCGCGAGCAGCAGAACAAATACCTGCAGCTGCTCAACAGTCTGGAAATAGCATCCGTACAATCGGATGCCTACAACAAGGAGGTCGACAGAATTGCCAACGAACGCAAGTCTCTCGACAATCTCAGCAATGAGACGAAAAAGCTCGAACAGCAATGCGAGGAACGTAAAGAGGCTTTAACGAAAGCCCATTTCGAGGTCGAAAGCCACAAACTCGTGCTCGAGCGCCTCGAAGACTCCGCAGGCAAATGGGCTGTGGCCATACGCGCCAAGCTCGCCGAAGGAGACACATGCCCCGTATGCGGACAGAGCATCGACCTGGCACATCTCCCGCATGAGGAAATCCTTTCCAGCTCCATCAAAGAAGCGCAGGACGAACTGAAAACAGCCGAAAACAAGCTCGAAGAACTGAAAAAAAAGGACCTCGACGACAAGGCAACCATCAAGTCCAACAACGACCAATACACCAGACGCAGCAAAGACATCGACAACGCATCACAGGAAAACGGAAAGGCACAGGAAAAACTCAACAATCTGCTCGCCTCTATCGAAGAGAAATGCGCCGAATTGGGAATCGGAATTCCGGAGACAGATGAAACCGGGCCAAAACACAGCGCAATACGCCATGAAGCGCAATCACGGCATTCGAAAATAGAGTCACAGCTGAAAGAACTGAGCGAATACGAGAAGCAGCTCAACAGCATTCGCGACGAAGAGAAAAAGCTGTCGGACGACCTTGAAAAAGCACGCGCCAAAACTTCAAACATCAAAGACGAAATATCGAAGCACAAGCAGGAGATAGCATCAGCCGCATCTCTCATCAAAACGAAGAATGACGAAATAAACGACAAGAAAACCGAGCTTTCGCAACTGTTCGGCACCAATGCCGACATGACAAAAATAAAATGGGATGACGTTGCATACATCTCAAACCTTGCATCAAAAATCATCGACGCAACCAACAAATACACCGCAGCAGTTCAAGAACGCGAAAAGCTGAAACACAAAACCGAAAGCTTCACAACGTCGATAACAGGCATCAACACGACCCTCGACAAAATACGCGAACTCCACACTTTCGACACCGCCGACTCTTCCGAATCCCCCGTTGTCGAGGGTGGCCTTTCTGAACCTGACTTCGAGGCCCTGGGGCTCGAGGCACAGAATCTTTTGACCAAAATAACCTCCGCAAAAAGCCTGCTCGGGAACGCACAGAAAAATATCGATGAAAACAGCCAGCTTGTCGACAACTATCTGGCCTCACCCGGTGCCGTCGCGCTGGGGCAATTAGAAGAGCTCTGCAAATACACCCCCGACGAGATTGCACGCCTCAAGGCCGATGTCGACAAAGCGCATGAAGATGTCACCATCGCCAAGTCGAAACTCGATGCCCTCAACAAACAACTCGACGATTTGATCAATTCGTCAACAGAAATCTTTGCCGACGGGGAGCAGACTCCTGGCGAAGCACCAGTTCCCCTCACAGTTGCGGAATATGAAGCAATCCGAACAGACCTCGGCCTTCGCATTTCGGCACTGAACGCCAAACTGTCGACTTTCAATCAGGAAATCGGTGCCTGCCGCAAAACACTTGACGACGACCAGAAGCAACACGAGCAACACGCCTCGCAAGTCGAAGAATACAACAGGCTCTGCTCCATTTATGACAAATGGGAACACCTGAACATGCTTATCGGCGACTCCAAGGGCAAGACATTCCGTAACATCGCACAGAGCTACGTGCTTGCCAACCTGATTCATTCCGCCAACAGCTACATGTCCATGCTGTCGGATCGCTATCGGCTCAACGTCCAGCCCGGCAGCTTCGTCATCACCGTGTCCGATTCGTTCCTCTCCGGAACGCAGCGCGCCGCCAGCACCCTGTCGGGTGGCGAAAGTTTCCTCGTCTCGCTGGCTCTCGCTCTGGCCCTGAGCGACATCGGGCAGAAACTCGCTGTCGACACACTCTTTATCGACGAGGGATTCGGCACCCTAAGCGGCGAACCGCTGCAAAACGCCATCACGACACTGCGGTCACTACACCTCACCACAGGCCGTCATGTAGGCATCATCAGCCACATCGAGGAACTAAAGGAACGAATACCTGTCCAGATCCAGGTCAATCAGGAAAGCAGCAGCTCAAAAAGCACCATCGACATTCTGCCGAAACAATAGCGGCGCACCCTTTGTCAGTCGTCGATAGCCAGCCCGCCGAGCGAGGTCTCCTTGTACAGGCTCGGGAGGTCGTGCCCTGTCAGCTTCATGGTACGCACCACCTTGTCGAAACTGATAATATGCCGTCCGTCGCTCATCATGGCGTAGATGTTGATATCCAAGGCTCGAAGGGCTGCCATTGCGTTGCGCTCGATGCACGGTATCTGAACCAGACCGCACAACGGGTCGCAGGTCAGTCCCAGGTTGTGCTCCATTGCCATCTCAGCAGCATACTCAATCTGTTTCGGGCTTCCCCCGAAGAGCTGGTTGCTGGCCACAGCTGCCATAACGCAGGCGCTGCCGACCTCGGCCTGGCATCCGGCTTCGGCACCGCTTATGGTAGCATTGTGCTTGATAACGTTGGCAAAAAGGCCTGCAGTGGCCATGGCTCGCAATATCTCGCGGTCGCTGAACCCATGGTTCTTTTTCAGATGATACAGCACTGCCGGAAGCACGCCGCTGCTGCCACACGTGGGGGCCGTGACAATCTTTGCGCCACATGCGTTCTGCTCGCTTGTGGCAAGGGCGTATGCAATGACCAAGGCGCGGCTCTGCAACGAGGGCTTGAATGCACTGGCGCGGATAAAGTACTGGTGCGCCTTGCTGCGCAAATGCAGTCCGCCGGCAATGACGCGGTCGTCCTGCAGTCCTTCTTCAATGGTCTGCTGCATCTGCTGCCACATCTCTTCGAGATAGAACCACAGACTTCCGTCCTCGCATTTTTCCACATATTCCCAGAAGCTCAATCCCTCGTGGTCGATATATTCCATAATGTCTTTCATCGTGTTGTGAGGATAGACCTCGCCCTCTGGAGTGATGCCCAGCGGCACCTCGCCTTCCTCTGTGGCCAAATAGCCCCCACCGATGCTGTATACCAGCCATGAGTCCAAAACCGCCCCCTGCGGGTCCAAAGCCTCGAAGAACATGCCGTTTGTATGGAATGGTTTGATGACATCGGCGCGCCATACAATCTCCACCTCCTTGGGTGCCAATCCGCGTTTGATGGCAAGGTCGGTGTGGTGGCCGCGGCCTGTGGCTGCAAGCGAACCATACAGAGTCACCCTGTAGCTCGAAGCCTGCTTGCTACGCGCTGCGAACATCGTTGCAGCCTTGTGCGGACCCATCGTGTGACTGCTGCTGGGCCCATATCCTATTTTATATATCTTCTTTATTGTCTCCATTCTGTCTCATTTTGCAGTTTCTGAATCGCGCTGCAAAGGTACATTTTTTTTCTTATTGAATGTACTTTCTCTTTGCGTATATAAAATAAACGTAATTTTACCGTCATAAAACCGGATAGTGATGATAAAACAACAAAGTAAAACGAAATCAACATTTTGAATAATTTGAATATAATTTGTTTAATTTCTGCTCGTAGAGCATTATGACATTCGCCCGAGAGCAGAAGAACCGGAGAAAAAGTTTTTCTGCAATATCAGCGTTTTCTGCGGGACACAAGAAATCCACAAAATTTACTTACCGTTAAGGTTAAAGTTTTTCGTTTTCGTACTAAGAATTGGAACTGTTGCACTATGAAAAGTAGACACGGAAGGGCGAAAAAAACATTTATGATTGCAGAAGGGAGATGCCTATGTTTTAGAGAGCACCCCCGTCGCGGCGGATCTGAGACTCGTTGCGGAGGATCTGAGATCCGACGCTTATTAATATAAGGATTTGCAATCCGCATCACAATAAAACACTTGCAACAGCGTTATTGTTGGCGGATTGAAAATCCTGATACTAAGCAGTATCAGATTGCAAATCCGATACAACATACGCAAAAAATAGAACATCCGCCGTGTCGGGTTCTCGGCTTTCAGTTATTTAAAGGAGATTGTGTTTGTATCCGTATTTGTCGATTTCTTTTGCTACTCGCATGTCGAACAGCGATAGATTCATTTCATACCGCTGATGTTCTTTTGTCTCAATCAGAACACGGGAACGGAAAGGTATCACCGCCAAAGCCCAATTCCTAACGACAGTCTCTGGCTCGGCGAATTCAATATGTTGGATATCCCGCCAAGGTAACTCGACAACGAGGTCGCTTTTGATGTAGTTGCGGTGGAATGGGTTCCAGAGACGTTTCGTCCGGTCGATTGCACCGTCCAGCACCAATCCATCCGGGCCGATGGTTATTTTTGCCTTCAACATATTGATGCTGTGCAACAGAAGGCAGCCGACATAAACAAATGAGGATATCATCAGCAGATAAAACAGCACTTCCCATAACAGCACCTCCACGCCAATTAACTCTACGCAGCCTGTTATAGCACCCACGATAATCCAACCGACAGACACCAATGCAATCGCGCAAACTACAATCATAAACCAAGCACCACCTTTGGCGGTGAACACAACCTCCCCTTTGGAACCTTTCTTCATATCCTAAACCATTAAAAGCTAATCGCCATAAATAACGCCGCCCTGCGGTTTTTATTGCCCGCAGGGTGGATCTGAGACTCGTTGCGGCGGATCTGAGATCCGACGCTTACTAATATAAGGATTTGCAATCCGCATCACAATAAAACACCTGCAACAGCGTTAATGTTGGCGGATTGAAAATCCTGATACTAAGCAGTATCGGATTGCAAATCCGATACAACATACGCAAAAAATAGAACATCCGCCGTGTCGGGCCCACCGCAACGGGAACATCCGCCGCAACGGGGTCTCTTACAATTTCCATATTACAAAATTTTTTTGCGTAAATACGCATTTTTCGTTTGCAAAAATACAACTTTAATTTGAATTAGAAATATTTTTTCAAGTTTTTGAAGTATAATCTGACCCATACATCGCGTTTCTATTTTGAAAATATGGCCAAACTATGGCCAAATTTGGGATATAAAAGAAAAAAGATTTTGCATTTTCACTCATTTATAACCACTTACAAAATATCTAAAGATTCGGCACCGCAGGCGTCGGCTTGGCCGACAACGGGGACTTGGGCTGTAGTCGACCAACGGGAGGCAACGGCATGACAAACAAGGACTGTGGAGGGCATAAAAAAAGAGAAACATCTCTGTTTCTCCTTTGGTACCCGGAACAGAAACGCTTAAAGCATTTCCTATTATAATCAACTATTTGTGGTTGTGCATTTTGTGATTATTTATGTATTCAAATAACACAGTAAAAACTGGTAATATAATCGAAATATGGCCAAACTATGGCCAGGGGATTACCATCCTCATTTTGTATGATACCCGCCTGTCTTCCTTGAACCTCTATACTCAATCAATCCATCTATTGCGAGGACATCTATATGTCTGGCTATCGTAGGAAGGCTCTTCCCTGAAATAGTAGAAATGTCTTTACGTTTGATGCCGGGATTTAACTTGATAATGGTATATGTGGCCATTACCCCATCATTTATCGTATCATTTATCGTATCATTAGTCCCCCTCGCAGGTATAGGAAGCACTAATTCAACCTCATCAATCTCAAATTTGTTTTTCAATTCAGGTTCTCCCCAGTGGGCATCTTTCCAAGCGGATATAATTGTTTGGGAAACAGACAAACACAATGTATTCTTACGCCAACTCACACATTCATAAGATGTTATTTCCCCCATGCCAACAAAAAAAAATCCTATTGGATAAAGATTCAGATAGAGTTACAATAAGCCATTAATTACATCAAGCATATTTTGATAGCTGGTGACTTCATGGTAGCGGACCTTGCTGGTGGAGATGTTGTTAAAGAGCTTCTTGGCACACTCTATCTTGGCCTTCTCCGCGCCTTTCAGCTGCATCGATTCCATACTGCCTTTGGTCTCGGCGATGAAGTAAATGTGCTTCACACCTGTGTTGTCGTTGAAGGCGATGGCCCAGTCAGGAGCATAGTTGCCCACGGGTGTCGGTATCTGGAACGACCGCGGCAGCTTGGCATAGACGCAGACCTCCTCGGCTTTGTCCAGCTCTTCGGCAAAGGTGCGTTCTCCCTGACTGTCGGCAAACACGTAGTCAAGGATGTGTTTCTTGGCTTCGTAGGCTTTGTCAATAGTCTGTCGGCTCTTTTCTTGAGTGAATATGGCAGAGTCATACTGGTTTTCTGTGCGGTTGTAGCTGATGTGCTCCACTATCATCGTGGCCTTCTGGTCTCGGATGATGTGGCTTACCTTGCGGATGAACTCTTCGGGGTTGTTTTTGAACATATACAGCTTGGAAAGTTGAATTTCTTTGAGTATCCGGACTACCGTCCGACGGGTCAACGTGGCGGCCTTGGCGATGTCGCCCACCAGGTCGTATGGCACGCTGCTGGTCGACACATTGCGCAGTACCCTCGTCTTGGTGGTCTGTTCTCCCGTGAAGTCCAGTTCTTCATCGCCCTGCGATCCTGTAGTAACCACATATTTCAGCTGCGTGACATCCAACTCCTTGTTGATGGCACTGATGGATTTCTGTATTAACTCTTCGCTGTCGTAGTGCACAGTATAGACATAACGATGGTTGATTTCGTTCCACAGTGCCTTGAACTCTTTCTTCTCGGCATTGTCGTTCAGGTGGTCGTTCACCACCTCGGCCTTGTCGTTGGCATCTTCCACCATATCCACCAAGGCGGTGGGGTCGAAGATGCTTTGTATCAATTTGTGCACCTGCTCTTCGATGGGTTGGAGTTTCTTGCTCATAAGGGCAAGTGTGCCGTTCTCCAGGTCGGTATGGTATGCCTGCTGTATGTTTCCTTTCTCGTCAATATAGTCGTTGTCGAACAGGTAGCTGACAATGCTGATGGCCTCCTGTTCCGAAATGGTGTGCTGTCCGCCGTCCACCTTGAGGGTGATGTCTTTGAAGTATTCCACGGTGGCCTGTGTCGGACGTTCGCGCAGGGTCTCCTTGGTTTCCTTTTGCAGGGCATCAACAAAGGAGCTGTAGTTTTCATTGGCGATGACGGTCAATTTGTTGATGTCGTGGACGGCTTCGCCCAGGCGCTCTTTGTCCATACGATTGCCCTCTCTGTCCACACATATGCGCAATCCGCGCCCCACTTCCTGCCGCTTGGCGGTGGCACTGTTGGCGTGGCGCAGGGTGCATATCTGGAACACATTGGGATTATCCCAGCCCTCACGCAGAGCGGAGTGGGAGAATATAAACCGCGTAGGTTCGTCAAAACTCAGCAGACGCTCCTTGTTTTTCAGTATCAAGTCGTAGGCCGAAATGTCGTCTGTGGTGTCTTTGCCACGCTTCACCTCACTGTTGACCGAGTGGCCTTTCTTGTCGATGGAGAAGTAGCCGTTGTGCACTTCCGCGGCCGAGAAACGCCGCAGATAGTCTTGGTAGTCGTCCTCGAACAGCGTCAGATTTTCATTCAGGTAACGGTTGTATTCGTCTTCGAACATCTGCCACAAGGGGCCTTTCGTCTCATTTCCGTCGCTGTCGTAGCTCTTGTAATTGGCCACCTCGTCGATAAAGAACAGCGAGAGTGTCTTGATGCCTTGCTTGAACAGGGCACGCTCTTTCTCGAAGTGCGACTTGACGGTCTCACGAATTTGTATCTGCTGGATGGCTTTCTCGCTTACATCTCCCATCACCTCACCCTGGCGCAGCGACTGGCCATTCTGGAAGTGGATGGTGTTGGTGCGTGGATTGATCTCTGTTATGACATATTCCTTGTAGGCCGGCAACTTGGAAGTATCGTATAGCGAGTCATTCTGCCCGAATTTGCAAGTCTGGCGACGGGTACTGGCAGCCCCTTTCACCTCTATCTCAAGCCGCACTTCCGGAGCCTTGTTTTTCGAGAGGATGATACTGTCGAAATAGATATAACTCTGGTTGCCCAGTAGGTTTTGCACCGTGATACCTTTCACCTGGATTTTCTTCACCAGTCGCTGCCTGTAGGCGTCGTAGGCATCGAGAGCATAGATGCAGTTGTGCGAGGTCTTGTGGGTGGCCGAGTAATTGAGCACGAAGAGCGGCTTGAAGTTGCGCAGGGCTTTCTGTGTGGCTTCACCCTCCATCTTCTGTGGCTCGTCCATAATGACGATGGGTCGGTTGGCGGCAATCACGTCAATAGGACGGCGGCTCTGGAAGTCGTCGCGCTTGGAGTAGATGATGCGTGCCTCCTTGTTCTTGGCATCCTCTTTGAACGAAGTGTTGAAGGACTGCACATTGATAATCATCACATTGATGCTAGCATCACTGCTATAGGAATCTATCTGTGTAAGGTTGTTGCTGTTGTAGATAAAGTAGCGGGGCTTCTTGCCATACTGCTCCATAAAGTGCTCATCAAGCATTGTGAAACTCTTATACACACCCTCACGGATGGCGATACTAGGCACTACAACGATGAATTTCGACCATCCATAGCGTTTGTTCAACTCGAACATTGTCTTGATATAGACGTAGGTCTTACCGGTACCGGTCTCCATCTCAATATCGAGCGAGCAGGCACCCAGTCCGACGGGTTGGCTCAGTGTCGGCGACAAAGGGATGTCGCCAGTCACCTGTTGCTTGTGGATATTGTCTAACAGCTGTTGTCCAGTCAGCTCCACGTCGCTGTTGCGCCAGCCGACCTCTTCCTCGTACACCTCACCACTGTCGACATCAAAGGCTTTCGCCTGTTTGCCTTTGCGTCGACCCAGGTCACGTCGATACTGCGCGTTATCCTTCGACGGCTGCCCGGCAAACACGTTCACTGTCTGCTCCACAGCCTCGGTTTGGTACTGTTGTATTTTGAATTTGAATTTCATTCTTCTGACTCCATTTGTTGTTTTGCCCTGTATTTCTGTCTTGGGTGATGGGGTATGTCGTACATTTTTTCAATGACATCTGACATTTGTGGCAGAACCCGGTCTCTTATATAGTCAAGATCTCTACCTACATAAAGTGCAATTTCCTCAGCTGTCTTCCATTGTGTACAGAAAGACACCAAAATATCCCTAAGTTCATTTTTAGAATATCTTTTCCGACGAGGTCCTACATTACCGCCTGGAAGTCCTACATTACCGTCTGGAAGTCCTACATTACCGCCTGGAAGTCCTACATTACCGCCTGGAAGTCCTACATTACCGCCTGGAAGTCCTACATTACTGTCTGGAAGAGCAACATTACCATCTGGAAGAGCAACATTCATTCCATACACGTGGTACTTTGTTCCCCTGCCATATCCTGCAGATTCCAACATTTTTTTTGCGCACATCTTACTCAGCATAAGTGTAATATCAGCCCTATGCATACCCAAGGCATGCTGTAGGCGTTCATTAGTGATTTCTTCTTCAGAATAAGCCAACGCAAGTGTCAAAAGTTGCTCTTTGGGAATGCCAACTATCCTGTCGCCCAAAAGTTTTGTCAGGTTTTCCATAACCGTTTCGTCCAACAAAGATTCCATAGATAAGGTCAATACGACTTTGTTAGGATTTTTCTTTTCGACAAGGTAAGGACGCTTCCAATTCAACTCTTCCCAACCTCGGATAATCTTATCAACGCCGCTTCCCGCTTTTTCGGCGGAGCCGAGGAATGTGAACATCGTTTGCAGATACTTGTTCCTGCAAATACTCTCTCCTCCTTGGTAATACTGCCTCAACGAGATAAGCATGATGCCAGGATTAGAGAATACCATCTTATTTGGGTATTTGTAGATATTCAATGAGGCATTCTCGGTGTAATCGGCGTGGACCAAAGCATTAGCCAAAGCTTCTCTCACTGCTATATGGGCTGGTGTTTCTGTCCTTCGTTGGTTCCCTTCCAATTGGAAAGGTTTGGGTAGGAAGTTCTGAAGTATGGGCAAGACGCGACTATAGAACTGGAACAAGTTGGACTCCCAGTTGCCATCGGGGCAGATTCTATTCACCCATCGATCTTTGGGGTCTTGTATCTCTTGATAGTCAGGGAAGAAATTGGGATTTGCATCCATAATGGCACTATAGGTGCCGAACATTAGCAATCCAGCATAAGTCAAACCATACTCCCCCGTCTTTCTATCCTTCCTGAACACATTTAATTTCTCCAAGAACTTGTCTTCCGGCAAAGCATTCCAAACGTGGTCCGGGTTCCATTGCTCAAACCGACGACGGTATTGCTTGATAGAATCCGGATCCAAGTCCTCCTTGCCGAAGTTCTTCAGAATCTGGCCATCTACAGGACTGGCCAGATTGGCATCAGCAAACATACTGTTCACCTCTTCACGGGAGCAGTGGTAATCTCCGTCAAGGTCACGCCGATAGGTGCCTGTATAAGGGTCGAGTCCACAATACACGGGCCTTAGGCTTCTGTCCACCCTCGGGATATATAGAAACAGGAAATAGGCACCCTCGAATTGGACAGCCTGCACGTCGTCTTCTTTCAGCAATGCAATATTCACAACGGTTTTGTTATGCATATCGCTGAAGAAGTCCTTTTGATATTTCCTTACTTGTGCCTCGGTAAGCCCGTCAAGGAAAAACTGCTCGTCCTTTTCTTTGATGCCAAAGACGATGGCGCCACCATCTGTATTAGCGAACGACGAGTAAGTCTCCCACATCGAATGGGGGAAGCCACCCTTGGCCGACTTGAACTCCATATCACCCGACTCCCTGTCTTGCAGCAATTGTTCCAAGACAGGTTGCAGGTCGTCGTATTCGTATATTCGCCACATTTTCAAATCTTTTTTATTCGTTTAAATAAACAACCATTTCGGTATGGTATTGTTGTATCTTGAATTCAAACTTCATACATCCCAATTACTTCAACAATGTTGTATCTTCAATCTGATAATCTAGACGATAGCGGACTAAACCCTATATTATTGGGATCTTTTGTGACGTACTTCGTTTTTTCAATGAGTTTGATGTCTTTCCACTCAATCACCTTTCTCCGTTCTGGAGCATTATCGGCCATTAACGAATATACGATTGGTGGCAAAGAAAAGATGTCCTCAATATTATCAGTTTTCAACTCAACACTTTTCTTTCCACTCATCAAACCCGGCAACAATGGGTCGTATCTAACAGGTCCATATACTTGATTAAGACCACTAAATCCTGTTACATCTCTAACTGTATTGTCCCCAAAAATATCAAATGTAGCATTTTCATCGTCTATATTGACGTGTTCTTTCTCTTTTTCATGAAGTAATACCAAAGGAAGACTAATAAAATAATTAACATACTTAGCATACATCTTTCCTTTGTTAATTAACTGATATTTTAACTTATACCTAAACTCAATTGAATGTTTATCTTCATCTTGCACATAAGACAACCCTATTCTTAGTGGTTTTTCTGTAATGTTTACAATTGTTTTTTGTAATTCAAACTCAAGCTCGATAACTGGATGTTTACTCCTGTTCATCACGTCACGGATTTGATAATCCTCCATAACCTCAACAGTAGCATTTCTTCGTATGTAGTACAAATGCGTTAGCTTGTTTTGATGTGCAGTATCACTTTGAGGAATATCAATCACAAAGCATCCGCCATAGTCATCATAAGGAATTACCGAGATATTGACATCTTCAATAACTGGAGTTATATTTGATGACAACAACTGTGATAATTTGTCTTTTGACATATCTGTATACGGAACGGGAATCACTTCACTTGGAATGGAACGCCCATTAACCCCTTCTTTTTCCCTAATTCCATATATGATTTTTCCCCCATTTGCGTTGGCCATAGCGCTGACATCCTTTGCCAATTCTTCTTTCCATTTTGGATTTTGAATAGCAAAAGAGCTTTTATACTCCAATTCCGTGGATTCCTCAATTTCGTTGTCGATTAACGATTGTAAATCCGCTATGCTCTTAAATTCCATAACTACTTATAATATCTTTCTTATTGTGTCCTTGCTGTATTCTTCCCAGATTTGTTCGAAGTTGTCGGCTACTTGGTCGGTGGCGAGGCTGGCGTCGCGGAGGACGAAGTAGTAGGGGTGTTGCTTGGCGATGGCTTTGATGGCGGTCTCGTTGACATCATTGTCGAAACAGGCCATCAGGTAGCCTTCTGCAACATTCCAAACTTTGATTTTAGGCTTTAGTTTTGAGGCGTTAGACGTTAGTCCTTTCCCAGCAGTTGTCTCGTCGCTAAAGTCTAAAGTCTCACGACTAAATTCTAAACACTCTATCTTGGCCGACAGCTCAATGCCGAGCTCTATCATAGCTTGGAATAGTAGGTCTTCATCAGTACGGTCAAGCTTGATATTGTCCTCAAAGAGCAGATTCTCGTTGAACTCCTCGGGGGAGTAATAGACATCCTGCATATTGGAGCTATCGAGTTTCAGCACTCGGAAGCCGACATCTACAGGCTTTAGACCTGAGACTTTAGACCCTAGATTGCTGTCGCCGCTAAAGTCTAATGTCTCCCGACTAGCGTCTATCTTAATCTTCTGTTCTTCAAGAATTTTCTTGCCTGCTCTGCGGATTCGTTCTTTGCCGATTTCGCAGATGTTCTTATAACCGGCTTTGAAAGCTTCGCTCTTTTCGTCTGTCGATTCGGGTAATTGTACCATGATGAACTTACGGTTGCCGCCATCCTCCGCGTTGAGTTGCATAACGGCATGGGCAGTGGTGGCAGAACCAGAGAAAAAGTCTAGTATAATTGAGTCATTTGGGACATTTGCAATTCTAATGATTCTACTGAGTAAACGCAACGGTTTAGGTCCATCAAAAAAACCTTTACCATCAAATAATAACTTGAGTTCTTGACGACCTTCTTGATTATGTCCAACCTCTGTGTTTTTCCATATAGTAATTGGGGTCATACCTTGTTGTACATCTGCAAGGTAGCGCTTCAATCTTGGCATATTACCGCCATCTTCACCAAACCATACTCGTCCCTCTTCTATTAATTTATTCATTCTTTCTTTACTAGTAAACCAACAACGTCCGTTTGGAGGTGACATGATTGTACCATTTGGTGTTGTAATTTCATAATCATAGGCAGCAGAATAAGTCTTCACTGTCATATTATCAGGAGTCCAAGGTCCTTTCGGATCATTGTCAGGGTTCTTATATCTTGCGTTTGCCTCATCGGTACGTGGTAACAAACCAATTGAAAAAGCATTTATGTTTCGAGCATAAACAATAACATAATCATGACTATCCGAAAAATACTTTGCATCATTTTTAGGTGCAAAAGCCCGCTCCCAAATTACTTTACCAACAAGATTATGTTCTCCATATATTTCATTGCATACCTTTTCAAGATTATCAATTTCATTTTCGTCCATCGAAATAAATATCACCCCGTCCTCACTTAGTAAGTCCTTAGCCACTTTCAGTCGGGGGTAAATCATATTGAGCCAGTCGGTATGGAAACGGCCGTTGCTCTCGGTATTGGCAACAAGGCGGTTACCTTCTTCATCATATTGTCCACTACTATTATGGATGTATTTTTGTTTTTCTTGGTTAAACTCATCATTATAGACAAAGTCGTTGCCTGTGTTGTAGGGCGGGTCGATGTAAATCATCTTCACCTTGCCCAGATAGTTTTCGCGGAGTAGCTTCAGCACTTCGAGGTTGTCACCCTCAATATAGAGGTTCTGCGTGTTGTCGAAGTCCACGCTCTCCTCACGGCAGGGACGCAGAGTGTCGGTGGTAGGTGCATTCGCCAAGCGGATGGCGTTGCGCTTGTCGGGCCATGTGAACTGATAGCGTTCTTCGGGACCTTCCACGATGTCCTTCGACAGCTCCTGCCGCAACTGGTCGAAGTCGATAGCCACCTCCGGACGTCCGTTCTCGTCCAGCCGCTCCGTCAAACAATTCGGGAACAACTCCCCAATACGTTTTATATTTTCATCCACCACATTGGCGGTCTGCATCTTCAGTTTCTCCATATTCTAAAAACACTTATTCGGTAGGTTGATTATTACTTGATAAATCTAATAACAATTGATGATGAAGGGCCATGATTTCATTGTAATGTTCGATATTTGTAGGTACATTAAAAAAAGAAAGATTATTATATGCCCTTTTTTTAAGATTCGTATCATCCTTCGGGATAACGGTTTTAGCAATTTCTGATAGTTTTTGATATCTGTATAAAAGGATGTTGCCTTCACCAGAACTCCAATCTTCTACAACAATAGATGACAAATAAGATTCAAATGCAATAGTTTTATTACGAGCTGTTACTGCCGATAATGCAAGAGCATTCCCCAAAATCACACGGATATTACTCATTTCTTTTGAAAACTGTTCCTGCTGTTCCTTTAACAACCTCCGTTCTTCTTGGACGGCTTTCATTCGAGTCCGAACTTCCTTTAATTCAATAAAACTCACAATCTGCACACCAACAATCAAAGTTGCGCATATTCCAATAAAGGTTGCCAACACTGCCATAAATGCATCTGTGGTCAAAACTCCATCGTTTTTCCAATTACCCCAAAACGTAAGGACAATGCATATCAACGCTGTGGCGATGCAGGTAACAACAATAATAATGTTTTTGTTTTTATCTTTCATCTCCTAATAAAGTTTTTAATTTTACAACTTCTTGATGCAATTCATATTTCTTGCGAGTCTGCTTCTCTGTTCGGCATTTCTTTTCGAGAACTTCTATCTGTCGGAGCAGTTTCTCCTTCTGTTCACGGTTGAGTATCTGCTGTTCGATGGACTCCTCCGATGTAGCGTCAAGACTTCCAATACTTGCCACAATATTGTTCCAGACATCATCGAGGTTCAGCCCTTGAAGTGGAATTGTGGTCTCTTCTGTTGGCATCCACTCCGATTGTTGCAACCTGATGTGAAAGATGCATAGTTGCGTCTGATCCTCATACTGCAGGGCAAATATGATATTCTGAGGAATGTGCTTATGAAGCAGGAGAATATTCTTTGCGTCGTATTCTTTATGTTTCAGTGCCACCAGCAGAACATATATACCTTTTATCTCACTCCCTTCCATCAGCGCTGGTATGGTTGCCGAGGAAATACGAGCAACGAGAGTAAGCCTGCTTATGTCATCATCGAACCGCTCACGCTCCGGTGCTTTGAGATTGAACTTCTCAAAGACGGCCTTTTTCGTAAGTGGCTGACTGATTTCAGTGGTGACAGGTAGTCCAAACATAGGCATCACTTGATTACAAGAAAACAAATAAGTTCGAAGTCATCCAATCCTGTAATACTATCTCTGAATAGTTCACCCTGCACCCCATCAAGGAAATTGTCGATGTCCGATTTCTCCTTGACGTTGATAATTGAATTGATAGCTTTGCTGAGCAAGTCGGAATACTTGTCCATGCGCAGGCCGTCGCGGGTCTCTTTGTTGAAAGCGCTACAGAGTTTTATGTCTGGCTGATCCATGGGCTTGCAGAGCAGTCGCATCTTGTCGAGCAGGTCTTTGGGGTGCAGGTGGTCAACCATCACTTCGCCATCATCTTGGATGTAGACCATGTAGAAGGGGTGCAATTGGTTCTTGTGGTCGATATTGACACCGGCGGTTCTGTTTTTCAGCACGAAGATGGTGCCTGCTGGCGCCTGCTCGTTGCCACGCACCACAGCATGAAGACCGAAAGGAGTATGTTCAATATCGTGGTTGCCATTTATGTATTCCAGCAAGTCAAGCCTGAACTCATTCAAACCAAGGTCCATGATGCTGACACCTGTATTCATCTCTTCAAGGTCGACGACATCCTCTTTCAGCCGTTCCAACTGCCGACGACGGTATTCGAGGTCGTCCTTTTCCTCGGGCGAAAGGAGATTGTCATCGCCAGTAGCCGTCATCACGGTCACCTTCATACGAGCCTCGACACGTCCTTTGAGGTTGATATACTCGTCGAGCGTCATATCGGGCCAATAGTTGACCAGCTGTATCTGTGCATTTCTTGAGCCGATACGGTCGATACGGCCGAAACGCTGGATGATACGCACGGGGTTCCAGTGGATGTCATAATTGATAAGGTAGTCGCAGTCCTGGAGGTTCTGTCCCTCGCTGATACAATCGGTGGCGATAAGCACGTCAATATCTTCGTGCAGATGAGGGTAGACGGCATTGCGCTCCTTGGAAACCGGCGAGAACAGGGTAAGCACCTTGTTGAAGTCGAGTTTTTCGCGCAGTTTCAGTGTGCTGCGGGCCTCCACATCGCCTGTGACAAGAGCCACATTCAGGCCATAATGGGACTTTATCTTGTCGGCCAGACAGGAGTATAGATATTCAGCAGTATCGGAGAAAGCGGTAAAGACTATCACCTTTTTATTGTCGCCATTAATAGGGTGGTCGAACTTGTCTTTCAGGTCGCTGACAAGTTGCTGCAACTTGCTGTCGTGCTCGGGTGTGATAGGTTCAAGCTGCGCGAGGAGATTGCGAATGATGCTGAGGTCGGCCTTTATCTCCTCCTGCCACGAGAGGTAGTCCATATCCTCCAGACGGATACGGTTCTTCTTTTTGCCAATGGTGAAGTCCTGCTCGTCCTCGTCGGCATCCACGCTTTCATAGTCATCGACAGAAATCTGAACATCGCCCTGCTGGAACCGGGCGATTGCATTAAGGGTTTCCTGCATATAGTCGCGGATGCGGCCCAGGGTGAGTCGGAAGGAGTTGACAGAAGACTCCAAGCGTTTCAGCAACTGCATATTCATCAGTCGCTGGATGCCGCGCTCACGCTCCTCAATACTCAGTCGATGGCCCGACGTACCTTCTTCTTCCTTGTATTTCCACAGCTGGCTGGGTTGGATGAAGGCCGAAGGCGCATAGATGGCAAGGTGGAGCAACTGGAGTTGCTCGAATATCTCGTTGTAGTTGATGGCAGTATCGAGGTCGGTCAAGTGTGGCTGACGAGAGATAGGTTTCAGACGGTCGGGAAAGGAGCCTATATCAGTGGTGTCATAATATTGCTGGATATGTTTGCGGCTGCGGGCGATGGTGACAGCATCGAGTAGGCGGAAGAAGTCAAAGTCAAGCATGCGGAGCAGCCGCTCGGTGGTGCGTTCTTGTGGCGGCAGGTTGGACCACGTGTTATAAGCCCCTTGCGCCTGACGGAAGATGTCGTCGATACCTTTGTTGGTAGGCAGCAGTTGGTCAAAAGCTTTGGATTCCCCTTCGTATGCCAGCTGCAGCTGGTTCTTGAGGTCGTTGAAACGGTTGTTGACGGGTGTGGCCGAGAGCATCAACACTTTGGTCTTCACGCCCGAACGGATGACCTTGTTCATCAGACGCAGGTAGCGGTTGTCGCGTGGATTCTCGCCATCCTCGTCGGTCGACACCTTGCCGCCATTGCGGAAGTTGTGGCTCTCGTCAATCACCACAAGGTCATAGTTGCCCCAGTTGACACGTTCCAGGTCGAGGTCGTTGCTCTGCCCATGGTCACGACTGAGGTCGGTATGATAAAGCACATCATAGTTCAGGCGGTCTTTGGCCAAGGGATTGTTGGTGTAGTTCTGGCGGTAGGTGTTCCAGTTCTCGTATAGTTTCTTAGGACATAGCACCAAAATGGTGCGGTTGCGACTCTCGTAGTATTTGATGACCGAAAGGGCCGTAAACGTCTTGCCAAGACCTACGGAGTCGGCAAGGATGCAACCATTGTATTTCTCCAGTTTGTTAATGATGGCCAAGGCGGCATCACGCTGGAAGTTGTATAGTTTATTCCATATAATAGAGTTTTTGAATCCAGTGGCCTCGTTGGGCAGCTCGTCCTCGCTTATATCTTCCAGAAATTCGTTGAAGATATTGTATAGTGCCACAAAGTAAAGAAACTCCGGGGCGTTTTCTTTGTAGGCATTGCTGATGCTGTCAACAACCTCATCAGTCACCACCTGCATACGGGCTGAATCTTTCCAGAGTTGGTCAAAGAGGTCGATATAGGCTTTCGAGAACGGTGCCTCGGCCTTCTGGATCATGGTATAGGCATGATTGCCCTTTTCACAACCGAGGTCTACCGTAGTGAAACCGTCAAGAGGCGAGTAGCTATTGTCGTCAAGAGTGATGAATCCCATCATCTGCTCGTTGGTGCGGTTGGACTTGAAGCAGACCTTTTGTCGGATCCATTCTGCACATTCGCGGGCGATGGCCTTTTGGGTAAGTTCGTTGCGGAGCTTTACTTCAAATTCCGAGCCATAAAGTGTGCGTTCTCTATCCAGACGGGGGATATAGAACTCCCGCTGTTGTTTTGGCGTTTTCTCTGTCGTGAAAGTAGGCGAAGTGAATATGAATCGCAATTCCTTGATATCCTTCAACGCATCTCTCAACTCTTGATAGGCATAGATGGAGAAGCAGGAGGCAGCGATTGACAGACGGCTACCGGGTTGTATTTGTTGCATCAGGTCATCGCGTAAAGTCTTGTTTATGTTGTTTATTAGCTCCATTTTAAAAGTTTTCCCACCTCAAGTCTCAAACAGCAGATTAACAATGAAAAAGGCATAAGACTTATGTACTCTACACAATGCCTTCTTTTTAATTCGTTTTAAGTTGCAAATATACGTAATTTTTTCTACAACAACGTATTTCAAAATAAATTTAAATACATAAAAAAATAAATATCAATAAATTGGCGTGCATTTTTTTTTATATCAAGTCTCCGAAAATAAACTATCTTGACAAAATAGATTAGTTTTTATTAAAGAATTCAGTGATAAAAAGTCGTTCTAAGTCTACGAGAAGTGGACAGTAGAAGTATAATAAACGATCATTTCACTTTTTGAATCGAACTTCATTACAGCAAATTGCATATTAATACTGACCAGCAATAAACAATATAACTATGACTACGTTTCACAGTTATGCTAAATAAGTCTTCCAAAATGCTGCAGAGCTGTTCATCATCATACATTTCAATATAAATTGCCCTTTCTGCTGTAGGCACTATGTTGTCCCTTGATTTTTTTGACATTTGCGTCTTTCGGGAATTTTCCAGTCAATATTGAAATAATGTTTTAGGAATGTTGCCGAACATTTATTTGCCAAGAACCTTACCTTTTAACAAAACCTGATACAAAAAAGAGAAACATCTCTGTTTCTCCTTTGGTGCCCGGAACAGGACTTGAACCTGCACATCTTTCGATACACGCACCTGAAACGTGCGCGTCTACCAATTCCGCCATCCGGGCCGGTAGAACTCCTTTCTCTCGGAGCGATTTTTTTCGGGTTGCTCTGTTTGTCGTCAGCTCTTCCCTTTTTGGTGCCCAGGACAAGACTTGAACTTGCACGCCTTAATCGGCACTACCCCCTCAAAGTAGCGTGTCTACCAATTCCACCACCTGGGCTTACTTCCTCTCGAAAGCGGGTGCAAAAATAGCACATTTTTCTTTATCGACAAAATATTTTTTATTTTTTAAGCCTAATCAGGCATAAAAACTTAAAAACAAGCAGCATACAAACTAAAAATAAAAAGCGGAACTCCATCTGACGGGTTCCGCTTTTTGATATTTCGATGGTGCTATTTTCGAATTTTGGACATAAAAGCAATCCTCCTTGCCAAAAACAGCACAACCTACTGGTTTACCGATCAATCGTCACCTTCAATCACATCTTCTTCATCGACATCGTAATCGCCGGGATCGTCTTCGGCTGCGGCATTACCGCCCATGCGCAGCAAGAAGTTAGGCACTTCGCTGCGGCTCGGTGAAATGCGGTAGCGGTAGTCGCCCTGGTCGCTCTTGCCACTGACGTGACGCTTGTCGGCAGGCAGCGCCTTGATCATATCCACCCATTCGCCTACACTGCTCTGGATCAGCATCTGCTGACTGTTGAACTCGTAGTTGAAATAGTACCAATGGTCCGAAGCAACCTGTATGTATAACACGAGGTACACTCCGTTGCCCTTGCGATGCAACTGGGCCTTGACACGCGTAGCGAGGTGCAGCTGCTTCTTGCCTATCATCGAGAGCGACGCGACACCGTCGTAACGGTAGCCAAGAACAGGATCGTACTGCCAGTCGAGACCCTCGATCAATATGGTGCTCTCGAACTCCTTGGGCATCTTGTCGTAGAAACCTGTGCTGACGTAGTTGCTGTAGGCTTCGGCGCCCTGCTCGGCCCCCATGTAGTATATCATGGCGCGGCGCGTTGCCTCGTTGCCAGGCTGCGATGGCGAGAGGCGCAAGTCGTCGCCAATCAGCTGTGCCATGGTCCCGAGAACCTTTTCGTCGATGGGGAACGTGAATCCGAATATGCTCTGCATTTCGAGGTCTCCCTCCTTCGCGCCTCCAAGGGTTGCAGTACCGTAGTTGAAGACATTCACATAGTTTTGCTTGACGTTGAAGTTTATCGGTCCCTCGGCTGTCATCTCGCATGTCTCGGTATTCAGAGTCAGATATTTGTCGACGACATTCTCCGGATCCTGAATTTTCTCGGCCGAGGCAATCATATACTGATGGTTATCGTTGTCGTATGTCACATAGCCGTATGCACCCATAAGTTCGTTGTCGGCAGCACGCTCCTGCGTGAGGAATGCTGCATACGGCTTCATATCGAGCTTGTTGAACAGCACCGATGCTGTAATACGGTTACCCTTCCAGTCGGTCGGAATCTCAGGCACGGAGACGAGAATCTGCTTCGGATCCAGGTAGCTCGAATAGGCAAGCAAGCCCAATTCGGCATTGGTCGGACACTTGTGGAGCAGACGGACACCACCGTCGAAGTAGTAGTGCTCCTTGTCGGCTTCGACACGCACGTTGCCGGCAAAACCAAAAGCACTGTTGAGTGTGAAATCGGCGCTGTCGGGTATGAATCCGTTGCCGACACTGACGCCACGGTTGTCGGGAGCGATACTGCTCAGGTATATCCACTGCTTCTTGTTGTCGACATCAACGTAGTCGATGTATCCTTTGCCGCTGTACTTGCGGGCTCCGTCGAGCAACACGTCGGCATCATATATAAGATGATAGCGGTTTTCGCGACTTGCCAGAATCTGCGAGTGCTTCATCAAGTCGATCGTACCGCCCTGACGGATGTGGAGCGTGTCGCCACCAGGCGCGATGACGGCGTCAGCACTATTGACCGTAAAGACCTGACGGCATGTGAGCTGACCGGCATTATACAGATATGTCGACCGCACAGCGTGGAAGTTCAGGCTGTCCTTGGTGGGATTCGTCGAGACGAACAGTGCACCGGGCTGCTCCTTGTGTGCGAAACGCTCACGCAGCGTGAGGCCTTCCAGTCCCTGACTGCTCTCGCTCTTGCTATTGATAAGGTCAAGTTCCTTGCGGTCCATCTCCCACGAGAACTTGTCGACATAGGCTGCATACTGCAGCAGCGGCAGCTGCGTGCGACCAAGCTCGGCATTGGCGACGAAGTCGGCACGGCGCTTTGTATAGTCAACGTGCGACTTCATGTCTGTCGCATAGAACGCAATATTGTTATACACATCCGAACGGAGCGTGAAGGCCGTGACGTTGCTGTACATATCCTTGGGCTGCAAAGCGAAACGCAGCGATTCGAGCGTTCCCTCCTTTATGGTTATGGCTCCCGACGCGTAGGCACCTTCGGGCTTCAGCACCGTATGTCCTGCCAAGAGCGCATCGTTGTGATACATCTTGAACTGGGGACCATTCTGCAGTTGCGACACCCGCATCGAGTCGGCATACGGATACCAGCGCTGCATGGCACGGCTGTTGCGTATGTCGGGGAACGAGCCCTGCTCTTTGACATAGAACGTATCGCTGACCGACACCATCGAGTCGGGCATGAAATAGATGGTTTTCGACTCGATGACGGAGGTCAGATACTCCACCTGTCCTTGGGCGCGAAGGCCTCGGTAGCTGAGGTCTATCCTGTTGGTGAACTTGCCTTTGCCGCCGTAAGCGGGATATCCTGTTCGCGGCGACTTGCGCACGAAACCAAGCGAATAGTCGGGCTGCACCTTCAGCGGTTCCTCAATGTCGGGGAATATGCCGGCAGACGTCAGAACACCGTTGAAGCTAAGACTGTCGGTGACGAATTTCACCATGTTTTTCACAACGAACGGACGTATCGTGTAGTAGAACTTGTCGCGCACATAAGCCCCGTTGTGTATGTCTTTGCGGTCATAGTAGACGTAGCTGTCTTTCTGACTGGTGAAAATGGGATACTGTTCGGTTACTTTTTTCAGACCGCTATGGTTGTCGCTCTGGTCTATCTGCAGGAATCCCGTGAGGTTGTGCAGCGGGGTGTAGACGATGTGCTCTTCCTGTGGGTTGTTGAACTTGGTGACATAGAATATCATCGAGTCCACCTGCGGCAGGTCGACCTTGAATGCATCATATTTGAAGGTTGCTCCGGTCGCATAGAAGATGAAGCGGCCGGCATTGATGCGCCCGTTGAAGTCGATGTCGCGGTTCTTGCGCACCGTCAGCTCACCCTGGTTGGGATAGATGGCCACCTGCTGGCTGTCGCTGAGCACAAACTTCTCAACGCCATGCACATTCAGCGAATTGGTCGAGAGGTCGAGCTCGGCGTTGTTGTTCTTCGACGACGACTGCAATATCAGCGCGTCATAGTCATAATCCTTGCTCTTGGCGCTGGCCTTGGCATAGTCGACAAGCTTGTCGTTGACGTACACCTTGCCCTGGGCCTCGTTGTAGGACACCAGTCCCGACTTGGCCAACGTGTGTATCATCGACTTGGCCTGCATGATATCCATCTTTATGGCTTTGGCAAACTCGTCCATGAAGAAATCGTATGTCATGTCGCGCATCTGCATGTATCGGTAGACGCGAATCACGGGACTCACCTGGTCTATACCCTGTATTTCACGGAATTTCTGTTCGGAATAGTAGCTGTTCGACTCGAACGTCGAAAAACTCTGGTCGCCTGACGCTCCGAGCATGGCAAAATCAAGCTTGTCCTCCGCCATTTTCCATGTGATTGACTCGCAGTACATGTCCAGATTATGGTAGCTGTTCGAATAGGGGCTGTAATAATTGCGCTTCGAATCGTTGATAAGGTTCACCTGCTTCTCTCCGGCCAGGTAGCGCACCGTTATACCGTTATTGCTTATCGAGTCTCCGTCGATGTAAATCTTGACGGCAGCATTCTCCGACACGATCCGGTTGCTTGTGATAGTGAACTTCACCGAGTTGACCGTGATGAACGGTTGGCCTTGACGGTAGAATATCAGCGTGGCGGGGTTCTTGGTGTCGGAGGTGATGAACTTGGATCCGTTCATCATGAAACTGCCACGATAGTCCACTCCCGGCAACACATCCTTCATCATGAAATCCTTCTGGTAGCTGCGGAACTTCGGGAAGGTATACTTCTCCGGTTCAATTTTGGCACTCAGCGCCTCCTCTACCCTTCCGTATATGGGTTGGCTGAAATAGTTGGTGTTGGTAAACTGGACCGAATCGGCGACGAACTTCGGGAATTTCGTTACGGCCTCATACTTCGACAGGTTGGCCCAGCATGCGGTAGTGGGTATACCGGTACGATCCCAGTTCAGACGACCTCCGTTGCCCTTCCAGGTGTTGTCGAAATAATAGTATTCACCCTTGGTGCCGTATATCGTCCCGTTGTCCTTGTCCGAGCTGTAATACAGCTCGATAGGACTATCCACAACTATTTTGATTTCTCCGTTTTCAATCTTCATGCGGTATTTGCATCCGCTTTGCATCTGCCAGGTGCACGAACGCGATGCATGGAGCGTTCTGCTGCTTACCAGGCCGTCTGTGAATTCCACAAAGTCGGTGAAATCCTTGACTTTCTTGTTCCTTCCCTGAATGAACTCTATGCAGCTCAACCACTGGTCGAAGTTTTCGGACTCTCCAGCCGACTTCATTTTGTTCACTGTGGATATGAAATTGCTGACATCCGGCAGCTGCCTGACTTTCAGTTTCAACACGACATTGCTGATTGCCGTCAGACGCGATTGCTCTTCACTGCTCATCATTTTGTATGTGGCATCGAATACGTTGATCAGCTTCGAATTTTCGGACTTCTTTTCCTTGTCGCTCGTAGCCTGGTTCAAGTATTCAAGCATCTCCATAGGCAATCCCTCGGTCGTGAACTCGGTGATGCGTCCTTTCTGTGCCCGCACGTTTCCAAACAGCATGACAGCAACTGTCAAGATAATCAAACTTCTGTATTTCATTCGGTTCCTATGTTTTGTTCTTAAGGCAACGTCTAACCGTTTTCTTTAGAGGCAACCCTAAGTGGTTATAAAATAATTTGCAAAAATCTTATATTCTTTATTCTAAACTGCAAAAATTTGGAATGCCAGCTCCAAACTTTAGCCTTTACTTAACGCTAAACTTTCGGAAAAAGTATCAATCGATAAATTTTACTATCTTTGCATTCCTAAACCCGACCGTTCCAACATGCAACTATTCTACACACACGATTTAGAATCAGACTTCTGCACCCTTAACGAAGAAGAATCGAAACACTGCATCCGCGTGCTGCGTATGACGGCTGGCGACACCCTCTTCGTGACCGACGGACGAGGAACTCTATGCCAATGCACAATTGTCGACGACAACCCAAAACACTGTACGGCTCAGATAGTTGAACGGCACAAGGACTTCGAACAGCACCGATTCTATCTCCACATTGCGTTGGCCCCCACCAAAAACAACGCCCGCCTCGAGTGGTTTCTCGAAAAAGCCGTGGAAATGGGTGTCGACGAAATAACACCCATCGTCTGCGACCACTCCGAACGATGCATCCTGAAAAAGGAGCGTTTGGAGAAAATAGCCGTTAGCGCCATGAAGCAGTCGCTCAAAGCTTATCTGCCTATCATCAACGACCCTACGCCCGTCAGCAATGTCATCGGCAACGCGTTTGACGGCCAACGCTTCATCGCATACTGCGACGGCGACCACCGCACACCTCTTCACGATGCCTACCTGCCTGGCAGCAACGCCCTGATACTTGTCGGACCAGAAGGCGACTTCAGCAGCGACGAGATTCAGCAAGCTCTCGACGCTGGATTCACACCCGTCACTCTTGGCAACTATCGCCTACGTACCGAAACAGCCGCCCTCGCCGCGACAGCATTCTTCAACCTTGCAAACTGAGGGCATCCCACGCCCCAAAAACACGCGCCCGCCATGAAACGCACTTTTCTTACCATCTGCCTGATTTTAACCTCCATCCTTCAGCTTTCCGTCGCTCAGAACCGTACCCAAATCGCACTGCTCAAATACGGCGGCGGTGGCGACTGGTACGCCAACCCGACCTCTCTCACCAACCTCATCGCCTTCTGCAACGCCGATGCCCGCATGAACCTCGACCCGACCTACGCCACCGTCGACGTCGGCAGCAGCGAAATCTTCAACTACCCATTCCTTCACATCACAGGACACGGCAACGTGGTCTTCTCGACACAGGAGGCTCAGAACCTGCGCAACTACCTCATTGCCGGCGGATTCCTACATATCGACGACAACTACGGCTTGCGCGACTTCATCATTCCGCAGATGAAAAAAGTGTTCCCCGAACTCGATTTTGTCGAACTGCCGTTCTCGCACCCAATCTACCACCAGAAGCACGACTTCCCCAACGGACTGCCCAAAATACACGAGCACGACAACAAACCGCCCAAAGGCTATGGCCTCATCTACGAAGGCCGTCTGGTATGCTTCTTCACTTGGGAGTGCGACCTCGGCGACGGATGGGAAGACCAGGACGTCCACAACGACAGCCAGGAGACACGCCTCAAAGCCCTCAAAATGGGCGAGAACATAATCTCATACGCATTCTCAAACTGAAATGTGAGAATTCGTCTAATTATCTTCGTTGACATTTCTTTGGCTCGGAAAAGCAAACAAGTTTTCTTTTCTCTCGCTTTGCGAAACGTTCGCATTTTGTTTGCAAAACAAATTTCTTAATAGCAACCTATAAATTCGCCCAATTCGCCTAATTCGCCCAATTCGCCTAATTCGCCGTAAAAAAAATAATTTTTAGAGGTAACCTTTAAACTTTAACCTCTATTCACTCATTTTTCAATTTTTTCTTATCTTTGCTTTTTTAAAGCGAATACTAAAATATATATAAGATAATGGAAGACAACAAATTGTTCAGCGAATTCCCACCCGTTTCAACCGAAAAATGGGAAGAAGTAATCAACAAGGACCTCAAAGGTGCCGACTATGAGAAAAAACTGGTCTGGAAAACCATCGAAGGTTTTAAGGTCAAACCCTACTATCGTGCAGAAGACCTCGACCACATCGAATACCTCAACTCCAACCCCGACCAGTTCCCATTCACTCGTGGCAAACACGCCGACAACAACGTCTGGGACATCCGTCAGGACATCAAAGAGAAAGACCCCGCAAAAGCCAACGCCTACGCTCTCGACGCCGTAAAACGCGGTGCAACAGCCATCGGCTTCTGCGCTAAAAACATACAGAACGAGGAGCAGATGTCGACACTGCTCAAGGACATCTACCTCACCGCAGTTACTATCCATTTCAACTGCTGCAACACCAAGTTTATCGAGACCCTTCGCCTCTTTGTCGCCGTGGCCCGCAAAAACGGATTCGACACCAAGCAGATCAAGGGCTCCGTCAATTTCGACATCTACAGCTACGCCCTCAAGCACGGCAAATTCTGGGGCGGAGAGGATGAAGACCTCAACGAGGCCGTCGAACTCATCAACTTCGCAAAAGAGAACCTCCCTGCTTTCCGCGTACTCACCGTCGGCGGAAGCCTCTTCAACAACAGCGGCTCGAACATCGTCCAGGAACTCGGTTTCTCTCTCGCCGCTGCCAACGACCTCATGGCCAAACTCACCGACAAAGGCCTTGACGCAGCTACCGTCGCAAACAACATCGTCTTCAATTTTGCCATCGGTGGCAACTACTTCATGGAAATAGCCAAAATCCGTGCCGCACGTATGCTCTGGAGCAAAATCATCGAGCAGTACAAGCCCGCCGACAAGGACGCTTGCAAGGCTTTCATCAATGCCACATCGTCGACCTGGAACAAGTCCATCTTCGACCCCTATGTCAACATGCTCCGCACCACCACCGAGACCATGAGCGCCGCCATCGCCGGTGCCGACTCCATCTCGGTCACCCCGTTCGACGTAACCTTCAAAGACGCCGACGACTTCAGCTACCGCATCGCACGCAACCAGCAGCTCCTCCTCAAAGAGGAATCCTACCTCGACAAAATCGTCGACCCCGCTGCAGGAAGCTACTACATCGAGAACCTCACCGACTCCATATCGCAATACGCTTGGCAGAACTTCATCGCCATCGAAGATAAGGGCGGCTTCGCAAAAGCCATACGCGAAGGCTTCGTGCAGGACGAAATCGCAAAGACAGCTCAACAGCGCGATATGGACATCGCCACTCGTCGCACCACCATCATCGGCACCAACCAGTACCCCAACCTCACCGAAAGCATGAACGCCAAAATAGAGAAGCACGAATGCTGCTGCAACTGCGAAAAGGCAAGCGAAATCAAAGTCCTCCAGCCCTATCGCGGAGCCGAAGCTTTCGAGCACCTGCGCCTCGCCACCGAGCAGTCGGGCAAACGCCCCAAAGTATTCCTGCTGACCTATGGCAACCTCGCCATGCGCCGCGCACGCTCAGGCTTCGCCACCAACTTCTTCGGCGTCGCCGGATACGAAATCGTCGACAACAACGGTTTCGCCACCGCCGAAGAGGGCGTGAAAGCTGCTCTCGACCAGAAAGCCGACATCGTGGTCCTTTGCTCCTCCGACGAGGAATATGCCGAAATCACCGAGACGGCATGCAAGCTCCTCAAAGGCAAAGTCAAGGCTGTCGTACTCGCCGGCTTCCCCAAAGATATGGTCGACACCTACAAGGGCTATGGCATCGACGAGTTTATCCACGTCAAAACCAATGTCCTCGAATCCCTCACCGCTTTCCAAAAGCTCATGGGTATCATGTAAGCAATGCGCAGCTACCCCATAATAGACCGCTACATATTAGGAAAATACATAAAGACTTTTCTCCTTTGGCTGGTACTTATCATCGTTATCGTCATCACCTTCGACGTCTCCGAGAAGCTCGACGATTTCCTCAAAAACCAAGCTCCAGTCAAGGAGATTGTCTTTCAGTATTATCTTAATTTCATACCCGACTTCTTCAACCTCTACGGACCTCTGTTCGTGTTCATCTCCACGCTCTTCTTCACCTCGAAGATGGCCGGAAACACCGAAATCATTGCCATCCTCGGCAGCGGCATCAGCTATCGGCGTATGCTTAGACCCTACCTCCATGGCTCCATAATTCTTGCCCTCGGAATACTCGTCATAGGCAATTTCGTCATCCCTCGCAGCAATATCCAGCTCAAGGACTTCGAGAGCAAATACATACACACCAACCACCGCAGCTACTATAGCGACCTCCACTTCCAGACCGCCCGCGGCGTGCAGGTTTCAACCTTCAGCTACGACGTGAAGGAGAAAAGCGCTATCATCTTCCAACAGGACACCTACGACGCCGACGGGAACCTCAAAGAACGCCTGTCTGCCAACAAAATCATTTTCGATTCTGTAAAGAACGTCTGGATTGTACAGGGATTGAAACACCGCACCTTCAGCGGCGACAAGGAGACTTTTGAAACCCGACCGAACGACACCCTCAAACTCAACCTTGTCCCCGACGACTTCAACCAAGCCTCGAAACAGATTGGCACCATGACGAGCCCCGAACTCTACAAGCACATCCAGCACGAAAAAATCCGTGGCTCGGGTGCCGTCGTAACAGCCAAGCTTGAATTCTATCAGCGCCTACTCAACCCGTTGGCATTCATCGTAATGACTTTCATCGGCGTAGCCATCTCATCGCGCAAGAGCCGCGGAGGTCTCGGCGTTCATCTTGCCATAGGTATCACGCTGGCTTTCGGATTCATCGTTTTCATGCGCATCTGCACCGTCTTTGCCATCAACAGCAACTACCCGCCTTTCCTTGCAGTCCTCACACCTCAACTAACCTTCGGCATCGCCGCACTAATCCTCATCAAAAACGCCCCAAAATAACCCTTTTAACCTTATAACCCTTCAACCCTCAAACCCTACAACCCTCTAACAATGTCCATCCAAGAAATAGAACAACAGATCATTGACGATTTTTCCAACTTCGACGAATGGCTCGACAAATACAGCTACCTCATCGAACTCGGAAAAGAATGCCCCGCCATCGACGAAAAAGACAAAACCGACAACAACCTCATCAAGGGCTGCCAAAGCCGGGTATGGCTCAGCTGCCGCCACGGTGACGACGGCCTTCTCTACTTCGCCGCCGACAGCGATGCCGTAATAACCAAAGGCATCATCACACTCCTTATCCGCGTCTTCAACGGACAGACACCCAAGGACATACTCGATGCCGACCTCAGCTTCATCGATGTCATCGGCCTCAAGGAGCATCTCTCACCCACCCGTTCCAACGGCTTGACGTCCATGCTCAAGCAAATCAAGATATACGCCCTTGCCTACTCCATGAAGCAATAAACGAAATCCACCCGTTGCGGCGGATTTGTAACCCGTTGCGGCGGATTTGCAATCCGACGCACCTTAATATAAGGATTTACAATCCGCAAAAAAAATGTCACCAACAAAAGAAACCATCAACAGCGCAATAATCAATTGCCTCAAGAACATTTACGACCCTGAGATTCCTGTCAACATCTACGATCTCGGACTGATCTACAACATCGACATCGACGACGAGTTCAACGTCAAAATCCTTATGACCATGACGGCACCCGACTGTCCTGAAGCCGAATACATGTTCCGCGAAGTTAAAGATATGGTATCCTATATCGAAGGCATCAAAAGCGTCGACGTCGAACTCACCTTCGATCCGCCATGGTCGTTCGAAAACCTCAGCGATGCCACCAAAGCCGAACTCGGATTCCTCTAATTGACAAAGAAAAACGATAACAAAAACCACATCAAACAGTTACTGTTAACGTCTATTCAAACAAACATGCGTCTCCGCAAAAAGCAACAAGCCTTCATCGATTCCGCCTCGACGGGCGGAAGCCCCTCCGAAATGTTCTGGAGGCGCTTCCGACGCAACCCTATGGCCATCGTCAGCCTTGTTGTCATCGGGTTTTTCTCAATTATAGCAATACTCGGCTATCTGATAACACCCGACCACACTCCCTACTGCAACCAGCAATATCTCGAGCTGGCCTCCATGAAACCGTTCAGCAAAGCCACCTTTGTATACGTCCAGCCCGACACACCCATCGCATCAAAACAGCCTCGCAACCCTATTAAGACGCTCCTGCACGGACGTCCCCTCGACGCCACCGCCATTCCAGTCTTTGCTCTCGACACAATTGCCGACACTCTACATGCCGAAACCTACACCGGCTCCACGCCAAACGACGGCGAAGTGATGAAAATACCGCTCTCTAAAGTGCAGAAAATCAAGCAGCGCACCTTCATCTTCGGCACAGACACCTACGGCCGCGATGTCCTCAGCCAAGTGATGATTGGCAGCCGCGTCAGCCTCTCGGTCGGATTCATTGCCGTAGCCATAGCTCTGCTCATCGGCATACTGCTCGGCTCGCTGGCTGCATACTACGGCGGCTGGGTGGACAACCTCATAATGTGGTTTATCAATGTCGTATGGTCCATCCCCACAGTCCTGCTTGTCATTGCCATAACCTTCGCCCTCGGCAAAGGATTCTGGCAAGTGTTTATCGCCGTAGGACTTACCATGTGGGTCGATGTAGCACGCGTTGTCCGCGGACAAGTCCTCTCCATCAAACAGAAAGAATATGTCGAAGCAGCTCGCGCTCTCGGCTACCGCACTCCGAGAATCATTTTCCGACACATACTGCCCAACATTCTCGGACCGGTCACCGTCATCACCGCCTCGAATTTTGCTACCGCTATTTTGCTCGAAGCCGGACTCAGTTTTCTCGGAATTGGTGTCCAACCGCCCATGCCGTCGTGGGGGTCGATGGTAAAAGAAAACTACGGACAAATACTGCTCGACAGTGCCTACCAAGCATTCATACCAGGCATCGCAATAATGATTATAGTACTTGCTTTCATGCTTTTAGGCAACGGCATTCGCGATGCTCTCGACATTCGCAACAAAGCCTGAATCAGCATCACCCGACTTGAGAAAGAAAAAAAAACTTAAAAAAAATATACAATTAAAAAAAAGTACGTACTTTTGCAACGTATTTCAACCAAACTAAATACTCTTAGATTAGATTAAAATTTAATTATTAACCAATTAAAACTAATTTTAAAATGAAGAATGTTTTTAAATTTTTGGGCATCGCTTTCGTAGCTTGCTCAATGCTCGTCGCTTGCGGCGAAGACACCGAAACTTTCACCATTAAGGTAAAAGCCAATGACAGTTCAATGGGTACCGTTACCGGTGGTGGTAAATATGAAAGCGGCGCTACCGCAACTCTCGAAGCTACTGCCAATGCTGGCTACACCTTCGTAGACTGGGAGGACGGTTCAAAGAACAATCCTCGTCTTGTTACCGTTACCGCTGATGCTGAATACACTGCCAACTTCGCAGCTCAGGCTGGTGTAAAGGTCACCTTTGGCGACAACACCTGGAATGCTGGTTATGTCAATGGTCTTTACTACGGTGACGCTATCGTATTAGCCGCTGCTCAGACCAATGCTCAGTCGCTGCCTCAGTTTGCTTTGCAGCTCTATGATGCAAATGGCGCAAACTTGGCTACTGGCACCTTTACAGGAGCTCCTGAATTCACCGCACAAGGTGTTAATGTTGGAAATCCCTACCTCTGGTACTATGAAACACAAAACGGCGTAACACTGAACTATACTGATGGCTCAAGTGTAAACGCTGGCGACTGGTGGGCAAAGAACTTGACACTCAACATCACCGCTCTCGATGCTGATGCTCTTACAATGAGCTGCGTTGCCAACACCACCATGTTCAATGTTTATCAGATAGCTGCCGGCACTGCTTCTTCTATCGACGATTGCGCCACCAAGTCACTGACCCTCAACGTTGCCAACCAAGGCCTTACCCAAGGTTCGAAGGGTGTTATTATCCGTAACCAAATTGCCAAGATTAAATAATAAAAGACAATGAAAAAGACATTAAAACTTTTAGCCATTGCCGCAGTCTCTATGATGGTCGCTGTTGCTTGCAACAACGCTCCTGAGGAAAACACCGACACCACTCCCGTCGACACCACTCCTGTCGACACTATGGTTGAGGATACCACCCCTGTCATGGACACTGTCCCCGCCGAAGAGCCCGTCACAAAGGCTACAACCAAGAAGACCAACAATAAAACCACCAAGAAAGCTGAGCAGAATAATCCTGACGCTTCCAAAGTGACTCGTCAGACCGCTACCACCGGCACACTTTCTGTTGGTACAACCGAATCGAAGGGCAAGACCAACGATGCCAGCAAAGTAACCCGCAACACAAACACGGGTACTGCCGGCTTTGGCGCAGCAAAGAAAAACTAATGCACCTTCTCTACTGTGAAAAAAAGTCCGAAGCGTTCTTCGGACTTTTTTTTCATACCCGCACAATAACTTAGACGTGACCCTCGTTTACAATCGTACCAAAGAAAGAAACACATGAAACATACAAAAAATTTATGCTTCATTGCATTTATCGCACTCTCCATGTCGGCCTGCAACTCTGATATGAAACAGATAAAGAAAACCGCCTACGGATATCTGAACGCCACAGCAAACTACCGCATCGAAGAAGCCTACCCCTACGCCACAAAAAACACCTGCGAGACAACACTCTCCTTCATCCAAAACACTCTCATACCAATGACCGATAGCAATTACATTTCGGCCAATACACCCGCAACCATCGTTATCGACGACATACGCGTGGATGGTGACAGTGCCTGGGTTGACTATACCAAAGACACGCCTATAAAAAAGATAGAGGCAAGCATATTTCTGAAAAAAGAAGATGGCAAATGGCTCGTCGATATCCCCATAGCAAAATCGATAGGATTATCGCCAACCAACAATAAAGGTACAGCAACAATCACAGGCATCTCTGTCGCAGACAGCAACACAAATACGACAAATTTGTAATCCATCCGTTGCGACGGATTTGCAAATCCACCGTTGCGGCGGATTTGCAATCCGACACAACGAGCATTAGAACATATACCCCATTTTTATATAGAGATTGCTCACCTTGCCGTTGTCCTGCTTGTCGAAAGCCGTGGCCCAGTCAACGCTGAGGACGAAGTTGTCGTTCATAGCCACCTTCAGGCCACAGCCGCCGGAGAGATGAGGGCTGTAGAGGCGGGTGACGTCGACAAACGGTGTCGGGTCGTTCGGAGCAGGGTCTGCCAGCTCATACAGAATCGGGTCTGAAACAACATCGTCATACGGCTGCACAACCATACCGGCATCGACGAAGGGGTTCAACCCAATGTAGAACATATTCTTGCCCACCTTGAAGCTGAACAGTTGTGTGCGCAGCTCCACATTGGCGAAAGCCACACCCGGTGCCAGAATGCGGTTGCGCATAATGCCGCGCACCGAATTGGCTCCACCAAGCCCCTCATATACAACACGCTGCATATAAAGCTGATTAAGGTAGGTGTTCAGGTAGAACGGACAGTCGCCAGCCAGTGTCAGCTGAGTGCCGATGCGATAGGCAAGCGTCAGGCGGTTTTCGACGATAGGCAGATAGTGCCGCCAGGCTGCATTGAATTTCAAATTGTTGTAGTCGCTCATCGAACCGATGCCGGCATAATAAGTCAGAAAGGCGTCGGCGTGGATACCACGACGCGGGTTCTGCTGGCGGTCGCGCGTGTCGAAAGTGATGCCACCGTGCAGGTAGGGATGAGCACCGCCAGCAGCTTCAGAGGCCTTGATGTAACCCTGCGACACGTAGCGGTCGAACAGCGTCACCGCGTAGGGCAGCTTGTCTGCCTCATCCTTCTCGAAGCGGTTCAGACGGTCCACATCCACCGGTCCCACGCCGAAGTGCAGCAGGCCGATACCGGCATTCCAATACCACGGCTTATGGATTTCGCCCTGAATGTCAGCCGAGAATCGGAACAGGTCACGACGGTATTTGTAGTATGCCCGCGTGATGTAGGCCGCATCATCCTGATTCGAATAGCCTGCATTATACTCCGATTGGTAGCCGTTGAAGCCGTAGAAGTCGCACATTTGGTCGGGCAGATAGGTCAGGTCCACGCTCAACCGATGATTTGGAATCAGGTACTTCGAGTCGTAAGAAGTCCTGAAAATACCGAAATGCTTCGTCGTGTAGGCTGCCTCGGCATAAAACGAATGCAGATAGTCGGGATAAGTCGACCCGTCGCCGAAATAATAGATATTGGTCAGCGCTCCGTACTGGAAACCAAGGTCGGCATCGAACGCCACCGAGGGCAGCACCCCGAAGTTCCATCCCGTGCGGACGTGTTTCGCCGTGTCCTGCGCCGAAGCATCATAGACCAACATTAACAACAAAAAAAAGCAAGCACCTCGCGTGCATAACAAAAGAACCAAGCGTTTCATAATAAAAGAATTAAGTCACATAATATTTATATACTGTTTTACTTACAAATACAAAAATGATTTCTGGTTAATTCCTGGCCAATTTCTGGCAATTCCTGTTAAAAAAACATGAACGCTTTTTCCCATTTACATATCACTTCTTCATTCTCCTTGAACCTTTGCGGAAAATGAACAATGCAAACAGCACCAGCGCCACAACCATAATGCCTACCGATATCAGCGTGTTGGTCAGACTCTGCGGCGCAAAACCCATCAGCAGCAGCACCGGAAATCCGAAAGCCAAGGCAGGAATGGTCTGCAGCACCAGGTTGTTGGCCGCAGGCGTCTCGAAGCGCGGGTCTATCTCGCGCAGCAGAATCATACCGTTCGACGCCGTGCCGGTCAGCATACCGAACATCGAGAAGAAGGCCTCATACGTATAGTCGGGATAAAGCTTGCGGCAGCAGCGAAGCACATACCAGAACGTCACCACAGCACCTATCGCACAGACCACCAAAAGCGGCAGCCACAGGCTGCGCAGGTTCTGGAAGTCGATGGCCGCCGTGCCCGCCACAATCATAAAGTCGAAGCAGGTGCCAGCAATGCGGTCCAACGTATAGTTGTTGATATACTCGCGCTGCATCCAGTTGCTCTTGCGCAGACGACCTATGATCCACTTCACCAGCACGCCGAACAGCGTGCCCCACAGGAAGTTGAAGCCCCACACTAACGGTTTTAGCGTTTTGACACCAAAGTCGCCCAGATCCAGCTGCTGCACGCCGTACATCAGCAGGAACACCAGCGCATAGACCAGCAGCACTAAGCACAGCTGCACTGTCAGCTTGTCGATTGATTCCGAATGCGGTATCTCGCCTTCCGATTCATAGTCTTCCAGCGTGTAGTGTTCCACGTATGTGCCGTCGTTCACCTTCAGCTTGCCGCGCCGACGCAACACATTCATATACACCACACCCACCAGACTGCCCACGATGAAACCCATTGCAGCGATGCTCAGTCCGAAGTCGGCACCATGGAAAGCAATGCCCTGGTCGGCAGCCCATCCCGTGAAGGTGGTGCCGAAATTCAGAGCCTGTCCGGGCCCCTGTCCGTAGCCCATAGGCAGCAGCATTCCGCCTGCATAGAACATCCCCGACCCTTTCCACCACAAGAACATGGGTATGGTTATCAGCAATCCTGCCAGGCCTTGCAGGATGTAGGTGCTGGCCGTAACGGCACCCGTCTCCACCACCTTCATCGTGGTGGTTGAGCTTTTGATTTTCTTGTTTTTCAATGCCATCGCCACAAAACCAAGCCCCAGTGCGTGGTAGGTCAGTATCTCCATAGTGTGGCGGTCCACAAGCTCGTTGAAGAAGTTCAACGGCTTAAGACACAGGATTAAAAGACCCGCCAGCAGCGCCGACGGCAGCAGGCTGCGACGGAACAAAGGCACGTTGCAACGCACCAGATTGGCAATAAGCAGCGCGGCTGTGATGATAAACATCTGTATCAGCCACGCCCACGACGACATATCAGCAAATGAAGACATAATATTGGTGATTAGTGAATAGTGACAAGTGAATAGTGAATAGATAATTTAAACTCAAGGAGTTTTAAGGTCGCTTCGCTCGAAATCATTCAAAAATACACTAAAAATTTTAAAAGAATTCAAAGCAATTCTCTTCTTGAAGGATTTTAAAAAAGATTTTTGATTGATTTTGAGGCCGAAGGCCGACCGAAATCGACTTAAAAATTTTGAGTATTGGATTTATAATTATAAATAAATGGCAGACAGTGCATTATACACTATCTGCCATTCATACAGGTTGGTTTTTACTCAGCAGGGGTTTCAGCCGGAGCCTCGGCAGGGGCGGCTTCAACAGCCTCGGCAGGGGCAGCTTCAGCGGTTTCAGCTACGGGTTGCTCAACAGCAACGGGCTGCTCTTTCTTGAAGGGCAAACCGACGTATTTCAGGGTATTGGTGAAATATAGTGCGCAGAAGATACCGCCAAGGATAACGAGCCAGATGAGGCATTTCTTCCACCAAGCCATCTTCTTGTCGGCATACGGGTCGGGCAGTTTGACCAGCGGATACTTGGCCAGAGAGGTCAGCGTAGCACCAAAGGCCGTGTTGACGCGCACCTGGGCGTTGATGGCCCAGCCGTTGGCGTTGAGCACCGGACCCAGGTTGCGACGGCGCAGCTTGGTCCAGGCAATGAACATCGACGGACCTGAAACGATAATAACGATAGCGGCCAGAAGGATGATGATGTTATACCACTTGTCGGTAACGAACGCACCCAGGCCTGCGAAGGCGGCAGCTATGGCACCCAAAGCCAAGCCGATGGCAGCAAAGATACCTGCAAATTTGGCGATGTCGAACGGAGCCTTCTTGTCGGCTGGAGCAGCAGCAGCATCGGGAGCGGCACCTTCGGCAGGTTTCGTAGCCAGCTTGTCGGTAGCCGTGTCGGCCTTGGCCGTCAGGTTGTCCATCTGCTTGGCCTCTTTCTCGGCGGCATTCTTGTTGATCTTGTCGGTGATAAACTTCCACAGTTTCTTATAGGGAGCCCAGAAAGCCTGACGCACGCTGATGGGGTTGTCGACAATCTTGGTCACGGTGGCATCCCAGTCCTGTCCCGTACGGTCGTAGAACACAGCGTTCTTGCCCACGCGCAGATCCTCGACGTCGCCATCGGTCAACGCAGCCACGATATCCATCTCTGCAGCTTTGGTCTTCGAAACGCAGTGGCAATAAAGCAGATACAGCCCACTAAAGGTGGCCGATTCGGCTTGCTTGCCCATGTCGCTCACCTTGATGCAGAGGTCAAGGCGACGCTGGTCGATATAGAGCTGACCACACTGGAAGACAGCCAGTTTTGTGATGTCACGGGTATAGAAATCACTGAAGGTGACATAGTTCTTCAGCAACTTGTAGAAGTCGCGATAGAGGTGCAAGAATTTGGAAAGAAGCTTGAGGTCAGCATCTTCCTCGGCCATCTCTTTGTCGAAATTTTCGACTTTTGCGGTTTTGTCGTCAGCAAGTCCCGTAACGTAAGCGTCGAGTTTCGCTGTCACCGCGTTCCACTGAGCCTCGTCGATGCTGTCGGCATCTGGATAATCGACGCTGAGAGCGAGCTTTTTGACGGAGTCGAATGTTGCCTGCCAAGCGGGGTTGATGACATTGGTGAGCGGCAGTTTCTGTTCCTTGCTGGGGCGAGCCAAAGGGTAGTCTGCAATCTGGTCGGAGCATGTGGCGAGGTTTTTCTCGCTGATGGACTGGATTTTCTCGACCGAAACATCGACAGCCTCAGAACAGGCCTCGTCGAAGGCGATGAGCTTGCAGCGCATAAAATAGTCAGCAACCTTGTTGCGTATGGCGTTGACAGCGACGATGGCTTCGTCGGTATTGTCGCCGTAAGGACGCTGGTCGACGACAACGGCCGTTGCATCTTCCTTGGCTTTGACCTTCTCATCGAAAGCGGCCTTGGCTGCGACGATATCGGCAAGCGATATTTCCTGCTTGTCGAGAGCGAGGGACTTGAGAATGCGTGTTGCGCTGTCGATTATGGCTTTGCCATCGTCGGCAGAGGCGTTGATGTCTGCGAAGGCAATTTGGTCTGCCCCAAGAAGCAGCTTATCGGCATCGTTAAGGACTGATGTGAGCCATTTGGAAGCCGCAACAACCTCATTGACGCGTATTTTGCCATCGGCGTCGGTGTCCATAAGACGAAGGGTTTCCTCGTCAAACTCGAGACCTTTAACCGGACAGCTGAGAACCGTCCAAAGTTTTTGGTCGAGTTGGTCGAGATGAGCGATATCGGCGCCCGAATTGATTGTGACACGCGTCACGCCTCCGATAGACGCAAAGGTCCATTGGTAGTCGGAGGATTTGCCTGGGAGGAGATTCTTCTTTGCCATAATATAATAATGTATATAATTCTTTAATTCATCTTATAGGCCTGCATCAGCTGCACTTGCTCCATCCACAGCTGGTACAGTGCTTGCAGCCACCGCTGTAGACAACGGTTTTCTGTCCGCAGTCGGGGCATACCTCGTCGGTGGCGGTGCCGTCCTTGATGTAGCGGCGCAGGGCACGTGCGACACCGTTTTTCCATGTTGTGATGGAGTCGACGTCGAAGGTGAGTTTGCTGATAAGGTCGACGACGTTGGGTATTGGCATTCCGTGACGCAGGATTCCGGATATCAGCTTAGCATAGTTCCAATATTCCTGTTTGAACATTCGCGAGAGGCCTTCGATGGTTGTCTTGTATCCGTCGGGGTCGAGGAACTGGAAGTCGTAGCGTGCATGCTCGTCGCCCGGTTCCTTGACGCGTATGACCCAGCCGCGCTCTACAGTAGGAGGCAGAAGGAAGCTGGAGGCACGTCCCGTGAAAATCTCGTACGGACGGCCGTCGTACATGCCGACGACTGCAATCCAATCCTCTTTATTGTTCTTGAAACGCACAATTTCTGCGTCGAGTTTCTTGGGACGTTTGGGTGCTTTCGTTTCGGCGAAATGCTGTCCGTTGCCTTCGTCGTTGCTGACCAGGACACCGTGACGGCTTCCGTCGCGATAGATGGTGCAACCCTTGCAGCCCGAGCGCCATGCCGTCTCATATATCTCGCGTACCGTCTCCTTTGTGGTTTCCTTCGGAATATTGACGGTTACGCTGATGGAGTGGTCAACCCATTTCTGGATTTCGCCCTGCATCTTCACTTTGTTGACCCAGTCGATGTCGGCCGAGGTGGCTCCATGATATGGGGACTTCTCTATTATCTTGTTGAGGTCTGCATCCTTCATAGCCATGACCTCGTCGGCATTGTAGCCGTTGATTTTGAGCCAGTCGATGAATTTGGGATGGAACACGTTGTACTCCTCAAAATAGTCGCCGCTCTGGTCCTGAACGATTTTGTGCTTTGAGGTATCCTTGTCGTTGGGGTTGATTTTTTTGCGACGCTTGTACGAGACGAGGAAGACGGGCTCGATGCCCGATGTGGTCTGTGTGCAGATACTTACCGTTCCGGTGGGAGCTATGGTCAGCAGTGCTATGTTGCGGCGTCCGTATGTGAGCATATCGGTATACATCTGGGGGTCTGCCTCTGCCAGACGGCGTATGAAGGGATTGAGTTTCTCGCGATTGGCATCATATATCGGGAAGCAGCCGCGCTCTTTGGCCATGGTCACAGAGCTACCGTAAGCGGTGCAAGCAAGAGTGCGCTGGACCGATACGGCCATCTGGGTAGCCTCGTCGGAACCGTAGCGCAACCCGAGGGCGGCAAGCATGTCGCCTTCGGCAGTGATGCCAAAACCTGTACGGCGACCCTCGAGGCATTTCATCTTGATGTTGAGCCAGAGATTTTTCTCGACCGACTTGATTTCGTCACTTTCAGGGTCAGCATTGATTTTGGCTATGATCTTCTCCACCTTCTCGAGTTCGAGGTCGATGAGGTCGTCCATCAGTCGCTGTCCCATAGCCACATGTTTCTTGAAAAGGTCGAAATCGAATGCGGCCTGTGGTGTGAATGGGTTTTTTACGTAGCTGTAAAGGTTGATGGCGAGGAGTCGGCAGCTGTCGTAAGGACAAAGGGGTATTTCGCCGCAGGGATTGGTGCTGACAGTGCGGTAGCCGCAGTCGGCATAGCAATCGGGAACCGACTCGCGGATTATAGTGTCCCAGAACAGGACTCCAGGCTCGGCGCTCGACCACGCGTTGGAGATGATTTTGTTCCACAGTGCGCGGGCATCGATCTCTTTACGGACTATCGGATTGTCAGAGTCGATAGGATACTGTTGCACAAACGGTTTGCCCTCTACCACACACTGCATGAACTCGTCGGTGATTTTGACCGAGACGTTGGCACCTGTGATTTTACCCTGCTCGAGTTTAGCATCGATAAAACTCTCGGCATCGGGATGCTTGATTGATATGGACAGCATAAGAGCACCACGACGTCCACCTTGCGCCACCTCGCGAGTGGTGTTGGAATAACGTTCCATGAAGGGAACAATACCTGTCGACGTAAGTGCACTGTTTTTGACCGGGCTGCCGCCGGGACGTATGTGGCTGAGGTCGTGGCCAACACCGCCACGACGCTTCATGAGCTGGACCTGTTCCTGGTCGATCTTCATGATGCCACCGTAAGAGTCACTGTTGCCACTGTTGCCTATGACGAAACAGTTTGAGAGCGAAACTACTTGGAAATCGTTCCCGATACCGGACATTGGGCTGCCTTGGGGGATGATGTAGCGGAAGTCCTTGAGCAGTCCGTAGATTTCTTCCTCCGTCATTGGATTGGCGTATTTCTGCTCGATGCGCGCAAATTCGGAGGCCAGACGATGGTGCATCATGTCGGGATTGAGTTCATAGATCTTATCGCCGTCGCGTAGTGCATACTTGTTCATCCACACATTGGCGGCAAGTTCGTCGCCATGGAAATATTCGACGGACGACTTCATGATTTCGTCAGGAGTGTACTGCTTATACTCTCGTTTTTCTGCTTTGTTCATAGGTGGTTTGGTGGCTATTGGTTTTATTGCTTTTTGTGTTGATGTATTTTTAGCGGATTGTGATGGTTTCGTTTTGCCCTGCGCCGCAGTGTCAGTGCATAATTCTTTGGAAGACAAATCAGCCTCTGTCTTCGTCGATTTACGTTTCTCGGTTGAGTTTTTTGGTGTCGACGATGCAACATCACCGAAATCTAAAAATAAATCGTTGCTTTTCATTTTGAAAAGTATTTTAATTACACAATGACAAAATGTTACACGCTATAGCATACTTACCATTACAATTGCTAAATTACGTATAAGAATTATGATTATTCCACTTAAGCCCCTCCGACTTATTAACATAAATTTAAACATTCGCGCAATCGCACTGAATGTCAATACGCAATATCAATTGTTAGCAGTGCATAAAAAAAGAGATGCCGCAAAGCATCTCTTTACACCATAATATTATTTACAAATCTATTTTACAACGAGTTTCTTCATCACCGGCATCTCGCCGTCAATGCTGACTCCGCATGAATAGACGCCCGAAGGCAGGTCGTTCAGAGGAATAGTGATTGCGCTTTGTCCTTTGTCGGTTTTTGCCGCGCGAACCTGACGGCCTTGAAGGTCATAGATGGCAACGGTTGCATCGGCAGATGTGCCTAAATCGATTGAAACACTTGATGTTGCCGGGTTGGGGTACATCTTGAAAGCATTTGCATTGTCGACTGATGAAATCGACACCTGAGGGCGTTTAATGATAACATACACTGCTGCGGTATTCTCAGGATTGTCGACTTCGGAAAGGTTGACTTTGAAGAGTCCGTCCTCTGCTCCCTCAGGCACGACAAAGTCTACATAAGCGTTCGTGTAAACTCCCTGTCCTTCAATTTCGAAAGCAGCAGATTCACTACCTTCCAGACACATGCCTGCACATACCGAACTGCAATAAGTGGCAGTCTCGCTGAGCTTGTCTACATGGACTTTGACTGTCACGTTGCGGACGCTGTTGTTATGAAGATGCGGACGGAATTGGATGCTCCATCCATAGACTCCCTCAGCAACAAGTTCGGTCTCGCCAGAAGCAACGACGGTAAGAGTATCGCTCTCTCCGACAGCGCTGCCATTATAGCTAAACGAGAGCGTCTGTGCGTTTGCAAAACATACAAAAGAAACTAAAAATGTGCAAATTAAAAACTTTTTCATCGGTTTATCAATTAATTGTTCGAACTGCAAAAATAATAAAAAAATAAAGATTGCAAAAAAATCATCCTTAAACAAATTGAATACACCATCCTGCCGCGGTTTTCATTGCTTCGTCTTTTTTTCTGTCGAACTCTGACAAACTCCATGCCTGCATCCTTCAGGAACTCGTAAAGTCCGGTTACAAGTGCTTCATTGAACCTATTGTAACCTCTAAAATCGTTTAATTTGCGTTTTGCTTGCAAAACAAATTCCTTAATGGCAACATATTATTTCGCTCAATTCTTTTAATGCGCCGTTTGAAAAGTAATTATTTGAGATGCCTCCCTATTAAAAAGTGTTAACTTTTGTTAAAAAAAATCCAACCAAATGTCTTGATTAAGAAATTTTATGTATTTTTGGAAATTGATGTAATTATGCATCAAAACCATATCTGAGGATAAATCAAATATATAAACAATAATCATAAATAATATCATGAAAATATTAGTTCTTAATTGTGGCAGTTCGTCAATAAAATATCAGTTGATTGACATGGCGAACAACGCCGAGGTTATGGCAAAAGGTCTTTTGGAGCGCATAGGACTTGAAATGGGTGAATTCACCCACAAATTCCATGGAGAGAAGCACTACGAGCAGCTGCCTATCCCCAACCATACCGAAGGTATCAAAATCGTCCTCAAGGCTTTGACCGACCCCAAGATTGGCGTCATCAAGGACCTCAAGGAAATCGGCGCCGTAGGTAACCGCGTCGCTCACGGTGGCGAAATCTTCAAGGACAGCGCCCTGGTCACCGACAAGGTCATCGAGCAGATCAAGAGCCTCGAGCACCTGGCTCCGCTCCACACCCCCGGCAACCTAGCCGGCATCTACGCCATGCGCGAAGTGCTGCCTGGTGTACCACAGGCTGTAGTCTTCGACACCGCCTTCCATAGCACCCTGCCACCGAAATCGTACCTCTACGGCCTGCCATACGAATACTATCAGAAATACGGCATCCGTCGCTACGGCTTCCACGGCACAAGCCACAAATTCGTGGCCGAAAAAGCCGCCAAGATGATTGGACGCGACTGGAACGACCTCAAAATCATCAGCTGCCACCTCGGTAGCGGTGCCTCGATTGCCGCCATCATGAATGGCAAGAGCTTCGACACCACTATGGGTATGACCGCACTGGAAGGCCTCGTTATGGGCAGCCGCTGCGGCGACGTCGACCCCGGCGTGCTCCTCTATCTGATGGATCAGGGCATGGACAGCAAGCAGCTGACCAAGTTGCTCTACAAGCAGAGCGGTCTCATCGGCATCAGCGGCGACAAGCAGGATATGCGCGACATCCGCGCCGGTCGTGATGCTGGCGACGAGCGCGCCACCTACGCTTTCGACATGTTCGCACAGCGCGTGAAACGCTACATCGGAGGCTACATGGCCGAAATGGGCGGCTGCGACCTGCTGCTCTTCACCGGTGGCATCGGCGAGAACGCATGGTTTATGCGCCACCCCATCCTCGAAGGTCTCGAATGCCTCGGCATCAAGGTCGACATGGAGCTGAACGACAAGACCATGGGCGAAGATGTCATCATCTCGACCCCCGACTCGAAAGTTGCCACCGTGGTGGTTACGACCGACGAGGAATATGTCATCGCCAGCGACACCTACCGTCTGGTCAACGGAAAATAACCATCGCTACAATAACGAAAAAAAGGGACACCATTCGTGGTGTCCTTTTTTGCAATATTTTTCTCACGCTGACGTTATAGAGGCATAATGAAACTGAAGATATATATAATGTTATTGTTCCTGGCACTGCTGACAGCGGTGCAGGGGCAGGAGTATTCGACGCAGAACAAGAAGGCCATCAAGCTGTACGAGCGGGCGATGGAAACGCTCTATCAGGGCAAGAACGACGCCGCGATGAACGGCCTGGAGCAGGCCCTACAGGAGGACGACGGCTTTCTGGAGGCCCACCTGGTGCTGGCCGACCTGATGTCGAACATCGACATCGCATCGATGGAAGAGAACGGCGAGCCTTCGCGCCACTATCGCGACGAGGCCAAACGCCACTACCGCGCTGTGGTTGAGAGCAAAAGGAATTTCTTTGCTCCAGCATGGGTAAATCTGGGCAAACTGGAGCTGTACGACAGGAATTACGACGAGGCCATCAAGTGTTTCGAGACCTATCTCGAATTGGACAAGAGAGAGAGCGAGACCGAGTTGGATGCCAAACGCGGACTAAAGATAGCCCGCTTCCGCAAGGAGGCCCTCGCCCACCCCGTGCCGTTCAATCCGCAGAACCTCGGAGCCGCCGTCAACAGCCGCGACGACGAGTATCTGCCTTCGCTGACGGCCGACGGACAGACGCTGGTCTTCACCCGCCGCTTTCCGCGCAAAGCCACCACAACGGCCAACACTAAGGAGGAGGAAGACCTGTACGTCAGCACTTTGAACAACGGCCAATGGAGCCGCGCCGAACGGATGCCCGAGCCGGTGAACAGCACCGACAACGAAGGGGCACAGTGCATATCACAGGATGGGCGCATAATGTTCTACACAGCATGTAACCGAAACGACGGAGGCGGACGCTGCGACCTGTATATGTGCGTCAACAAGTCGGGCCGATGGAGCAAGCCCCGCAATCTGGGCAGTGCCGTCAACAGCGGCGCCTGGGAGGGACAGCCCACCTTCTCTATCGACGGGCGGACGCTCTATTTCGTCAGCAACCGCAAAGGCGGACACGGCGGCATGGACATCTGGAAGACTACCTTCGACGGAGGACAATGGACAGCACCCGAAAACCTTGGACCTGAAATAAATACCGAGTTCGACGAAATGTCGCCTTTCATCCATTTCGACGACCACACGCTTTATTTTTCGAGCAACCGTCCCGAAGGTATGGGCGGAATGGACCTGTTTGTGGCCAAACGCGACGACAACGGCCGCTGGACGCAGCCCACAAATCTCGGCTATCCCATCAACACCGAAGGCGATGACAACAACCTTATCGTCAGCGCCGACGGCCGCACTGCCATCTTCGCTTCGCAGCGCGATGGCGGACAGGGCAAAATGGACCTGTACAGCTTCGAGCTGCCTGTCGAATCGCGGCCCACAGTGGCCATCTGCTTCAAAGGTCGAGTGAGCAACGCCAAAGACGGCCAGCCCGTGGCTTCGGACATCCGCATCATCGACCTGGCCAACGGCACGACGGTGGCCAACACGTCGAGCGACAGCAAGAACGGTTTGTACATCGTGAGCCTACCTGCCGGCAAGGACTACGCATTCCACGTGACCGCAAACGGTTTCCTCTTTCATTCGCAAAACGTAGAAAGAAATAACGAAAACGGAAACGAGCAATGGCAACCCGTCACCGTTGATATTGCCCTGCACCCGATTGAAAGCGGCGAGCGCATAGCACTGCGCAACGTCTTCTTCGAGACTGGACGCTGGGAGATTCTTCCTGAATCGGAATATGAGCTTGCTAAAGTTGTCGACTTGTTGACAAAGAACCCCACACTAAAAATTGAACTTGGCGGCCACACCGACAACGTCGGACGCCCCGAAGCCAACCAACGCCTGTCGGAGCAACGCGCCAAAGCAGTCTATGATTACCTGATAAACAAAGGTATACCATCCAACAGACTAAGCTATAAAGGCTACGGCGAGACGCAGCCCGTCGCCACCAACGACACCGACGAGGGCCGCCGCGAGAACCGCAGAACAGAAATAAAAGTCCTATAGTATATGAAAAGAGTAGTCATCCTTACTGGCGCAGGAATCAGCGCCGAGAGCGGAATCAGCACTTTCCGCGACAGCGACGGACTGTGGGAGCAGTACCGCGTTGAAGATGTGGCCACGCCCGAAGGCTACGCCAAAGACAAAGCCCTGGTGCTGGATTTCTACAATCAGCGCCGCCGCCAGCTGGCGACCGTCAAGCCCAACGAGGGACACAAACAGCTGGTGCGACTGGAACAATACTACGATGTGCAAATCATCACCCAGAATGTCGACAACCTGCATGAACAGGCCGGATCGAAAAACGTGCTGCACCTGCACGGCGAGCTTACAAAAGCCCGCAGCGAGCGCAACGACGACCTGATTGTCGACATCGGATACAACGACATACATCTTGGCGATAAAGCCCCCGACGGGGCGCAGCTGAGACCCCACATCGTTTGGTTCGGTGAGGCGGTGCCCAACATCGAACCCGCAGCGGCGCTATGCGAGCAGGCCGACTTTTTCGTCGTCGTCGGCACCTCGATGAACGTCTATCCCGCCGCAGGACTTATACACTATGTGCCTCGCACCAGCCCCTGCTATCTGGTCGACCCCAAGGCGGTAACCATTTCACGCAACATCAAGGTGATTCAAGAAAAAGCCGGCACCGGTGTCAAAAAAGTCGTCGACGAACTAATAGAACTCTGCAACAAATAAAAAAAAACGCGGGCATCCAAATGGATGCCCGCGTTGCATTAGATGTAATTATTTTAGAAGAAGCTGTTGCTTCCGTCGTCGGTCCAGCCGCTGCGCTGCTGATAGTCTCCTAAAGCAAACAAAAAAAGGGAACCACAAAAATGATTCCCTTTAAAAAGATTGGCGGCGACCTACTTTTCCACAAACAAGTGCAGTATCATCGGCGATGTGAGGCTTAACTTCTCTGTTCGGAATGGGAAGAGGT
>Ga0256405_10001529_pt1 | contig 62304 bp, 51 predicted proteins | sample RumenRJG_02DNA_FD_189096 | JGI IMG/M metagenome (GOLD analysis project Ga0256405, IMG submission 189096) | Bovine rumen microbial communities from Lethbridge, Alberta, Canada - RJG_02 | ecosystem: Host-associated > Mammals > Digestive system > Stomach > Rumen | place: Canada: Alberta... | reverse complement strand
ATTGCGGTGGCTATAGCGGTGAGGATCCACCTCTTCCCATTCCGAACAGAGAAGTTAAGCTCACCATCGCCGATGGTACTGCCCCACCAGGTGGGAGAGTAGGTAGCTGCCGTTCTTCGGGACTCCGATCGACGTGTGTCGACCGGAGTCTTTTTTTATGCCCTATCGTCCAGTCTCCCACGCCAAAGGGCAAAATGGTTCGGAAACTCACGCTCCGAACCACATCACCCTTCGGCTACGCAAGGCCCCGTCACCTCTGGGAAAAGAAAAAAGACAGGCGGTGGGGCCTGTCTTTGGGAAGAGGGTATTGGGTGTTGATTATTTTCGAACCAGCAGGAAGGCGAGGTTGATAAGGATGTAGGAGAGGAAGGAGGCGAAGATAACTGTAGCCCAGGAGAGGCCCAGAATAGCCACCACAACGACAGCAATAGCAGTAATGCTGAAGAAAGCAATACGCTTGAAACCATCGACAGTTGCAGCAGCATCAGAATGATCTCCACCAAACTTCATCGCAAACATAGGAACCTCGCTGACCATAAGGAAGGAAAGCACGGCAGCAAGCACCGGAACAAACCATCCAAGGCCCAGGAGGCAGCCAGCAAAACTGTCCGGAGCAACGGTAACAAGATAAGCGAAAGAACCGCAAATCATAGCTGCAGCAGGGCAGGGAAGGCCGATGAATGAAAGATGCTGCCTGGTATCAATATTGAACTTGGCAAGACGGAAGGCCGTGGCGATGGCAAAGATAAGAGGAAGCCAAACATACCAAGGCATGCCAAAAGCAGCATCACGGGATACCTGGAATAACATAAGCGCCGGCAAAACGCCGAAGCTTACAAGATCGCACAAGGAATCCAGCTGCTTTCCAAGCTCTGAATAAGCATGCAGCAAACGCGCAGCAAAACCATCAAAGAAATCCGCCACAGCAGCGCCAAGCATGAACAGGAAGCCCGTATCAGGACGTCCGTTCAATGTGAAAATCACCCCAAGGACCCCGCAGGCGAGATTCATTGAGGTGATTGTATCCGGAATAATCTTGGTAATACCCATTATTTAATTCCAAGCTTAGACTTAAGAGCCTTGGGAAGAGCATCCTTGTGCATCATGATGCCAAGAACCTTGCCACGGCAGAAAGCATCTGACATGTACCAGAGACCTTTGTACTTGCCGCTTTCACCCCAGGAATTCTTAATCATAATGTATTTGTTGCCAAACTGATCCTTGGCAATACCGTAAGCCTGCATGCCATGGTCGTCAGTGGTAGATTTCTCGTCGTAACCCTTCTGACGGTAAGCCTGATCAGCTACGATCTCCTTGGGAGCCTCTGCAGGCTTCTCCTCGGCCTTTTTCTCATCAGCCTTACCTACCCAGCGCTCCTGGTCTGAACCAGAAGTAGAAGCCTTGGGATCGATAAGAAGAGCGGTACCATTGCGGGTGAAACCGGGCTCACTTACGTCACCGCCCCAGCAAGTGGTATAACCATTCTCAAGAGCATAGTAAAGGGCATCCATAAGCTCGTCTATAGGAACATTGTATGCCTGATCCCTGCGCCAGTTATCACAAACCTCTACAGCGAAGGTGGTGTAGAATGGATGATGGGTGAAGGAAGTAAGGGTGATATAATCATCAGCGTTCAGCTTGAATGAGTCACGATAAGAAGCAGGAGTGTATTTCTTGCCCTTGTATTCGAACTCAGTGGGGCATTCGCCGAAGTAAGCGTCCATGATGCCCTTGAAACCATTCTTCCATGCGGTAGAAAGCTTCTTATTGGGGTTCTTTGCAATTGCATCTACATATGCCTTGGCAACGGCGTCAATCTCTCCGTGAACAGGGAGCTCTGTGCCATAGTTAAGGCCGGGCATAACCTCTGTAGGTACAAGACCATAGTTCTTCATAATGTGGTGAACAGCATCCTCGCTCCAGCTGCCGGCGGCGAAACCAAGGTGACCATCCATGCGAACGAACTCTTCTGCCCTGTCCTGATAAGATTTGCTTACAACGAACATCCTGGAGAAATCAGGATAATCAGCCTCTTTAAGATTGTTGATACGGATAGCCTCTGACTCAAGGAAAGCAAGTGCAGAGAAGCACCAGCAGGTACCGGAACGGTTCTGGTTCTTGATAGAGGTAATAGGATTCTCCTTTACAACGGTGAAGGTTAGTCCGGGATCAGCGGCTTTGGGCTGTGCCAATGCGCTGAAAGGGAGTACGATTGCAGCAATGGCTGCTGCGAACAATGTTTTCTTTACCATATTATGATGTATTTATGTTTCCGAATTGCGAATCTAATAATTTATTGTGATATTTACAAGAAGAAACAAGGCATACATGCAAAGGATTTATTATTTTCATGGAATGGGCGGAGGCTCTGACAGCCGCATTCCATCCATATTGAAGGAGCATCTGCCGCAAGGCATTGAGTTGTATGTGCGTACGTACGACTTCGACCCCGAAGTGGCCCATGCCCAGGCGAAAGCCTGGATGAAGGAACTTGCCCCCGATCTGGTGATGGGCGAGTCTCTTGGTGCCCTGCATGCCTTAAGAGTGCCGGATGTTCCCAGGGTTCTTGTTTCCCCTGCGCTTGGCGCCCCATCATGGATGCGGTTTTATTCCGCAATCTCTCTTATACCGGGCGTGACAGCGCTCCTGGACAGGATGTACAAGCCCAGGGAAGGGGATAGGCAACCATTGCATTTTAAGCATAGTATCCTTAAAAAATATGCCGCTCACGGCCGTGAGGCGATGCTTCCCAATGGCGGCAGCACCTTCGCCTTCTTTGGCCGGCACGACCATTATCTTAAGTGGAGAGTCGTAAACATCGGCAAATATGAAAAGATGTTCGGCAAGACATATACCGTTTATGATGGGACTCATTTCATGGAAGAGGAATATGTACTGGACCTCCTGCTCCCAAAAGTGCTGGAAATCCTAAAAAATTATTAATTTTGCAAGAAATATTGTCCACAATATGAAAAGAACCATAATATTGGCTGCATCCACCTGTATTGCAATGCTCCTGGCATCATGCAAAGGACCGGAAGTGCAGGGAGAAAAGGTAGGGGAATATACCCAGAGCCTTATTTCCGATACAACACAAAACGCCTACCAGATCATTTCACTGTCCAGGAATAAGAACATCCAGGGCAACATAGCCGTTATCGGAGAACCGGAATTTACGCTTCTTGTAAGCGAAAACCTGGTAAAAAGCGATATGTTTGACAATATCAACGGCAAACTGAATCCCGACGGACTCCCGGACTTTGCCGGAGAAACCATATGCCCCACATTGGACTCTTTTAACAGCCCGTATGCTTCATTCCTGACTGCAGGCAAGGAAGACGCCCTTTCCGGAGTAAACGTATATAACTTTGTCGCTGCACTGGATACGGCATGCTATCTGAACGCTTACGACACAGAGAAGATCCTGCATAAGTCAAGAGCAAAACTCGTTGTCTTATCTAGCTTATATTCAAGTTCTTACGGTAAAAAAGACATTGACACTCTAAGAGTTCTTACCAATTCCAGAGTGCAGATCGTAGCTCCTGTAAATGCAATGCTTGACCAGGCCTGGGAACTCTGTGGAAATGGACTTAACCTGGGTGTTTGGACATCTAAGAATATTCTTGAAAGTGGTATTTACCCTGAAGCTATAGAAGACGAAAAAGAGTCAAGAAAGGATTTGGCTGCATCATATGTTGTTATCGCCCCTGATACTGCGAGCACCGTTGCCGGCCGCTTCCTGGATTTTATGAAACAGTATTCCGCATCCGGCGATGCTGTAAAGAAACTCTCCGCCATAGTTGTGGATGATATGTCTGTCCCGGTAGATGAACTCCGTGAGGCTGTAAAGTCCGTCATGGCCGTAGATCAGGACAGGTATCTTACCTACCTTAACTATATGTCTCCGGACCTTAAGGTGATAGATCTTAGGGAAGCTGTCGCTACTGCATGCTACCGCATTCTTCGCTCTCAGAATATATTTACCCACAAGATTGCGTATCCGCAGGTTAAACTATATGTTACAACTGCGTCAGAGCGCGATAAATCATATGTTACCCTGGAACTGAAGGATAAGTATCTCCCTGAAGACCTTAGGCAGTTCATGATCACAAATACCCCCAATATCTTTGCCGAATATGTTCGTTAAAAGCATTGAAAACGAGGATATAGAACGTCTGCCGTTGGCTGCCTTCGAGGGCAGCATTACGGTTATAGATAAGCCCGGCAAAGCATTCGATCACGCTATAAGGTATCTTAAGACAAAGCATATAATAGGTTTTGATACTGAATCGAGACCCTGTTTCAGTGCCCATCAGCCGCATTTTGGAGTTTCTCTTCTGCAGCTGAGCGGCTCGGAAAAAGCATTCCTGTTCAGAATTAAGTCTTTGGGAATGATGCAGAGCCTTTGCAGCATACTTTCCAACCCGAATATATTGAAGATCGGTGCTGCCGTTGCGGACGATATCAAGGGCCTGCAGCAGTACAGGAAGTTCGAGGCCAGAGGTTTTGTGGATCTCCAGAAAATAGTGTGGGAGTGGGGAATAAAAGACAAGAGCGTTAAGAAAATGGCAGCCATCATCCTTGGAATGAGGATATCCAAAAGCCAGCAGCTCTCTAACTGGGAGGCTGAAAACTTGTCCGAATCGCAGCAGAAATATGCTGCAACCGATGCCTGGGTGTGCAGGGAAATGTACAAAAAGCTTCTTGTGACCGAAAAGAACCCGCTTACTCCGGAGGAGATGGCACCTAAGGTCCCCGAAGCCCAGCAACACGCAAACGAAGTTATACAATGATAAAAGTAATCTTGAAAAAGGGCAGGGAAGAGTCTCTAAGACGCTTCCATCCTTGGGTTTTCTCCGGTGCAATAGCACAGATTAACGGTAATCCGGCAGAAGGTGACGTGGTTTCCGTCCAGGCCGCTGACGGCAGTTTCCTTGCTATTGGCCACTATCAAGTAGGCTCAATCGCAGTACGCGTCCTGAGCTTTGAGCACCAGTCTCTTCCGGCCGATTTCTGGAAGGATACTATAGGTAAAGCCCTGGAAATGAGGAAGGCCTGCGGTTTTGCAAATGCCGTAGATTCCGACTGCTACCGTCTTGTTCACGGAGAAGGCGACAATCTGCCCGGACTTATCATTGATTACTATAACGGAGTCTGTGTAATGCAAGCCCATTCGGCCGGCATGTTCAGGGCTAAAAAGCAGATTTGCGAGGCCCTGCAGCAGATTTACGGACCTTCTTTGAAGGCCGTTTATGACAAGAGTTCAGGTACCGCACCTTTCAAGGCCGGCCTGGAACTTATTGACGGCTATCTGTATAAGGCCGATGGTTTCAGTGCAGACGAGGAAATTGTGACCGAGGGCGGCCATAAGTTCTTTGTAAACTGGAGTGAGGGCCAGAAAACCGGCTTCTTCCTTGACCAGAGGGTAAACCGCGCCCTTGTAGAAAAGTACGCCCAGGGCCGCAGGGTACTGAACCTTTTCTGCTATACCGGCGGTTTTTCAATCTACGCCCTTGGCGGAGGCGCTGTTCATGTAGATTCAGTTGACAGCTCTGCGAAAGCCATGTCCATGGTGGACAAAAACGTGGTTTTGAACGGCTTTGAGCCGCAGATGCATACAAGCTATTGCGAAGACGCCATCGATTTCCTTAAAAAGATTCCCGAGGATTCGTACGACCTGATGATAGTGGATCCTCCGGCATTTGCGAAGCATAGAGGAGCCCTGAGCAACGCTTTAAGGGCTTACCAGAGGCTGAATGCCTCCGCTATCTCTAAGGTGGCTTCTGGCGGCTTCGTTTTCACTTTCAGCTGTTCCCAGGCCGTGGACAAGGAAGCATTTGCCCTGGCAGTGTTCTCTGCTGCCGCCCAAACAGGAAGAAAGGTCAGAATTCTGGCTCGTTTAAGCCAGCCTTCCGACCATCCTGTCTCTATTTATCACCCTGAAGGTGAATACCTTAAAGGTCTGCTTCTTTACGTAGAGTAAGCTCCTTTCCAACTTCCAGATTGCCAGCATAGCTTAATACGGGTTCTTTGCACATATCCTGGGGGTTGGTTCCAGGCTGTCCCTGGGGAATTGGTTCTCCCAGCAGGCCGAACAACTGTACCCAGTAAATGGGGAATTCTCCGTCTTTAGCCTTGAAGTTCATGGGGTTGCTCTTAAAGATTTTGTTTCCCTTTGAATCAAGATAGCTGAACTGGATCAGTTCAGTGCAGTAAAGGGCGTCGTTGTCCGGGAGGAAATGAACGTCGTATCCGCGTCCGCAGAAGGTCTTTGCACGCTCTACGGCAGCGTTTACATCACAGGTGTCAGGAAGCCTCTTTACGATGAAAGTAGGGTAGGAACCGTCCCTGAGTTTAAAATCTTTGAGCGTAGTGTCAAGAGGATGACGGTCTACGCCATGTTTGATGGTAGCGTCGATGACAAAGACAGAGTCGCCTTTGACTTCTATGATGCCGGCATGAATCAGGTTAAGGGTATCGTTTCCGGTGGCATCCTTTATAGCATCAGCAATTGAATTGGTGTCCAGAGAATAGTCAGACGGTATTCCAAAGAACAAGATGTCCCCGTTATGAAGTTTATTGTCCTGCTTGCTGCAGCAGCTTGCAATCAGTGCGATGCTGACGCCAACAGATAAAAGTACGTTGATAACCTTTTTCATAATATCTCCTTTAAATGAAAATACCCCTGACAAAAGTCAGAGGTGTTTAGAGGTGCGAAGCGGAATCGAACCGCTGTAGCAGGTTTTGCAGACCTGTGCCTAACCGCTCGGCCATCGCACCGAAAAGGATTACAAAGGTACACAAAAAATCATAAAATCCAAATCCAATTTCATAAAATTAATAAAGTACAGCATACTCTTTCTATAAAAAGAAAATGAGGTTGAAGATGTTGTTCGTAAGAAGTAAAAATTCTTAAAAATTTTTCATTACGAAGTGAAAGCAAATAAATATTATAAAATCGTTTTAGTGTAAGGGATTGATTTTATAGTAACGTTTTATATTAAGGAACACCCCCTTATTTTAATCGTTTTAGGATGAATTTAACTGTTCCTAATTTCCTGCTAATTAATCAATTATACTGAAATTATGATTTTTATAAAAAATTCAATTGTAAAATTTTGGATTTAAAAAATTAAGACTTACCTTTGCAATAGAGTTGATGGGGTAGTGATTCCTTGTGACTCTTTGGTTATTAGTTTTAGTGTTATTAATTATGTGGTTTAGCAAGCGTGTTCGCACGTGAGTGTCAATTGCTTGCAAGGATGGAGCTGAGCCTTTAAAAGGGTCGGCTCTTTTCTTTTATATGAACCTTAGAAGCAGCTCATAAACCAGGTGGACAGGCAGTCCCATTACCGTGTAGAACGAACCCTCTATGGAAGGAATGCCAATATAACCGATCCATTCCTGGATACCGTAGGCTCCCGCTTTGTCGAAGGGACGGTAATTCTCTATATAATAGTCAATTTCCTGGTCGGACAGGGAAGTAAAAGTCACTTTGGCGGTGTCTGATGCCGTTTCCATGCGCTTAGAGTCACGGACGCAGATGCCGGTAATGACGGAATGTGTCTTGCCTGACAGGGTTTTAAGCATCTGACGGGCCTGGGCAGGGCCGGACGGCTTGCCCATGATAATGCCGTCACAAACCACAATTGTGTCGGCGGTAATCAGTATTTCATCCTCTTTAAGTGGCCTGTGAAAGCCGTTTGACTTGCCAATGGCAAGGGAAAGCGGCAGCATCTCGGGCGGAAGGCCGGCATCGGCCATGTTCTCTACGAAACTGCTGTCGGTATCAACGACAAAACCGGTCAGCAAACCGCCCAGAAGCTCTTTTCTCCTGGGCGAATTGCTACAAAGGATAATATGCTTGCCTTTGGTATCCATTAACCAAACAGTTTCTTGTACATGGCAGCGTCGAAGGTCCATTTGCCCTGGGCCTTCAAAACCATCTCGACGGCATTGCGTATGCAGCCCTTGCCACCGGGGTAGTCGGATACGATATCGCAGACAGCCTTGACTTCAGGGACGGCGTCGGCAGGGCACAGGGCCAGGCCGGCCATCATCAGGGGGCCTACGTCGGGAATATCGTCGCCGATAAACATAACATCCGCGGCGGAAATGCCGTGACGGGTGCAGAAATCCTGCAAATCCTCTGTCTTGATGCGGGATTTCATGTAAACATCCTCTTTATTGAGGCCAAGAGTGGAAAAACGTACGTTGATAGAGGTTGAACTGCCACCGGTGATTATGGCGATGGGGAAGCCCATCATTGTGGCCATACGCACGGCAAAGCAGTCCTTGGCATCGTAGGTACGTAGAAGTTCACCGTTGATGTCGCAAAGCACGCCTCCGTTTGTAAAGACGCCGTCAATGTCAAAAGCAAAGGCTTTTATGTCTTTTGGCTCCGTCATTCCCGATTAATTGTTGTTGGGGCCGCCTTTAAGCGCGCCGAAGTCTCCGAAATTGATGGTTCCGCCCTTGGGCTGGTTGTCAAGATCTATGATGCCGAAGCTGCTTTCATACTTGACAACATTGTCCTGCAGTGCGTTCAGAAGGCGTTTTGCATGCTCCGGTGTCATAATGACGCGGCTGAAGATCTCTGCTTTAGGGAAACCGGGCAGCATCCTTGCGAAATCAAGTATGAATTCGCTGTGGGAATGAGTGATGATAGCAAGGTTTGAATATGAACCCTGAGCCACTTCTTTGCTTATATCAAGGCCTAATTGTTTCTGATTGTTGTCCATAGTATAATATTCTTTTTAATAGTTCTGCAAACTTAGCAAATATTTTCGTATTTTTGTAAGCTATAATACGACTAAACACATTTTATGGAACTAGATGTAAAATATAATCCCTCGGCAGTAGAGGACAAATGGTACTCCTATTGGCTTGATAATAAATTCTTTCACTCGGAGCCGGACGGCAGGAAGCCCTATACGGTAGTTATTCCGCCGCCCAATGTTACCGGTATCCTGCACATGGGTCACATGCTTAACCAGACCCTGAACGACGTCCTGGTGCGTAAGGCACGTATGGACGGCTTCAATGCATGCTGGGTGCCCGGTACAGACCATGCCTCCATCGCTACGGAGAACAAGGTCGTTAAGATGCTAGAAGAAAAAGGCATCAAGAAAGCCGACCTTACCAGGGAGCAGTTCCTTGCATACGCTTGGGAATGGAAAGAAAAATACGGCGGCATCATACTTCAGCAGCTGCGTAAACTGGGTGCATCCTGCGACTGGGATCGTACCCGTTTCACCATGGAACCTGCTCTAAGTGAGGCCGTTATCAATACTTTCGTATATTTCTACAAGAAAGGCCTTATCTACAAGGGCGTAAGGATGGTGAACTGGGACCCTGACCGCTGCACTGCTGTTAGTGACGAAGAAGTAATCCACAAGGACACCAAGAGCCATTTCTATCACCTTAGATACTATATTTCAGACGGTAACGGCAAGCCTACGGACAAATTCCTGGTAATTGCCACCACCCGTCCTGAAACTATTATGGCGGATGCTGCAATCTGCGTTAACCCCGCAGACGAAAGGCATCACTGGCTTCGTGGCAAGAAAGTTCTTATCCCTCTGATTAACAGGGAGATTCCTGTAATCGAGGATAGCTACGTAGAGATGGACTTCGGTACCGGTTGCCTTAAGGTTACCCCTGCCCACGATGTTCATGACTACGAGATTGGTATGCGCCATAACCTCCCGGTTCTGGATATTATCGACGAACACGGACGCCTGAACGAGGCCGCACAGATCCTGGTAGGTGAGGACCGCTTCGTGGCCAGAAAGAAGATAGTCAAGATGCTGGAAGAAGCCGGCAATCTTGTAAAAGTAGAAGAATATGTATCGCCGGTAGGCTACTCAGAAAAGAGCGACGCCGTTATTGAGCCCCGCCTTTCTGCACAGTGGTTCCTTAAAATGGACAAACTGGCCGCAGACGCGCTCGAGACCGTAGAGAGCGGCCGTACCAAGCTTATTCCGGACAAATACCGCAATACCTACCGTCACTGGATGGAAACCGTTCGCGACTGGTGTATCAGCCGCCAGCTCTGGTGGGGCCAGCAGATACCTGCTTACTACCTGCCCGACGGCCGCATCGTCGTAGAAGCTACACCTGAAAAGGCCCTGGAAGAAGCTCAGAAGCTGGTTCCCGGCCTTAAGGCAGAGGATCTTAAGAGGGATGAAGATGTTCTTGATACCTGGTTCAGTTCATGGCTTTGGCCTATCTCTGTATTTGACCCCGAGAAGCCAGGCAACCCTGACCACAAGCCCAATGCAGACCTGTCTTACTACTATCCTACCAATGACCTTGTAACCGGCCCGGATATCCTTTTCTTCTGGGTTGCAAGAATGATTATGGCAGGAGAAGAGTTCATGGGCAAGGAGCCTTTCAGCAACGTTTACCTTACCGGTATCGTACGTGACAAGCTGGGCCGTAAGATGTCCAAGAGCCTTGGCAATTCCCCTGACCCTCTTGAACTTATAGCAAAATACGGTGCTGACGCTGTGCGCATTGGCATGCTGCTCTGCTCTTCTGCCGGCAACGACATTTTCTACGATGAGTCCCAGATTGAGCAAGGCCGTAATTTCTGCAATAAGATCTGGAATTCGTTCCGTCTTATCAAGGGTTGGACAGTTGATGAGTCACTTGCCCAGAGCGACGTTAACAAAGTGGCTGTCAAGTGGTTCGGTAATAAACTCTCACAGGTTGTAGAGACCGTAGAAGACCATTATTCCAAGTACAGGATCTCCGATGCGCTGATGACCATCTACAAGTTCTTCTGGGACGATTATTGTGCCTGGTATCTGGAGCTTGTCAAACCCGCCTACGGCGCAGCCATCGACAAGGCTACTTACGATGCTACATTGGAATTCTTCAACAGCCTGCTTAAGCTCATCCACCCTGTAATGCCATTCATTACTGAAGAGCTTTGGCACGCCCTGGAAGAGAGGAAAGAGGGTGCTACCATCATGTATGAGCACACTCCTGTCGCAAAGGCTTACGACAAAGAGTTCATCGATGCCTTCGAGCTTGCAAAAGAGGCTGCCGGTTCTGTCCGCAGCGTAAGGCAGCAGAAGGGTATTTCACCCAAGGAAGCCCTTAAACTCAAGATCAAGGGTGCTTTCCCCGCAGAACTTCTGCCCGTTGTCGAGAAATTAGCCAATGTATCTGACATAGAGTTCAAAGACAGCTTTACAAGCGACCTTTCTGGCGTAGGCTTCATGGTTGGTACAATTGAGATGTTCGTTATCCTTGAAGGTCTAGTGAATGCAGAAGAAGAGATTGCCAAACTTGAGGCAGCTTTGGAATACCAGAAGAAATTCCTGGATTCAGTCCGCAAGAAGCTTTCCAATGCCAACTTCGTTGCTCACGCGCCTGAGGCTGTAGTTGCCGGTGAGCGCAAGAAAGAGGCCGACTCTCTGTCTAAGATCGCAAGTTACGAATCTCAGCTTAAACAACTGAAGAACAATTAATTATGGAGTTTAAAACAAGTTTTCCCATACGCTACTACGAGACCGACCAAATGGGTATCGTGCACCATTCAAACTATATCAGATTCTTTGAATGCGCCCGTAATGTGATGATGGATACCCTGGGTTATCCTATCCAGCAGTGCGAAGCGGACGGTGTTACCATTCCGGTAGTTTCCGTAGATTGTCATTACAAGCATCCGGCAAAGATGGGGGATACCGTAACCGCAGTTGCAAGGATAGAGAAAACCCCTATGGCTAAGCTGGTTGTTCAGCAGACCGTATACAATCAGGACGGTGTTCTGTGCGCAGAGGGTACGGTAATACTTGGCTTCCTTAACAAAGAGACAGGCCATCCTACACGCTGCCCTGAAAAGCTGGTGTCTATAATTGAAAAAGGCATATCGGAAGAAAAATAATCATTTAATCCTTATACTATGAAAACCTTATTAGCTTGGTCTGTAGGCCCTTGGGAGATTGTCATCATTCTGGTGGTAGTATTGCTGCTGTTTGGCGGTAAAAAGATTCCTGAGCTGATGGAAGGCCTTGGAAAAGGCGTTAAAAGTTTCAAGAAGGGCATGAATGACGTCGAGAAAGAGATCGAGAACGTCAAGAAGGAAGATACAAAACCTGAAAAGAAGGAGGAATAGCGGATGTCCGCAGATGGCGGAATGACATTTTGGGACCATCTGGATGTCCTAAGGGGAACATTGATACGCATTGTCGTAGCTGTGCTCCTGGTGTCCGTTGCCATCTTTTGCATGAAGTCCTGGGTGTTTGACGGGCTTATTTTCGCCCCCACACGCCCGGATTTCTTTGTTTACAAGTGGCTTAAGGCCGATGTAAACATACAGCTGGTGAATCTGGATATTTCCGCCCAGTTTTTCACTCACATCAAAGTATCCCTGATGCTTGGCCTTGTGGCCGCCTTCCCGTACATTGTTTACGAGCTGTGGAAGTTCATAGCACCGGCCCTTTACCAGAACGAAAAGAGTGCTGTTAAAAAGGCCTTCGGCTTTGCTTCGCTGCTGTTTTACATTGGCGTCGCTGTAGGTTATATCTTTGTATTTCCGGTCACTTTGCAGTTCTTTCAGGGCTATTCTATCAGTGATTCGCTTACCAATAATTTCTCCCTGCAGTCCTACATATCGATGCTTACGTCGATGGTGCTGCTGTTTGGTATAGTGTTCGAGTTCCCTTCCGTGCTGGCCGTATTGTCTAAAATGGGCCTTGTGACAAGGAGTTCCTTGCGCAAGTACAGGCGCCATGCGCTTGTGGGAATCCTGGTTGTAGCAGCTATAATAACCCCGGCCGATCCGGTATCAATGCTTATTGCAGCAGCTCCTTTGTACCTGTTGTATGAACTAAGCGTATTTGTTTGTGCTAAAGATAATAAGTAGGCATGATTTCCATTAACACTTTAAATGTTTCCTTCGGTGGGGAGACCCTTTTTGACAACGTCAGCTTCAGTTTGACTGACGGAGAAAAAGTGGGCCTCGCCGGAAAGAACGGTGCAGGGAAATCCACCCTTCTTAAGATTATCTGCGGCCAGATGGCTCCAACATCAGGAAGCATCGATAAGCCAAAGAATGTGCGATGCGGCTACCTTCCGCAGATTATGTCCCACAACAAAGGGATATCGGTCATCGATGAGGTAATGACGGTGTTCCGGGAGCGCTTCGCCCTTGAAGAGGAGTTTACGGCCGCAACGGAGGCTCTTGCCAGCAGAACCGACTATGAATCACCTTCTTATGCGGCTCTTATAGAGCGCGTCAATCAGATCTCTGACCTGCTTTCCGTACAGGAATCGGAACCTCCGGTAGTGTCTGCCGGAAGGGTGCTGAAGGGCCTGGGCTTCAAGGAAGAAGACTTCGACCGTATGACAGAGACCTTCAGCCAGGGGTGGAATATGCGAATGGAGCTGGCAAAGATACTTTTGTCTGCGCCTGAGGTCATGCTCTTGGACGAGCCTACAAACCACCTGGATATAGAGTCCATCCAGTGGCTGGAAAAGTTCCTGAAGGCTTATTCCGGTACCGTTGTGCTGGTTTCCCACGACAAACGCTTCCTGGATAATGTAACCACACGTACGCTGGAGATATCCGTTGGCAAGCTGTACGACTACAAGGTACCATATAGCCAGTATCTGGTGCTTAGGCAGGAACGCCTGCAGCAGCAGATGGCCGCCTGGCAGAACCAGCAAAAGATGATAGAAAAGACGGAAGAATTCATAGAACGCTTCCGCTATAAGGCAACTAAATCCAATCAGGTCCAGTCCAGGATTAAGGCCTTGGACCGCCTTGACAGGATAGAGATTGACGAGACCGACCTGTCCGCAATTTCTTTCAAATTCCCGCCCGCACTGCGTTCAGGAGATGTTGTTTACAAGGCAGTAGGCCTGAGTGCCGGTTATCCCGGGAAGGTTGTCTTTACCGATGCCGATATTGAGATTAAGAGGGGAGAGAAGATTGCTTTTGTAGGCCGCAACGGAGAAGGTAAAACCACCCAGCTGCGAGTCATACACGGGGAACTATCGCCGCTTGACGGCGAATCAAAGGTGGGGCATAACGTGGCCTTCGGCTATTATGCTCAGAATCAGGAGGATATACTGGACAAAAATGCAACGGTCTGGGAAACCGTGGACCGCATCGCCGTAGGCGAAATTCGCACTAAGCTGCGGGACCTGCTGGCCGGCTTCCTTTTTAAAGGAGAGGATATCGACAAAAAGGTTTCCGTGCTGAGCGGCGGGGAAAGGGCTCGTCTGGGCATGGCCAAACTGATGCTTGGCACATTCAACTGCCTCTTGCTGGACGAGCCTACCAACCATATGGATATCAGGTCGAAAGAGATGCTAAAAAAGGCCCTGAAGGCCTATGACGGCACATTGATTGTAGTATCTCACGACAGGGACTTCCTGGACGGCCTGGTAGACCGTTTATACGTCTTCAGGGACGGACAGGTTAAGGACTTCCCCGGGAATATCAACGACTTCCTGGATACCTTGGACGATGCTGCTCCTCAGCAGCCTGTCAAAACACAGGCTCAGGCCCCCGCACAGGCGGCACAGCCTGCGCAGCAGCAGAAGGGAGCCGGTGCATATCAGGCACTTAAATCTGAAAACAAGGAACAGAAAAAGATTAAAAACAGGATAGAGTTTCTTGAAAAGGAGTCGGACAAACTGTCCCAGAAGATGAAGGAACTTGAGGCTAAGCTGTCCGCTCCGACAGAAAAAGACGATATAATGGAGCTTACGCGTCAGTATCTGGAACTTAAAAGAGATCTGGATGCAAAGACGCAGGAATGGGAAAAACTAATTGAAACCATGTAGAAACAGTAAAATAACTGCCATATGAAAAAGATTATTGCAACAGCGCTTCTTTGCGCAACAATGCTTGCCGGTGCAATTTGCGCCAAGGCACAGACCGTTACAAAATCCAGTGAATTCAGCACATTCACTGCTATCGATGCATGTTATAACTACGAGATTGTCATCAAAGACAGCCCCTCCCACAAAGTAGAATGGATTGTGGACGAGATTGTAGAAGATCTGGTCCAGATCTATCAGCAGGGAAGTGTTCTTAAACTGGCCTTTGACAAGAAGGCTATGACCAAGGAGCAGAAAAAGTATTTCAAAGGCAAAAATGCTCCTAAAATGACGCTTAAGGTTACTATCTATACTCCTGATATTGAGTCCCTTACCATTAAGGACGAGGTGCATGTAGACGCTTCTGGCGCCACATTCAACGCCAATTCCTTCAACCTTTCAATGGAGGATGAGACTACCCTTAACACCATGACCGTCAAGGCTAACAGCGCTGTTATACAGACTTCTGACAAGGCTGTTGCAAATATGACCGTCGACAGTAGGAAAATAGAGGTTAAGGGAGCAAAGAAGTCTGCTGTAATGCTTAATATCAAGGACTGCGAGCAGCTTATCATCAAGTCTGAGGGTGACTTCGATCTTGACATTGCCGGTGACGTAGTCAACGGAGTATCAATTCAGGCTGCAGGCTCATCAAAGATTGCCCTGGAGAAGGGTACAACCCCCCAGCTCCTGTTCACCAGCAAGAATTCCGCCGAGCTTGATGCAACAGCTTACGAGACCAAGAAAGCAGAGTTTGCAATGACTGGCGGCAAGGCCTATATCAATGCAACAGAGGTAGTTAAGCTTGACCTTAAAGGCAGCCTTGTATCATTCATGAACGACCCTGTGATTGACATTGTAAAGGTAGAAAAGTCTACAATTACACACTTTAATGGCAAGAAATAAGTTATGATAGTTCTGGATTCGCATTGTGATACCCCCTCACAAGTGGTAAGACTGCGGGATCTGGGACTGGATAACCGCCTGGCACACATCGACTTTCCTAAACTTAAGGCGGGGAAAGTCGATGCTTGTTTCTTTGCGCTGTATACATCCCAGTCCAAACCGCGTCAGGAAGCCCTTCCTTATGTGTGGAAGATGCTTGAAAAGAGTAAGGAAGCGGTAGAAAAATGCCCTTATGCAACCCTTGCTACTTCTACAGCAGAGGTTTATGAGAATAAGGCTAAAGGCTTGATATCCATTTTGTTTGGAATGGAGAACGGAAATCCCGTAGGGGAGTCCGTGTCTGAACTTGTCCGCCTATATGAGGCGGGCGTAAGGTATGTTACGCTTACCCATAACGGAGACAATCAGATAGCGGACAGTGCATCCCAGGGGACTACCTGGAATGGACTTAGCCCCTTTGGAGAGGGTTTTGTGGCTAAAATGAACGAGCTGGGCATGATAGTAGACCTTGCCCATGCCTCTGACAAGACTTTTTATGACTGTCTGAGCGCTTCTTCTACCCCAATTGTGTCCACACACTCATGCTGCAGGGCTCTGGCCTCTCACAGGCGAAATATGGACGATAAGATGCTGCGTGCGCTGGCCGATAAAGGGGGAGTTATACAGATTAACTTCTACCCGGCCTTCCTGTCAGACGATTTTAACAAGGCCTTTTCTGCAAATCCACTTTCTGACGAGGCTGACCGTGTAGAAGAAGAGTTCATAGCGGATCCTGCCAATGCCGAAAAACGTCAGGCATGGGACAATATTCAGGAAAAACTTCTGGCTTTGGACAGACCTTCATATAAAAGGGTAGTGGATCATATCGACCATGCAGTTAACGTTGCCGGAGTAGAAAGTGTGGGCCTTGGTTCAGACTTTGACGGAATTGTCGTGCCCCCTGCCGGTCTTGAAAATGCATCTAAAATGGGAGTAATTTTTGAGGAAATGCGCAGGCGCGGTTACACCGATGATGCCATAGAAAAAATTGCCGGCAAAAACTTTCTAAGAGTCTTCTCTGACGTTGAAAAAGCAGCAAAATAGTGCCAAAAAGCGGGATAACATTTTTGTTACCCCGCTAAACAATTTTGTTTCTTTATCTAATTTACAGCTATTTAACTTCTTCTTTTAGTTGCTTAAGCAAAGTGAAGAGAGCAGAGGCGGCAAAACGCTGAATGTTGCGTTTTCTGTCGTTTCTGTAGTTAAATTTCTGTGAAAAAACGCCCTTCGGAGTAGCAACTCCAACCCAAACTGTGCCCTCCGGATTGTCTTTGTCTCCGCCTCCCGGACCGGCATATCCGGTGGTCGATACGGCATAGTCACTGCCGGTCAGTTTGCGGACCCCGCATGCCATTTCGCGGGCAGTTTCACTGCTTACCACTCCATATTTTTCTATGGTCTCGCTCCCTACTCCAAGTACCTTTTCTTTTACCGATACTGCATAAGAAGTAACGGAGCCCAGGAAGTAGCTGGATGAGCCGGGAACCGTAGTAATAAGGTGGGCGATTTCGCCTCCGGTGCAGGATTCGGCAGCACTAAGGGTAAGGCCATTCTTTTTAAGCAGTTTACCTATGGCTCCTTCAAGGGTATCGTCTTCATAAGAATAGATAGTGTCGCCAAGAATATCGGACAGCTCTTTTATTTTACTGTCAATAATTTGCTTTTCGTTATCTAATGTTCCGCTATAAATAGAAAGCCTTAGCCTTACACCCTTTAGCGGATCAGGAAGATAGGCAAGATGAACCTGTTTTGGCAGGGAATCTTCCCAGGCAGCAATCTTTTTAGAGAGGGCCGACTCTGCTATCCCATAAGTCATTATGTTATGATGCAGTATGTTGTCCATGGGGTAGTGTGCCTTGATGTCTGCAACTACATCTTCCAGGGCCGCCTCAGTCTCGAAGGGAACGCCCGGCATGGCATAAAGTGTGGAATTACCTTTCCCGAGTCCTCTGAAGACCATAATAGGAGCCGTACCGCGTTTATTCAGTATAACTTCGCAGGTATCCGGCACGTTAGCCTGCAGGCGGTTTATTTCCAGCATATCAAGGCCGCGGCTATGGAGAATCTGTTTAACGATCTCCAGCTGCCCCTGGTGCATGTAGTAACCCTTTGCTCCTGAAAGCTTTGCGAGCGCCGGTTTGGTAATATCGTCTTTAGTGGGGCCAAGACCACCGGTGCTGATAACGATATCGTTTCTTTCCAGTTCTTTCTTAAGAATTGAGACAATCTGCCTGCCGTCGTCCGGCATGGAGACCATTCTTGTGACTTTAGCCCCGATTGCGCCTATTGCGCGTGACACCGTGGCAGAATTGGTATCTACCACCTGTCCTATCAGCAGTTCGTCACCTATCGTACAAATAGATGCTTTAAGCATTTTTAGGAATTAATTGTTTGTTGATTCTTTTAACTATTGAAGGGCCCTTGTACATGAATCCGGTACCGATTTCAACCAGTGAAGCACCTGCATTGAGCATTTCCTTTGCGTCCTTTGAGGTCATTATGCCACCGCAGCCGATGATGGGCAGCCTCCCTTTTGTCTTTTCATGGACATATTTGACAAGTGCCAGGCTCTTAGGGAAGAGCGGAGCTCCGGAAAGGCCGCCGGCACCTATGTTTTCAAGCTTTTTAGCCGATGTGGCAAGGTTTTCACGGGTATTGGTAAAACCACCCGCTACAATGCCGTCAATGCCGGAAATCTGGGCATAATCCAGAATCTCGTCTATCTGGGAATGACCTAGGTCCGGAGAAATCTTTAGCAGGACAGGTTTATATCGGTCCAGCGTCATTCTGGTAGTCAGCAGCTCGTCAATGATTTCAGAGAGGTAGGATATGTCAGGTTGGCCGTCATTCACCGTACATGCGATGCTGACCACAAACATATCCACAAAATCGTACAGCATTGAAAAGCAGTATCCGTAGTCCTTTACTATCCTGTCTGACTCTGAAATACTGTTTTTACCTATATTAGCCACAATTATTGACGATGGATGCGAAATCTTCAGGTTATTAATCAGGTTCATTACGCCCTGATTATTGTGTCCCATGCGGGATATAACTGCCTTGTCTTTAGGCAGATAGAATAATCTAGGCTGAGGATTTCCAACCTGCGGAAGGGGAGTAACAGATCCTATTTCAATAAAGCCGAAGCCGAAGTCAGAGAATTGTCTGCAATACTTGCCGTCAGGGTCTATTCCGGCGGAAAGCCCAACCGGATTCTTGAAATTAAGGCCGAATACATTGCGCTGAAGGCTTGGATCCGTCCTATTATATACCATACGGACCAGCGGCCTTAGGTACTTGTACCTGCCGGCGAAGCAGAAAATGGCCAGAAGAATCTTGTTCTGACGCTCAGCTCCAAGGAAGGACAGGAAAAAACGTAATACCTTATACAACATATCGCAAAAAAACTCATAGAAACCTAAAGGATTCTACGCGAAGATAGCAAATAGTTTTGAAAAACGGTTGATCGGCTATCGTAATTCTTGAAATGTTCCGTCGCTGTAAAAAACTATTACAGAAGAAATCGTCTTTTTTACGGGTTGCTCGAACTCCGGAGCAGACTGCTCAATAACTTGATTTTCAATTACTTGAGTAGGGGAGTCGGCTTGATCGAACAGGGTAACGTCCTCTTCTTCAGGGGCTTCTATTGCCCTTTGAGACTGCGATAATCCAGATACCTGTGCAGATTCCTTGTACATTTTGCCCTTCCCGGCAAGGAGCCACTCGATATTCAGGGCAGGGTAGCACTTCATAAGGTTAGTGATAAACTCATAACCCGGTTTGTTCCTTCCTGCAAGAATATGAGAGATGCTTGCACGTGCTACTCCTAAGTTGTCTGCAAACTGCGACTGTGATATGTTTTCAGCAGCTAAAAATTGCTCTAATCTGGTGTTCATTTTGGTTACCGATGTTTTCACAAATCTAACGCTATTTTTTGATATTTACAAATCTACATGAAACGACGTTTGAACAAGTAAATCGAGAAATAATATAAAATATATCGTAATTCATTGACGTTATGGTAAAGATAGAAGTATCTAACTATTTGATTAACCCATAATTAGCCGTATAGTATTTTAGGTTAAATACACAGAATTTCGGCATTTGATAGGTATTAACATTTTTCAGTTTAAACCTTAATTTATATGCTATTATATAACTACCTGATTATCGGTAAATTACGCAATGAGTAGAAATTATATAATATTTGCTTATTTTACATCTTTTAAATTTTCTTGTTGTAAAATGTAAATTGCAATTAATTGATGTAAATTTTAAAATTGTGTTTGGTGATGTTAAAATTCTAACACTTTCAGAATTGCTTTTGAATGCTTATTTTTGCACCTCAAAAAGTAAAAACAGAATGATACCTGAACTTCATATAGAAGATTATTCCTATCCGCTGACCTCGGACAGAATTGCAAAATATCCTCTTCCTGAGCGCGATTCTTCCAAGCTATTGCATTACTGTGACGGAAAAATCGAATCTCACACGTTTAAAAATCTGCCGGAATTGCTGCCTGAAGGCGCTCTGATGGTGTTTAATGACACTAAAGTTGTACCTGCAAGACTACATTTTAAGAGAGATACCGGAGCAATTGTAGAGATTTTCTGCCTTCGTCCTGTATTGCCGGTAGAATATAACCTTGCTTTTGCCAGCACAGCATCCTGCCGCTGGGAGTGCGTTATTGGTAATTCCAAGCGTTGGAAAGGAGATTTGCTCTCTTTCTTTGAAGAAGGAGAAGTCTCCAAAGAGGCCGCAGAGCTATGTCTAAAGGCTGCATTGATAGAAAAAGAGGGCCAGACCGGAATAGTTGAATTCACCTGGCAGGGCGGAAAGCCGTTCTCTTCTGTGTTGGAGATCTGCGGAAATGTACCTATCCCACCCTATCTGGACAGGGATACCGAAGCCATTGACCATGAACGTTATCAGACGCTTTATGCCAAGATCAGAGGCTCTGTAGCCGCCCCTACGGCCGGTTTGCACTTCACTGAAAGGGTGTTGGATGGTATCAAGTCACGTGGAATTGATATAGAAAACGTATGCCTTCACGTAGGCGCAGGTACCTTCCTGCCTGTTAAGGACTCAGAGGTTTCAAAGCACAAGATGCACAGGGAACCCTTTGTTGTGGAATTGGGCCTTTTGGAGAAGTTGCTGGCTAAAAAATGCCCTCTCATTGCGGTAGGAACCACATCAGTCCGTACTCTGGAATCCCTATATTATATAGGTGAAACAATCATAAAGACAGGTAAACCGGCTGACGTAGAGCAGTGGGCGCCCTATGAAACAGAGCATGTAATAAGCACTGAAGAAGCACTCGGCGCTATTGTTAAATATCTGAAAGACAATGGCCTTACCAAGCTTGTCGCAGGAACCAGGATAATCATCGTACCGGGATTTAAATTCCGTCTTGTAGACATGCTGGTAACCAACTTCCATCAGCCCGAAAGTACGCTTATCCTGCTTGTATCGGCCTTTGTGGGCGGAAATTGGCGTCCGATATATGACTATGCCCTGGCCAATGGCTACCGCTTCCTCAGCTATGGTGACAGCTCGCTTTTGTTTAGGAAATAGACATTGAATATTGTTTTATTACAGTAGATTTAATATCTTTGTAAAAACCTAAACCAAAAAAATGTCAGAACAGACTAATGAATTCGAGAGCATAAGCCCATACACCGACGAAGAAGCCGTCAAGGCGCTCGGCGTTGTTGCAGATCATCCTGCAGTAGCGGCTGTGTCAAAATATATCTTCCCCGAAGAGCCGGAAACCTTTCTGCGTGACGCTCTTAAGCAGATTCACAGCGTAGATGAGTTCCAGAAAGCAGTTATGACCAAGGCTGTAGAATGGGTCGTTAATACAACTGCCACCAGCTTTACCTTCGACGGACTGGAAAACCTTCGTGCCGTAGAGGGCTGCTTTCTGGCACTGTCAAACCACAGGGACATCATCCTGGATCCTGCGCTGACGCAATATATGCTCTTTAAGAACAATATGCCCATGACGCAGATTGCCGTAGGAGACAACCTCCTGAGCAATAAGTATATAGAGCTTCTTATCCGCTCCAACAGAATGATCAAGGTCATTCGTGGAATATCGGCCAGAACACTTTATCTGTCATCCCAGCTGCTCAGTAAATATATCCGTCACAATATTACCGAAGGCATCAGCTCAATATGGCTGGCACAGAGGGAAGGCCGCACCAAAGACGGCATGGATACAACAGAGCAGGGCTTGCTTAAAATGCTGGATATGAGTGGCCCCGGAGACTTTACAGAGAACTTCGAACAGCTGAACATCATTCCGCTTAGCATATCCTACGAATATGAGCCTTGCGACGTACTTAAGGCCAGGGAACTGCTTATTTCCCGTACGCAGAAGTATGTCAAGGCAGAGGGTGAAGACCTTTTCAGCATCGCAACCGGCATCAAACAGTTCAAGGGTCGTATACATCTTAACATAGGCAAACCTCTTACTCATAAAGAGATATACGAGGCTTCGTTCTGCAATAAAAACGACCGCTATCAGTTTATACGTCACGCTGTTGATGAGCGCGTAAGGGAAGGCTACAAGCTGTGGGAGAACAACTACATTGCCTACGACCTTCTTTACGGCGGCAAAGCCAAGGTAGACCACTACACCAAGGAAGACCTTGAAAAGTTCAAGGCTTACATAGAAGGCCAGCTGGATAAATTGTACAAGTCTCCCTTCCCGGATCTGGATAGATTAGACCGGGCGGAACTCAGGAAGATTCTTCTTACCATTTATTCCAACCCGGTCGTTTCCAAAGAGGAACTGCCTGTTTGTATTGACAGTCTTAATTAAGCGTTATTTTTAATATTAACGTCTAACTGAGGGAAGGCGAAGTGAACGCCGCTCGCAGGTAGTTTCTTATATATTTCTTCGTTAATCTTCCAGGTAACGGGCCAGTAATTCTCTGTATTAACCCAACCCACGGCTGTAAATTCAATAGTGCTTTCATTAAGGGCGGTAAGGTTAACTGCAGGGTCCGGAACGCCAGGTGTAGTGCTGTTCAGTACACGTTCGTCCTCTTTAATCAGTTCCAGGAGGATCTGACGCACTTTGTCCGGATCGCTGCCATAAGCAACGTTAACTTTCCAGGTGCAACGATGCGTAGGCAGGTGAGAGAAGTTGTCGATATTGCCGCTTGACAGGGCTCCGTTGGGCAGGATAATAGTTGAATTATCTATCGCACGGATTTTTGTACTGGCGATATTAACCTCTGTAACAAAACCCTCGTAACCAAGAGCCTTGATATAGTCTCCAGCCTTGAAAGGTTTGAATACCAGGATCATAATGCCGCCTGCGAAGTTCTGTACGGTGCCGCTCATAGCCATGCCTATCGCCATGCCGCCTGCGGCCAGAAGCGCTGCCAGAGAGGTTGTATTAATTCCCAGCTGGCTGATGGTGATGATAATAAGCAGAATGGTAAGGGTGATGCTTACCAGGCTGGATACAAAGGTTGCAATGGCCTTGTCCGTGCCTTTCTTGGTAAAGAGTTTGTTCAGGACCTTCTTGATCCTTCTGATAATCCATGCTCCGACCATATAAATGATCAGGGCGATTAGTACCTTGATGCCGAATTCTATGGCTTGCCGGCCAAGGTTGGAAACAACGCCTGCGGGATCGTCAGCTATCTGTTCCTTAAGAGAGAGAACAGCTGCCTTTGCAGAATCCGCAATGTTCAGCGTGTCTTTGATAACTAAGTCTAATAAATTAGTAATCATAAACTTACGTTATTATAGTTTATAAAAAAGGTATATCAGATAAGCTATGTACACCGCAACGAACAATACTCCGCCGCGACGGCCGATCCTTTTTGGTCCGCGTCCCCAAATTATAGCCAGCAAAATAAAGCCTCCGATTATCAGCGCACCAAAATCGACCATATTGATATTAAGCATGCGGACGGGGGAGACGATGGCAGAACAGCCAAGTACCAGCATTAAATTAAAGATATTGGAACCAAGCACGTTGCCCAAAGCCAGCTGGCTCTTGCCCTGGATGGTAGCGATAATGCTTGTGGCGAATTCCGGCAGGGAGGTGCCAAGGGCCAGGACGGTAATGGCTATGAATTTATCACTGAGACCGGCCATGTGAGCAACATTGACGGCAGAATCCACAAAGATGCGGCCTCCGAAAATGAGGGCGCCTATGCCTGCCAGAAGCATAAGGATGTACAGCCACATCCGGCCGCCCGTATTGACCGATACTTCTTCTTCCGGAGCCTTGCCGCTCTTTTTGAAAGACAGCCAGATATAGAGGCTGAAAAGCAGAAGCATCAGTACGCCAACAGGTCTGGAAAGAATGTCCTCAGAGCCTATTCCAAACAGGGTATGCGCCTTTCCTACAAGGAAGACGGCCAGCGTAAAGCCAAGATACCAGGGAATGTCAAAATGCTTGTTGGCACGTGATACTTTAACCGGCTTCAGCAGGGCCATGACACCAAGTATCATAAGTCCGTTAAAGATATTAGAGCCCATTACATTGCCGGCGCTGACGTCCGAATTACCTTCGGCTGCGCCAACCATGCTGACCACCATTTCCGGGGCCGATGTGCCTATGGCGACTATCGTCAAACCAATGATGAACTCACTGATACCAAGCTTCCTGGCTATGCCGGAAGCACCTTTTACCATCGCCTCGGCGCCCAGAAGTATGAGTGCCAGACCGGCAAGAAGTATCAATATCTCTTGAAACATGATTTTACTTTCTGATGAGTTCGCAGACGTTTTCTACGTGATGCGTGTGGGGGAACATATCTACAGGCTGAACCCTTACAATCTTGTAATCCTGCTGCATTATGGCAAGATCGCGGGCCTGTGATGCGGGGTTGCAGCTTACATAAACTATCTTTTCAGGCGCTGCTTTAAGTATTACATCGGCAACGTCCGGGTGAATACCGGCGCGCGGGGGATCCAGGATCACTACGTCCGGATGGCCGTGAGCCGCCACAAAGTCGTTGGTAAGAATATCCTTCATATCTCCGGCGTAGAAGTCGCAGTTAGTTATGCCGTTAAGGCGGACGTTAGTCCAGGCGTCTTCTATAGCCTCCGGAACATATTCAATACCAATTACTTTTGCCGCTTTTGCAGATACGAACTGGGCGATGGTTCCGGTGCCAGTATAGAGGTCATAAACGGTCTGGGAGCCTGTCAGGCCTGCAAATTCACGTACTACACTGTACAACTTGTAGGCTTGGTCGCTGTTGGTCTGATAGAAGGATTTGGGGCCAATCTTGAAGCGCAGATTCTCCATTTGCTCGTATATTGCATCCTCACCATAATAAAGAACACAATCCTGGTCGGAAATAGAGTCGTTTTTCTTCAGGTTTACGACATAATAGAGCGATACGATCTGCGGAAACTCTTTTACAAGGGCGTCCAGTAGGGTAGTGCGCGCTTTCTTATTGTCCTCTCCAAAGCAGATAATGACCATGAATTCGCCTTTATTGTTGCAGCGGACGAACATATTGCGCAGCAGGCCGGTATTATTCCTGATATCGTAGAAAGACCAACCGTTTTTTATAGCTAACTGCTTGATAAACAGGCGGATAGCGTTAGAAGGTTCGGGCTGGAGCCAGCATTTTTCTATATCCAGTACTTTATCGAAAAAGCGGCCTACATGAAAGCCCAAGCCACATTTTTGAGCTTCTGACAAGCCTTCGGTATTCTCTCCAAAGTCGAACCAACGACGGTTGCTGAAAGAGAATTCAAGTTTGTTCCTGTAGAAGCTGGTTTTATCGGAACCAAGGGCAAGGGGAATCTCCGGCACGTCCAGATGGCCGATCCTTACCAGTTGGTCGTAAACCTGCTGGGTTTTTGCCTTAAGCTGCAATTCGTAAGGCAGCGGCTGCCATTTACATCCGCCACAGGTGCCGAAATGCTTGCAAAAAGGTTCAAGCCTGTCAGGAGAAGGTTTTACAAGTTCAGTAATATAACCTTCCATGTAATTGTGCTTCTTGACAGCCTTGACATTTACCACGTCACCGGGAACAGCAAACTGCACAAACAGCACCAGGCCGTCAACATGGGCAAGGGCTTTTCCTTCTGCAGCGACGGCTTCAATGGTAACATTGTTTAAAGTGACCTGTTTATCTTTCCTGGGCATATGGGGTAGCGTTTTGATATACCCTACTTAACATAATATAAATTGTGTAACAAACGGCTAAGTCGCTTGTATTATGCAAAGATACTACAAGTTTTTCTGCATTAGAAGGATTTTTAGTATATTTGCAGAAACTATAACAAAAGAATATGGCTGTTACCATTAAACAGGTTACTTGCAAGAAGGATTTGAAGAGATTTGTAGATTTCCCAAACAAACTATATGAGGGAAATCAGTATTTTGTTCCTAAGCTGTTTATTGAGGAATACAACACTTTCAACGAGAAAAAGAATCCTTGCTACAAGTTCAGCGAAGCTGCCTTGTTTCTTGCATATAAAGATAATAAAATCGTCGGCCGTGTAGCGGCTGTCATCAATCATAGAGCAAATGAAATCTGGAAACATAAGGAATGCCGTTATGGCTGGATAGATTTCATCGATGACCTTGAGGTATCAAAGGCTTTGCTGGAAACCGTTGAAGGTTACGGACGCAGCAAAGGTATGGAAATAATTTCCGGCCCGCTGGGTTTTACGGATTTTGATCCTGAAGGCATGCTGATTGATGGCTACGACCAGCTTTGTACGATGGCCCTTATTTACAACTATCCTTATTATAGCAAGCACATGGAGGCCCATGGCTATGAGAAAGAGATAGACTGGGTGGAATACAAGGTTTATATTCCGGATGTCATGCCGGAGAAAATCACCAAGGTCGCAGAGATTGTCACAAACCGTTACGGTTTCAAAACCAGGAAGTTAACCAAGAAAGAGGTTCTTAAGGAAGGCCTTGGCTATAAGCTGTTTGCGCTTATTAACGAGACCTATAAGAACCTTTATAACTTTACTCCTATGACGGATGACATGGTAGACAAATATGTTAAGGACTACCTTGGAATCCTGGACTGGGAATATGTTACAGTCGTAGAAGACGCCCAGGGAGAAATGGCAGCATACGGTATTGCTGTTCCTTCAATCAGAGTCGCTCTACAGAAATGCCGTGGCAAGCTCTTCCCTCTTGGCTGGTACTATATATTAAGGTCTCTCTACTTCAAGCATGAAGAATGCATTGAGCTCTTGCTTGTGGGCGTTAAGCCGGAGTATCGCAGCAAGGGACTTATGGCGTTGATTTTCAGCGACTTAATTCCCCGCATGAAACGCGGTAATTTTGTTTACGGAGAAACTAACGCAGAGCTTGAGACCAACACTACTGTCCAGCAGCAGTGGGGTATGTTCGATACAGAGCAAAAGAAGCGTCGCAGAATTTACACTAAGACGCTGTAAATAATTCTTTTATAAGTATTTATGGAGCCGCGCACTACCCTGCTCCCTCCCCTCCCGGAGCGGATGCGTCCTACATCCCTTGAAGGATATGCAGGCCAGAAGCATCTGGTTGGCAAAGGTTGTGTGCTGCGTAACATGATAGAGAGCGGGAATCTGTCATCCTTCATCCTTTGGGGGCCTCCAGGAACGGGAAAGACCACTCTGGCCAGGATCGTTGCAAACTCTGCCGAACGTGAATTTTACACGCTTTCGGCCGTATCTGCCGGTGTAAAGGATGTGCGGGATGTCATTGATAAGGCCAAGGCTGACAGAACATCCGTTTTTGCCACAGGCAAAGGCGCTCCGGTACTGTTTATAGACGAGATTCACCGTTTCAATAAAGCCCAGCAGGATGCCCTTTTGGGTGCCGTAGAAGAAGGTATTGTCGTTCTCATTGGTGCAACCACGGAAAACCCTTCCTTCGAGGTTATCAATCCCCTACTCTCCCGCTGTCAGGTATTTATACTTAAGTCTCTTGACGCAGAAGACCTTTTAGGCCTCTTACAGCACGCGCTGCAGACGGATGAGGTATTATCCCGTAAAAACATCAAACTGCAGGAAACAGAGGCTCTTATGCGCTTTAGCGGGGGTGATGCACGCAAACTGCTGAATGCACTTGAAATAGTTGTCGATGCCAGCCCGTCGGAGCCTATCGTCATAGACAACAAATCTGTTGGCCTTTACCTGCAGGAAAATGTAGCCAGATACGATAAGGGTGGAGAAATGCATTACGATGTTATTTCTGCCTTTATCAAAAGTGTCAGGGGCTCTGATCCTAACGCAGCGGTCTATTATCTTGCAAGGATGCTGGATGGTGGCGAAGATCCGCTTTTCATAGCCAGAAGGCTTTGTATACTGGCGGCCGAAGACATCGGCCTGGCCAACCCCAACGCCCTGCTTCTGGCAGATTCCTGCTTCCGTATTGTCAATTCGATAGGCATACCGGAAGCCCGCATTCCTCTGTCAGAGACTGCCATCTACCTGGCATCATCGCCCAAAAGCAATTCGGCATACATGGCTATCGATACCGCATTGGCCGCAGTTAAAGAGAAGCCAGAAGCCAGCGTTCCTCTCTACCTTAGGAATGCTCCTACGGAGTTCATGGCTAAGATTGGCTACGCCGACGGCTATAAGTATGCTCACGATTATCCGGGCCACTTTGCAGATCTTGAATTCATGCCGGACGAATATGCCGGACGTGTCTTCTACTCCCCTGCCGACAATAAACACGAGGCCACGCTTAAATCCTACCTGGAAGCCTGCTGGCCCAAGTATTACGGTACTAAGAATTAACTGATTTTAGAAGGGATAACCGACGGCAAAGTGAATTGCATTGCCGTTACGATGGAACCACTTTTTGGGGCCAAGCCATTTTGAGCCCTTAAGAGAAGGATCGTGGAAACGGAGTCCCATGTCCAGACGGAGCAAAAGTACGCTAAGATTAACCCTGAGGCCAATTCCCCAGTCAGCGGCAAGGGTGCGCGGAATATCCTTAAGAATAAACTCGCCGTCAGGATGCTTGTCATAAGACTTTTTCAGGGTCCAGACATTACCTGCATCAATAAAGACGGCTCCGTTGAAGATACCTACAACGGGGAACCTAAGTTCAAGATTGGCTTCAAATTTTACATCGCCGGTCTGGCTAGGAATTACAAAATATGTATTCCTTTCTGCGTCGCCGGGACCAACTGTACGCGCCTGCCAGCCCCTGAGGCTGTTGGCGCCACCGCTGAAGAACTGCTTCTCAAAGGGCAGACTCATGGAGTTTCCGTAGGCGTAGCCGGCGCCCATGAGAACGCGGCTGGCAAGGGTTGTGGCTTCTCCAAGGCTCCAGGTCTTTCCAAGTGTAAGCTCGCCCCTAACGTACTGTGAATAAGGGATTCCTCCTATGGTTGCTATGCCGTATTCCTTTCTTTTAAGGATAGTGTTTGCAAGATCCAGTACATTTCCTGAAAGGTCTACATTAAGCCTGAAGTAATGATAAGAGCCGGTCGGAACCACAGAATTGTTTGTGGTATAGTACAGCGTGAAGCTTGTACCGGCGTCAAAGTGGCTCAGGTAAGCATTGCTAAGGAAAGGATTCTCTTCTATAGACTCCCAGAACTCCTCATCAATATCCCTGAGTTTAACGTAACTAACGCGGAGCGGGGTCAGCTGGTAATAGAACTTACCGCCAGACCACAGATAAGAGTAAGAGGTAGAGAACAGGTTCCTCTTGTATTCCGGCCTATCCTGGAAATTGAAGGATGCCTTGATTTGGGTCTGGGGCACCCTGTCGGGGAACCATCTTGTAGGCAGAAGCAGGAACTTGGCAAATGTAAGGCTTCCGTTAACGCCAAATTCCGTAGAACGGATATTGGTGCGCGGCTTGAACTGCCAGTCACCGTTTAAGCCAAGGTTCAGGACCTCGCTGCCTCCAAGGATGTTGCGGCTGTAATAGGTAATCTCAGGCGATATACCAATAAGGCCGTTGGAATTGGAAGAAGCTTCAAGGTTAAGCTTCACTCCCCTCTGCTTTGCCGGAGTCAGCTCTATCTGGCAGTCAACTGCATCGTCGTAGAAGGTGGAACGCTCCAGCGTGATTTGCGTGCCGCTGAGCGCTGCAAGGGCGGAAAAACGGCTATATGTGGTATTGATTGCAGACTCTGAGTAAGTCTTCTTGGGCTTGATGGCGTTCATCCTTTTAAGGAAAGTCTCCCTGAACCTAATGGTTTTGGGATAGGAAATGGACACATTCCCAAACTTGAACCGCGTAAGGTTGGGTGCCTCTCCGCCCTCAGGAGCTTGCGCAACCCTCATTGTGAGGTCTGCGGTGCCATCGGAGGACAAGGTGTCGGCCAGGAAGGTGAAAGAGGTCTTGTTGATGTCATAAAAGCCCTTTTCCCTAAGGTAGGCGGCTGCCCTTACCGTCTCCGACTCTAATGCCGCCATGGAAAGATAATCCCCTTTGTGTATTGTTATATTGGCGGAATCGGCCAGAAAGATACGGTTAAACTCCTCATTTTCAGGCAATTGAAGATGAAAACCCCTTATCAGGTATCTTCTTCCCGGCTTTACGGTATAGCGGACGGTTGCAGATTTGCCCTTTGTCTCCGTTTCCGTGATGATGGAAGAGCGATAATAGCCCAAATATTCCATCTGACGCTCCATATTCTCTGCCGACATCCTGGTCTGTGCCGTATCCAGCACGACCGGCGCCGTTCCTATGGACCGGAGCAGGTTCGACATCCACGACGAATCCCTGCCTGCCCAGTTGTAAACATAGAGCATAGGACTCCAGGACGGCTTCTGCTTGATATAAGGGGTGATTTTTGATGTCTGGAAGTCCTCGTCCCCTACCACGATGACGTCGTTTGATTTAAGGCGATACTGTCCTTCCGGGATAAGACGGGTTGTACTGCAAGCGCCGGCCGCAAGGATGATTGCAGCCGACACAAGAAGATTCTTTATGCAGTTTCTCTTCACTACGTGAGGGTCTTTCCTGCAAATATACTTATTTACATAAAGAAATCAAAGCACCGTCACATGCTTTAACCTTAACATTTACAGTGCATGAGTCTTTTTTAACTCCGGCCCACTCGAATGCATTTCCGGGGATGTAAACGGAAACATCAGCATCCTCTTTGGAGAAATTGGCTACGATAAGATCAATTTTGCCCCTGAAGGTGCGCAGGAAGGCGAAATGCTTCGTAGAATCGAAGTATCTGGGATTCCTGTTGCAGTACTGAAGGTCATAGGTTCCACCTCCGCGGATAATATCCTTCTGGGAATATTCCAGCAGCTTTGAATACTTTTTCAGAGTTGCAGCCTCTGACTTGTTAAGACCTTTGCCTGTATGGATGAAGGTATCAAGATGCTTAATCGATGCCGGACACCACCAATCAAAGATAGTTGTACGGCCGTTTATGCCACTGAAGCCCTCGGCATCCATTCCGCGCTCCCCTGCCTCTTGTCCAAAATAGAGCATAAACGGAGCCCTGTTAAGCAGAAGGGATACGTAAAGCGCCGCAAATGAATTCTTTGCATCACCGGCAAAGAAATCGCTGGCAACACGAAGCTCATCGTGATTCTCTATGAAATTCAGCATATAAGGCTGAAGATTCCCAAGGAACTGCCAGTCCCCGGTGATCCGCTCTGCGCTGGAATAAGGGGCATCGCTCGTAAGATTGCTCCTGACAATGGAGAAAAGGCTGTCATACAGGCCGCATTTGTCGTACAAAGCGTCGAAACCGACCTCGAAGGCATAGTACCTGTAACTTGCCTTGTCGTATACTTCTGCGATGAATTCTGCGTGGTTGTACTCTTCCCTGGTCTTCTCTATGATGTATTTGATAGCTTCGCGCGGGATCATTTCCACCATGTCGCAGCGGAAGGCATCTACGCCCAGGCTGCACCAGAACTTCAGCACCTGGACCATTTTATCCCAGGTGGCCGTGTGGAAGTCGCAGTAATTCAGCTTGACGGTGTCGTACCAATCAGTGTCTGACGGAGAATCCGTAAATGCGTTTCCGGAAGCCTTGGCGGGATACTCTTCATAAGAAGTTTCTATAGGCAGGTGAAGCTCCTGGCCGGGATAATAGTAGAAGTCGTTCTCCGGTTTCCAATGAACCGATACGTCGTCGTTGCCACCAAAGAAATCAGAGCAGCAGCGCGCCATATGGTTGGGAATAAAGTCCAGGATGACCTTCATTCCGGCATCGTGGGTGCGCTTAACCAAACGCTTGAACTCATCCATTCTTTTTGACTTATTATCAGCAAGATAAGGATTGACATCGAAGTAGTCCTCGATAGCGTAAGGAGAGCCGGCATTACCCTTTACCCAGTCATTTTTGCCGTCCGCATGACGGATGACTCCGGTATACCAAACGTAACCCACATGAAGGGTTTCGTGAAGGTATGCGAGCACTTCCTTGTCGAAGTTTGAGAAGTGCCCGCTACCGTTATCAGCAAGACTGCCGCCGACTTTGAGGGCACCCTCTTTGACAGAGGGGTTCCAAAGTCGCGGCAGCACTTGGTAAATTATAGCTTTTCCAAGCATGGTTTACCAATTGAGGATCTTCATGAAGTCGTAATCCTCTGGATTGGGAACGTATGCTTTAGCAGCCTCGTAGTCTTCAGGAGTAATGAACTGGCAGATGTGGATGAAGTAGTTCTGTGCAGTTCCACCGTTGATGTTGACCCTGCGCGGAGGAATCTTTCCGTCTGCGCCCTGAAGGTCTTTCAGGTACAAAGGATGAGAATAACCCTCGTGGTCTACATATACCATGCAACCGGTTTCTCCCTTCTGGTAGAGTTCATAAACGCCCATTGCAAGCTCTGTGCAGTAGGTAAGATCGAAGGCGATAGGATCCTGGCAGCGAACATCGTAGCCAATCTCTACCGGACGGGTCTTAACCTTAAGGCCGATCTTCTTGAATTCCTGCTCGAGAAGGTCGTTGAAAAGCACTGCCTTTGAAATCTTGCCAAGCTCCGGGTGACCGTGCTCGTCGTAAGACATATGAACGCCAGTAGCTTTAATCTCTTCAGGATCAAGGTCATGGAATACGCCCTCTGCTACAACTACGGTACCGTAACGGATACCCATGATCTTACGCTTGATAATAGCTGAAATGGCAAGCTTTACAATCTTGTCCAGGCAGATTCCGGTCTTGTTGAACATTTCCGGGATGATGGTCATAGGGCAATGTGTAGCCTCGCCGATACCAAGGGCAAGATGGCCTGCTGAACGGCCCATTGCAGAGATGAGCAGCCAGTTGCCGGATGTGCGTGCATCCTCATATACTGTGCTGGCGATGTGAGCACCCTCATTCTTTGCAGAATTGAAACCGAAGGTAGGAGTGTTGTTAGGAAGAGGAAGGTCGTTGTCGATGGTCTTGGGAACGTGGATGTTCCTGATGGGATACTTCTTGTCTTCCAGGAATTTAGCGATTCTGTTAGCGGTAGAAGCGGTGTCGTCGCCACCTACGGTAACAAGGAGCTTGATGTTGTTGTCCTTAAAGAGGTCAACGTTGAAATTCTTCTCAAAGTCTTCCTGGGTAGGTTTGAAACGGCTCATTTCAAGATAAGAACCGCCACGGTTGAAATAATAGTCTGCCCTTAGGAAGTCAAGATCTTCGTAGCGGGGGTTCTTGCTGAAGAGTCCTGAATAACCGCCGTGAAGGCCGATTACGCGGAAGCCATTGCAAAGGAAGGTTTTGGCTACTGAACATACAACAGCGTTCATGCCCGGAGCGGGGCCGCCGCCACAAAGGATAATGATTGAATCTTTCATGTTGAAATATTTATTGTTTAATAACTTACATTTTAGTTTTATCGTACAAATTTACACAATCATGTTGAATTTATACAAATGTTTTTTATCTAAATCGTTTTGAGACAATAAGATAGGAAAATAGGACAATAAATTGTATTTTTTCTCAAATTTATGCTTAAATACTGGCGTTTTTTAACTATTTTTGTAGTTTGAGCGTATTGCACAAAAATGGAAAAGAAAGAAGCCGAAATACTGATTCGCCAGTTAAGGGAACAGATTGAAGACAACAGCAGGAGGTATTATGTTGATAATGCCCCCGTTATAAGCGATTATGACTTCGATCAGCTGCTGTACCGTCTTGCCGATCTTGAAAAGCAGTTCCCGGAACTGGACAGCCCGGACTCCCCTACACATCGTGTCGGGAGTGACCTTTCAGTTGAAGGTGGCACCCGTTTTCCCCGCAAAAAGCACAAATATCCCATGCTGTCCCTTGGCAATACTTACAGCATCCAAGAGGTAGAAGACTTTGCAGCACGTGCAAATAACATTATAAACACCTCATTTACATATAGTTGCGAGCTTAAATTTGACGGTGCAGGTATTTCCCTTACATACCGTCACGGCCGTCTTGTGACCGCCCTTACCAGGGGCGACGGAGTGGTTGGGGACGATGTTACCGTAAACATCCGCAAGATAGCCAACATCCCCCATACCCTTAAAGGAAGCGGCTGGCCTGAAGACTTCGAGATAAGGGGTGAAATACTTATGCCCTTCAGCTCCTTCGACCGTCTTAACCAGGAACGCGAGGAAGCCGGGGACGAGCCCTTTGCAAATCCGCGCAACGCCGCATCCGGCTCCCTTAAACTGCTGGACAGCGATGAGGTAGGAAGACGTGGCCTTTGGTGTACGCTCTACCACATCCCCAACCAGGATATTCCCGGCTTTGAAGGCCACTATCAGGCCCTTGACGCCGCCGCATCATGGGGACTTCCGGTTTCTGACAAGCGCAGGCTTTGTTCCGACATCTCAGAGGTAATGGACTACATTAACTACTGGGACAGCGCCAGAAAGGAGCTTCCTTACGCCACTGACGGCGTTGTAATAAAGATTAACTCCCTGGAGCATCAGCGCGAGCTTGGCTATACAGCCAAATCTCCCCGCTGGGCCGTAGCATATAAATTCAAGGCAGAAGAAGCCCTCACTAAGGTGCTTTCCATCGATTATCAGGTAGGCAGAACGGGTGCAGTTACGCCCGTTGCCAACATGGAGCCTGTTTTCCTTTCCGGCACCATGGTAAAAAGAGCCACTCTGGTTAATGAGGACTTCATTAAATCCATGGATATCCGCATCGGAGATACGGTTAAGGTAGTAAAAGGTGGAGAAATCATTCCCAAGATAATTGGTGTGGCGCTGGAGAGCCGCCCTGCGGATGCACATGTGCCTCACTTCCCTACCGTTTGTCCTGATTGCGGTACTCCTTTGAAGAAAGAAGAAGACCAGGCACGCTGGTTCTGCCCCAATGCCACAGCCTGCCCCACACAGATCAAAGGCCGTCTGCTGCATTTCCTGTCCCGCAAGGCCATGAATGTTCTGTGCGGCGAGGCAACTATCGATCAGCTGTATGAAAGAGGTTTTGTACGGCGTCCTTCAGACTTTTATCTATTGACACTTAGGCAGTTGATGTCGCTGGAAGGCTGGAAGGAAAGAGCTTCGGAACGCTTTTTGGAGAGTATCGAGGCATCCAGAAAGGTAAGCTTCGACCACGTCCTCTTTGCCCTGGGAATAAGATATGTGGGCCAGACTACTGCGGCTATGCTTGCCCGCAGGTTCGGCAGCATCGATGCTATATCAAAGGCAAGCTATGAAGAGCTGTTGGCTGTTGAAGACGTCGGTGAAACCATAGCAAAGAGTATAGTGGAGTACTTTGGCAATCCGGCAGAAATAACTGAGATAGAGAGACTTAAAGAGGCTGGTTTGCAGTTTTCCATGGAAGCGGAAGAAGTTAAAGCCTCAGATGCCCTTGCAGGCAAAACTATCGTGGTTTCAGGAACCTTCGCCCTGTCCAGGGATGAGATGAAGGCGCTTGTGGCTTCCCATGGCGGCAAAGCTGCTTCCGGAGTGAGCGGCAAGACGGACTTCCTTTTGGCCGGCGACAAACCTGGCCCGGAGAAAATCAAGAAAGCGGAAGAACTTGGAATAAAGATAATTGGAGAAGAAGAATTCATGGCCATGATAGGTTCTGTCAAGGCCGATGAAAAAGAGGAAGAACAGTTTCCTACTGATTTATTTGGTGGTACAATATAATTCATGCGGTTATGAAAGTATTCGACAGCAGCGACTTTGAACTTATTAACAGGGATTTTGAGTCCTTGATGGAGTCTGTGCGCAAGCGATGCGAGAATCCGGACGAGGTAGCCGTCGTCAAGCGAGCCTTCGAGTTCGCCAACGAAGCCCATAAGAACGTCAGGAGGCGTTCCGGCGAGCCTTACATCCTTCATCCCATCGCCGTGGCAAGGATAGTTGTGGACGAAATCGGTCTGGGATACAAATCCATATCCGCTGCCCTGCTTCACGATGTCGTAGAAGATACCGACTATACCGTTGCTGACATCAAAAACTTGTTCGGAGACAAGATCGCACAGCTTGTGGACGGGCTTACCAAAATCAAGAATGTATTTGAAAATCAGCATGATTATGCCGCAGAGGTAATCCAGGACAACTATGCCACCAGCGTCCAGGCAGAAAACTTCAAAAGGATACTTCTCACCCTTAACGACGATGCCAGGATAATCCTTATTAAGATGGCGGACCGCCTGCACAACTGCCGCACCATCGAATTCATGCCTGAGTATAAGAGGGACAAAATCCTTAGCGAGACAATGTTCATCTTCATTCCTATCGCCAACAGGCTTGGCCTGTACAGCATCAAGACAGAGATGGAGAACATTTGGCTCCGATATAAGGAGCCGGTTGCCTACAAGGATATATCGGACCGGGTAAATCAGAAGATTAAGGACAGCGACAAGGAGATGGACGCCTTTGTAAAACCGCTTCGGGAGGCGCTGGAAGGCAAATTCGACTTCATCATCAAAAAGAGGGTCAAGACTCCTTATTCAATATGGCGCAAAATGCAGTCAAAGCATGTGAGCTTCGATCAGGTCTATGACCTATACGCCATCAGGATCATCTTTAACCACGATAAAGAATCGACCCAGACCGAAAGGGAGGAATGCTTCCACATCTACTCTATAATAACCAGCATCTATACAGCACGCCAGGACCGCTTCAGGGACTGGGTCAGCCACACAAAGAGCAACGGCTACGAAGCACTGCACTGTACGCTGATGGACAGCAAAGGCTTCACCGTAGAAGTGCAGATCCGTTCCAAGAGGATGGACGACATCGCAGAAAGGGGCCTTGCAGCACACTGGTCATACAAGAAAGACGGCTATATTTCTGACAGCGCCGGTATTGACCACTGGTTCCAAAAAGTACACGATACTCTTAACGCGCCTAACATGAGCTCGTCAACCGTTCTGGAAGAGCTCCATAACGAACTGATGTCCGGAGAGATTGTGGTTTTCACCCCTAAGGGCGCGCAAAAAATCATTCCGAAAGATTCCACTGTCCTGGACTTCGCATATCAGATTCATACTGAAATCGGCTACAAGGCAATTGCGGCCAAAGTCAATCTTAAAACTGTTGCACTGAACTTCATACTCCATTCCGGAGATATAGTGGAAGTCATAACTGCAGAACAGGCTACGCCAAAGCGCGATCAGCTTGCCTTCCTTCGCACCAGAACGGCCAGGAACAGGGTCATCGACTGGTTCAGGAAGGACTTTAATGCAATCAGGGATGAAGGTATGGAGCGCTGTGCCAAGGACTTCAACATGATTGGCATTGACGTAACCAAGAACTACCTGCTTGCAAAGCTGGCATCAAGGAAGGGCTTCAACAATGCCGACGAATTCCTGTTCTGGTACGGCCTTCACCTGCTTAAGCTGGCCGACGTTTCAAGCATCGCCGTAAGCCTCCTTAAGAATGAAGGGGTTACCGACAATACAGCAGTAATGGGTCACGAGATTGAGCTGACCAATGCCCTTGATTACGATGGCATAATCAAGATAGCAACCTGCTGCAACCCTATTGCCGGTGATCCTGTCATCGGATTCAAGAATCCTGACGACGGAACGGTGGTGATCCATAAGAAATCCTGCAAAGTAGCAGAGTTGGAAGCTGCTATGCACGGAGACAGAATCATCCTGCCGCAGTGGAGTAAATCAAGCCATCAGTACTTCCTGGTAAGAATTAAAATCGACGGCATAGACAAGATGGGTATGCTGAACGAGATTACCAGATACATTTCCCTGATCATGGGAGTAAACATAAAAGCCATAACTATTGGCGCCAATAATAATATTGTAACCGGCCATATAGACCTTTACGTACACGACAGAGAGGTCCTGGAGGCTCTTATGAAGCACCTCCGCGGCATTAACGGCATCACTAACGTAGAGCGCCAGAACATTTCAATGCATGAATAAAAGACTGATAATACCCGCCATTCCGGTATTTGCGATACTGGTTTCCGTAATGTTCCAGAACTCCTGCGCCAATACGACGCAGGCCCCTTCCGGCGGCATGAAGGATACCATTCCGCCCATAATCGTCAATATCGATCCGCTGCCGGGCACGACAAACGTCCCCACGCACAAGACCACCATTAAATTCACATTTGACGAATATGTGGTAGTGAAGGAAGGCAAGAACATATTCCTGTCCCCTCCTCTTGACAAGGCCCCGAAATACAAGATCAAGGGAAAGAGCCTCCTGGTCTATTTCGATTCAGACCTTGACAGCAACACTACCTATACTCTTGATATTAGCAACGCCATAGCAGATAACCGTGAAGGCAATATGTATCCCGGCTATTCGCTGGTATTCTCTACTGGCCCCAAAATAGATTCCATGGTAGTTACCGGTACCGTCCGTGACTGCAATACTTTGCAGCCGATGAAAGGTGCTACGGTTATGCTATACAAGGACCTGTCAGACAGCGCCGTATTCAAGTCCAGACCCGTTGCTGCGGCAAAAACCGACGGCTGGGGCTACTTCTATATCAGAAATATAGAGAATACCGACTACCGTCTCTATGCCATTATGGACGAGATGAACAATAACAAGTACGACGTAGAGAGTGACAAGATTGCTTTTGTAGACAGCGTCATCCGTCCGGTCATGGTGGCTAGCGACCAGCTGCCGGAGCTGATGAAATACGATGTTTTGGATACAGTTCACTGCCAGGCCCGTAAAAGCGAGTACGAGCTTTACATGTTCCGCGACGAGGCTTCCCGTCAGCTTGTCAAGAACCGCGAGCGTACCGGAGACCGTACGGCCTACGTCTCTTTCATGGCTCCTGACGCCAAGATCGACTCTCTGTGGATAAGAAACGTGCCACAGAACAAACTGATCATGGAGTTCAACGCCACCAGGGATTCATTGCTTATTTGGGTAAACGACAGACGCAGGCCTATGGATACCTTGCACCTGTTTGTGGACTATCTGAAATCAGATTCCGTAGGTGCGCTGGTTCCTTCAACCGAACACTTCCGTCTGGCCCGTCCGGGTGGAAAATACAGAAGGCCTGCAGCGGCTACCATCAAGCATGATGATACCATCTGCAAGCTGAAACTGGCCGCAGATCCCGCTACAATAGAGAGAAAGGGCTTCCAACTGAACTTCGACTTCCCTATTATCTCCGAGGGCTTCGACAAAATGACCCTGACCGGCACCAATCCTCGTCAGCAGAAGAGCAAGGTTAAGTTCAAGGTAGAGAAAGATACAGCCAATATAAGGCAGTTCTTCATCAAGATTGACGAAAAGATGCTGCCCGGCTATGAGTACGAGCTTTCATTGCCGCATCGCGAATTCAGGGACATAAACGGCTACTACAATGACAGTATCAAGACTAAGGTTTCCCTGCCCAAGGACGATAAGCTGAGCCAGCTTCAGTTTAACCTGACCGGGGTAAAACACAGGTATCTGGTGGAGCTTCTGTCAGAAAAGATGGACAAGGTACTTGATTCTTATACCGTAGATACGGACGGAGCTGTATTATTCCCCTATCTGAAGGCCGGCAAGTATTGCGTACGCCTTACCCAGGACAAGAACCGCAACGGAAGGGTGGATACAGGTAACTTGCTGAAACATCGCCAGCCTGAGAAGGTTAAATTCTACACGCTGCGCGACGGTTCCAATGTTATCAACATCCCCGAGGGTACGGAGATGGAGCAGAAACTGGATGTTGAAAAACTGTTTGAGAAATGATTAAACAACTGACAATCATATTTTTAGCCCTTGTGTCGGCAGTTAAGTTATCGGCACAGGATGCTCCGGACTCATTGAAAAGCATTCAGATAGAGTTCAGGGATACTGTTTCTACCGCTTATCTGGATACCGTCAATATCGACAATACCCTTCATCTGAACGATTATTCTATGATAGGTGTCAACTACGGAATAGGACGCGCACAGGCTGTTTTCAATCCACCCAAGGAACAGGGCAGCCAGACCATCCCCTCCTACTATGGCATCACTTATACCAAGTACGGCAAGTTCTTTGGTTACATGCCTTATTTCGGCCTGCAGATTGGCTTGTTCAAGGGTACGGACGGCTATGCCTTCAAACCCAACAAGGACGGAGAATATAACGTTACGGTAGAAGGCGCAAGGAAGGTTACCTACGACTTCATAGAGGTGCCTTTAGTGGCTCAGTTTCATATAGATACGCATAACTTCAAACTACTTGCCGACGGCGGTATGTACGTTGGCTACAGGTACAAGATCCACCGTGAAGGAGACTTCAAGTATCCTGACCTTATGGACGACTTTACTGATTACGAGTATAAATGGGACTATGGCTTCAAGGCTGCAGCAGGTTTCGGACTTGTTTTCTCTCCCATCGAACTTCATGTCAAACTGAATATGAGATACGGTCTTGGATCATTCTACAAGCCGGATTACGCAGACAGGGAGTATTACCGTTTCGCTTATCCCTTCGACCTTATCCTTTCCGTCGGCATTCATTATCAGCTGAGCCGCCGCAGCGGAAAGACCAAGTCCCAGTTAAAAGAAGAAGCTAGAAAGATAGTATATGGCGAATAATACCATTCCGGTCAAAATTGGCCGAAACCTTATAATAGGAGGCGGCTGCCCCATTGTCATCCAGTCCATGTGCAACACTCACACGGACGATGTTGAAGCAACCGCACAGCAGTGCATCAGGCTATATGAGGCCGGTTCGCAGATGGTTCGAATCACCTGCCCCGGACGGCAGAATGTCCAGAACTTTATCGACATACGTAAGTATCTGACGGACAAAGGATACGATATTCCTCTTGTGGCCGATATCCACTTTTCGGCAGAGACGGCCATTGCCATTGCTCCTTATGTAGAGAAGGTTCGTATCAATCCGGGAAACTTCCACAAGGACCATGAAGCGGCCTGCCGCAAGTTTGCAGAACTGGTAAAAGTCTGCAAAGAGCACGGCACCGCGATAAGGATTGGCGTTAATCACGGTTCCCTTGGCCAGAGGATCACGACCCTGTATGGCAATACGCCGGTAGGTATGGCCGAGGCTGCCATGGAATGGCTTCGCCTTTGTGTGTTGAATGACTTCCAGCAGGTGGTTGTTTCACTCAAGGCCTCCAATACCATTGTAATGACAGAGGCATACAGGTTGCTGGCTGCCAAGATGAAAGAAGAGAATATGCGTTTTCCCTTGCACCTTGGTGTTACGGAGGCTGGAAACGGTGATTCAGGGCGTATAAAGTCCTGTGTAGGCGTCTCTACCCTATTGGAAGAAGGTTTGGGCGATACAATCCGCGTGTCGCTTACTGAGCCGCCGGAAAATGAGCTTTCAACTGCGGCTTATCTTGCCGCCAGATATGATGGCCGCCTTAGCTCTGAGCTTGTTTCCTTCAGGATGGAAGGTCGCACGGCCCGTGCCCACTACCAGTCATCTTCCCGCGAGCGCCTGCTTTGGGACGCGTCCTGCGACTTTGGCCGCATGTTGCTTCTGAAAGAGATTGATGACGTTGTCTTTGCCGGCACCTATGTCGATGCTAACGGAGAAACTGTCAATATAGAGGCTTCCGGTTTTAGCGAGTATCTGCAGAACGAGCTTTTGCAGGCCTGCCGACGCAGGTTCTACAAGCCGGAGTACATTGCCTGCCCTGGTTGCGGCCGTACCATGTACAACCTTCAGGAGACCTTTGAAGAAGTAAAGAGACGCACAGCTCATCTTAAGAATGTGGTTATCGCCGTTATGGGCTGCATTGTAAACGGCCCGGGAGAAATGGCGGACGCAGACTGGGGCTACGTTGGCGAGGGCAACCACAAGGTGACCATATACAAAGGAAAAACCCCTGTGGCAAGTCATATACCTGACACAGAGGCTCCTGATTTACTTGTTTCCCTTATAGAAAAGGATCTACTTTAATTCTGCTATTACAGTTTCGCAGGCGCGGGTGAAATCTCCAAGTTTCACCTTGATATCTGCGTCAAGCGGCAGGAACATATCAATTCTGGAACCAAATTTAATGATGCCGCACTGCTGGCCGGCAGTCTCTATTGCACCCTCTTTAGAGTAGCAAACAATCCTGCGGGCGAAGGTACCTGCAATCTGCTTGAAGAAGATCTCTCCATACTTGCTCTTTATGGCAGTAGAAGAATGCTCGTTCTCTTCTGAGGACTTTTCCTTGAAGGCAAGCAGGTATTTGCCGGGATGGTATTTATAATAAGTAACCTCGCCGGTCATAGGCCAGAAGTTGGCGTGCACGTCAAAGAAATCCATGTAAATGGAAACCTGCATGCACTCTTTCTTAAGATATTCTTTTTCAAACGCCTTTTTAAGGATGACGACCTTGCCATCCGCTACGGATGATATAACCTTGTCGTTGCCGACGGCATTGCGCACCGGCACCCTGTGGAAGTAAACCACAAAGCATGAGAAGGCTACCAGCACCGCTGCGAGAGGTACTGATATCTCCCATATAGGAATGAAATAAATTGCAGCGGCTGCTGCCAGTAGAGCTGCCAGACAAACTTTGGTTATTGTTCCGTACGAATCTTTATCTATTCTCATAAATTCTTAAGTTACACGAGGTTAAGCAATACCAGGTACAAAACACCTGCGGGGATTGCGAATAGTGAGCTGTCAAAACGGTCCAGCAGGCCGCCGTGACCGGGAATGATGCCGCCGGAATCTTTAACATTGCTGCTACGCTTCCACATGGATTCGAAAAGGTCTCCGTAAACGCCAAAGACACCCATGATGGCACCAAGAATTACACAATGGTAAAACTCGTAGCCAAAGAAGCCTGTAAGGCCCAGGATAAGACCGGCAAGCATGGAAGAGAATATTCCACCCCAGAAACCAATCCAGGACTTCTTGGGAGAGACCTCAGGGAAGAGTTTCTTGCCATACTTCTGGCCAAGGGAGATTCCGAATATGTAAGCGCCTACATCAGATGCCCAGATAATGATGAAGAAGCCCAGCATCAGCTGACCGGAGAACTCTGTTCCGTCGAATACCACAAAGTTTGACAGTGACAGCGGAAGTGCGATATAAATAACGCTGGCAAGGATGTGGGAAAAATCGCGGAAGTCTCCCCTGTCGTGTGAATACAGGGATGCAGCCATCAGTACGGCAAACGGGAGCAATGCTACCGCCATGTACTTGCCGGACAGGTCGAAGGCAAGGATGATGAAGGTTGACAGAAACAGGATCACACCGGTAATAATGGAAAGAACCCTGCAAAGAAGGAATTTCTTACCAACTGTCATGTGGTGGAATTCCAGCATCATCACAACAAGGATGAAGAGCATAAGGGCTGCGAAACCGAACTTGCTAAGCAGCAGGCCGGCCAGCATCACGCCAATGAAAACGATGCCGAAAATGCTTCTTTTTACGGTATTACTCATTTTCTGTTTCTGTAGGTTTAGGTTCTGCTTCAACTTCTGCTTCCGGCTCCTTGTCAGTTACTTTGGGGCCGAGGATGGCTTCAAGGTCATCCTGCATTATTACTTCCTTGTCAAGGAGCAACTTGGCTACCTTTTCGAAGGCATCATAATTATCTTTTATAATCTTTTCTGTGCGGGCATGGACCTCATCTACAAGATTGCGTACCTCCTGGTCCATGAGTTCAGCGGTTTTTTCACTGTAAGGCTTGACCAGTTCGTAGCCGCGGGCGCCGGTGGAATCATAGAATGACAGGGCGCCGACCTTGCTGCTCATGCCGTAGTACTGAACCATTGCATAAGCCATAGTAGTGAGGCGCTCCAGGTCGCTCAATGCGCCGGAAGCGGGTTCGTTGTTGATAAGCTCTTCTGCCACACGTCCGCCCATAAGGGTGCACATTTCGTCCATCATAAAGGACTTGGACAGAATCTTGCGCTCTGAGGGAAGGCTCCATGTAAGGCCAAGTGCCTTGCCTCTTGGAATGAGGCTAACCTTGAATACCGGATCGGCGTGAGGAAGGAGCCAGCCTACAACGGCGTGACCGGCCTCGTGATAAGCTGTAGTGCGTTTTTCTGCAGGAGTCATGATGGTGGAACTCTTGCGCTCCAGGCCGCCGATGATGCGGTCAACCGCCTCCATGAAATCTTCCTGGGATACAAGCTTCTTGTTGCGACGTGCCGCAGTAAGAGCGGCCTCGTTGCAGACATTGGCAATATCGGCACCTGAGAAACCGGGAGTATGTTTTGCCATAACCTCTACATCGAAGGATGGATCCAGTTTGATGTTCTTGAGGTGGACATTGAAGATCTCTATTCTTTCCTTGAGTTCAGGAAGTTCTACGTTGATCTGACGGTCGAAGCGGCCTGCCCTCATAAGAGCTTTGTCAAGGATATCAGCCCTGTTGGTTGCTGCAAGTATGATAACTCCGGAGTTGGAGGCAAAGCCGTCCATCTCTGTAAGTAGCTGATTAAGAGTGTTTTCGCGCTCGTCGTTTGAAGAGAAGCCGGCATTCTTGCCACGGGCACGGCCGACGGCGTCAATCTCATCTATAAAGACGATGCAAGGGGCTTTCTCCTTTGCCTGGGCAAAAAGGTCACGTACGCGTGAAGCGCCTACGCCCACGAACATCTCTACGAAGTCCGAACCGGAAATAGAGAAGAAAGGAACGTTAGCTTCACCTGCTACGGCCTTGGCAAGAAGGGTCTTACCTGTGCCGGGAGGGCCAACAAGAAGGGCTCCCTTAGGGATTTTTGCACCCAGGGAAGTATATTTCTTAGGGTTCTTAAGGAAATCCACGATTTCCATAACTTCCTCTTTTGCACCATACAGACCGGCTACGTCCTTGAAGGTTACGTTTACGGTGTTCTTGTCTGCAAGCTTGCCTGTAGAACGACCTACGTTAAAGATACCGCCGGGACCACCTTTGCCACCGCCAAGATTGCGGCCAACGCCGCGGAACATCATGGCCCACATGGCAATGAAGAAGCCACCGAAGATAATCCACTGGATAATGTCGCCCCAGTTGGTGTTGTTATTCTCCATTACAACCTTGAACTGACGGTCAGGCTGCAGGGAGGTGTTGATTTCCTCGAAGGTAGCCTCAGGGTCGAACTTAGAGGATACCATGAATTCAAAGTGAGGGGAACGGTCCGGGGCAACGCCACCGAACTTGTCCATATACTTCATGAAGCTGTCCTGGCGAAGGGTAACTGTGCCGGTAAAGTCGTTCCTGACAAAGTTAACCTGCTTGACATCTCCTTCCTGAAGCATTTGCTTGACTTCCGGCCACTGAACCTCTCTGATATTGTATCCCCTGTTGGAAAACAGCAGATAGAATATTCCCAGAATGAGGATAAGGTAGAACCAGGAAAAGTTTGCAAAAGGTTTTTTTGCTGTTTTCTTATTTCTACTAGCCATTTACTCTGTCTTTTTTGCTGTTTTCTTCTTGATGGTTGCCCTGAGTTTTGAAGCAGCCTTGGGTTTTACCCTTGAAGAAGATTCTTCTTCTTTTGCCGGAGCGGCAGCCTTGGGTTCATCTTTGAAGCGACGCAGTTTTGCATCTGCCCAAAGATCTTCCAGACGATAGAAATTGCGATATTCCGTGAGGAAAATATGTACTACTACTTCTCCGTAGTCAAGTATGATCCAAAAGTCATTTTCAAGTCCCTGCATGCGCAGAACCTTCATTTCTGCCTTCTCTTCCATCTTTACGAGTACGTTGTCAGCGATGGCGGCAACGGCTGTCGTAGAGTCTGCGTTGCAGATTACAAAATGGTCACATATTGCGGTTCCTATACCCCTGAGGTCCAGGCTTATAACGTCCTGAGCCTTCTTCTCCAACATTGCGTCCGCGATGATTTTTACTGGTGATATTCTCATGTTTTCCTGTAATTTCTTATTTTTGCATCTACAAAGATAGTAATTTTATATTTTATAGCAATATAAAACGTATATGAAGGTAGTGTGGCATGACACTTTAGACTCTACTCAGGAAGAGATCAGAAGGAATATCGGCACCTTGGATAACATGTCCGTAGTTGCCGCTTTGTTTCAGACGGCAGGAAAAGGACAGCGCGGAAACAAATGGAGCAGCGGCCGCGGAGAGAATCTGACCTTCTCTATCCTGATACGTCCCGGACAGGATGGAATAAGACCGATATCAGCTAAAGAACAGTTTCAAATAAGTATAGTTTCAGCATTGTCTGTCAATGATTTGATTGAAGACCTTGGCATTCACTGCCGCATCAAATGGCCAAACGATATCTACGTTGGTGACAAGAAGCTTTGCGGCATGCTTATAGAGAACCAGCTCTCCCCTTCCGGAATGGTGGAAAGCAGCATTATCGGCATAGGAATCAATATCAATCAGACCGATTTTCCGCCGCAGCTGATGAATCCAACATCAGTCGCAAAAATCACCCATACTACTTATGATATCGAGCCCTTACTGCAGGATTTCCTGGCCATTTTCACCAAACTGCTGGCAATGGAGCCCAAAACCTTGAAAAAACGCTATCTGGACTGCCTGTACCGCATGGGACGCAAGGCTGACTATGTGGATACAAAAACAGGAGAGCCTTTCTGCGGTACCATAATCGGTATTGACGAAGAAGCTCTCCTGAAGGTTGAAATGCCGGACGGCAGCGTTAAAAAGTTCGCCTTTAAAGAAATCAGCTATGTTTTATAGCCACGCAGGCTTCTGCCGGATTCTCTGCCCTGAAAACCGAGCTGCCGGCTACCAGGATTTCCGCTCCGGCCTTGGCAAGATCGGCTGAATTGCCGGCCCCCACGCCGCCATCGACTTCTATCTTGCATTTGTCTGCAAGACCACGCCTTGTAAGCTCTGCTTTAAGCTTTTCTATGCGCTCTATCGATTCCGGAATGAACTTCTGGCCTCCAAAACCTGCAAATACGCTCATAATCAGCACAAAATCAGCATCATCCAGATAAGGGAATACGTCCTCTACCGGGATGTCGGGATTAATGGCAAGGCCGGCTTTTACACCAAGGCCTTTAAGCTCTTTAAGCAGCTCTGAAGCGTTTTTGCCATCCAGACGGGCAGCCTCCAGATGGAAGCTGATCATGTGTGCTCCGCTTTTGGCAAAGCGTTGGAAGTAGTTCCACGGCTTCACTATCATAAGATGCACATCAAGGGGTTTGCGAGCCTTTTTTGCAATGGCATCTACAACAGGAAAGCCGAAGGAGAGGTTGGGTACAAGTATGCCATCCATCACGTCCAGATGGAAGATGTCGGCATGCTCGTTAACTAATTCCACTCCCGCGCCAAGATTCAGGAAATCTGCTGCCAGGATGGATGGGGCCAAAAGAACTGACATTACTTAAACTTTGTTACTACGTCTACAAGGTGCTTTACAAACTTTTCGTTAGAGGCAAGATCCAGCTTTTCTCCGGGGGCATGTACGAAGCGAAGCGTAGGACCGAAGGAAATCATATCCAAGCCGGGGAATTTCTCCAGGAACAGACCGCACTCCAGACCTGCATGGATGGCTTTGACCTTAGGCTCATATCCAAAGATGGATTTGTAGCTGTCGAAGCTCAGTTTCAGTATCTTGGAATTCATGTCCGGCTTCCAGCCAGGATAGGGATCAGAGCGTTTTGTCTTGGCACCGGCAAGGCGGAAACATGCCTCTACCTTATCTGCAATAAGGTTTTTGGCAGAATCTACGCTACTGCGCTGGCTGGTGCAGATTTCTATCTTGCCAGGGGCCTTCATCTTAACCGATGCCAGGTTGTTGGATGTCTCTACAAGGCCGGGAATATCCTGACTCATAGCAAGTACGCCGTGGTGAACGGCAAGCATTGAGGCAATAAGCTTCTTGGCTACAGCCGTTTCAATTGCAAATCTTGTATCGATTCCTTTATATGCTTCGATGCTGCCGGTAACCGCAGGGTCACTGACTGCAAATTCTGCCTTAAGCTCTTTTATAAACTTATTGTACCTTTCTTCAAGGCCTTTTTTCTGCAAAGGAGAAACTGCAATAACGGCCTCGGTTTCCCTTGCGATGGCGTTATGCTTGTTGCCGCCATCAATCTTTACAAGCTGGAAGTTGGTCTTCTGTCCCTCCTCATAAAGGAAGCGGGCCATCTGCTGAACGGTATTGCAACGCTCTTTGTTGATGTCGTCGCCGCTATGGCCGCCCTGGGCGCCGAAGATACGCAGCTTCAGCGTCTTGTAACTGGTTTTAACTGCTTCTTTCTTATACTTGAACTCTACCATTGTATTTACGCCGCCGGCGCAGCCTACGAACAGCTCACCCTCGTCCTCAGAATCAAGGTTGATAAGGGTTTTACCGGAAAAGAAGCCGCTTTCCAAGGCCATAGCTCCGTCCATGCCGGTTTCCTCTGATATGGTAAACAGACACTCCAGCGGTCCGGTGGGAAGATCGCTCTCCAGCAGGGCCAGACAGGCGGCGATACCAATGCCGTCGTCGGCGCCAAGGGTAGTATCCTTGGCTATCATCCAACCGTCCTCAATAACATATTCTATGGGGTCTTTGGTAAAGTCGTGATTAGAGCCCGCATTCTTTTCGCAGACCATATCCTGATGGGCCTGAAGCACCAGTACGGGTACGTTCTCCTTGCCTTTTGCAGCTTTCTTGCTGATAAGGACATTGCCGGTGGCGTCCTTCTTTGCGGGAAGGCCCAGTTTGGCGGCAAAATCCATCAAATAATTGGTCATAGGCTCTTCGTGGCCTGATTCACGGGGTATTTTTGTAATCTCCTTAAAGATTTCCAAAACTCTTTTTGCGTCCATATTATGTACTTTTTAAACGAAAAAATCCCCGCCTACCTGACGGAGACAAGGATTTTCTCTATATCATTAACATATTGCTTAAACTGCTTGTCAGTGGCTATAAGGTCCGCCACAGTTGAACAGGCGTGCATTACTGTTGCATGGTCTCGGCCTCCAAGTTCTTCGCCAATTGTAGAGAGCGAACAATTAATAAGAGTTCTGCTCATGTACATGGCTATTTGCCTTGCCTGAACTAACTGTCGCTTACGGGACTGCGAAAGCATGTCTTCACGGGTAATTCCAAAATAGTCGCAAACTGTCTTCTGCACGGCATCCATTGTAATGGAATAGCTTTCCTCGCCCACAAGGTTGCCGGTCACTTCCCTGGCCAGTTCAATGGAAATAGGCTTCTTTGAAAGGGTTGCATGTGCAACAAGAGAGATAAGTACGCCTTCCAGTTCCCTGAAGTTTGACTGAATCCTTGTTGCAAGCCAGTCAAGAACGGCATCGTCAATCTGTACACCCTCCCTGATTGCCCTGGATTTGAGCATCTGGAGCCTGGTTTCATAAGTAGGCTTGCGAAGCTGGGCGGAAAGGCCCCATTTCATCCTGGAGAGCAGGCGCTCCTCGAAGCCCTGAAGGTCTACCGGAGCACGGTCAGATGTGAAGATAAGCTGTTTTCCGTTTTCGTGCAGGTGGTTGAAGATGTTGAAGAGCGCATTCATTGTGCCCTGGCCGGCAAGATCCTGGATATCGTCAATAATAAGGACATCTATCTTCATGTAGAATGCCATGAAGTCAGTGAGCTTGTTGCGGATGCCGACAGCCTCCATATACTGGATCTTGAATTCGCTGCCTGTAACGTACAGTACGATGAGATCAGGATACTTCTCCTTTATTGCCAGACCGATAGCCTGGGCAAGATGGGTCTTGCCAAGTCCCGGGCCGCCAAAAAGGAAGAGAGGGTTGAAGGATGTTGAACCGGGCGCATTGGCGATGCTTTCACCTGCAGTGATTCCAAGTTTGTTGCATTCACCTTCTATAAGGTTGTCAAAACAATAGACAGGATTAAGCCTGGGGTTGATTTGAATGCGTTTGATGCCGGGGAATACGAAGGCTCCGGGATTACCGTTTGTAGGATAAGTATTTACGGTAACCGCTTTGTTGACGGGAGCCGATGCTTCAGCAGCGGGGAATCTCATTGCCGGCTGGCTGGTAACGGGACGGACCTGATAGAAAAGTTTTGCATCTGCGCCGATAACGCGGTGCATGGTTTTCTTTATAAGGTCAAGGTAGGTGTCTTCAAGGTACTCGCGGAAGAAGTTGGTAGGAACTTCTATTGTGAGATTATTGTCCTGGATTGACACCGGGCGCAGGGGTTTGAACCACATATCGAACTTCTGAGGATCGATGATTTGCTCAATGATCCTCAGGCAGTTATCCCAAACGTCAATATGTCTGTTCTGATCCATGCTTTTTACCAGTCAAAAAAATCACCAAGGGATCGTAAAACGTTTTCCTCGATGACATTGCAAATGTGGTTGAAAAATTTCTTAAAAAAAACAAAAATTGCTATTGCTTTTGAATTTTATTTTTGCTTTATTAAAGTAAACGGAGCCTAAAATTGCTATTTATAGAATTTCTTGATTTTCAGATACTTATAAGATTAAATTTCAATAAAAACGCAATTTACGCGATATTCTTATTTGGATAGATTCTAAATTAGAGTCCTGATTGTAACCCCTTGATTTTGAAAGATGAAAATCGTTTTATAAAGGCTGATTATCGTACAATTTCGACTGTGTTTCCGTCTGTCTTAACAAGAAACGATTTCGGAAACGTTTTCTTGATTTTTTTGTGTTTTTCCCTGGCTTTTTTCAGATCTTTTTCTGTACCTATAATATATTTGTAAAGCTTGCCGCTCTTAACTATGGTGGGCTTGTATCCCTTGAACTCGGGGTCGTTCGCCTTGAGAAGTTTTCCCACAGCCATGATCTGGGTTCCGTAAACTGTTCCCTGCTCCCCTGTCTTCTCTGCTTTTTCTACCTTTTCTTCCGGTTTTTCCTCTGCCTTTTGCTCCTGAGGGGCGGCTTTATCCTCCTCTTCCACCTTTTCTACCTTCTCCACCTTTTCCTTCTCCTTTACCGGCAAAGCGGTCTCAACGCCGTCGAAACGGGTTTTATAGGTCTTGAAGGCCCTGAAAATGGAGGCCGCAATCTTATCCTTGCCCTCGTCGGAATTAAAGACCTTAAAGTCAGACTCGTTGGACAAAAAACCGCATTCTATAAGCACGGAGGGCATGGATGTGACCCACAAAACCATGAAAGGATTCTGCCAAACGCCCTTATCCACTCCGATAGGGCCTTTCTTCATTTCCCGCTGCACATCCTCGGCAAAAGTCAGGCTCTGCTCCAGGTGCACGTTCTGCATCAGGCTGAAAACCATATTGGACATAGGATCGTTAGGGTCGAAACCAACCGGTTTGTCGTCCTCTGAAGAAAATACCTCATTTTCTCGCTGGCAGATGCGCTTGTTGTTTTCATAAAGGTCCCTGTTCTTATCCCTTGACTGGCCCAGACAGTGGATGGAAAAGCCGCGGGCTTCCTTTTTTGTATGTGCATCTATGTGGATGGAGATGAAAAGATCAGCATTCGCCGTGTTGGCGATCTCTCCCCTTTTGGCCAGACTTACATAATCGTCCGTGCCGCGGGTCAGGACTACCGACACTTCCGGATAGGAAGCGTTGATCAGGCGGCCCAGTTCCTTTGCGATGTAAAGAGTTATATCTTTCTCTTTCAGGGTTTTGCCGCTCTTGTTCTTGCGTGTGCAGCCGCCATCCTTGCCGCCGTGACCGGCGTCGATGCATACAGTATTCAATTTATGCGAGTCCGGCCCCTGGGCGTGGCAAACGGGCAGAAATGGCATCAGAGTTGCAAATAATACAACTGAGATTATGATTGATATTTGTGAATGTCTCAAAATGGTCTTATCTTTGTAGGTTGCAAATATAACAATAAATACTGTAAATATAAATTAATGTCCATAACAAAAAACATACTATGCAAAGCTGGCAGCAGATTCAGATACGTGATTGCCGCAGCCATGCTCCTTTTTGTTATGGGACAGGCAGTATCATACGCCCAGAAGCCCAAAAAGGGCAAAAAAATCTTCACCCAGGCCGTAGAGTATAAAAAGGACAGCGTGGTTCTGTCAGATTCACTGCGCGCCATCAGAGACTCTTTGCACAGGGCTGATTCCCTGTTCAAGGCCGACTCCGCCGCAATGCAGAAGCACAGTTCCCTTGAATTCCCTGCTTTTTCTACCGCACGCGACTCTGTTGTGGATATTTTCTCTGACGGCCAGCGCAAGCGCCGCTATTACGGAGATGTGTCCGTCACCTATGGAGACATGTCCCTGAAGGCAGAGTACATGGAATACGACATGAAGACGGGCATCGTCCATGCTACCGGAATCCTTGATACCTTGACCGGTGAATGGAAGGGTTTGCCGGAAATGACCCAGGGCAAGGATACTTATAAGATGGAAGAGCTGCGGTACAACTTCAATACCCGCAAGGCCAGGATCACCAATATGATTACCCAACAGGACGAAGGCCTGCTGCAAGGTACCAGGATTAAGATGCTGGCAGACAAGTCCATCAGCATAAAAGGCGGCCAGTATACGGTCTGCGACCTTGAACATCCGCATTACTACCTGCATATGACGTCGGCGAAGGTTCTTACCAAGCCGACCAGAAAAACAGTATTCGGCCCGGCATGGCCGGTAATCGAGGATATTCCGCTGCCGATAGCAATCCCCTTCGGCTTCATACCAAAACGGCCTAACAGGGCTACGGGCTTGCTTATGCCTACCTTCGGAGAGGAAAGTTCCCGAGGCTTCTATCTAAGGGATTTCGGTATGTACTTCGTATTCGGAGACTATATCGATCTGTCCGTTACCGGAGACTACTATACCCTGGGTTCATGGGCTCTTGACATAAATTCCAGATACAAAGTCAATTACAAGTTCAACGGTAACTTCTCCATACTGTATTCCAACGACCAGACTGGCCTTAAGGGCAGCACGGACTTCTTCCAGACCAGGAACTTCTCCGTTAAATGGTCTCACAGCCAGGACAGTAAATTCATACCCGGAACAACCTTCAGCGCTTCCGTGAATTTCTCCAGCCCTTCCAGCAGCCGATATAATTCAAGGTCGGTGACAGAGGCTCTGCAGAACCAGGCATCGTCATCAGTATCCTTCTCTAAGAACTGGGGCGGCAAATACAACCTGTCAGTGAACATGCTGCACAGCCAGAACTCCAGGGATAGTTCGTATTCCTTCACCCTGCCTAATATAACCTTCTCTGTATCAAGATTCTATCCCTTCAAGAGAAAGGCCAGGGTAGGTAAAGAAAAATTCTATGAAAAGATAACTTTCGCATATAATACCACTCTGGTCAACAGGGTTTCCTTCAAGTCGTCGGAATTTATGAAAGACGGCTTCCTGGACAAGTTCCAGAATGGTATGACGCATAAGTTTACCATCGGCCTGCCGTCATTCACATTGCTTAAGTACTTGAATTTCACGCCTAATGTCAATTATGGCATGAACTGGTACTTCAGGAAGAACGAGGCCGTCTACAACGAGGAAACAAACAAGGTAGAAACTGTTCAAGGCAAGCAGTTCGGGCATTTTGGCGCCACGCATGATTATTCTTTCTCGTTCGGAATGAGCACACGAATCTACGGTATGTTCAACTTCGGCAAGAATAAGAAGATTCAGGCTATCAGGCATGTCATATCGCCGTCCATCAGCTTGTCGTTCAGTCCGGATAAAGCCACATCGTTCAACGGCTACAGGACCCTTCATTACACCGATGCATCCGGCAACGCGCAGGAGTATCAGTATAACATCTATTCCGGCCAGTTGAACTCCCCTCCCGGACGTGGAAAATCCGCCAACCTTGGTATAAGCATTGGTAATAACTTCGAGGCCAAGATCCGTGACCTGAGGGATACTACCGGCAAGGGTGTCAAGAAGATTAAACTGATTGATAATCTGAATATTACAACAGGTTTCAATCTTATGGCGGACTCACTAAAGATGAACCCTGTGGGCGTAAGTTTCTCTACCAACATTTTTGGCAAACTTGGACTTAACGGTAACTTGAACTTCGACCCTTATGCCATAGACTACAAGGGCCGTAAGTATAACAGGTTCCAGATTTCCGAGCACGGAATCCTGCATCCGCTGCGCTTTACCGGCGCCAGCTTCTCTATGTCCTATTCACTGTCCGGTGACGGTACAGTCAAGGGTAACGACGGCTCGAAGGTGCAGAATCAAGGCGGCCCGGGCAGCAATGACGGCAACCAGTCGTCCGCAGACTATTATAGAAGAATTTACTATCATCCTTTGACCGGAGAATACATTCCCGGCGGTTGGCTTTACTATACCAACCCCAACGTGCCGTGGTCTGTTAACTTCAGTTATAACTTCTCTGTATCAAAGAGTTATCAGTATACAAACAACCAGCTTATTGTCAATAACAGATACACCCAGACGCTTAACATGAACGGAAACATCAAGGTTACGCCCAAGATGTCTATCAATGCGACGTCAGGTTTCGACCTTATGGCAGGAAAGATCACCACGTCGCAGGTATCTGCGTCCTATGACCTTCACTGCTTTAATATTTCCGTGTCATGGGTTCCGTTTGGAAAGTGGCAGAGCTGGAGTTTCAGGATTGCCGCAAACGCTTCTGCATTGGCAGACCTGCTAAGATACCGCAAGAGTACCAGCTACTGGGATAAGATGTAAGAATCTTTTTGCGTATTTTGTTTTTCTTAGTATATTTGCACATCGTTATGGCTCCTTTCAGCATGATGCGCAGTCGCGCCAACACGGGGCCCTTCCGGTTTAAGATTATTAACAAATTTATTTCCAAATATTTATGCCTCATAGCCTATTTGAATTGAATTCCATGTCAGAAGAGCAGCTTAAAGAGCTTGCAAAAGAACTTGGAATAAAGGTTACGAAGAAAATGACGGCTGAAACCCTTGGCTACGCCATATTGGACCAGGAAGCTCTTATCCAGAGCAAGCAGCCGGCCAACAATAATGCACCTAAAAAGAAAGGTCGTCCCCGCAAAGAGCAGAAGAGCGCAGAGAAGCCTGTAGAGAAAGCCGCAGAAAAGCCTGCAACACAGGAAACACCCGCTCAGCCGCAGCCTCAGCAGCCTCAGGCTAATCAGCCCCAGGCACAGGAGGCAAAGCCCGCCAAGAATCGCAGGGGCCGCAAGAAAGGCGGAGAAGAAAAACCTGTAGAGCAGGCAGCAGCCCCGGCTCCGGCTCCTCAGCCTCAGGCCAACCAGACCCAGGCTCCGCAGGAAGAAAAGCAGGCCAAGAATCGCAGAGGACGCAAAAAAGCCGCCCAGGCTGCAGAGGCAGTCGCTCCCGCAGCTGCACCGGCAGAAACAGAAAAGCAGGAGCAGGCCCCCAAGGCAGAGCAGCACAAGCAGCAGGAGCAGCCTCGCCAGGAACAGCCCAAGCCCGTTAAAATAGAGTTTGAAGGCACCGTAGAGGCCACCGGCGTTCTGGAAATCATGCCTGACGGCTATGGCTTCCTTCGTTCATCGGACTACAACTACCTTAATTCGCCGGACGATATTTACGTTTCACAGCAGCAGATCAAGCAGAATGCCCTCAAAACGGGTGATACTGTCACCGGAGAAATCCGTCCTCCGAAGGAGGGTGACAAATACTTCCCGCTGGTTCGCATCAAATATATCAATGGCCGCAGGCCTGAATTCATCCGCGACCGTGTACCCTTCGACTTCCTGACTCCCCTTTTCCCGGACAAGAAGTTTAATTTGCTTGGCCATGGCCACGAGAAGGACGATTCCTGCCGAATTGTAGACATGTTTACTCCTATCGGCAAGGGACAGCGCGGACTTATCGTCGCTCAGCCTAAGACCGGTAAAACAATGCTGCTCAAGAGCATAGCTAATGCCATTGCAGACAATCACCCTGAGGTTTATGAGATTGTGCTCCTTATTGACGAGCGTCCTGAAGAGGTAACGGATATGAAGCGCAGCGTTAAGGCAGAGGTGGTTGCATCTACCTTCGATGAGCCGGCAGAGCGTCACGTAAAGGTTGCCAATATGGTGCTTGAAAAAGCGCGTCGCCTTGTAGAATGCGGCCACGATGTAGTTATACTCCTTGACTCCATTACCCGTCTTGCACGCGCCTACAACACTGTTCAGCCCGCCTCTGGTAAGGTTTTGACCGGTGGTGTCGATGCCAACGCGCTCCAGAAGCCTAAGCGTTTCTTTGGCGCTGCGCGTAATATAGAAGGTGGTGGTTCCCTCACCATTCTTGCCACAGCCCTTACAGAGACCGGTTCCAAGATGGACGACGTTATCTTTGAGGAATTCAAAGGCACTGGTAACATGGAGCTTCAGTTGGATCGTACACTGTCTAACAGGCGTATCTTCCCTGCTGTTAATGTGGTTCTTTCAAGTACCCGCCGCGACGACCTTTTGTACAGCCCGGATCAGGCCAACCGTATTTGGATACTCCGCAAGCTGCTTGCAGATATGAATCCTCTTGAGGCGATGAACTTCATGCTTGGTCTTATGGATACTTACAAGACCAATCAGGATCTCCTTGACAACATGAGCAAGGTTAGTCCAAGAGACTAAATAACCATACGCAAATGCATTATCTTGAGGAAGATACGATAGTTGCACCGGCCACCGTTCCTGGTACCGGTGCACTGTCTCTTATACGCGTTAGCGGACGGGCTGCAATAGCGGCCTGTGGCAGTGTTGTGCGCGTCTGCGGAATGCCATTAAGCGACACTCCCGGTGGCCGACTGCGCTACGGAGAAGTCTTCCTTGCCGATGGCTCCCTTCTTGATACCGTTGTGGTGTCGGTTTTCCGTGCTCCGCATTCATATACCGGAGAGGATTCCGTAGAGGTAAGCTGTCACGCTTCCAAGTATATTGTATCCACCCTTATAGAGATGTTTTGCGCGGCCGGCTGCAGGCTTGCCGGACCGGGCGAATTCACCCAGCGCGCCTTCCTTGCCGGGAAGATGGATTTATCTCAGGCAGAGGCGGTTGCAGATGTTATCTCAAGTAATAGTGCAGCATCGCACCGCGTTGCAATGAATCAGCTTAAGGGCGGGTATTCCAACGATCTTAAGTCTCTTCGCAGCCAGCTGGTAGAAATGGCTTCCCTGCTTGAATTAGAGCTTGATTTCAGCGAAGAAGAGGTTGAATTTGCCAACCGTGATCAACTTAAAGCTTTACTTCAAACAGTATCCGGCCATATAGAGAAGCTTATATCCTCCTTTAAACTTGGAAATGCCATAAAGAATGGTATTCCGGTAGCTATAGTCGGTCCGGTCAATGCTGGTAAAAGTACCCTGCTTAACGCCTTGTTAAACGAGGACAGGGCTATAGTTTCAAGCATCGCCGGAACCACCCGTGATACTATAGAGGAAACCGTCAATATTGGCGGAATTCTGTTCAGGTTTATTGATACTGCCGGCCTTAGGGAAACGTCCGAAGATATAGAAAACGAGGGCATCAAACGCTCTATAAAGAAGCTTTCTGAAGCTGAAATTGTACTTGCCGTTATCGACTTGACGGCTCCTCTTGAAGAGACTTGCGCTGCTGTTAAGGAAATCGCAGAAAAAGTAGATTTTACAAGTCAAAAACTTGTGATTTTGCTTAACAAATGTACTTCAGAAGGGGCTAACAAAAATGTTACTTTGATTAACAATATTGTTACTAATATTAATAATCAAGTAGTTACACTTGAAGTGTCTGCGCTCGAAAAAATTGGCCTAGATAAGCTGGAAAACTTGCTGAAAGAGTACTTCGAAGCCTTAAATTTACAAGAAGATACAACTTTAGTCACCAATGTCCGCCATCTTGAAGCCCTGAAAGAGGCGCGTAAAAACCTCTCCGCTGTTTCGCTTGGACTTCGCACCGGCTCCCCCACCGATCTGGTGGCTCAGGACCTTCGCGATGCCATCACCGCCATCTCTTCCATTCTTGGCGAAGACATCACCCCCGACACCGTCCTTCACCACATTTTCAAAAACCACTGCATCGGGAAATAACTCCTTCCACGGAGAATCTTTTCCACGACAATTAAGCAGCTCCTCGTTAGACATTCCCATTCGATAAACCGCCAAGATCGACTTTGTATTCTATCGGCGCTGCATCGCCTTTCTCCAGGAACATCACCATATAGACCGGCACATAGGTAATACGCCCGTCGACGCACAGGAGGACTGGATTGACATCTACGAACTGCGACGGATGATCCCTGGTAACCCGAAGATTGAACTCGTCCGCAGCTGGCTCTACTTCCACGGCATCCCCCACTACAAGTCCGGCCGGACTACCCTCTTCCGCCGTCAGGAGATCGAGGCCTGGATAGAGCGGTCGCAGAGGTATGGTCTTGGCGACTTCTGGACGAAGAAGCGGAAGTATAAGAACAATGAATGACAATCCTGTAATATCCGTTGAAGTTGAATGGAGACTAACATGATAAATGTCATTGTTCCTCTGACGACTTGTCGTTGGTAATGCATTGTTCTATCTTAGAAGCAATACTAAGGATATTGTCCCTATCAACGAGTTTCAACGACTTGGATTTCTGTCTTAATAATTTAACGAGTTTCTTCATCGATTCTTTTTCTTCTAATGAAGAATGCAAACCTCTTTTATACGCTAAAAAATCGTTGTATAGTTCAACTTTAGCTGAATTACTTAGCCCTGCTATTCTATCTGCTGCAATTCTGAGATTCACTCCTGAGAAGATGTTAGCATCATAGTCATTGCGTCCAAGGATTTCATGACGCCTATGAATAAGCTGTGTCACGTCATCAAGGCTCTGGTCGCTTAATGACTCCCATACTCGTTTACAGGTTTGCTCTCTAAATTCGTTATGGTAGATCTTCAGACGATTGGAACAGTAAGCCGTTAACTCTTGAAACTCCGGTAAACCACTTCCCGAATACGCCTTTCCATATGCTGATTCATAGGAGAAATAAACCCTAGCATCATAAGGGGACGTCGCTTTTTCAATAATACTATCTATAGTCTTCTTGCATTCTTTTGTCAACATCTTCTTGTTGATTCTGATAATCTTGTAATTATTTAACCGAAATAGGACTCCAGCAGAATGAAGTAATGTGGGTATATTGTCAATACTACCTTCAGCAATATTTGTTCGCACGCTATGAACATATTGTTGAAGAGCTTCGTTCTCGAGGTTTGAATAAAACCAGAGCCTTTCCCAATCCTTCTGCGAGGCATTCTTAAAGAACATGTTTTTGGAAAGAATCTCATCGAGGTTATCTATAAACCCTTCCGTTAGAAACTGACAAATAGCTGATACAGGAACAGAATAATGAGAGGAGTAAATCCCATATTGTGACAGGCAGTCCGAATACTTGTCCTTTTTCGAGGAGTCATTTCGCTTATCTTCAAATAGCTTAAAGCTTTGATATTCTTTAATTCCCGTATTACCCGAGGCCAATTCAAAAGAACTGATTAAGAAATATGTAAGGACGTTTTTTATAAACTCCTGGAAAACGTCTGCATCCTTTTTGTACTCATCACCAATCAGTTTACAGAAAATTCCAAAAGACTGTAACGCGATTTTGAGCGAACGGAGATTCTGTAATCTTGATAAAGAAAAAATATCTTGGACCAAGTTGCTATTATTAGCGATAATAGCATTGTTAGTATCCTCAATAATACTCTTAACCGAATCGGACACTTCTAAATCAAACTTAAATGTCTGACCTACAAGTTTTTCCTTTATTCTGTAATACTTATTCGTTTTCCCCGATTTGAGAGCCAACTCTTCTTCATTAGCAATAAGAATGACCTTGCAATTGGAATGCTCAGTAAACTGGTTAAGAATACCGAATAATTGTTCATTGGGAATAAGGCATCTCTCCAAATCATCAAAGACTAGGATCCTGTTGCCAACGACTTTATCATTTTCAATGAATAGCTTGATAAAGGACTCCACGTCAATAGTCCCCGAGAGATCATCTGTCTGCCCATCCCCATTTAAGTCAATTATGCATTTGGAGACAGCCTTTATCGCCCCTCCGAAAACGAGTTTGAGAACTTTTGCCCCACGCGAATTCAAAATAGGATATATCTGTTTCCAAATGGCATGATACAAACCAGTGATAGTTGATATCCCGTTGAGAGAAACGTAAATTGGCTTCAACTGAATACTATTATCATCCCCATTGGCCCCAGCGTTCCACGTGTCCATTAGTTGGGTTATGAAATATGTTTTTCCACTACCCCATTTTCCAGCAATGAGGATGGCATAATGGACATTCTTATCGCAAAGATATGCCTGGATGCTTTTCTGGATATTCTTTTTTATCTCATTCATCGGACGAATTGATTCGAGTATCTATTTGTCTTAAGTAGAGGGGGTACGTAGAGGGGACAGATAAGTCAATTATGATTTCAGCAACTCTTCTGGCCAGTAGAACTCCGGCATTACATATTCCCAGCTGACCGTTTCTTCGGTGAAGGATTCCTCGTCAGGTCCGATGACGTTGTTGTTCACATAGGAGAGGATGGCTGCAACATGCGCTTCCAGCATCCGGTTGAACAGCGCCTCATTCTCGTATTCGAAGGCCCAGAAAGGCATATCGCCATTCTCCTTGAGGTAGGTCTTCACGAAGGCAATTTCTTCATCCGAAAGATCGAGATCAAAGGATGTCTCGTAGTACTCGGTTGTGTCGAAGCGGAATCTAATTCCAAAGGTGAATGTCTTCATCTGCATCAAAGGATAGAGTACGAATTGAATTAGGACTCCTGAATCTCAGGGTTTTCTTCTTGGCTTTTCTTGCGGGCCTCGTCGAACTTGGCCTTCATTGTAGGATTCTTGTAGGTAAGTTTCCTGATGGTCAGCTCCTCGGTATCCTGGTTAGCCAGGCGGAGATAGTTCTCAGATTGCTCAAAGCTCTTTTTTACTGCCTGTAGCTTCTTGATGGTATCATCAATTTGCTTGATAGCATCTTCGAATTTCCCCGCTGCCCGTGAATAGTGGTCACCGAACTTGTTTCGGAATTCGATGAGCTTGTTTTCGAAGTTGGTTACGTCGACATTCTGACTGCGGGCAAGGGCGAGTTCCTTCTTGTACCCGACCGTGTTCTTGGCCGCATTGACAAGGAGCATTATAAGCGACTTGAAGAACTGAGGACGAATGACAAACATCTTCGGATAGCGGTAGGAAACATCCACAATTCCGGTGTTGTACAACTCGCTTTCAGGCTCCAGAAGTGAGACCAATACGGCATACTCGCACTTTTTCTCGTTACGGTCCTGATCCAACTTCTTAAAGAAGTCCTCGTTCTTATGCTTGGTGGCTGTTTCGTCCATCTCGTTCTTCATCTCGAACATGATGGAGATATACTCGGTGTCGTCTTCTTTGTCACGGAAGATGAAGTCACCCTTAGAACCGCTGGAGGCATCATTATCCTTCTCGAAATAGGCATTCGGGAACATCGGGCGCATTTCGCCATTGAACACGTTACTGCAGTGGGCCTCCAGAGTCTCACCTACCATCTTGGTCGACAGGCGAGCCTTGAAATCCTTAAGACGCTCAACTTCCTCGTTGGCAATACGCAAGCGGGATTCATAGTCATCCTTCAACCCCTTCTCGCGTACGGATGCCTCGGACTTGGCAACCTGCAATTTACCCTCGTAGTCGTTTACAATGCTCTGCTCACGCAGCGACGCTTCCGAAGCCGCGAGTTTGGCCTGTGACTTAAGGTCAGCAATCTCGGTTTCCTTAGCCTGCACTTCATCCTTTGCCAACTGGCGCTCACGAAGGACAGCTATCTCCAAGGCCTGGGCATTCTGCTCGATAGTTGCCCGGAGTGACGCAATTTCCTTCTCTTTCTCCTTCACGGCAGCGCTGAGTTCCAATTCGCGTTTGTCACTCATGGCCGTAATCTGTTCCTTAAGGCGAAGAATTTCGCTATCCCTCTCGCCAATGACCTTGTCTTTGGCGGACAACTCCTTCTGGTGTTCCTGGCCGACTTGGGCTTCACGGGCCTTTTGTTCCGCTTCTTGCTGTTTGTGGAGTTCGGCAATACGGCGGTCTACCTCGGCATTAAACTCGGCACCCTTGACTTGGTTAAGGATGGCGGCGTAATCGTCTTCGTTTACGGTGAAGGGCTTTTTACAGTTGGGGCAAATAAGTTCGTGCATATTCAATTCTATTGGTCAAAAGGTTTGTTATCTGTTCACGATGCAAAGGTATGGTGCTTGTGTGCAGTCAATCTGCACAGGATAAAAAACACTTGACAATCACATGTGCCTAAAGAATACAGGCCGAGTAATGGCGTTGATTATGTATTCCGGTGGATACCCGTTCAGTGTTCCGGTGATACCCGTTCACTTTTTGGGTGTTAAGACAGATTATCTGCTGCGAAGTTAATACTTTTTTCTTAGACTCTCTCCTTTTAGTTGGAAGC
>Ga0256405_10001528_pt1 | contig 62314 bp, 38 predicted proteins | sample RumenRJG_02DNA_FD_189096 | JGI IMG/M metagenome (GOLD analysis project Ga0256405, IMG submission 189096) | Bovine rumen microbial communities from Lethbridge, Alberta, Canada - RJG_02 | ecosystem: Host-associated > Mammals > Digestive system > Stomach > Rumen | place: Canada: Alberta... | reverse complement strand
TATTCATTTAATTAAAGGTAGTGACGGTTCAACAATTACAAATCTTACTATTAACAATACTAAAGGCACTTTAACACTTAGGGGTGTAACCGTAGGCCAATTACATGGTATTTGGTTATCCAATTCAAATAATAACCTTATCTCTTATAATACGATAAGGGTTGCAAATACTGGTGGAGTTTATGCTATGCCTATGGGCTGGTCTAGTAATAATAGGATTATTTACAATGACATGAAGACTTATGTTACTTGCAACATAATTATGGGGCAGTGTCACAATAACCTGATTTCCCATAATAGTCTTGAAGTATTGTCGTATTCGGAGTTATCCGTTACAAATCTAATTTATTTTAATCCTTTTGGTCATGCTGATTATTCTGGGTCTCCATTATGTGAAGGCAACATAATTTCCTATAACTATCTGAAGGGGTATTGTACAATGCCGATGTCTATAATCATTCAGGCACAATACGCCAGTCATGATGGTACGGTTATTGCAAATAATACTATTATTAAAGGGTCATATGGAATTAACCTTGGTGGGGAAAATGTTTCAGTTTATGGAAATGTTGTACAAGGAAGCGCCATTGGTATTTCAGTATCCGGCGGTGACTTTACCGTCCATGATAATAATGTTAGTGGAGAAAGTCTTAGTGTCGGTATTCAGGCTTCAGGTAGTGTAGGAAAGTCTTGTGAAGTACATGACAATAGTATAACATTTACCGATGTTACTTCAGGTATGACAATAACCAATCATGTTTATGCTCATGACAATAGGATTAATATTAAAGGATATGGTATTGGGATAAACGTTAAGGGTGATCACAATACTGTAACATATAATAGTATTAAGAACTATCATGATGAAGGTATTTCTGTATTGGGAAGTTATGATGTCATAGATAATAATATTGTCAATACCAAAAGTATAGGTATTGCGATACCTGGAAGTACAAATGGTGGAAGCAGATATTATAACGACACCATTACTAATAATAGGATAACTAGTGAAAGTTATGGTATTTCAGTAAATGGTCTGGTTTACAATACTGTTATTACAGATAATATAATTGAAACCAATCAAACCGAAGGTATTAATGTGGAGGTGACCGATCCGTTATCCAACACTCAATTGGATAACATGGTTAATGGAATTATCCTAAATTCAACTGCAATCATAGTCAATGACGGTAATTTTTATGAATATTTTGATAAAAATGGTTATTTGACTTATGAATTCCCAGAAAATAAGACTAAAGTAATATTTTTAACATTTTTAACAAATAAAAATCTTTTCTTTAATGACAAAATTAATGTAATCAGTAACAGGATGAATAACCTCCTATTTAATGTTACTCTTACATTTGAACCTGATTCTGATGGGTCTTTGGTTAGGGATTTTAATTTTGTTAATTATGATAAGGAGGCGATTATCTTAAATCATGTTAATGATGTAAGTATCACTCGCAACAGCATTACCGAAATATTCAGAAGGGGCAGTTTGTCAAACTCTGCGATTCTTATTCAGGATGTTTGTGAAAATTCGATAATTTCGCACAATGACATTTATGTAAATTCCAAAATTAACTATACTTATGCGATTAATGCACCTGCATTCAATCCGACCACCAGATTCATGAATAAAAAATTATCTAGCGGATTTTCAGTTTTGGAAAATACGATTATCATGATTTCCAGTGGTGTTGTTGAGGCAATTTACACAGATTCCTTGTCTGAAAGCGAATTTATTTCCAATAAGATAAATATCATTTCGGATGATTATGCCTACGGTATCGCATTTGCAAATTTAATTGGAAAACTTTCTGGATTAAATGTTACATGCAATGAAATTGTAATTCACAGTAAGCAAATGGCATACCTAATTGAATTCCACATGGTAGATAATTCAACCATTTCAAATAATCATCTGTATGGTGATTGTAATGGAGTTTATGGTATTGCTACCTACATGTCCAATAACATTTCCATCGAAAATAATGATATTTCAATTTATGGAGGAAATTTATCTGAAATTCAGGGAATTTCTGATGTGTTGGGTATTGGAAACTCAGCAATAGCAATCATTAAGGATACAAATTACACTGCAATAATCGGCAATGTAATTTATTCAAATGTAACAAACCCGATAGATGCGGTCAATATGACAGATGACGGCAAATTGGATGTGTCTTCAAACTCATACATTATTGATGACAATAACTATGACATCTATTTCGATGATGAAGGAAACTTTTATTCAGATATGGTAATGCCGAATAGTATTTTATTGCTGAATAATTTGACAAAAGGCCAAATAATGAAAATCAACGTGCCGGTTGATATTTCATCATATGATATGGAGATTCCTTCAACAGTTTCATTGATAATTGATGGGAATGCATCAAATATAAAAATTTATGATATGCATCTTGTAAATTCTACAATTGAATTGAATAATGCTTCAAATGTCGTCATAATGAATAGCCTGTTTAATTCGTCCCTTTCAAATATTTTGAGTATAAATGAAGGTGAAAATAATTTATTCATTAATAATGTGATTTACATTAATTCAACCAATGTTTCCGCAATAGTATTGAATAAAACAGAATCCAATACAATAAGGGATAATAATTTTGAAATCACTGGTGAAATTGCCAAAATCATCGTGAATGATGCCGGATATAATTTGTTGATTGAGAATAATGATATGAATGCAACCTCAAACGATTTAATCTTTATTCATTCAATAAATTCAAATCAGGATAAAATCATGAATAACAATTTGGCCGGCAGTGCAGATTCAATTTTTGGCTATTATGCATCTAATGTGAAATCCGGTGAAGTGAGTTTTAACAATGTTGAGATTGTTGGAACTGGAAATGTTACAAATCAAACAGCAATATATTACGGTGATGGTTCATCAAATAATATTGTCAGTGAAAATTATATTGTTGCATTTTCTAAAAATGCGGATGATTATGCTGTAATTTCCATGTCAACTCCTGATTTATTCAATACAGTCGTTAAGAATTTTTTAGTCAGTTCAAATGGTTCAAAACGTTCTGATTTTGCAGTTTATGGATTATATGATATCGTGCATACGAATGCTCCTATGGATATCTATGTTTCACAAAACGGTAGTGACATAACTGGGGGTGGAACAATTTTCGCTCCATATGCAACACTATCAAAAGCTGTACAAAATGCATTAAATCATTGTAAAATCTATATTATGGATGGAAATTATGTCGACTCCGACATTCGGATTGATAAAAATTTAACGGTTATTGCAATGAATCCTGGCAAGGTAACAATAAATGCTAATTTAAAACAGTTATTCGATATTGGTAAAACAGGTATTCTTTCAATTTCAGGTGTCATAATTGAAAATGCATATAATGTTGATGGAGGATCAGTATTTGTGAATAATGGTAAGTTATACATTAACAATTCTGTAATCTGCAATTCCTCATCTTATTATGATAATTCCAATCCTGTATTTGACCATAATGTCACTTATAATCGTGAAGGTGATGTTGAAACAGCTCACACTCTTGATTGCAGTGGCACTGGAAAAGGAGGGGCAATTTTAAATAATGGAAATCTTGTAATAGACTCCAGTGTATTCTATAACAATTTAGGTCATTGGGGAGGAGTAATTGCCGATTATGGCCAGACATACATAAACTCCTCATTGTTCTATGATAATGAGGGCGTTCATGGAGGGGTTATATATACAGATTCCAAAAGCGATTTGTCTATTGAAAATTCAATATTCAATCACAATACTGCACTGACTTCCCTTGACTATTGCGCTATTAGGCTATCAACAGTCATGTGGTCTATTGTTGACGGAAATCATCATAAGCAGAGTTCCGAATGTGAATCTCCAATTGGTTCCGGTGGGGTTATTTATACCAATAACACTTCAGTATCCATTTCAGATTCAAGTTTCAGCGATAATTCCGCTCAAAGGGGAGGAGTGATAGCAACACAATGTGACAGTTTCACATCCCAATCTAATTTCAATTCCAATGTGGATTTAATTTTGGAAAATTGTTATTTCTTCAATAATAGGGCAAATGATACCCGACGTGCTTTAGGTTCAGTTGACTTGGATTACTTTGAGTATTATAATGATTATGATGGTGGAGTGGTTTACGGTACATATGATAAGTTATATGTTTTATCCTCTGAATTTTATTATAATCAGGCTACCACCGATGGTGGAACATTGTATGCCAAAGCCAATGACGGTAAGATATTGGACTCAACATTTAGGGAAAATATCGCCGGAATCAGTGGTGGAGCATTAGATTTGGCTAAAAACTTCTTGATAATGAGGACGGTCATATCAAACAACACTGCTAGGTATGGTGGAGCTATAGAATATGATTCCTATCGATATTATGGTCATATTCAGGATGCTTTCAATGTTTACAACTCAACAATATCCAATAACAGAGCATTGAACATGGGTGGTGCATTTAATGTTGGTTCAGGAAATATGAATATACATGACTGCAACATTGTAAACAATTTTGCTCCGGCATATACAACTATCCATTCAATGGGTGGAAGTTACTCCATTGATATGAGATATAATTATTGGGGCATTTCTCCAACAGGATATGACGGGCCTGATAATTCAGTTTGGAATGTTAATAATAATGTATTTAAACCATGGCATAGGCAATGGGTAAAATGGGAACCTCCTGAGGTCACAATAGATCCTGTTGTTCCTGGTCCTGAAGAACCTATCAATCCTACTCCTGAAAACCCTGGTGGTTCAAAACCGTCTCCAGGTGGTTCAAGCACATCAAATCCTACTTCCACAGGTACAAGTACCTCTACCGGCAATTCAATCGGTGGGCATGGTAATGGTAATGGTAATGGTAATGGTAATGGTAATGGTAACGGCAATGGTAATGGAAACGGTTATTCCGGTTCAGGTGATGGGTCAAACTTGGGTCCTGGAGGTTCCGGAACCGGTCATGGGGGTTCGTATTCGAATTTACCGGGATACAATGCGTATAATGGTCAAAATATTCGAGGAACCTCTGATAGAGACGGTCAATCTGATGTTGATTCCAATGTTGACGGTACCGTTAATTCCAACAGTTTAAGCAAATCCAATAGTTCCAACTATAATGCAGATCTTGCAAGTGTTGGAATGACTGCAAATGCAGCTGCTGCTTCTTCAAGTTCTGAAGGAGGTTCTCAAGGAGCTGGAGAATCAGGTTCCAGTTCCTCTTCTGGAGGAGTATCTGATGTTGATGTGGCCAAATCATATGAAATAACTGAAAAATTGGAAGAGTTGGTGGACAATAGCATTTCAATGACTGCATTTATTGTTTTGGAGATTATTGTATTGTCTCTACTAATAATAGGTTATAGACGTAAAGAAAAAGAAAATGAAGATAATTATTAATTTTTTTCATTTTCTATTTTTTCCTTTTTTTCAATTGAATTTGATATTTAATAAAAACTTTTTTATATCATTTTTTATAAAACATATAACATGCTTGATTATTTTATAAAGTATAATTAAAGAGGTGGTATGATTTCATATAAAAAATGTATGCTTATAATATTGGCATTTGTTTTGATATCTTCAATGGCAGTAGTAAGTGCAGATGATTCCAATCAGACTGAAATTGCTTCATTAAATCGTCCTGAAACAGTTTTGGGGGATGATTTCGACACTCCTGTTGAAGAAGTCCATGAATATTATGTGAGTGGTGACGGTGATGATTTTGTAGGAAATGGTACATCTGAATCTCCATTCGCATCAGTGGGGTTTGCTGTTAGTGTTGCAAATAACAATTCTAAGATTATAGTAAGGGACGGAACATATAAGGGAACTTCAAATACTGGAATTACAATTAACAAACATTTGACCATTGAAGGCCAGTCCAAAGCGACAATCAACGGTGAAAATAAATATTGGTTCTTTAAGGTCAGTCGTGACTCATCATTGACTTTAAAGAATATTAATTTCGTAAATGGTAAAACCGACTCCTACAGTCAATTGGGTGTAATAAACAATGAGGGGGAGTTGATTGTAAACAATTCCTCATTTAATAATATGAGGACTGTCATGGCCGCAATTTTCAATGAGGGATCATTGACTGTAAACAATACCAATGTGGTTAATGCATATTCTGCAAACATGGCACAGATAATTACAAATGTTGGTGATTGTACAGTTCTCAATTCAAAATTCACTGCACATCCTACCTCTTCTTCGGAGGTTGCCGTGACAGTTTATAATTATAAAAATTTGAATGTTATTAATTCCCAGATTGGAAATTTGCAATCAAATCCCGTTTATGATGAGTATAATTATCATCCGGGATTCGTTTTTATTAATAATTCAGTTTGTACTGATTTTGAACTTGGAAATATGACTGCCAGAATATTCAATTCACGAATCAATGGCAATTCTGAGCTTAGGGGTGCAAATGTATTTTTAGATAATGTAATTTTTGCTCAAAGTTCATCATTTAGCATATTGTCCATTTCAGAGTCAAATCTAACCGCAATACATTCAATCTTTCAGTATACTATTTCATGTTCATTCACTGACCTGAACATAACCTACTCCTCGATTCTGGGGCCTATTTATGGCGGTGGAAAAATAGGTTTCCTATTTGCCCCATACAATTGGTGGGGTTCAAACAATGGCCCTTCATTTGAATATTTCAGAAACTATTACACTGAATATTGGGCAGTAGCCACATTTGAAACAGAGGATGGCAACCAGTCCGTTGGAACAAATTCAAAATTCATAACTGCAATTAACAAATGGAGTGATGGAAGCCGTATTTATGATTTTGCACCTGATGAGTATTTGCCGTCAAGACCGGTGTATTTTGAATCACAAAACGGCAGATTCTTGTATCAGTCAGGAACACTCAATAATAATTTCACAAATTATCTAATCAACAACATCCTTGACTGTCTGGTTTATTGCGTTATTGATGATGAAAGGCTGTCCATTACAATAGGTGATGGAATGTCTGCATATCAATATTTCGTATCTCCTGGTGGCCATGATGGTCCTGAAGATGGGACACTCGAAAAACCGTTCTGGTCATTGGAATATGCTGTGAAAATGGCAGGAAACGGAAATACAATCTGTTTGCTTAATGGAACATATAAATTCAATCCTAATTCTAATGTGGCTATCGATAAAAATCTCACAATCGTCGGATTTGAGGATGTTACTTTAGTCAGAGCAAATGCATTCAGTGTCTTCAATGTTAGGGAATGGGGTAATCTTTTAGTTAAAAACATTAAATTCACAGTTGATGTCAGGGAGTATGATGACCCTATAATTAATTTAATGGGGGGAAATGTAACTATAATTAATTGTAATTTCACTGGAATAACTGCTCCTTCACTCATATTTACAGTTTCAGGAAACAATTATGGGGGTTTGGTTTATATTGAGGATTGTAAATTCGATGATATTGTGGGTGCCGTTTCCAGGGGAACTGCAAGGACATATGTAAGAAATTCAACATTTGAGAATATCCGGAATTATTATAACTATCAGGGCATGGAATATTATAATAATATATTTCCGATAACATCCTCCATAGAAATATATGATTCGCTTTTCAGACAAAATTATGTGGGAGTTGTTAATTTACACCCATATTCCTATTCATCTTCATCTCTTTTAGGTGCTACATACTCACAATATTCTGAAAGCTATGGAAGATATGCCTATGTTGAAAATACCGTATTTGAGAACAATGTTTTTAAAAGCAGCAGTTATTCAAGCAGCGGGGTCGGTTTGCTGATTCATGACAGTTACGGAACCTTCGATGGATTCGTTAAGAATTGTTCATTTACTGGAAACCGTGGAAAGATAGCCTATGCCACCAATATCAATGATTGCTACTTTTATAATAATCATGGTGAGGCATATGGTGGTGAAGCCTTGGTGAGTGCGGTACTGATTGAAAATTCAATATTTGAACAAAATTTAAACCAGTATATTGATTATGATGATGCATATCTTGGGGAAGGAATCGCTTCTGCCGATACAATATTGCGGTCTATATTCATAAACAATAGGGCATCTTTTGGAGGTGCCGTTTCAGCCTCAAAACAAGTTCATTACTGCGTATTTGTTAACAATACTGCCAAATATTCAGGAAATGATATATATTCTGCATCGGGTGATGTCGATTATTCAAGCAATTGGTGGGGAGACAATCAAAAGCCGACAACAGACAATATTTTCATTTTCCTTGGAAACTTGAAATTGAACGATTGGGTTATAATGTCTCTTGAAAGTGTTTCCGGCACGGTCGTTGAGGCCGCATTGAATAATTTGGTCGATGATATGGGCAACATCAGGCCAATCGGCTATGAAATGCCTGTAAGACCGGTTTATTTCATGATTAATGGTGGTAATATCACACCCGAATTAACTTATTTGAGCAATAACAGGGCCAACGCAACATTGGCATATGATTTCTATGCTCAGGATTTAAAGGTATATGCCAGGATTGATAATCAACTGTTGGACTTGGATGTTAAAAACACTAACACTCGTATCTTAATGTCTGATGTTGCATTCAAGGGAAAGGATTATAAATATGAGTTAAGTCTGGTTAATGTGAATGGTTATCAGATATTCAATCAAACATTGAATGTTGAAATTGTTGATCCTAGTGGCGAAAGTTATGCATTCACCATTCTGACTGATGAAAATGGCCACGCTAGCTTCAATGTCGATTATCCTATAGGCATTTATACAGTTAATGTGAATTATATGGGAAATGGCTATTTTGACAAGTCCAACAATTCTGCAATAATTGAGGTAATTCCGTCCGTTACAAGCATTGTTGCTTATAATTCCACATATTACGGTAAAAATAATCGCTATTATGCCATTTTATATGGTGAGGAAGGAAGAAAATTAGTTAATATGCCTATTACATTCACAGTCACAAATTCCAAAGGAATATCCAGTAAGATAGTGGGAACCACTGATATGTACGGCCAATCAGAGATTATTTTCAGTCTTGACGTGGGAAAATACACAATAAGATCAGAATTTTTGGGTGACTCATGGTATAATTCGTCTTTCGTTGAAAGGAGCATCGAAATAAAACCTGCCAATTCAACATTGATTGTTCCTGAAGTCACATTATACGGGCAAGGAAATGTCTATAACATTACTTTAAAGGATGTTTACGGCACATTGATTCGCGGTGAAAACATTGAGGTAACCTTATTCCAGGGTGAAATCTATGACAGGTTTGTATTGAAAACCGATGACAACGGTAAGGCAGGTTTGGTAATTAACTATCTTCCGGGAACCTATAATGTCCGGGCGGAATTTAAAGGGGACGAAATTTATGGTCCTAGCATTAACAGCAGCGTAATCCATGTTGAAAAAGTATTGACTATCCTTTCCGGATTTTCCCATGTCACTGTCCCATTGAAGGGAATTTACACTGTTGTTTTAAGTGACATGTATGGAAAAAGGGTGGATAATGAAACAATTATTTTAAATTGTTATCAGGGAAAATTGATTAAATCATATCGGTTGAGTACTGATTCAAATGGTGAAGCGTCATTCGTCATTGACCTGGATGAGGGAAATTATCTGACCACATTTGATTATGGCGGCAATGAATGGTATGCCGATGCAACAAATGCTGCGACAATTATAGTAAGTAAAGAGGCGGTTTTACAGAATATTCAGATTAATTCAACTGATTTGGTTCAATATTATGGCGAAGACAAATTTTTCATAATCGAGTTCAATGATCCGAACGCATATAGTCAATATGGAAAAACTCTTCAGGTGTCCATTACTTCCGAGGAATGGTCCAGGTCATATGAAGTGATAACTGACGTGTTCGGTTTGGGCAGGCTGAAAATCACATTGAACCCTGGAAAATATAATATCACCTATAAATACTCCAATGACTATTATAATATCTTCGGGTCAGGTTCAAATACCATAACCGTTTATAAGATGCCGACAACCATTTTAGGCAAGGATGTTATAGTGCAATATGGTGAAGCAAGGCAATATGAAATAAGTCTTAGGGATGTCAACAATGTTCCGATTAAAAACATGCAGGTTCATGCGGATATTAACGGAACAAAGTATAATTTAACAACAAATAATGACGGTATTGCGAAACTATTGCTTAATTTGGATGAGGGAAGGTATACAATTAGTTATTCTATGGATAATCCTAACTATTTGCCGAGCAATGGCTCTTCAATCATTTATGTTGTAGATTCGGATAAAATCTTAACAAATCTTAATGCAAGAGATATTGTTGCATTGGATAATGAAACGGCCCAATTTAAGGTAACATTGTCTGATCCAATTAATAAGGGCATATCCAGCAGCAAAATTACTCTTGAAATTTCTACATTTGACGGCGAACCCGTTAAAACCATTACAAAAACTACTGATAGGAATGGTATTGTAATGTTTGATTTGGAATTGGAGTATGGAAAATATATTGTTAGGGCAATATATGATGGAAATGATTTGTATCTGCCAAGCAGTTCAATAAATACGATTGACATTGAATCTTCAGATGATAAAATCAAAACTGTCATGATTAAAGGTGAAACAAACATTAAAAACTCAAATTATTATATTGTTTTGGCTGATGTTAACGGAACATTGCTTGTCAATATGTCAATCACATTTTCAGTTGATGGAAAGTATTATTCTGCAGTAACTGATTTGGAAGGCAAGGCATATTTGGATGTTGAGCTGTATCCTAACGTATATGCCGTTAAGGCAGTATTTTCTGGGGATGATGATTATAAAAAAGTTTCAACTTCCGCAAAACTGTTCGTATCCGGCGATTCAACACAGTTGTACGCTTTGGAATTGGTCAAGTATTATAGGAACGGTACACAATTCCATGCAAGGCTTGTAAGTAATACGGGTGCCGCTTTGGCCAATAAGACAATGGTTGTTGTTGTGGATAATGTCACATATAACTGCACCACTGATGATGATGGTTGGATTACCTTAAAAGTTGATTTAAAGCCCGGAATATATGATGTTGAATGTTATTATTATGGAAGGATTCCTTTTGAAAATTCATTCAATCAGACAACAATAACGGTTTTAAAAACAGTTTTGGGTGAAAATGCAATCAGGTATTATGGCGAAACCCCTTATTTGAATGTCAGATTCCTTGCAGGCAATGGTGAGTTGATTAAAAATGCTCAGTTTGTTATCAATATTGACGGAACAAATTATATTGCCACAATAGGAAGCAACGGTGTATTCAACTTCAATCTTAATTTGGCTTCCGGAAGCCATGTTATTGGTGTGACAAATCCTTACGATGGCTTTGCCGAAAGCTATGACTTAGAGATATTGCCTACAATATTTGCCGATAAGATTGTCAAATTATTGGGTGATGGCCAGTATTATTCCGTTTTATTTATAGGCAAGGATGGAGTTCCATTGATTGATTGCGACGTTGATGTTATAATTGATGGAATAAAATATGTCCACAGAACTGATTACGCAGGGGAAATTAAGGTAAATATGGAGTTGGCGCCTAAAAGCTACCTTGTCACAGTCATTAATCCGGATACCGGCGAATATATTGAAAGCACCATTGATGTTTTCGCTCCGATTATTGAAAATGAAAATCTGGTGATGTATTATAATAATGGTGCATCATATAAGGTTAAAATCATCGGTAAAAATGGAAAACCGGTTGGCAGCGGTGTTTCGGTCAAATTTAAAATCAGGGATAAGACTTATGATGTGGTGACGGATAAGGATGGATATGCCTCTTTAAGGATCACTCTTAAACCTGACAAGTATACAGTTGTAGTTACATATGCTAACTATAAGGTTTCTAATAAAATTACCGTAAAGCCTGTTTTGACCGCTAAAAACGTCTCTAAAAAGAAAGGAAAGGTGATTAGGTTTAAGGCCAAACTGGTCAATGGCAAGGGCAAACCTCTCAAGGGCAAAAAAATCACTTTTAAATTCAAGGGTAAGAAATACAAGGCTAAAACCAATAAAAAAGGTGTTGCCACTTTAAAGCTTAAATTAAAACTTAAAGTGGGTAAATACACTATCAAAACCAGCTATGGCAAGTCCAAAATTAAAAATAAAATCACCATTAGAAAATAAAATGACTTTTTTCATTTTATTTTTTTTTAATTTTTTTTCAATTATACTTTAATATTTATATATAATTAATTAATTATATTATATATGTCATACTTTATTTTTTCTCAAGTTTATTTAATGCTTTTAGAGTATGGTAAAAAAATAAATATTTATGAGGTGTAATTATTAGAAAATCAATCTCCCTTTTGGGAATCGTCTTATTGATTTTTCTGATTGTTGGATCTGTGTCTGCAGAAGATTCCAATGATGTACTTTCATCAGATTCTTCTGATGATTTAAGTTCTAATAATTTGGAAAATGATGTTTTAGACGCAGACGAAACTGATGTTGACGATGGAAATTTCGCAGCATTGGATTCAGCAATTCAGAATGTTGATGCCGGGGGAACTGTTCATTTAAATCAAAATGTAACGTTAAATGGCGGAACTTCCGATGAAGAGACTACATACGTAAACGGAATAACTATTAGTAAGGATGTTACTATTAATGGTTATGACCAAACAATAAATGCAACCGATGCCAATGGAAACAAGGTTCGTGTATTTACCATAGGCTCAGGTGCACATGTGACTTTAAAAGATATGACCATCACTGGTGCAAGCTATGTTGGTGATGGCAATCAGATTGGTGGTGCAATTACTGTAAATGGAGGATACCTAACATTGATTAATGTAAACTTCATTAACAATTATGCACAAATGACAGCAAACAGTAAAATAGGTTCTGCCGCAGTGATGGTCTATAACGGAGGAACCGTTAATGTTACAGGAGGATTCTTTGTAAACAACACTCTTAAACATGATCAGGCTCCGAATTCTGCAGGTGGTGGAGCTGCAATAAACGCTAATCAGGGTGGCTCCTCCATATATGTTGATGGAACATATTTCGAAAACAACGAGGCTATTTTCGCTAAAACTTCAAATGCTGCAGGTGGAGGTGCAATTGCCTCTCTTAATTCTATCGTATCCATTTCCAACTCAGAATTTGTTAACAATAGGTTGACATGTTCTGCATCTAATGCAATGGCGGGGGCAGTGTATGCAATCCCTAATGGCCGTACCTCAAAAGTGGTAAATACTACTTTTAGAGACAATTCTGCCAGTCATGTTTCAGCACTCTATTTCAGAGGCACCGATTTTGTTGTAACTGGATGTTTATTTGAAAACAATTCTGGGGATGACTCCATATCCGCCAAGTTTGAAAATGGTGGCGAAATACATCACAATGCATTTACCGACGGCAAAATTAGTAAAAATCAGTATGTTAATGAGAATAAGGATTATAACTGGGCTTACAATTGGTGGGGAAGCAATGAACCTGCTGATGTGGGAGTCGAATTGACCGACTGGGTTGTCATGACCATGGAACATGATGACACTCATGTCATTGCAAAGTTAACCTCATTAAACAATAATACTTTATTGGATAATCCTGAATTGTTGCCTGAAATGGAAGCTACAATCACTGGTCTTGGTGAAACTAGAAAAGTTAAAATAGTTAATGGTGTTGGAACATTAACATTGGATCAATCAATCACCGAATTTTCAGGAAACACAGTCACTGTTACAGTAAATGAGCAATCATTCAGTTTTGATGTTAAAGATGAAGCTAAAGGTTTTGCAAAATTGGAAAGCAACATTCAAAATACTTCTGCTGGCGAAACATATGATGTAAAAGGAAACTTCCAATTAAATGCAGATGTTGCCGGTGAAGAAGTGACTTATGCCGAAGGTATTGTCATCGATAAGAATATAATCATTGACGGTCATGGGCTCACAATTAACGCAACCGATGCTAATGGAAATAAAGTAAGAATTTTCAAAATTACAAATGGGGCAACTGTAACCTTAAAGAATATCATATTGGCTGGAGGTTCTGCTGACAACGGTGGAGCTATCCTTGTCGGTGATGGAACTTTAAATTTAATTGGTGTTGCTTTCATTGAAAATACTGCAACAAACGGCGGTGCGGTCTATTCAGTTGATGGTATTGTTAATGCAATAAACTCTACTTTTGCAAATAATTCTGCAACTTCTTCAAGTGCTCTTCATATAGAAAAAGGTACCATAGAAGGCTCTATTTTTGAAGGTAATTCTGCTGGTGCAGTAACTCTCGGAAATGATGCTAGTGCCAATTATAATGTATTCTTTAACGCACAGACAGTTTCTGGAACTGGTAATTTCGATTATAACTGGTGGAAAACCAACAATCCTGAAAATGTTGGTGTAACATTAAATAATTGGATTGTTATGAACGTCACAAATGATGATACCTTGATTAAGGTCTCATTAAGCACTTTAAACAATGGTGTAAACGCTCCAAATCCTGAAAAATTACCTGCATTGCCTGTCACTGTTTCTTGGGATGATGTTGTGAAGAACTCAAATCTTGAAAGAGGTATTGCAACTGCTGAATTTGATAAGATTGTTACCTATGATTCAAATTATAATGTTTCAGTAAAAGTTTTAGATGTTGAGGCAAATTACACTTTAAAACCAATCGATTCTGATTTTAATAATTTCGCTCAATTAGACTCTAAAATTAAAGATGCTAATGAAAATGATGTCATTGATTTGGAAAAAGGAGTCAAATTAAATGATGTAAATATTAATGAAGAATCTACTTATAAAAACGGTATTGTAATTGATAAAAGCATTACAATTGACGGTCATGGGCTCACAATTAACGCAACCGATGCAAATGGAAATAAGGTTAGGATTTTCAACATTGCAAATGCTGATGTGACCTTGAAAAACATGATTTTGACAAGCGGATCTGTTGCTGCTCCTGGTGGTGCGGCCATTTACATTGGCGGAGGGTCATTGACTTTAATCAATGTGACTGTCATTGACAATAAGGTAACAGCTTTAACCGGTGCGGCATTATCAGCCAATAATGCGCAAGTGACTGTTATAAACAGTAGTTTTATCAACAATACCCTAACTAAAACAGACTATACTGGTTTAGGTGGAGGGGCTGCTATTTACTTAAACGGCGGTTCATTAAATGTGGATAATTCATTATTCGAAGGAAATGCATATAGTGGATACTCTTATTCATCTTCCAGTGTAGGTGGTGGAGGTGGAGCAATCTATACCACAACCGCTACTACCAACATCATGAACTCTAGATTCATTAGAAATTCAGCTTTCAGGACAGGAGGTAATGGTGAACTTGTTGCTGGAGCTTTATTAATTAAAACCGGTGTTTTAAAAGGAAATATTTTTGAAGGAAACACCGCTACTTCCGCTCCAAACACCATGAGAGTAACTGATGCTGATGCCATTGTCAATTATAATGCATTTGTAGGAACTTCTGCTCAAACCGTTGGCGGATCTGCAGACTACCAAGCTAATTGGTGGGGTACCAATGACCCTCAATCTGTTGGCGTAACATTGGCAAATTGGATTGTGATGGATTTCTATAATGACGGTAAAGACATTTATGCTACTCTCACCACATTAAATGACGGCACTGAAATTTCTAATCCTGAAGCACTGCCTGTAAGGGAGTCAATATTTACTTGGGAAGATACTCCTCATGTGGTCAATACTACCAATGGTGTTGCACATGTCAAATTTGATAAGGAAATAATTGCCGGAATTGCTTATGAATCTACAGCAAAAATCGATTCACAGACATTAAGCTTATCTATCAAACCGGAAATAACAAGTATTTCAATTACCGAAGTTGTCAATACAACATATGGTTCTAATGGTACTATTAAATTTGTTGTAACCGGTGTAGAGGGTTTTGACCCTAGTGGTGATATTTCATTATGGCTTAATGATACATTATTTACTGTACCATTTAATAATGGTGAATGGAATTTGGCTGTTGGGGATAATTTAGATGGTGGAGTATATGACATTTACTTCAAATATAACGGTGATCAATATTACACTGACACTATTAAGGAAAAATCATCATATCAGTTCAAAATTAGTAAAAATGATCCTTTGGTAAATGTTACATATAAAAATTCAACTTATTTGGGATTGGATACAACTGTTACTGTTGATTTAACAGGCAATAATATTTATCCAACAGGTAATGTAACTATCAATATTGATGGTAAAAACATTACTGCTAAAATAAATAAAGGACAGGCATTTATTCCTATCGGATCAGATTTAAACATTTCAAAAGATTATTACTTTACCGTTATCTACTCAGGGGATAATGTATTCAATCCGTTTGAAACTCAGCCATATATTCTAACTGTTTTAAAATATGATACTAACGTAACTGCAGAATTGTCAAAAGCCACAATTCCAATTGGAGAAAACATTACAATATCAGTTACAATAACTCCTCAAGGTGTTGAGATAGAAGGGGGAGACGGACCACTGTATACATTGGATAAAGATTCTCCTGCAGACATGTTATCTGAATTAGGATATCTCACACAATCCTCTCCTGCACCTACTGCCTCAATAACCAGTTCCGGAGTCGCAATTATCAGTTCTGGAAATGGTGATAATAGATATGTAGCGCTTCCAGTCAAAGGCAATTCAATTGAATTCAAATTTATTAGTTCAAATAAAAATAAATTTACAATTTGCACATACAACCCTAATACCGAGTTCAATAAACTATCCTATACTCCTTTAACATACCTTGAATGGGCTTATAGTAAATGGAAATGCAAACCTCCATCAGGAAATGCTATTACTCTTGGTTATACAACCGCTCCTGCTAATGGGGACACATTTAAAGTAACTATTGAAGATGGTAAGATATATTACTACATAAATGATGCATTGATTACTTCCACAGCATATTCCTATTCTGAAGCATACTTCGGATTTAGAATATTTGCACAGGGCACTAATGTAGTAGATCAAATAGCTGTTTATGGTGAAGGGCAATCTGGTTCAACCTATGTTCCTGATGTTGTCCCGACAGGTAATGTGACTGTTAAAGTTGGTGAAATAACTAAAGAGGTTCCTATTGCAGACGGTAAAATTAATCTGACATTAGGTGATGTCTTGGATGAAGGAATATATGATGTTGAAATCTCATACGGTGGAGACGGTTATTATAATCCTAGCTTCAACAACACTCTCAAATTAGAGGTTAAAAAAGTATTTTATAATGCCACAATTGACATTAATTCTCCAGATGAATGTGAATTGGGTAAAAATATTACAGTATCTGTTGGAATCGCCGGCCATGAGGGTTTACCTCTTACCGGTGAAGTCACTGTCAAAATCGGCGACATTGTCAGGAAATTTGAAGCTAGTGCTGGTGTATTCACTATCGATGTCGGTTCTAATTTCACCGCAGGAAAATATGAAATTTCAGTATACTATGAAGGTGATAATAATTACTTTAACAAATCTTCCAATTCCACATTCACAATTAGTCAGGAAACCCCTTCATTGAACATAACTACTAGCGAGACAATAGTGTTTGTTGGTGGTGATGCTATGGTGTACATTAAAGTAACTCCTGTAAATGGTGTTATTCCAACAGGCAATGTGACTGTGAAAGTAAACGGATTATCTGAAGAACTTAATTTGGATAATAATGGTCAAACTAGTTATAATGTTGGTGAATGGTTAGTTAAAGGTTCAAATGATGTTGAAATAACTTATAATGGTGATGTGAACTATAAAACCATTTCAGAAACTTTAACTTCAGCATTTAATGTCACTGATATTGTGTATGTTAACGCAACTGTAGGTGATGATGAAAATGGTGATGGATCTGGTGAAAACCCATTCAAATCAATTAAAAAAGCATTTTCAGTCTTGAAAGGAAATGGAACAATCGTTCTTAATGGTTTATTCAAAGGATCAGATAATGTCGGTCTCACATATTCCTCCTCAAAAATGATTAATGTGGACATAATTGGTAATGACGCAGTTATTGATGCAGAAATGCCTGAAACATCACTGTTTACATTCAATAAGGTAAATGTTCGTTTCATTAATGTAACATTTAATAATCTATCCTCCATTAGTACAACATATGGATGTCTTGTAAATGTTGTCGATGCAGATTACTTGGATTTCATCAACTCCACAGTTAACAATATGTTTGTTAAAAACGGTAAATCCGGTGCAATATACCTGCAAGACTATGACGTCAAATTAACCATTTCAAATTCCAAATTCGACAATTTGGCATCATATGGAAGATTTGGACTCATTTCAACAAATAGTGTAAATCAAGGATTGAGCAATGCTCGCAATGAAATTTTCATCGATAACTCTTCATTCAGTAATTTCTTGGCATATGCTAACATGTTAATTGAAAGTTCCAGAGGATTCGGTGCAGGTGCTAGTGCAGTCATTACAAATTCAATATTCACTAATATGAAAGGAACACAAGCGACATATTCCAGTTTTGTACAGTCAAAATCTCTCAACATGTCAAACTGTATCCTATCTGATTTGGATTTCAACACCAGATGGACCTGGATTGATATTGGTGAAGGTAATCTGGATTATAACTTCTGGTCATCAAACGACCCTGACTTCTCACACCTTTCAGTCAAACCGAATAACTGGATTGTAATGACCTGGAATAATGAAAGCACAGTATTCACAGTCACTTTAAACACTTTAAATGACGGCAGTGCTTATGATAACATAACCTCATTGGATATTCCTGTAGCTTTCTCTGATAATCTCAATTCCAGTGCTGATAAATTGGATGAAAACGGAGTTGCCAATGCAACATTGGAAAAACAATTGAAAGTAGGTGAAAAGGTAAGCGCTACAATTGGCAGTTTAACAATGTCTTTATCATTCAAACAGGACATTGAAAATATCACAAGCGCTGTTGATGATGCCGTTAGATGGGAAAACGGAACAATAACCATTAATGTAACTGGTAGGGATGATATTATTCCTACTGGAAACGTGACAGTTTGGGTAAATGATGTTCCATATACTGTTGATTTAACTGACGGTGTTGCTGCTTTAAATGTTGGTGATGATTTGGCGGTTGGAAACTATATTTCAAAAGCCCAATATAATGGCGATGTAAACTATTTCGGCAGTGATGTAATTGAATTCGTTTTCAATGTTGAAAAAACAAATGTGGAAGTTTCAACCGTTGCAAAATCAATCGAATATGGTCAAAAACAAGTTATTGAATTAGCCTTAAGTTCAAATAAGGCAACAGGTAACTTTACCGTTTTAATCAACAACAAACCATATACCGTTTATGTAAATAATCCTGAACTTGATTTGGGCATTTTGAACGCTGGTGAATATGAGGTTGACGTAACATACAATGGTGATGAAAACTTTAATGTCGCAAACAATAAAACATCATTTACCATATCTAAAAAGTCAATTGCTCCATTGATCAATTTCAATGAAACAATTAAAGTGGGTGAAAATCAAACAATTGAACTTATATTCTCTGAGTATGATGAAGATGCTGCAGTCAAATTGGAAATCAATGGAAACATTAAAGTCCAACCGATTTCTGAAGGTAAGGCAATATTCATCATATCTGACTTAAAAGAAAATGTATATCCGTTCAATGTAACTTATGAAGGTACCAATTATGCTATGGGTGCAATTTCACAGGTTTTCGAAGTATCTAAAACCTCTTTAGAAATTAGTGCTCGTTCAATCAACGCTTCTGCAGGAAACAATGTATCAATCATCATTTCAGGCATTCCTGAAGATGCAACAGGTATTGTTGTAGTTTCAGTTGATGGAACTTCTTATGGCACTAGTTGGGTTGATAGTGAATATGTGGCCGTCATTCCTGCATTAAAAGTTGGTGAAAATACTGCAAGTGTAACTTTCAAAGGTGATGAAAAATATGAACCTGCAAGCACTTCAGTTGATTTCACTGTAACGGAATTAAACGTGGCTGTAAAAGTTGATGTTGAAGCTGAGATAACTAAAGATTCAGCTATAATAATTTCAGCACCTGATGCAACTGGTGAAATGACTGTAATTGTGGATGATGAAGTAAAAACAATACCTATCATAGATGGTAATGCAAGTTACTCACTTGAAAATGTTTCATATGGTGAACACTGTTTGGTTGTAATCTATAATGGTGTGGTTTCTCATGTCGGTTCATTTGTAATTGATAAACTTGATGCTAACATTAGTGCAAGTGCTGAACCGATTCATGTTGGTGATGTGGCTCAGATTATTGTCACCGTTAATGAAACTGCCGAAGGTTCTGTTGTTGTTGATGGTAAGTATTACGGCGAAATTGATGGTGGTATTGCTGTTATCAGCATTCCTGATTTGGCTAATGGAACATATGTATTTTCAGTCAAGTATTCCGGTGACGATGTATTTGCTGAGGATGAAACAACCGTAACTGTAGTGGTTGACAAATTTGAAATCACTCCTGAAATCAGTGTCGAATCAATCGAACTTGGCGAAGAAGCATTCATCGAAGTTACCGTATCCGGAGCTACTGGAAGTGTCACTTTCTATGTTGACGGTCAAGATCCGGAAACTGTGGGACTGGAAAACGGTTACGCAAATATCTGGGTATTTGATTTGACTAACGGAACATACAATGTTAAAGTGGTATACTCCGGTGACGACACATATTATGGAAGTGAAGCAACAGCCGAATTTGAAGTATCCTATGAAATAGATATTGACGGCGACTCAGTATACGGCGAAGATTCCATTATTATGATTAACTTGCCGGACGGAGCTACCGGTAATGTGACTGTAACTATAGGCAATGAAACATTCAAAGCATCTGTTGAAGACGGTTTTGCATATGTTAATGCATCTGCATTAGATTACGGCAGTCACGAAATCACTGTAAGCTACTCCGGTGACGACAAATATCCTGCAAGAACAGTTTCCAGTGAAATCAATGTCGAGGCTAATATTGACATTCCGGATGAAATCCCGTACAATGGAGGTGAAATCTCCATTAAATTACCAAGTGACGCAACCGGTAATGTAACTGTAACAATTGATGATAATGAGACTGTTGTAGTTCCTGTTGTAAACGGTACTGCCAACATCCCATTAGGCAACTTATCCATGGGAGAACACGAAATATCAGCAGTATACTCCGGAGATAAAAAGTATGCTGCATCCGGTTCAAGCTCTGATGTGGTTGTCACTCCGGATATCGGTGTTCCTGATGAACTAACCACCGGAGATAATGTGGTATCAATTGACTTGCCTAGCGATGCGGGAGGTAATCTGACTGTTAATGTAGATGGTAATGAAATAACTGTTCCTGTCGTGAACGGTACTGCAAGTGTACCTATTTCAAATTTAACTGCAGGTGAACATGATATATCCGTAAAATACTCTGGTGACGGCAAATATGATTCATTCACTAAAGACATGTCTGCAAACGTTGCTAAAGCAACTCCTTCATCCAGTGTGAATAATCCTGGAACCATTACTGCAGGAAAAGCATCCAGCGTAAACATTACTTTACCTGCCGATGCAACAGGAATCGTTTTAGTTGATGTGGATGGCAATAAATATTATGCAAATGTCCAAAATGGTGTTGCAAAAGTAGATATTGCCGGTTTAACTGCAGGAGATAAGCAATTGACTTATAACTATCTTGGTGATTCCAAATACAATGCATCCACTGGATCCACCACTTTAAAAGTTGTAAGTGAACCTGTTCCTCCGGTTAAGGATAAAATCGTTTTAACTTCCAAAAACGTGAAAGTTAAAAAATCTGCTAAAAAACTTGTGTTGAAGGCTACATTAAAAGTAAATGGCAAAGCGGTTAAAGGTAAAAAAATAACCTTTAAGTTCAAAGGTAAAAAATACACTGCAAAAACCAATAAGAACGGTGTAGCTAAGGTCACCATCAAGAAAAAAGTTATTAAAAAACTTAAAAAGGGTAAAAAATACACAGTTAAAATTACCTACTTGAAAAAGACCATTAGTAAGGAAATTACTGTTAAAAAATAGAGATTTTTAATCTCTATTACTTTTTTTATTTTTTCATGTAGATTACTCAATTTAAAATAACTGTTTTTCAATCATCGATTAATTATTTGCAATGTAATCTAATTTATTCATATACTTGCTTTCAACACATCTAATTTTATCAACCATATCTTCAAGAATATGCATGGAAAAATCTGTCCTTAAAATCGTATTGGTGATGAAAAATATTTCACAAAAAAATAGTAAAGAAAGTAAATTAGTGTTGACTAATCTACTCCATTGCATCCTTGACCCTGTCAAAGAGTCCTCTTTTGACCTGCTTGATTTCGTCTCCGCTTATTTCAGCGAACTGCTTGAGCAAGTCCTTCTGTTTTGAATTTAATTTTTTAGGAACTACAACATTAACGGTAACGTACATGTTTCCTCTACCCTTGTGCCTGACGGAGTTCATACCTTGGCCTCTTAGCTTGAATACTGTACCGCTTTGTGTTCCTGGAGCAATCTTGAACTCAACCTCTTTTCCCTCGATGGTAGGTATGCTCAAGACATCACCCAATGCCGCTTGAGGGAAGCTCACTTGCTGTTCCATGTAAATGTGGTCGCCTTCACGGGTGAATTTCTTATCTTTTTTGACATGCACTGTCACTATTAAATCCCCTTCAAGGCCTGCAGCTTCACCGCAGTTTCCTTCGCCGGAAACTCTCAGGTGATTGCCTTCATCAACACCTTCTGGAATTTCGATTTTGATTGTTTTTGTTTTTCTTTTGCTTCCTTTACCGTGGCAGTCTTCACATGGGTCGGTAATTATCTTACCTGTTCCTCCACATTCTCTGCATGGTCTTACGTTAACCATTTGGCCTAGGAAAGTGTTGCTGACTTCCTTGATTTGACCTGTTCCTCCACATGTTGAACATGTTGCCGGATCAGAGCCAGGCTTTGATTTGGAACCGTGGCAAGTCGGACATAATTCGCTTCTTGTAATCTTGATTTCCTTTTCACAGCCTTGGAATGCCTCTTCAAGAGTGATAGGAACTTCTGTATAAATGTCTGAGCCTCTTTGAGGACCGGTTCTGCCGCCTCCTCTGGATCGACCACCTCCTCCACCGAAGAACATGTCGAATATGTTTCCGATGTCGAATCCCTGGAAAATGTCGTCGAAGTTCACGTTCTGATAGAAATCTTCAGCTGTAAATCCATCCATTCCCGCATGACCGTACTGGTCATACCTTTGACGTTTTTCATCATCAGACAAGACAGCGTAGGCTTCACTTACTTCTTTAAACTTATCTTCTGCATCTGGTTCATCACAAACGTCTGGATGGTATTTTCTGGCTAATTTACGATAAGCTTTTTTAATTGTTTTCTCATCGGCGCTTTTGTCAACGCCTAAAACTTCATAATAATCTCGCTTGTCTGCCATTTGTTCACCTTAAAAAAAATAATAAATAGAATAAATAATAGTTTTATTTTAATTGTTAGTTTAACTATTTTTTTTGATTCTGATTCTGATTTTGTCTTAACCTAACAATCCAATAAAACTGTATTATTTAATCTAATCGTCTTTTACTTCATAGTCTGCATCTATTGTGTCATCATTGCTGTTGTCGCCAGCACCTGCATTAGGGTCAGCTCCTGCTTGTTGTTGAGCTTGTGCTTCTGCCTGTGCTTGTTGGTAGATTTTAGCACCAATTTCCTGAACTACATTGGATAGTTCATCGGACTTTGCTTTAATGGCATCAACGTCATCGCCAGCTATGAGTTCTCTTAATTCAGCTACAAGTCCTTCGACTTTAGTTTTTTCATCTTCAGATACTTGATCTTTGAGTTCATCTAAGGTTTTTTCTGAAGTGTAAATTAATGAGTCTGCATTGTTTCTGATTTCAATTTCTTCTTGTCTTTTTGCATCGGCTTCAGCATTCATTTCCGCTTCTTTGATTTTTTGTTCGATTTCTTCATCGGACAATTTGGTGGAAGAGGTAATTGTGATTGCTTGTTCTTTACCGGTTCCTTTGTCTTTAGCGGTTACGTTGATGATACCGTTTGCGTCAATATCGAAGGTCACTTCGATTTGTGGCACTCCTCTTGGTGCAGGTGGGATTCCTACTAATTGGAAACGTCCGAGGGAAGTGTTGTCTGCTGCCATTTTTCTTTCCCCTTGTAAAACGTTGATGTCTACTGAAGGTTGGTTGTCAGCAGCTGTGGAGAACACTTGGCTTTTCTTGGTAGGGATAGTAGTGTTTCTTTCAATTAAAGTGGTTGATACTCCACCTAAGGTTTCAATACCTAAGGATAATGGGGTAACGTCTAAAAGAACGATGTCTTTAATTTCACCAGCTAATACTCCTCCTTGAATAGCAGCACCCATGGATACACATTCCATTGGGTCGATTCCACGTTCGACTGGTTTTCCTATGAATTTTTCAACATATTTTTGTACGATTGGCATTCTGGTAGGTCCGCCGACAAGGATGATTTTGTCAATTTCGGATTTGCTCATTTTAGCATCGTCTAATGCTTGTTGCATTGGTTTACCAGATTTTTCAACAATTGAATCAACGAGCTCTTCTAATTTAGCTCTTGTAAGTGAAATGATTAAGTTTTTAGGAGTTCCGTCAGTTCCCATCGCAATGAATGGCAAGTTAACTTCAGTTGTAGTAGTGGTGGATAATTCGATTTTTGCTTTTTCAGCAGCTTCTCTTAATCTTTGTACTGCTTGATCGTTATCCATTAAGTCGATTCCTTCTTGTGCTTTGAATTCATCAGCTAAGTATTTGATTAATACGTTATCCATATCGGTACCACCGAGTTGTGTGTCTCCGCTGGTGGATCTTACTTCAAATACTCCTCCACCGAACTCCATGATGGTTACGTCTAAGGTACCTCCACCTAAATCGTATACCATGATGTTCATGTCATCTTCTTCTGCTTTGTCAAGTCCGTATGCGAGGCTTGCTGCTGTTGGTTCGTTTACGAGTCTTACAACATCCAATCCTGCAATGGTACCTGCGTCTTTTGTAGCGGTCCTTTGGTTGTCGTCAAAGTATGCTGGTACGGTAATAACTGCTTTTTCAATAGGTTCGCCTAAGAAGGTTTCTGCATCTTTTTTGATTTTTTGTAAAATGAATGCGGAAATTTCTTGTGGAGAATATTGTTTTCCGTTTACAGTAACTTTGTGGTCAGTACCCATGCTTCTTTTGATTGCACTGATTGTATTTTCCGGGTTGGTTACTGCTTGTCTTCTTGCAGGTTCACCGACTAACATTTGACCGTCTTCTGTAAATGCAACATAACTTGGGAATGATTTACCGTATTGGCTTGCTCCTTCAGCAGATGGGATTGTAGTTGGTTTACCACCCACAAGCACGGATGCTGCTGAGTTACTTGTACCTAAATCGATTCCAATAATTTTTTCTTTTTTAGTATCAGACATAATTAATCACCTTAATTTTTTTTAATATATTATTTAATAAACATTATTTTTTACAAACTATAACTTTTGAATATTTAAGAACTTTATCCTTGTACATGTATCCTTTCATTAGCTCTTCAATGATGTATCCGTTTTCAACATCATCGGACTCTTGAACCATCAATGCTTCATGCTTGTTCAAGTCGAATTTTTCTCCTTTTGCAGGGATTTCTTCAATACCTTCTTTTTTTAGGACATCAGTAAATTTGTTGTAAATAAGTTCTATTCCATTTCTTAAATCTTCATCGTTTTCAGTTTCCAATGCTCTACCGAAGTCTTCATAGCAGTCGAGAAATTCTTTTATAAGATTTTCATTTGCGAATTTGATGAGATTTTTATTTCTTTTGTCTGTGATTTTTTTGAAATTTTCAAAATCTGCTTGAAGTCTTTGTGACAGTGAGATGTATTCCTGGGTTTCACTTTCGGATTTTTCAAGATCTTTTTTGAGTTGTTCTATCTCTTTGTTTTTTTCTTCAAGAACTTCCTCAATATTTTTTTCTTGAACATCTTCGCTTTTCACTTCAGTTTCGCATTTATTTTCATCAGTCATAGTTACACCTTTTTTAGGTTTTTAGAAAAACCTTAGTAATAGCTCTTAACCGAGAAGTTTTACTTTTAGTTTTTAATATTGGGTTTTTGGGAATTTATGGACATATAGGAAAATGGTTCATCATTTAAGAGATATTACTTTAAGTTTTTCTGAACCAAATATTAAAGTAACCAAAAGTTATCTTTCTCTTACATTATTATAGTAACAAAAAGTTATATAAAGGTTTCGATACATAATGTATAAACATGACTAATACAAACGACATTGAGAAAAATGAAAAATCTCGCAGAAATGTCAATACTCCGAAAGGCCATATAGAATTAAGAACCAACTATGAAGGCCCTTCAGATGACATTGATGTGGAAGATATCCTTGATGTAATGGGTTGTAAAACTAGAAGAGACATTATAAATCTTTTAAGAGAAGAACCTATGTTTGTAAGTGAAATCTCCAATGAACTTGACATTGGTCAAAAAGCGATTATTGCACACTTGCGTGCAATGGAAGATATAGGGATTTTAAACTCTTCTTATAAAAAGATTTTAAGAGGTCGCCCACGTAAATACTATGACTTGCAAAACGAAGTGAACATCCACATTACTATCAACAGAAATAACTTTGATGTTCAGTTTACAGACGACATGCTCAATACACTGCAACTTCCATCAGGAGATGAATGGTCAAAACTATTGGATATTGAAAAAAGAATTGATGACGGTCAGCTTGAAGCAATCGATGAGCTGAAAAATCAAATCAGATTGTATGGTAACCTTTTGGAAAGGGCCGAGTATATCCTTGAAAGGACCATGAAAAATAGATAATTCATGTTTGAAATCATTTTCAAACACTTTTTTTACATTTTTTTATTTTCATTGTTTTCAATTTAAAATATTTGATTATTTTTTAAACATTGATTTGTATTTGTTTTTTATTTTAACACTTAAATATTACTTTATTTTCATAATAAATAGTTTTAAATACTTTAAATTAAAATTAACCTCTATTACAAATTTAAAAGAGGTTAAAAATTGAAGTTTCATGAAGAATAATCTTTAAAAACTACAGTCAACGTGGCGGTCAGTCAATATTGAGAATAATGCACCTCAAAGGAAAGATAGTTGAATTTCACGAAACTGAATTCCTCATCGTTGACCTAAAATGTACAAGCCAGATTTCGTCATTGAAGTGACCGACAAGATATATATTATAGAATTTCAAATCACTTATGTTGATATCAATGACAAAAAAAGGTTCAGGTTTTACGTCGCATTAATCGACCATATTAAGAATGAATCAAACAAGGACATTGAAGTGCATGTGCTAATCACTGTGGAAAAGGAAAAAACAAAAATATATAAAATAAGTGCTGAAGCGGTGTTTCCAATATATATTCATTCTCTTAAATCTTTTGATGGTGATGAACTTTTAAAAAGCTTTAATGAAAAAATAAATCAAAATGAAATCTTGACTGATGATGAACTAATGCTGTTAAGTTTTATTCCATTTATGGATAATTCTGAGAATGTGGAACAAAGTATATTAAAGACTACGTACTTAATAACAAATATAGATGATTTGGATTATGGTATTGCTCAATTCAGTAAAGGAATTGAGTTGATTTTGGCGGACAAATTTGTTAAAACGGAATCTATCAAAAATGAAGATTGTTGAAGACTATGCACAGAGTAAGGTTCAAGAAGATAGAAAACAAACTGTTTTAAAAATGTTTGAAAATGGTTTTAGTGCTGAGGATATTGTTAAATGTACAAACTATAAATTAAGTTTTGTTAAAGAAGTTTTATCTGAATAATCTTCTTTAATTTTTTTACAGACAATACTTTGTCCTAAAGAGACTGATCCGTCACCTGCACAGGTGTTTAAGTGCTGTATGAAATTATAACCCTCGCTTTCAACATAATTTTTCACACAGTTTGTAATTGCTTCGTTGTAAAATACTCCTCCTGTTGCACCAATATCCATTATGTCCTTTTTATCTGCAGCCCTAATTGCAAGTTCGCTTAAGCCATTTGCAACCGCAATTTGGCCGGAAGCAGCAACATCTGCCTTTTTCTCACCATTTTGATATAATCTAACGACTTCACGTAAAATTTCAGTTGTATTCAATTGATTATCTTCAATGATGACTGGAATTTCCAATTCTTTTGTTGAATAGTATGCAGCAGATTCGAGTTTCATTGAGCATTCTCCTTCATAGGTTCGCTCGTGACAGATTTCAAGTGCCACTGCCATTGAATCAAGAACTCTTCCTGTACTGGTGGTGATTCCAACGTTTATTCCAGAATCAATCTGCTTTTTGATGTTTTTAATTTCAATTTCGCCATACTTAAAATAGTCAATATAATTTTTTATTAAATCATCATCCTTCAGGATACTTGCAAGCATCCTCACAGGATATTTTGTTGCCATGTCTCCGCCAGGCATCAATTGAGCTTCAAGATGACTCATTCTTTCGAAACTGTTGATGTTGGTATAAAGGATTTCCCCTCCCCAGCTTGTGCCGTCGCTACCGTATCCCACTCCGTCAGCCGCTATGGAAATCATTTCGTCTATTCCATGGTCATTGGCAAGTGCCACAGTATGTGCATGATGGTGCTGGATAGGCATTACTTTAGCATCATATTTTTCGGCCAGTTCATGTGCCAATCGTGTAGTGAAGAAATGTGGGTGCATGTCGCATGCAATCACGTCAAATTCATTGATTTTTGTAATCCTTTCCATGTTTTCAATTGCTTCGCGTAAAAATTTCAAGGTTTTAGGCTTGTTGGTGTTTCCTATGTGCTGTGATGGATAAACCTTGTTTCCACGGGCAATGGAGAAGGTCACATCAAGCTCAGGACCCAATGCAAGCACATCCAAGTCGTTAACATCATAGTTGATTGTGTAAGGTTCCGGAGTATATCCTCGTGAGCGTCTGATGAATGACAGCTCATCATTTCTGAATCTGATTACTGAATCGTCACATCTATTCAATATTCTGCGATTGTGAACTAATGAGTAGTCATTGACTCCATTTATGATGTCCTCATTTTCAATCATCATCGGTTCGCCGGGAATGTTGGCTGATGTCATTACGTATGTGTCAATGTCTCCTTCATCAAAAAGTAGATAATGCATAGGTGAGTATGGAAGCATCACGCCAATGTTGTGCAGTCCGGGAGACAGGCTTTCAGGGAATTTGTAACCTTCATTTTTCTTTAAGATAACAATGGGTCTCTTATTGGATGTTATTGTTTTAACTTCTTTTTCGCTTAACTGGGCATAGTTTTTAAGACTTTCCAAATCTTTGCACATTACTGCAAATGCCTGATTTGGACGGTTTAATCTTTTTCTTAACTCCTTGATTGCATTGTCATTATAGGCATCAACTACAAGGTGTGTTCCTCCTATTCCTTTAATTGCCAGAATTTTACCTTCACTTAATATTTCTGCTCCTTTTCTTATTGGATTTTCGACATCCAATTTCTCCAATCCTTTGTATATTTCCATTTGAGGTCCGCAGTCGCTGCAGCAAATCGCTTCACCGTGGTAACGTCTGTCAAGAGGCTGCCTATACTCAACCAAACAATCGTCACATAATGGAAAATCTTCCATTGAAGTTCTCTCACGATCATATGGAACGCTTTCAATGACGGTAAATCTTGGACCGCAATCGGTACAGGCGTTAAATGCATATTTGTAACGTCTGTTTTTCGGGTCCCTAATTTCTTCAAGGCATTTGTCGCAAATTGCAATGTCAGGTGGAATAACACTTACTCCGGAATATGTGTCGCCACTTTCAATGATTTCAAAATTGGAATAGGATTGCGCTTCAATATCGCTAACTTCCATTGAATCTATTTTGGCGATTGGGGGCAATTCTTCAGGAAGTCTTTTAACAAACTCTTCAGTGTTTTCACCTTCAATCACTATCTCAACAACATTTCCAAGGTTTCTAACATGTCCATTCAAGTTTAAATCAGTTGCTAGCCGGTATACATATGGCCTAAATCCTACTCCTTGGACAATACCCTGTGTTAAAATCATTAAAGCATTCATTAAGTTATAATATTGTAAGTTAAATTTTATATAATTTTATCTTAAATATTATAGTATGAAAGATATTCTTGAAAGATTGGTAAATGGTGAGCTTGATATTGCAGAGGCAGAAAAACTCTTGAAAGCTGATAACATTTTAGAGTTTGATGACATTGCCAAGTTTGACATTAAACGTGAGGACAGAACAGGTTTTCCCGAAGCGGTATTTTCACCAAGCAAGGATTATGAGGATTTAATTGCAATAATTAAAAATTATCTAAAAAGCAGTGACAATGATTTAATAATAACAAAATTATCCGATGAAAGATATGAAAAAATCCTTAATGATTTGGGAAAGGACTCCTATATTTTTGATTACAATAAACGTGCTCAAATTCTGGTCATAAGAAAGGAAATCATTAAAAAAGAGGCAATTGCAAAAATAGGAATCATCACAGCAGGAACATCTGACATTAACATTGCCGAAGAAGCACGAGTCATCGTTGAAGAAGGGGGATGTGAAGCGATAACCTCCTATGATATAGGCGTTGCAGGAATTCACAGATTGTTTCCTCAAATTGCGCACATGGTTAAGGAAGGCGTAAGGGCATTTATAGTATGTGCAGGAATGGAAGGGGCACTTCCTTCAGTTGTTGCCGGCCTTGTGGACGTACCTGTTATTGCTGTTCCAACATCTGTGGGTTATGGTGTTGGAGAAGGTGGAAGAGTGGCGCTTGATGCAATGCTTCAGTCATGTGCACCTGGAATAGCTGTAGTTAATATTGATAACGGATTCGGTGCAGGAGTATTTGCACTAACAATTGTAAATAGTGATTAAATGAAATATGAAACCTTTAATCCGGATATTCATGATACTTATAAGGTAGCTCGCCTGGTTTATGATGTAGACTTCAGAACATTCGACATGCTTTTTAAAACTGACGAAAGTGCAATAAAAACAATTCAAAAAGACTTATACAAACGGGAAATTGACGATTACTTTAAAGTTATTTTAAATGATGAAGATGAGATAATTGGAATGTTGATAATATACACATCCAAAACATCACATAAATTCTATCTGAAATCCTTGAGACTGTTAATTGTCGATATTTTAGATCATTTCGTATTGTGCGATATAGAAGACAATGACTTTTACATTGCAGAAATTGCAATAGATGAATCCATGAGAGGCAGGGGATTAGGTAAAACAGTATTGCTTGACGCCATTGAATATGCACGAAAAAAAGGATATTATCGTGTAATATTGGATGCGGACTTCAGAAACACCGGAGCCAAATCTCTGTATGAACGCATGGGCTTTAAAGTGTTCAATAAAAAACAGGTTAAAATTGGTGGTTTTTTAAGGGGAATGAGCAATATGGAATTAATCCTTTAATGGAATTTCCTTTATTGCGTCATAGACTCTTTTACAATTATTTTTATCGGTATACAAGTAGAATTCCTTAATTCTATTTTCATATTCTTTTTTGATTTCACAATCGCTTTCCATATATTCAATAATCAAATCAACCAGTTCGTCTTCAGTTCTGGTAATTTCTCCAAGTCCCATTGTTTCATAGTCAAAGAAGCTGTCTTCAACATCAAAGTGATAATCATTGCCATACTGGTAATATATCACCGGTTTGTAGAGGTATGCAAAGTCAAATGCAACAGAAGAGTAATCGGTTATAAGTACTGATCCGTTATTGAATAATGTTTGATACTTAACTCTATCATAGTCGATTTTCACGTAATCGTTTTTATCAAACAATTCTATGAAGTCATAAACCTTAGGGTGGGGTCTGAAAATTATTTCATAATTATATTCCCTTGCTTTTTCGATTAGTCTTTCATTGTTTATGAGGGAGTTGAATTTCTTGAAGTATTCGCTTTCCTGTATGAATCCTTTTGATTTTCTGGTAAGGTATCTTCTCCAGGAGGGCATAATAATAATTTGTTTTTTATCTTCATTATTTTCAAGGTTGTCATATCTAGGCAGGCCTAGTAATTTAACAACATTTTCACTGTAGTTGTAAGGATATTTAAAAATCGATTCATATTCTAGCTTTGAACTTGTTAAAAAGAAAGATAAATTCATGTTACTTTTATTTAACCATGAGGAAATATCATCCTTGATTATCCCATGCTGCAGAAAAACATTATTTGATTTTAAAAGGCCTGCAAAAAAGGGGTAACGTCCCCAGAAAGGATAGATGATTTCATTATCTGGGTGTGATGTAACAATATTTTCCACAAACATTCCTAAAAGCCTATGTTTTATTGACTTGAAAGCTAAAACATCACCATATTTTTTCATTTCATTAAAATCCGGGCTGTCTTTTCTCAAGACAAAATATTTTCTTATGTCTGGATCTTTGTCAACAGCATATTTGAACAAGTGCATTCCGTTGTCGTCAGATATTTCTGGGCGGTCCATATAAAACCAGATATGCTTGTTTCTTAAAAATGGGTAAGATAACATGTAAGCTATTCTAAATGGAATTCCAATATGGAATCCTGGTTCTCTATTTTTTATCATGCGGACCAGTGTCTTAATTTCTTTTTTAACCCATTTCATTGTAGTTTTTTTCTCAATGAAAATTCTTTTTCCTTTCAGTGTGCTTAGATATCCTTTGGTTTTGGCGTAACCCACTACCCTTGAAAAGTTACATGGTCTTGAAAAATCAATTTCTAAAATCTCATTTTCATGTTTAAATCCAATAATGTAATTTTTATCTTTACTTAAAGGCAATCTGAACTCAAATGAATGGTCCCGAGCAAATAACTCATCAAAACAATACTTGTCTCTTTGAGGAAAATGAACCTGTTTGGTTTCAATTTTCTCATTGTTTATATAAACGCTGATTTTTCGGTCCGTGATGTTTGTAATATTGGCTAGAACATATAACTCATCGTTGATAATCTCATAAACATCAATAAAGATGGTGTTGTAGTTAAATTTGCCAATAATTTCATCAGGTAAATGCCCATATTTAGTTAAAAATGCCCTTAATTTGGAATCATTGTCCATAAACTTAAAATTGCTGATATTATTATCATCAATATGGCAAAATACATTTTTAAGGGATTTTTTAAAATAAGCTAATTCCTCGAAACTTAAAATCTCACCGATATTTTTAACATTAAACATCCAGTTCATGTCATATAATATTAAATTTTGTATAAAGTCAGGGACATTTCCAAACTTATCAATGCTTTTGTCAATTAGGTATTTAAAATAGTTGTCGCATCTGTCAGAGTAATATTCTTTTTTAAATTGTGAATTGTCAATAATTGAAGATTTGTCTTCATGCTTTCTATAATTGTATCGTCCTGTTTTGCACAATCCCATATTTGGATTGTTGATTAGTATTTCATTTATAAAGACAACATCCTCTGATGTAACCAGGTCTGGAAACTTAATGTTTCCGATTGCACTTTTTCGAATAAAGCTGCTTGGTCCGGACAGTTGATAAAAATCAGGATATTCAAGTAAATTGACCACTTTACTTTCCGCATATTTGTAATTTAAATAATGAGGTCCATTTTGGTTTTCAAAATAGTATATGGGTATTGAAACCAAATCGACGTTAGGATTATTTTTAAAAAAAGCTAAAACATCTTTTAAAGTATTTTTTGAAATAGTATCATCACTGTCTAGGAAATTAACATATTCTCCTGTTGCATATCCAAGACCGATATTTCTTGACAATCCCGGACCCTTATTTTCATCATTTCTAATGTATTTGAAGTTATTTGGATATTTTGATGAATATTCCTGAAAAATAGTTTCAATATTTTCGGTGCTTGCATCATCAACGATAATGACCTCAATATTTTTATCAAAATCCAAAGTTTGATTAATTAATGAGTCAATACTCTCTGTAATCCATTTTTCACAATTATATGCTGAAATAATAACTGAAAAAATCAATTTTATCACTAATCTTGTGATTTCACTTCTCTTTTATAATTTACCGCAAGATCAGATTGTTTCTGAGTGTCATCTGTGTCTTGTGGTTTTTTATAATCGGGATGAGTAGTATCTGCAATGAAAGTAATTTTATCATCTAAATTGCTAATGTCGTTAAATCCACTTAATTTCAACTGGAAAGTGTGTCCGTAAGTATAATAATAAGCAATGGATTGATTTTTAAGGCTTTCATTATTCAAATCTACATAATGGGCAATATATATTACAACATTATTGTCTGTTGTTTTAGTTGTGTTATTTATAACTTCCTTTTCTTTGGATAACTTTTTTAAATTACTGTTAAAGCTTGACGCTGCAGAATCGCCTTTTCCAACATCTTTAATGTAAATTTTCTCATTGGTATTTTTATCAATCAACGCTATGCTGTTTGATTCTGAATGGCCAACTGAAAAGCCATAAGGCAATGTTACACTATGTGTGTTAACATCTGCAATTGCATTTCCGACAGTTGAAGAGGTTTTAATAATATAATACCCACAACCACATGCTATAATTATAATAAACAATATTGCTATCCATCTTTTATCCATTGTAACACCTTATTTATTTCCAGATTTTGCACTTTTAACGTAAGCATCACAAACCTCGTTGGCTTCCCCTTCCATCACTAAATGGCCGTTTTCAATCCAAATGCACTTGTCACATATTTCACGAATTTGAGCAATTGAGTGAGAAACGAGAAGTACGGTAACTCCGTCTTTCATCATGGACCTAATTTTTTCAGAACTTTTTTTTCTGAATTTAATATCCCCAACAGATAAAATCTCATCAATAATTAATATATCCGGTTCAACTAGGGTAGCTACTGAAAAACCGAGTTTGGCTCTCATACCTGAAGAATAGTTTTTAACAGGATAATTGATATAGTCTCCAAGCTCTGAAAATTCCAGTATTTCATCGTATTTCTTATTGATGAAATCTTCATCCATACTTAAAAATGCACCGTTTAAGTAAATGTTGTTTTTACCGGTGTAGTTTTTATCAAAACCAGCACCTAATTCAAGCAATGGTGCTACTTTACCGTTAATAGTAATTTTACCGTAAGTAGGTTCATAGATTCCTGCCAATATTTTTAAAAGGGTACTTTTACCAGCTCCATTGAATCCAAGAATTCCAATACGGTCTCCTTTATAAACATTAAATGTGATGTCTTCGAGAATTCTAACTTTCTCTTTGCCTTTTTTATTTCGTTTAATAGATCTGATGATATACTCTTTAAGAGTATCAATTTTATCTTTAGTGACTTTAAATTCCATTGTCAAGTGTTCAACACTAATGGCAATTTCATTTTCACCACTATTTCCAGAAATTAATTTGCTGTCATCTTTTCTGAAAATATTTTTTATTTTTTCTATTAAACTCATAATAAAACCTAATTTATAATTCTAATGCTAATTTCTTCTCATAAATGTTAAATAATAATATTCCAATTAACAAAGTTGCAATGGAAAATGTGGCAAGATATGCTAAAGTTCCCATATTTGGCATGACTCCGTACACAACACTTTCTCTAAAGCAGGATATTGCAGCATAAACCGGATTTAAAGAGAAGATAATTTGAACTTTTGCCGGAACGATTTCCATTGGGTAGAATAATGCTGAGGAATACATTAATAATAACATGAATACATTGTACAAGTAACCAATATCTGAAAAGTATGTGTTGCATACAGCCAAAATCAATCCCACGCCAAATATCAGTAAAACCAAGAATATTATTGGTACGATGGCAAAAATGGAAGTTAAGTGGAATGGTGCGCCTGTAATCAACATTACTCCAAATAGGATTACGAATGTTATTAAAAAGTTCACAAATTCATAACATATCGCACTTACTGAAAACATATATTTTGGAACATAAATCTTCTTTAATAATGCTGCATTTCTTCTAATGGAATTCATGGCACCTTTGGTACCGGAATTATAAAAGTCATATATTATCCTACCGGATAAAAAGTAAACTGGATAATTTTGAATATCCTGACCGAACAGCATTGAAAAAATTGCAGTGAAAACTAACATGATTAAAAGTGGATTGAAGAAACTCCAAAGGATGCCTAAAACGGAATCTTTATATTTTGAAGTTAAATCCCTTTTAACTAGTTGTTTTAATAAAAATTTTTTTTCAGCGAATGTATCAAACATATAATACCCAATTTTTTTTAATTTTCTATAAACTCTATATTTAATTATGTTAATAAATTTTTACTTACTTTCGTCTTCTGGTGAATTCCTCGAATATCTCATCGAGTTCAACACCTTTGTAAACTAATAATAATAATGTATGGAATATCAAATCAACAGATTCATAAACTAAATTTTCATCATTTTTAGAAGCGATTAGTACTTCTCCCGCTTCTTCAGCTATTTTTTCAAGTATTTTATCTTCGGCTTTTTTGTCGCTGTCCTTCATGATGTTTGAAGTGTATGAATCAATCGGATTGTCTCTTCTGGATTCCAATACTTCATATACCTCTCTGATTATTTCATCATTGCTCATTTAGTCATCACCTTTTGACTCTTGATCTTGTAGGCTTTCTGTAAGTGCAATTAAAGGATGTTTGTCATCATCAATAATTTCAATATCATCAAATGTGTGAATTCCAGCTTTGTCGGCTGTTTTTTCCATACCTAATTTAATGTCTTTGCCTAAATCAACAACATATGAATCAACGGTTTCATAACCTTTTTGTGCAGAAGCTACTGCTCTGTGATGTCCGTCAACTAAAATCCATCTGTCTCCAGTTTTCACAACAATTGCAGGCTCTGCCAGTCCTTTTTCCAATTCATATGCTCTTCCTTCAAGCTCATCTGCATAAACTCTGTCCTGTGTAGGTCTTAATTTATGTGTATCGACGGGCATATGTTTCAAAGTAGTTTTAATGCCGTATAATTGTTCCATTGTCTTTTTAAAGTATTCCACTTTATTTGGTGTGGAACGTTCAATGTGTGACCTTACCATATCGGTATTTGTTATTATGCCGACCAATGCTCCATCTTTGTCCACAACAGGCATTCTGGAAATTCCTCTTCTAAACATTACTCTTGAAGCATCATTAATTGATAAATCCTGATTAGCGACAACTAATTTGGTACTCATAATTCCTGAAACTGTGTCTGCCCATTCTTTTGCAACGATATCGAATGCAGTCACCATTCCAACTAATTTATTGTTGTTGTCAACAACAGGATAACTGTTGTGGTGACTTTCTTTCATTAAATCTATAATTTTGTCAGTTTCAGTATCTGGAGAAACGCTAATAACATTTTTAGTCATGTAATCTTTTACAAAAGATTTTTTTTCGCCCATTCGGGAGCCTCCCTATTCAATGTTTTCTTTTAAAAGTTTAACAGTTTCACCAGGGTCTGCTTTTCCACGAGTTAATCTCATTACTTGACCAACTAAGAAGTTAAGGGAAGCTTTTTGACCAGCATGGTAATCATCAACAGCCTTTGGATTTTCGTCAATTGCCTGTTTGACTGCAGCTAAAACTTCATCATCTTTCACAACACCGAGCAATCCCATTTCTTCAGCAATAGCTTTTGGTGATTTGTCATTGTTAGGCATTTGTTCAATGATTTTATGCGCTGCTTTAGCGGTGATTTCCTTATTTTCAATCATTTTTAAATATTCGACTAAATCATCGACGGTTATTTCGCTGTCTGCAAAGTCTAACTTGTTATATGACAATACTCTTTTAAGCTCATCTCTCATCCATTTTGCTGCAAACTTGGAATCGACTTCTTTTACAACTTCTTCATAAGCAATAGCCAAATCAAGTTCTGATGTTAATACTTTAGCGGATTCCTCATCGAGGTCATAATCACTCACAAATCTTTTAACCTTGTTGTGAGGTGCTTCAGGCATAGTGTCTAGGATTCTTTGAATGGTCTCATCAGAGATTTTCATAGGTGGCAAGTCAGGATCAGTAATGAACCTGTAATCGTCAGCATCTTCTTTCATCCTCATACCTACAGTAATCATTTGGCTTTCGAGGTATGCACGGGTTTCCTGTTTGACTTCAACACCTCTTTTCATAAGGTTTTTTTGCCTTACAAGTTCGAATTTGAGAGCTTTATAAGCACCTTTTATTGAGTTAACGTTTTTCATTTCCACTCTGTTTCCTCCATTGATGGAAATGTTAACGTCTGCTCTCATGGTACCTTCTCCACGTGCTCCTCCACTATATTGGAGTACACGAATTAATTCTTTTAGGAAGTTTCTTGCTTCTTCTGGAGATTTTATATCCGGTTCTGTTACAATCTCGACCAATGGAATTCCTGAACGGTTGAAGTTAACTGTACCTCTGTCAGGTTTAAATTGACCTGGGTCTTCTTCTGCGTGAATTTCTCTAATTCTAATTCCGTTTAATTCACCATTTATACCGATTGGAACTGATGTTCTTTGATAACCGGATGGTAAGTCAGGATAATCGTAATGTTTTCTCATAAAGTAAATAACATCTTGATCAATTTCACAGTTGAGCATCAATGCAATCATCAATGCATTTTCTAGTGCTTTCTCATTTGTAGGATGTGGTTTTGCACCTGGTTGATTAAGACAAACTGGACAGACGTTTGAATTAATTGGTGCGTCCTGATAATTTGTAGGACAATCACAGAATAATTTTGATTCGGTTTCTAGTTGTACGTGGATTTCAAGTCCACACATCATATCGACATCGTCACTAATAATAATTCCTCCATTAGGATAAGTTTATATTATGATAATATTTGTTCATTTCAATTTATAAATATTGTTAAAAAGAGTATTTCAAAAAAACGTTTAAAAAATAAGAAAAAGTGATGAATTAGTTTTCAAATTCATCAATTAATTTTTGAGCTTGTTTCCAATCATTATGGTCATCAATCTCAGTCCATTTAAGCCCGTTTGTTAAAACATAATCAATTATGCTGATTTGACTTAAACTCTTAAAAGCAAAATCATAATAGTTTTGTTTATCTTCATCCATTAATTCTTCAAGAATTTCGTTGAATTTTGACAAATCATTTTTTGAAACTTTAGAAACTCCAATAAATTCCCCAGTGGAACTTGGAATGTCAATGCCCTTACCAATCTCTGCGATTGTTCCATTGGCTATTGTTTTATCTTCATTAAATGTTTCATTTTCAATTATTAATTTAAATGATTCCTCATTCAAATCCTTGAAATTGTCTACAATCAAACTTGTATTTTCCCTTTCAGCTATTCTTGTAATAATTTCGGGATCTACGACATTGTCCCCATTGATTAATATGAAATCGTCTATTTGATTTTCTTCAATATACTTGCTTGCAATATATGTTGAAACAGAAGTGTTTGTGACATCATACTTTTCGTTTTCTAAAATATTAATGTTAATTGAATACTTTTCTTCTAATTTAGGTGCTAAATCAATTACTTTGTCTTTATTGTATCCAACAATCACAATGAAATCTTTTATATCTTCATTCATAAGGTTTTTTATCATTCTTTCAAGTAGGGTAATTTCGTTTATTTTAAGTAAAGGTTTTGGTATTTCTTTTGTAAGGGGCATTAGTCTTGTACCCATTCCGGCAGATAAAATTACTCCAATCATATTTTCACCATTTAATATTTATTTTTTAAAGATTCCTTAACATATCTTTTTATGAATTTATCAAGGTCCGGTGAGACTTCACTTTTTTCAGGACCTAACATATCTTTATCAGTAAATGTTCCTTTCAATTGTCGTCCGGCCCATTTAACCTCTTCCTCAACTCTTTTTCCATATTTGGTTGCAAACATTTTAAATAATGGGAATTTTGTGATTCCATTGGCTCCGCTTAAAATCAAGATTCCAATATTTGCCAAATTGTCAATCCATGTTCCACAGATTATTTCAATATCTGGGAATTCAAGTCTGATTTGTGCCACCACTTGTGCATAATATAATGAGGCAGGCTGTGAAGAATTGGCATAAATGGTTTCCTTATGAGGATTTAGAGAATAGAATATCACTCTATCAATTTTATGGTCTTTAATGTAATCAATAAGATATGGTACATCATCTAATGTTTCTCCAAGGCCTAATATTATTGTGATTGCTTTTTTAAATCCTAAATCTCCAGCGGTATCTAACATATTGCTGATGTCCTCTAATTTTTTTGAGGGACAAACGTTTTCATGGATTTGGGGATTTGCCACTTCAACTGCACCGGTTATTCCTTTAATTTCGCTGCCGAATTCAGCCAAATCATCTGTGATTCCAGTATTTAGCCAAACTCCATCTCCAGTAATGTTTTTTATGTTTGTTGCAATGTCTTTAATTTCCTGGGTTGTAAATGATTCATATCCTCCTGATAGAAATTCGATATTCCAGTCAAGACGTTTGCACATTTCAGCTTCAGCAAGAATATTATTAACATTACGTCTTGCCTTTGAGGGATCTTTAATTTTATTTTTCTGTGTTGACATGTAACAGAATGCACAGTCTCCCTTATCGCACCACCATGATAAAAACACCGCTCGTTCAAGTGTTATTAAATCTCCATGATTTTTCAAAGTTATTTCATTGGCCTTTTTAATTAGATCAAATATGTTAGAATCCATGTTTTTATATATGCTCCTTAAAGTTTATATATTAGTTAGACTAATTTATTTATGTTGATAATTTTTTTCACAAAAAATTTGAAATAAACGAAACCTTTATATACTATGTAATGCATAGTTATTATTACTGTTTAAAGTCTTTTGATTTTACAATCATGGGTTTTATTTGGTTAAGTAGGATGGGTGTCTCATGCCATCGTAGCTCAGTAGGTAGAGCGTTCGGCTGTTAACCGATTGGTCACAGGTTCGAGCCCTGTCGATGGCGCTTTTGGGCCCATAGCTTAGCCAGGTAGAGCGTCCGGCTCATAACCGGAAGGTCATGGGTTCGAACCCCATTGGGCCCATGTAAAAATTTCATATGTGTATTTGCTCCGGTGGTGTAGTCCGGCCAATCATTTCGGCCTTTCGAGCCGAAGACTCGGGTTCGAATCCCGGCCGGAGCATTCAAAAAATTTGTTAAGATTTTTAATGGTTTCTATGTATCCTTACTTTTTATAAGCGGGGGTGCCCGAGAGGCCAAAGGGGACAGGCTTAGGACCTGTTGACGCAGGTCTACCAGGGTTCAAATCCCTGCTCCCGCACTTTTAACAATTTTTTTATATAATTTATCATAAATGCCGGGGTAGGGTAGGCGGTCATCCTCCGGGACTGTGGATCCCGGGACTCGGGTTCGAATCTCGGCTCCGGCCCCATTTATAAAAACTATTTTTTTCGATATTACTTTTCAAATGCTCTCTCATTTAGTTTATATAGGGTTAGATTTAGATTATTTAATAGAGTGTTATCATGGCAAAAAAAGGATCTGCTGAAGAAAGGGATTTGGTACATAAATTATGGGAAAGAAATTTTGCTGCAATGAGAGCTCCAGCTTCTGGAGGTGCAACTAAAAGACCTTTACCTGATGTTTTGGCTGGAAATGGCAAGATTTATTTGGCTATTGAAGTTAAAACGACTACCAAGGAAAAAATCTATATTGAAGAGGAGCAAATTACTTCGCTTTGTGAGTTTTCAAAAATATTTGGTGCAAAGCCATATATCGGAGTCAGGTTTAAATATACTAAATGGCTATTTTTAGAACCTCAAAATACTCCTAGGACCAAGAGCGGAAATTATCGTGTTGAAAAAGATTATGCTCTTGAAAAAGGCTTTGAAATTGATGAAATAGCTGGTATCGATAAGCAAATGAAATTTGAATAATTGCAAATATTTATATATTATTAAAGTAAAATTTATTACTGTATGTTATGTGGGGTTATGGTGTAACCTGGCAGCATCGGGGACTCCAGTTGTCTTTGAAGAAAATATACGCGTAACTGAACAGTACCTGTTGTGATGAACAATTGGAGTACTGAGGCAAGAGACATCCCCGGATTGGGGTTCAAATCCCTATGACCCCATTTTTATACAAAACTTTTTTTCAAAACTTTTAATTACTTTCTTAATTATATTATCTTTCATGAGTTCGATTGTTTTTATTTTAGGTTATAATTATGATTCAAATTATTTCTTGGTAGATGACAATATATTGGTTGATACAGGGGCTGGCTTAAATAAGGAGTATTTGTTCTCCAAGCTTCGCGAAAACAACGTTGAACCAACCGACATTGAATTGATTGTCAATACTCATTGTCATTTTGATCATATTGGGGGCAATCATTTCTTCCCTGATGCTAAAGTGGCCATTCATAAACTTGATGCTTTATCTATTAAAAATAAGGATACATTGGGAACTTCAATGTCTGTATTTGATAATCCCGGAAACTGCAGGGTGGATATTGAATTGGAAGATGGTGATGAAATTGCCGATTTTAAAGTAATCCACACTCCGGGTCATACTAAAGGCGGAATTTGTCTTTGGGATGGTGAAAATTTGATATCTGGAGATACAATATTTGCTGGTGGTGGTGTTGGCCGAATGGATATTGGCGGTGATTATCAGGACATGAAAAACAGTGTTAAAAGATTAACTGAATTGGATGTCAAAAATATCTATCCGGGCCACGGACCAATTGTTGAAGGAAATGGAAAAGAACATATAAGATTGTCTTATTCATTTCTCTAATTTTTTTGAAACTTTTTTCAATGTTCCTCTTTTAACAAGTATGGAAACCTTTTCCCCACGGCTAATTGTATTGTCTGGTTGAGGAATGATTAATTTACCGTTTTGATAAGTGGCAATGATAATATAATCTTTTGATGGAGAAATATCTTTGAAACGTTTTCCAACGACTTTATCATTTGTTATTGTCATTTCGATAATTTCCGCATCACCTTCTCCAAGGGTTGTCAACTTTGATACTCTTGGATTTGTCACATATTGTGCTAAATCTCTTGCGGCACTGATTTCCGGACTGATTACTTTATCAATTCCTACTTCTTTGAATGCTTCTTCGTGATCTGGGTTACTTACACGTGCTACAATTGTTTCAACATCATATTTTCTAACTAAAATACATGAAAGCAAGTTTGCTTCGTCGTTACCGGTTGTTGCTATAAAGAAATCTGCATCTTCAATGTTTGTTTCTTCAAGTAACTTGGAACTGGTACCGTTTCCACATATGACCAATGCATCAAGTTCGGCGGCAACCTCATTACATAATGACTCGTCACTTTCGATTAAGGTAATGTCTGCTCCGCTGTCGATTAATAAATTTGCAAGAGCAAGTCCGACACGACCTCCTCCCATAATTACTGCATACATATAATCACCCCTGTTATATAATTAATTATCAATATTTACTGTACAATAATATAAATATTATCTTTTGAAAATCTCAAAGGCTGCCCTTAATGTGATGAGTACTGGATAAATTTCCAATCTTCCGGTCCACATATCGAACATGCTGACTATTTTCAATATCGGATTTAATGTTGGAGTGATTATTCCAAGTTCTAAACCGTTATTACCTTGAAGGGTCATTGCTGCAAACAAGCTTCTGAATGGGTCATATCCGAATAAGCAGAACAGTGCCCATGTGAACATGATGAACATCATATATAATGTTATGAAGCTTCCGGCTTGTGCGATGGATTTTTCAGGAATTCTGTGTCCATGGAGTTTAACTGGAACAACCCTTCCTTCAGGGGATAATATTTCTCTAACGTGCCTGTAGATTCCCTTAAAGTAGGTAATCATTCTGACAAGTTTTATTGCACCTACTGTTGAACCGTTTGATCCTCCGGTCAGCATCAAGCACATTAAGCATATTATAACAAAGCTTGGCCAATTTCCCATAACTACTGGGTTTGCCACACTTGCTCCTGTAGTGGTAATTGCTGATACGACAGTGAATAGTAGATCTATAGGAACAATATTTGATACAAAGTAAAGCATTAATGTAACTACTGCAATGACAGTAATTATGATTTTAAATTGCAAGTCGTTGATTAATGATTTTCCCTTTGTTTTGATAACTTTATAGTGAACCATAAAGCTTGTTGCACCCAGAATCATTAGGACAATTGAAATGAAATAGATTAAATCGTCCTGATAAAATCCCATATTTGCGTTTTTGATGCTCATTCCACCAGTTGAAATAATGTGGAATGTATTGCAGATTGAATCAAAAACGGGCATTCCTGCAAGCAAGTATAAAACAATTCCCGCAATAGTATAAATCACATAAATTTCCATTGTTTTTTTAAGTGTGGTTTTAATACTTGGTTTTAGACGTTCTTCACGTGCTTCTGATTGGTATAATTTTGATGATACTGATCCTGGTTTTGTTAAAACACCAATCACCATAACTACAACTCCCAAACCACCAATCCATTGTTCAAGAGCTCTGAAAAATAAGACACTATGAGGCAAGATTTCAACATCGACAAACATGGTTATTCCGGTTCCGGTTAATGCTGACATGCTTTCAAAAACGGCATCAACGGGAGATATGTTTGTTGCAAGCATAAAAACAAATCCTCCAATGAGGCTCGCCCATAGCCATGCAAAAGAAGAAATCATCATCCCATGTTTGAGGCGTATTTTTTTATTTGTTTTTTTCTCAAAGAATTTTAAAGCAAAAATCCCCAATAGGATGGATATTAATCCTGGAATGATAAAACTGATAATATCAAATTCAAAATAAATCAAATCGAATATCAATGGGATTAAGCACATCAATCCAATTCCTATCATTAGATATCCGGAATTTGTTGCAACAATAACTAAATCCGTTTTAGTAATATACCTCATTATTTAAAATTAGTATAAATTTCTATATAAATTTATAAGTATTAAAGTGTATAATTAATATCACAATGGACCGTAAGACAATATTATTATTAGGTATAAGCATAATTATTCTGCTTGTAATGCTGTGGTTTGTTGGTATCGATCAAGTTATCTCCGCATTAAAGTTAGCCAATTTGTATATTATAGCTTTAGCTATCGCTACTCAAATTGTTACTTATTTTTTATATACTCTGCGTTGGCAAATACTTAATAATGAGTCTAATATGAATGTTAACATTCGTGAATTGCTTCCGATGGTACTGGTAGGTCTTGCCGTTAACAATATCACTCCTTCCGGGCGTGGAGGTGGAGAACCTGTAAGGGCATATATTCTTTCAAAAGAAAAAAATTACCAATTTGAGGAAACTTTTGCAACTGTTGTGGCAGACAGGGCATTGGACACATTTCCATTCGTTGTTTTGGCTGCAATCACAATTGTGGCAATGACATTGTATTTTGACATGCCGACATGGTTATTGGCCGTGATGATTGTTGCGGTTATTGCAATCATAATCCTTTTAGCCGTTATAGTTTATATGTGCATTAATCCAGGTTTTGGAAACAGGGTTGATGGATGGATTATCGGTATTGTGAGAAGATTTTATAAGAAAAATACAGTGGAACTTGAAAATAAAATTCATGAGGCGGTATTTGGTTTTCAGGATACAATGAAAGGTTTGGTTTCAAATAAGAAAGCTTTATATTACACAGTTCCTTTATCCTTTTTAATATGGATTTTTGAGATAATAAGGGTTTATTTGGTATTTTTAGCATTCGGCGCTAATGTTAATCTTATAGTAATCGGTGAAGTGTTCATTGTTGCATCCCTTGTTGGCATGATTCCATTGCTTCCTGGTGGACTTGGAGCAATTGATGGAGTGATGATTCTTCTTTACTCAAGTGCGGGAATAACCTCATCAGTCAGTGCAGCTGCAACTGTAATTGAAAGGTTGATTTCATTTTGGATGGCTACAATTATCGGTCTTGTAATTTTGCCAAAATACGGTTCATCAATTTTGGATAAAATATCCGGATCTTCTGATAAATTGGAAGAAAACTTGGAAGAGGATTTAAACGGTAACGAGTAGATTTTTATGAGTTATAAATCTAACCGTATTTTCTATTTTGACGCTTTAAGGGCATTTGCTATTTTATGTGTAGTTTTGTTGCATGTAACTGGGCATGTTGGAGAAATAATGAATTATAATGTTCATACTATTTTTTCAATTGGCGGAATATATGAAACATTTGCAAACAATTTCTTTAGAATTGGCGTCGACTTGTTTTTAATGATTTCCGGTGCGCTTCTTTTAGGCCGAAATTTGAATGTTGAAGATTTTTTCAAAAAGCGTCTTTTGCGTATTGCAAAACCGTTTATTTTCTGGTCGTTCATATTTAGCGTAATTCTTATTGTATCTTCTTATTTTATTCCAGGCATTAATTTTGTCAGTAATTTCTCATTTTTGGGTTTGATTAATGTATTTTTGGACACATTAATGTTTAAGGCACCGGGTTCAGTTGTTTACTGGTTCTTTTGGATGATGCTTTATGTTTATCTTTTAATGCCTGTGCTAAATAAGTTGGTAAATAAACTTGAATTAGTTAATGTAGAATGCATTTTGATGCTTTGGCTGGTGTTTGTTTCAATTGTTTACTTGCTGAACAATCCATTTCTTCTTTTAGCTTCTGATTTCATATCTCCATTGTGCCTTGCAGTTTTAGGATATTATTTGAGGCATTGTGAAAGGCAATTCCTAAACAGTTCTTCATTTGCCATATTTTTAGTTGTTGTTTCATCAATATTCATGTTATTTTATTCTTATTTGGTTGTAGACTCAAAAATATTATTCGTATTTCACAGATATTCACTTTTGGTTGTAATCAATGCTATTGGAATATTTTGCCTTTTTAAATCAAGTGGTATTATCAATAATGTTTCTGGAAAAATTACAAAAGTTGTCTCCTCAATAGCATTGTGCAGCTATGGAATGTATTTGATTCACAGTCAAATCATAATGGTTACTCGAAAAATATTTCATTTATCTGCAAATTTCATTTTTGATTACTTATTGCTATTTTTAGTAGGATTTTTCTTATCCTGGTTAATAATTTATCTTTTGGCTAAAGTGCCATTTGTTAATGATTTAATTGGCGTAAAATAGATTTTTATCAATATTAAATTTCAATTAAAATAGAAAACTTTATTTTAATATATTCTCATAAATATTATTATCACAAATAAATTTATCTTAAAAAATTTTGGTGAAAATATGGAAATTAATGGCGTAGAAATACAAGATACCTTTGCTGAAGGTTTTGGAATTAAAGTATCTAGAATTATTATTACTGCAGCTACTAAACATTTAGCTAAAATCGCTGCTACTGAAGCTACTGGATTTGCTACTTCAGTTATCGGATGTCCTGCAGAAGCAGGTATTGACCAATACGTTCCTCCAACTGAATCTCCAGATGGAAGACCAGGTTATGCAATCATGATCTGCCACATGTCCAAAAAATCATTAGGCGGACAAATCATGGACAGAATCGGACAATGTGTTTTAACTGCTCCTACTGCAGCTGCATTCAATGCTTTAGAAAGTGAAGAAGCATTCCCAACCGGAAAACAACTCAAGTTCTTCGGTGACGGATATGAAACCGAAAAAGACGTAAACGGTAAAAAAATGCACGTTATTCCTATCATGTCCGGTGAATTCTTAGTGGAAGATGAAATGGGATGGAAAGACGGAGTAGCAGGTGGAAACTTCTTCATCATGGCTGACAGTCAAATGGCTTCTATCGTTGCAGCTGAAGCTGCTGTTGATGCTATTCACGCTGTTGCTGGTGTAATCACTCCTTTCTCCGGTGGTATGGTTGCTTCCGGTTCAAAAACTGGATCCAAATACTCATTCATGAGTGCATCCACCAACGAAAAAGAATGTGTAACCTTAAAAGACCAAGTAGAAACTGAATTACCAGAAAACGTATTCGGAAACATGGAAATCGTTATTGACGGTGTTGACGAAGAATCCGTTAAAGCTGCTATGAAAGCAGGTATCGAAGCTGCTTGCCAAGTACCTGGTGTTATCGAAATCGGTGCTGGTAACTACGGTGGAAACTTAGGACCTTACCAAATCCACTTACAAGACTTATTCTAGAGAAATTTAATTTTCTCTACTTTTTTTTACTTTTTCAATACTCGTGATATTACTAATTTAATAATATTGTTTTATATACATTTTCCAATTAAAGTTTACTTGTATAATGTCATTTAAATTTGATATTTTTCATGTTTAATAACTCTTGGGAAATGTACCATGACACTCGAAAACTCTCGCACGGATATTAAAAAAGATTATTCTAAAATCACAAACAATAATTTTGTAATCAAATCTTATGTAAATGGAATGTCACGTTTTTTAATATTGTGGATAATCAAGTATAATGGTTTGATTCATGGTTATGGTATTTTGAAGGAATTGGATAAATTTTTCACAACTTTTATCGATGAAAAATCATTAAAACAATCTAATCCAAGTAACATATATCCTATTTTAAATAAAATGGAAGATGTGGGATTAATAGCAAGTGAATTTAAAATTAAAAACAATAGACAAATGAAATATTTCAAAATCACTGATGATGGAGAATATGTCTTAAACTATATTTATTCAAAATTTGATGTAATCCACAATAATCCTCAGTGGAAATCCTTGTTTGAGGATATGGATTAATTTAATTAGCTAATTTTTAAACTATTCTTTTTTTAATAATATTTGTTTATAATATGCCCTTAACAAAAATTTTATTGTAACAAAGAGTTACAATTAAAACAATTAGGGTAAAAAAATGGACAATAAAAAATTATTTTTAGTTAGTTTAGCTATACTAACTATTTTTATGTTGGGTGCTGTTAGTGCAACTGACGACATTTCAGTTGAAAATTTAACAGTTGAGGAAAGCACGCTTGATTCAATTGAAGAAGTGAACGATGAAGTTGAATTAGGTGAAAATGAAGAAAATGATTTGATTGAATCTTCAGATTTAGATAATATTGTTTCAGATAAGCAATCAATTACTATGAATGTTGGAGTATGGGACAGTGAGATGGAAGAGTATTATACAGAATTAACTTCGTATGGTAATCATGAAGATTTGTATATAAAAGTATCTTTATCAGAAAAAGTTAGTGGAACTCTATCATTATATATGGATGGTAAATTTGTAAGCAATAAAACCATTACTGCTAAAACTCATTATTTCAATTTTGGTGATGTAAAAGAAATAGGAAAACATACTGCCGAAGTTCGTTATTCTGGAAATGATAATTATAATCCAAATTCTGCATCATCCACATTCGAAATTGTGTCTTGTAATATAGATTGTTCTTCAGTTGTCTACGGGGATAACAATTTATTGATTTACATCGATGCAGCTGAACCTACTGGTGATGTGGTTGCAATTATCAATGGAAAACGTTATACTGCTCCAGTTATAAGAGGCATTGCTTCCATTGAAATAGAAAATTTAAACATTGGTGAATATCCTATTCATATTGACTATTCTGGAAATCTGGCTCCAAGATCTTTTGATGGAACTTTTAATGTATCTCCTGAAATAATAACTGATTATAAAGTAAGATTTAATGAAGTTAATGAAGTTTCTCTTAGGTTGCCTTCCAATGCTAAAGGAAATTTGCTTGTCAAAGTTGATGGGCAAACTGTAGCTAATGTTGCATTAGTTAACGGTTATGCTCGTGTATCACTAACTAATTTTAGGGAATTATGGCGTGAATATGATATTGAAGCCGAATACACTGGAATTGATTATCACGTGGATCCATTAGACACTACTTTTGAAATTATTCCACAAATCGAGGTGGAATATGATATGATTCTTAATCAGGAATATACATTAACTTTCACTCTTCCAAGCACTTACTCCGGTGATTTATGGGTAAATGCTCCAGGTTATGATGATTCAATAGATGTTAAAGTGGTTAATGGTAAGGCTTCTGTAAAATTTTTGGCTAAAAGTAGTGGATTTGAGGATATTTTCATTGGTTATGAGGATGAGGATAATTTTTATGAAACAGCGGAACCTATTTTCGTAGGTCCTAATCCGAACATGGTTGCAACAGTTGAATCAAAGGTTGGTCAAAACCCAGTGTTTAAGGTAAATGTTGCAAACGATGCTGGTGGAGCAATATCCGTATTTATTAATGGAAAAGAGTACACTAGTTCTTACTTTACCAAAAGTGGGTCTTTAACAATTCCTGGGCTTGCCGATGGTACATACACAGCTATTGTAACTTACAGTGGGGATTATAAATATCCTAGTGTTTCAAAAACAATCACATTTACTAAAACCAGTAAAAAAGCATCAAAAACCAAAATATCATTAAAACTCACAAAGGTTACAGTTAAAAAATCAGCTAAAAAACTTGTTTTGAAGGCAACTTTAAAAATCAATGGTAAAGTGGCTAAAAACAAAAAGATTACCTTCAAGTTTAATAAAAAAACTTATAAGGCTAAAACCAACAAGAAAGGTGTTGCTAAAGTAACCATTAAAAAATCCGTCTTGAAAAAACTTAAGGTTGGTAAAAAAATCAAATATCAAGCAAGTTATGGAAAAACAACAGTTAAAAAGACAGTTAAAGTAAAAAAATAGGGTTCAAACAACTCTATTTTTCTTTTTTTATTTTATAATTAATTTATAATTTTATCACTTCAAATTTTGCTGTTTCTTGTAAAGTTATATGAAGGTAGGAATATAATAATAAAATAGGTAAAAATCATGTTTAAAAATAAATTTTTAATAATTCCAATATTGCTTTTAATTTTCCTAACTGTTGGAATGGTTTCTGCATCAGACAATTCAACTGATGAAATTTCTTTAGATGATCAAACATCTTCCCAAAGCATTGAAACCCAATTAAATTCTGAAATTGAAAGCGATACAAATCAATCCTCACAAATTGTAGAAGATGCTCCAAGTCAAGTGAATACAAAAATAGAATCTAAAGACGTAACCACATACTATAAGGAAAAATCTGAATTGGTAAGCTATTTGAAGGATAGCAATAACCATCCAATCTCAGGTAAAAAGGTTATCATTTCAATAAATAACAAAGCCTATGACAAGATTACTGATAATCGGGGTAAAGTTACTTTAAAACTTAATTTGAAGCCAGGATCTTACACTGCTTTAATAAAATTTGCAGGTGATGAAAACTACGCTGCAAGCAATATAAACACAATAGTCAAGGTACATAAGGCTTCATTGAAAATCACCGCTAAAAACTTCAAAACCTATTTTGAATCAGGATTCTATTTTAAAGCAAAAGTTATTAATAAAATCACTAAAAATCCGGTTCAGGGGGTTAAAGTAGCTTTTAAAGTTATTAAAAACAACAAATACAAAACCTATTGGGCAACCACTGACGTCAATGGAATTGCAAAACTAAAAAAGAATCTTAAGGTTGGAAAATATAAGATTGTAACTTCCATTAAAAAGAATAAATACTTAAAGGCTAAAAAAGCCAAATCAACCTTGACAATCAAGCAAACCGCTGAGATGGGTTGCAGCTCATTATATGTTCAGGTCAGCAACACTGAGGCGGTTGCAGGATTTAGAAGAGATGCAACCAATGCAAAAACACTTCATATTGTCAAATATAAGTTAAATGGCAAATGGGCTGTAAAGCAATATAAGACCAACAGTTACTTCTTCCATTCCTTGACAACCGCTGACGGTTGGATGGCAGGAACTGGGGGATGGGATAATCCAACTATCAATCATGCTATTGAAAAACTTGCAGGTAAAATGGCAAAATCCGGAAAAATCAAAAAATCATATTTAAAAAAGATTCAAAGGTATGAAAGACAATTGAAGATTGGTCATTTTTCAATAAAGGCACCTAACGGTAAATATGCTCTTGTCTGGGGAAGCGGTATAAAGACAGGTAAGTTACATCCTGGCGAGTATATTGATGTGCCAAATGCAAAATCAATGTTCAGGCATGGAACTTGGTATAAATATAGCAAAGATCCTGCAAAGGCTGCAATTAAAGTGGCTGCAACTGATTCTTTTGGAGTTAACCGAAGAGACGCTACTGCATTTCACTGGAAAGCAACAACTGATGAAGGCAAGACAACTTCCACTGTAAAAGTTTATGCTGCAAATGACAATGGCCGTTTGGCTGGAAAAAGCACCGCTCATTTGAAGGATGATGTAAGATTTAGAGGCAAATTCATATCCAAGAATAGTTTGCCGAAAACTCCGTCATCAAAATTAATTGGAACAGTTAAAATGGGAAATATTGACAAGTTGATTAAATCACAAACCACTGTCAAGGCTCCAAAATTAACTAAAAGCTTAAACGAGTCAAAAACCTTTGACATTACTGTTAAGAACAAGAAAACAAAAAAACCAGTTAAAAATCTTGTGATTAAATTAAAAATTGGCAAAAAGGTTTACTCTGTAAAAACTGATTCCAAGGGTATTGCGCATTTCAATCCTAAATTAGATGCTGGCAGTTATGAAGTTGCAATCTATACTGACAACATCAAATATTTGGTTTCAGCTAAAAGTACAATTAAAATTAGTTAATTGTACTTATTTAATTTCTTTTTGTGTGATTTCAGCTATTTCTTTATTGGTTAAATTGATGCCAATAATTTCTTCTATTTTTTCCAAATCTTGTAATACTTTATCAAATGATTGCTTGTCGGGCCCTGAAATCAGATGGGAATGGATATTGTTTACATTCTTGTAAAGGTTTTCCAAAGCTTGTCGTTGATCGTCATGTGTGCTTAAGTAATTAACATATTTCTGTCCGTCGGATATGTTCATTGTCTTTATTTGGCGGGTAAGCGGTGTTTCAATTCCCGGAATGTGGTACTCGATGTTTTCCAATGTGCATCCATATTTTGCAATTATTTTGAATTCGTCAAATATGTCATCTGCAGCATGTTTTACAGTGACTTTTAAAAGGTGAGGTCTTGCAGATTCATAATACAATCCCTCTCCACCGATAATTTCTGGGGATACGATTTTATCTGCACCTGCCTTTCTAAGCCTTTTAACGTTTTCAAGCTTGCTTGCCCGTGTCACAATCCATGCATCGGGATTTGTTTCACGTATGGTCATTACAATGAATAGGTTGTTGACGTCATCTCCAGTGCAGATGATGACACTTCTGCATTTTTCGCCGGCTAATTTGGCAACCAAATCATCTTCTATTGCATCATCATTTATGACTACGACATTTTCACTTTCTTCAATCGAATCGCAGGCATCCTTATTTTTATCAATAACAATCACGTTCTGGTTTCTTCGGATTAGCTCATCAAAAACTACTTTTCCCACTCTTCCAAAACCGCATATAATGTAATAATCTTGCATTACTTCAATTGCTTTCAATTTTCTCGCTCCTTTAGAATATTCAATCATTTTTGTCTGGACATTTGTTAAAATAATATTAAATACATAAGCAAGCAGTGCAACTCCACTAAGGGCTAGTGTTGTTGCAAATATCTTTTGGATTCCAGTTGTCGGTATATAATCTCCGTATCCTACAGTGGCCATGGTGATAACGGAATAATATATTGAATCAATAAGATTTAGGTGCATTATAAAAATAGATCCCACTATTCCATAAATGAAAAGTGCTATGATTAATATTAAACCGCTGCTGATGTATTTTGCAGGTAATCTTGTTAAAATTCTAAATGTTATTTTCCGCATATGATTTTTCCTTCAGTTAAGATAATTATATTTATATCAGATACTTATATTTTAATTTATAAGGTGATTATTTTGCATCCAATTGATATGGTGGTTACTGATTATAATTGTGAATACTTAGGTTTATCAAGATTATGTTTAATGGAATCTGCTGGAAAATCATTGGCTGAAGAAGCAGGTAAGATTGCAGTTTATACTTTCTCAAAACCGGTTAAAGTTGTAATTTTCACAGGTTCTGGTGGAAACGGCGGAGATGGTTTCGTTGCAGCAAGATATTTGTTAAATCGTGGATATGATGTGGATATCTATATGTTGAAGGACAACATTCACTCTGCTGAGGCCAAAACCAATTTTGAAATATTGAAAAATATGAAGCCAAGATTGTCACGCTTAAAGATTTATAACTTAAAAACATTGGAGGATATCAATAATTCTGAGGTTGCAAAAAGCAATGATTCCGAATTTATAATCATAGATGGTCTTTTGGGAACAGGAATTAAGGGAAAATTGCAAACAAATATAAAAAGGGCAATTGAAGTAATCAATGAATCAAATGGCATTAAAATCAGTGTCGATGTGCCTTCAGGAATGGATCCTCTAACAGGTGATGTTGATGATTTGGCTGTGGTTCCGGATTACACCATCAGTTTTCATAAAATCAAGACTGGCGTTAGGGATGCAGAGGAGGAACTTGTTGGCGGATTGGTTACAGCAGATATTGGAATTCCATTTGAAGCAGAATACTTCGTCAATTTCGGTGACTTTTTAAGATTAAAAAATAGGGATTTGAAGTCACATAAGGGCAATAATGGAAGGTTATTGATTGTTGGAGGAAGCAGTGATTACTCAGGTGCTCCTGCAATTGCCGGAATGGCTGCAATAGGTGCAGGGTGTGACTTGGTGTATGTTGCAACACCTGAAAAATCAGCGGAAGCCATTAAGTCCACTTCTCCGGATTTGATTGTCAAATCTCTTGAAGGGGATAAATTGTCCTTAAGACATTCTGATGAGATTTTGGAGATGGCTGACAAGGTTGATGCAGTATTGATTGGTCCGGGCTCCGGAATCGATAATGAAACTTCAAAACTATTCAATGTTTTGGCTGCAAAAATCAAAAAACCTATGGTTTTTGATGCTGATGCGTTAAAGCAGGTTGAAATGAACTTAATCAAGAATCGTGAAGATATCATTTTAACTCCACACATATTTGAGTTCAAATCATTTTTCAATGTTAGTGGTGATTTGAAACTGGACATTGATTCATATGACTTTAGTAAAGTTGATGAAAACATCACCGAATTCCAGCAAATCACTCGCCAAATCAAAGGCAGTGTTGTCGTTAAAGGCCAGTATGATTTGATATTATCCGGCACTAGATTCAGAATCAATAAATCAGGCAATCCTGGAATGACAGTTGGTGGAACTGGAGATGCACTTTCAGGGATTTGTGCAGCTCTTCTCACTCAGGGCTTGAATTCATTTGACAGTGCATGTTTGGGGGTCTTCATCAATGGCCTTGCAGGTGATGAGGCATATGATGTTAAGGGAAATGGATTTTCAGCTACTGATCTTGTATCATTCATTGGTAATGTGATTAAAAATGGATTATGTTAGGGGAATTTTTAAAGCAAGGCCCAATAGATTCATTGCTGAAGTGGAAGTGAATGGTAATTTGGAAATTGCCCATGTTCCGAACACTGGACGTTGTAAAGAGCTATTGGTTGAGGATGCAGTTGTTTGGCTTAAACCGTCTGATAATCCAAACCGCAAAACCAAGTTTTCACTTCATTTTGTAGAAAACAAAAATGTTTTGGTATCACTTTACTCACAACAAGCCAATAGCATTGTATATGATGCAATCATAAATGGCAAAATAAAAGAACTTTTAAACTATTCTTCACATCAAAGGGAAAAGACAGTCGATAACTCACGGATAGATATATACTTGGAAAATGAAAACGAGCAATGTTATGTTGAAGTCAAGGGTGTGACATTGATAGTTGATGGTGAGGCAAGATTTCCCGATGCTCCAACGGAACGTGGAGCAAAACACCTAAAAGAGCTGATAAAGCTTAAAAAAGAGGGGAATCGTTGTGTTGTATTTTTCCTAATACAGCATCCTGCGGGGAAATTCTTCAGACCTAACTGGGAAAATGATCCTAAATTTAGCCAAACACTAAATGAGGCACATGATGCGGGCGTTGAGATATTAGTTTACCGATGTGACAATCAATTGTCTGGAATTGAATTGATTCCAGAATCACTCGACTTTGATTTGACTGAAAACCTCTCCAATAGTATCATTGATGACTAGACTTGCTATTTCATCATATGGAGTTTCGCTTTTGTTAATCAACACTAAATTTTTACCGTTAAAATAATTTATTAATCCTGCCGCCGGATATACGACAAGGGAAGTTCCTCCTATAATCAAGGTATCTGCATTGGAAATGTAATCGATTGCAAAGCTTAAAACTGCATTGTTTAAGGGTTCCTCATACAATACAACATCCGGTTTGACAATTCCTCCACATTTGCACCTTGGAATGCCATCGCTTTTTAAAATGTAATCCAAATCGTATTGCCTATTGCAAATCTGACAATAATTTCTGTGAATGCTTCCATGAAGCTCCAAAACCTCTTTGCTTCCGGCCTTTTGATGCAATCCGTCTATGTTTTGTGTAATGACTGCCTTTAATTTTCCCGTTTTTTCCATTTCTGCAAGCTTTAGATGTGCAGGATTAGGTTGGGCATCGCTAAAAACAAGAGTGTCCTTGTAATAATCAAAAAATTCCTCAGTATGGTCCAGGTAATAGGTATGTGAAATTAAGTTTTCAGGTGTGTCTCCATATTTTTCTAAACTTTTAAAAATGCCGCTTTCAGACCTGAAATCCGGTATTCCACTTTCAGTTGAAACGCCGGCACCACCAAAAAATACGATATTGTCTGATGTATTGATTATTTCTTGCAATTGGTTAATTTTAGACATATGATTATGTATATTATTAACTAATATTAATTTTTACTCAGTTTCATGAATAAACTTTTAAATAGAATATAAAATATAATAGTATTATTAATTTGTTATTAAATTATGGGGGATTTTCATGGAGGATAATAATTCAAATCTTGATTGGATGGTTTACTGGTCATTTCAGCCACATGCTCCAAGAAGCAGCCAAGTTAGACTCATCAATGAAATCAATTGGGCCATTAAGGAAGGCTATAAAAATATTATTCTCGAAGCGGGAACAGGTACAGGTAAGTCAGCAATAGCAACAACACTTGCCAACATGTATGAAGACTCATATATTTTAACAATGACAAAACAACTTCAGGAACAGTATTTGGACGATTTCGGTGACATGCTTGTTGAAATCAAAGGTCGTGGAAACTATAAATGCAATTATAAGGGAAGCTGTGACTTTTGCATCAAGGCGGAATACAATTTAAGAAGGTGCAGTGATTGCGAGTACCAAAAGGCTTTTAAAAAAGCTGTTGAAGCCGATAATGTCATCACAAATTATGATTACCTTTACTATGCGGGAGTGGCTAGTCCAATGCTTGATCCCCGTGAACTGCTGATTTTAGATGAGGCTCATAATCTGGAACGTAAGATGCTCATGTTGTCTTCATGCGAATTAAATCGGGAGTATATTTCAACAAAATTTGGAATAGATGTCTTTGAGCCGGTAATGTATGGGGTAAAGTCAATAAATGATTTGAAAAGAAATCCTAAATACTGGTCTGAGTTATGCAATGATTTGATTAAGGAATGTAAGAAAAGAATCAAAAAAATTGAAGGGGATGCCGACAAGTCGGTTCAGGTCACTTTAGATGAATTTGAAAGCAATCCTTCAAAGTATTCGAATTTTGATTATGTTGAAAAACAGAATTTGGAACAGGACATTAAGACATTTGCTGAAATCGATATGGGATTGTCTCATAATGAACTGATTATAGATTTGCCCGATAAGGAAAGTATTTTGAACAATAATATGGATATTTCAGCTGAATTCAAACCATTTTCTGTCGTTGACGATACTGAAAGCCTTTTAAACATGGGTAATATTCGCATATTCCTAACTGGTACCTTGGGCAGTAAGGACAAGTTCTGTGAATGGAACAATATCAATCCTGAGGAAACTTATTATATTTATGAAAAAAGCCCTTTTGATGTAGCTAAAAGACCAATCTATCCTGATTTTGCAGGTAATATGAGTGGATTTAGAGGTAAAAAACCTAAATGGAAAAATAAAAGGGCAATTGCTAAAATAAAAGAGTTGCTTGACAGGCATAAAAATGAGAAAGGTGTTATTCACACTTCAAGCAATGAACAGGCATTCTGGATAATCGATCAGCTTAAGGGATATCCTTTCATGTTTGTTGGCGGGGAAGATAGAAATATTGTTTTAAAGGAATTCACAGAGTCCAAAGAAAATTTAATTCTCATTGGTGCTTCAATTAAGGACGGTGTTGATTTTAAAGGTGATTTGTGCAGGTTCCAGATTATATTTAAAATTCCTTATCCTCAGCTTAATGAACAGGTAAAATACAGAAAGGATTTGGACCCTAAATGGTTTTACTATCAGACTGTAATGGCGCTGATGCAGGCTTATGGTCGTGGTATACGTGATATGGATGATTGGTGTGTAATGTATATTATCGATTCAAGTTTCAAACAGTTGGTTGATTATAATCGTGGATTTTTTAATGAGTACTTCCTTGAGGCAGTACAAAAAAAGAAGTAAAATGATAGCTTAAAAGCTATCTGTTTAATTTTTGATAATTTGCAGCTTGAAGACCGTGGTATTTAATCATACCTTCAACTTCTCTTTGGTCAGTTTCTTTGTCTTCAAATGTAATTTGCTCGATGCTGTGTAAGCTGAATGGAGATTTTCTTGAGATTGGTTGGATTGAACCTTTAAATAGTTTCATTACAACTTCTCCGCTTACTCTTTCTTGCATATTGTCGATTGCTTGGTCTAAGTCTTCTCTTAGAGGTTCTTGCCAGAGTGCTCTGTAGACAAGGTCTGCATAGAGTCCAGACATGTATTCTGCAAATCTTAATTCATCAGTGGTTAATACTAATTCTTCAAGAGCTTCGTGAGCTGCAATCAATAATTTGGCACCGGGGGTTTCGTATATTTCCCTACTTTTAATGCCGATCATTCTGTTTTCGATGGTGTCCACTCTGCCGATACCGTGAGCTCCTGCAATTTCATTTGCTTTTTTGATGATGTCAATTAAAGGCATCATTTCGCCGTTTATTGCTACAGGAATACCTTCTTCAAATTCAATAGATACTTTTTCAGGTTCTGCTTTGGCATCTTCCCAGGATGCGGTCCATTCGTAAATGTCTTCTGGAGGTTCGTTTGCAGGGTCTTCTAAGACATCTCCTTCAATTGCTCTTCCCCAGAGGTTTTCATCAATACTGTAAATTTTATCATAACTTAACTCAATGCCTTTGGATTCTGCATATGCTTTTTCTTCAGTTCTTGTTAAGTTCATTTCTCTGATTGGTGCAATGATATCCAAATCGGACATTGCGCGAATAACAGCTTCAAATCTGAATTGGTCGTTTCCTTTTCCGGTACAACCGTGTGCAATAGCTGTTGCTCCTTCTTTTTCAGCTACTTCTATAAGTTTTTGAGCTATTAATGGTCTTGCAAAAGCGGTGCTTAATGGATATCCTTCGTATTCGGCATTTGCTTTAATTCCGCGTGCGATGTATTCATTTGCGAATTCTTCTTTAGCATCTATATTGTAGTGTTTTAATCCTCCAATGTTAGCTGCACTGTTTTTTGCTTTTTCCATTTCTTCTTCGCCTTGTCCCACATCTACACATGCGGTAATAACTTCTACATTGTATTTTTCTTCTAATAATTTAACACAAACGGAGGTGTCAAGTCCTCCACTAAATGCTAAAAGTACTTTATCAGTCATAAAATCACCTAAATAAAAATGAATTATCAAGAAATAATTATGTTTTTAATAGTATTTAATAATTTTTAAAAAAAGTGCAATGCCGTCAATTTAAGAATTTCATAATTTTTTTATCTTTTTGATTTTTTATATATCTCTTTTTTCAAAAAGGAAATATTTAATTAATGAAGTTGAATTGCTCTTCATTAATCAAAAGATAATTTATCAGTTCAGATGAATCAAGATTCTCCCGATACAAATCGACTGCTGTGATTTGTGAGTTATGGTATGTCCTGTAATACAGGATTGCCTTGTTGGTGTTGTAGCAGGAAGTGTATATTGTGTATTCATACAAATCAGGATCATCTATGAATGTGCAGCCGTTCTGCTGCTCGACTGAGCCAAGAATATGGAAAAACTGACCTACACTGCTTGCCTCATCATTATCCGAATAGGAATTTGCACGGGTAAATGCAACCTTTGCAAATCTTGAAGCTGATGACAAGTCACCCGGAAGGCCTATCGCACCCATACCTCTTGAGTACTCCTCCAAATCCACACCAAATGTGTTTTCAGGATTTTTGTTAGATAAACCCCTGTAATTATTCAGGTAAAACAGCTGCTTGTCAAAAGGAGGATTGTTGGTCAAAACACCTACAGGATTGTCATAGACCTTCAGGCCGTCGGCCAAGGGTTCAACGACAATGGATTCAACCTCATCAGAAATCATCCAGTGAAGCGGGGACAGTGGAAGCTCATCGGCAAAGTTAATGTTTACAAGATTGATTTTTCCTAATGCCTCACGGGCTTCAGACACACTGGAGCAGGTCCCAAGCAGATAAGGAATCAGTTCAAAAGGAGTGATATTAACCATATCCTCTTCAAATTCCCTGTAGACTGCATTTCCAGCAAAGTTCAGACCTGCAATAGCCAATCCCTTTTCATTGCATGCATCATAATATAATGGATACTCGTCAATGCCTGCAGCTATTCCGATTATAGCGTAATGGGTTTTAATATCATCTATTTTTCTGAATTTAAGCTCATACTTTCTTGGAGTAACGGTTACCCTTTCGTTATAGGATATTTCATAGTCAAAGTTACGGCCAAAATAATGATTGTCAGTTATATAATTGCTTGCTGTGCACATTTTATCACCTTATAAGAAATTTGAATATTTCAAAGCCCTTTGCTTGATATCTGCAAAGGTATCATCAATCAGCAGTTCTCCGTCTTTAAATACGGTCTGAAGGTAATCTTCACCTTCACTATCAATTGGAACTGTTCTGAATGAATTGTTCTCTCTTATTAGCTTAAATCTTCCGGTCTTTGATTTTTTACTTGAATCAAGAGGATTCTTGAATATGTCATGCCAGACACCGTCACGCAATTGGGCTGAACATTTGAATGCGTTTCTCTGGGTGTCACGATTGACGGCTGTGTGCAGTCCTCCGCCCATACCGAATATGATGTTCTGGGCGGCCCATCCGGCTGATTTCATGGCAAACAATATGTCACGGATTTTCTGATAGTTCAGTCCGTCACCCCATAAGAGTCCTATGTTCAAGTCAAAGACCTTATAGCCCTTGTCGGTGAGATGGCTTCCAAAGCCTTCAGAAAGCAGATTCAAACAATCAATGGTTGTGGATACAGGCTCACCGCTGTCCGGCCTGAATACGACCTTGTTATCCTCACCATCCAGGAAATTCAGAATGGCCTCATTCAGCTCTGTTCCAGATTTTCCGGATTCTTCGAGGAAGTTCCTGTAGTTGTATGAATCTATAACCAGTGACAGCACTCCATCCTTTGCATTATCGATTACATTGAGAATCTGTGAAATTTCACCTTCAGGACCGAGAGATGTCATTACGCTGTGTTCGGTTGCCTGGACGGAAAATCCGTATAGATTGGAATCGTTGTAATAGTTTTCAGGTATTGTCAGTGCCGCAATGGTGTCTGTCCCTGAAAAGCTGAGCAGATGAGCTGATCCGGAAAGCATTGAGGATTCGGTTGAAGTTGCACCCCTGTATCCGAAATCATGGAGCATGAAGTCAAGATTATCCTTAACGGAACCTGTAACTTCAAGATAGAAATTGCACAGTTTTCTGACCTCTGCTGAGAGAGTTGCAACAGTTGAAGGGTACCAGACCTGCAACAAAAGAGGTTCCAAGTAATTAGGCAGCCAATAAGACTTGTCATCGGTGTTTTCGACTGTCATCAGTGCATTTCCCACATCAACAGGAGTTCCTTCCGCAACTGCCTTTATTTCAATCGGCAAATGGCCGTCATGTTCATCCAAAATATATTGCCAGCCATCCCTGTTGAAGATATCCGGACCGATATGATTGGCAATCAGGTTATCGGCTTCGTCAATTTTTTCCTGAGTGACAATCTGGCCTTCAAGATATTTCTTGAGGATATATTGAAGTCCGTAAAAAATTGTTTTGTTAAACTCAGCACCTACTCTACTTTCAAGGTATGAATAAATCTTTTCAGTGCCTTTATGATAGAAATAGTGATGAGTTACCTTATAACTGTCTGTTAAAAGACAAATGTTGTTTTCTATCATAATATCACTTTTTAATAGATATTAGATAGTTGAATAATATAAATGTTACGAAAAAAAAGACAATGCCGTCAATTTAAGAATTTCATAATTTTTTTATCTTTTTGATTTTTTATATATCTCTTTTTTCATGTTAATCTGTAGTTCATATTGAATTTTCTTGCAGATGTAGGTCTTCTGGGTGATTTTC
>Ga0256405_10001527_pt1 | contig 62328 bp, 56 predicted proteins | sample RumenRJG_02DNA_FD_189096 | JGI IMG/M metagenome (GOLD analysis project Ga0256405, IMG submission 189096) | Bovine rumen microbial communities from Lethbridge, Alberta, Canada - RJG_02 | ecosystem: Host-associated > Mammals > Digestive system > Stomach > Rumen | place: Canada: Alberta... | reverse complement strand
AACAAAGTGTTTTACCCACCTAAGCCAAAGGAGGAAAGCTTGCCTTAGCAAGCTGCTTTAACGTGAAAGACAATAACACCAACGATAACAACAGAATAAACGGCAGCGATTTCGTTGACGCCGAGCAGTTCAACGCTTACAATGCGCCGCTTCCCGATTCTATGCGCAAAAAAAAGCGCAGAAAGGGCAAAAAGGGCGAGCGCTTTGAAATGCCCGACGACACCCGTATGCCCGAGATGAGCGAGGCAGAGCGCCGTGTGCGTTTGCAGAGGCAGCGCCGTGACGAGCTGGCTTATGTTCGCCAGCAGGAGCTTGCGCGGCAGCAGGAGGTCAGGGAGCAAAAGCGCCTTGCAAGTCTGCGGCAGGCACAGCTGGAACAGCAGCAGGCAGAGCAGGAGGCTTCTGACGAGCAGCAGGACAAGGCAGGAAAGATAACTGTCACCACCATCACGCCCGAGGAGCCGCCGCAGAGCGAGCCGCCCGCTGAACAGGACGAGTTTCTGTATCAGGAGTATGACGACGAGCCGTCGTTCAAATATCTCAATCTCAAAAACGGAAAGATAAGCGAGGTCGATGACGAGGAAATTCCCGACGAGGAGCTGCCTGATGATGACGAGTTTGACGACGAGATGGAAAGCGGCAGGGCTATCAGTCAGAAGATAAACCCCGAGACTGCCACCGTTACCGACATCAGACAGGAGCGCAAAAAGGAAAAGAGCCGCAGGCTGATAAAGCGCCTTGTTATCCTCGGATTTATCGCAGCGATAGGTCTGACAGTGTATCTGACCAGGGGATACTGGGTGCCGAAGATAGAGGGCATTTTTGACAAGCCCCACGATACTATCGTCAACGACGGTGTGACAGAGGGCGGAAACTTCCCGCTGAAAGTTGCGCAGTCAAATATCACGAGTATTACACAATGCAATGATATAATGGTTACACTCGATGTGAACAGGGTAGTGTTCTACAAGGAAAACGGCGAACAGCTCAACTCTATCGCCCACAACTATTCGTCGCCCGTTATCGACGTGAGCGACAAAAAGATAGTTGCTTACGACAACTCGGGCAAGAGCTTCCAGGTTATGAACCGCAAGGACACTGTTTACACCAAAAAGACCGACAACCCGATACTTATGGCGAAGATAGCGCCCAACGGCTATGTCGGCATAGTTACGCAGACGGAGAAATATTCTGCATACGTTACGTTCTATGACGAGACGGGCGCGGAGATCTACAACTGGGCAAGCGGCAGGAGAGTCACCGACATCTGCTTTAACGACGAGGGCGACGGCTGCTGTATCAGCACTATCTCTTCGTCGGGCGGAAAGATAGACTCCACCATTTACGCGGTCAATTTCAAAGAGAAAGAGCCGCGCATGACAGCCACTGTCGAGGACAGCATCGCTCTGCGCAGCAAGCAGATGCAAAACGGCGACTACTGGCTGATCTGCGACAACAAGTTTGTTAAGCTGGACAAGACAGGTCAGCTTATAAGCAGCTATGAGCTGAAAAACGAGCTTGTGTCGTTCTCACTGAGCAGCAGATATGCGGCTATCTACACGGGCAGCGTCACGGGCACTCACGGCACGCTCACGGTTTTTGACAACGAAAACGAGAACAATGACCCGAGCACCGTGAAGGACATTCAGGGCAAGCCTAAAAAGCTCCAGCTGAGTGATTCGGACATCATAGTTTTCAACGACAAGACGGTCGAATGCTATGATGCAAAGGGAAATCTGCTTGCAACGGCAGACGTTCCCGCTAACTATGTGGATTGCGTGTATGCGAACAAGGCAGTTTACCTGCTCGGTTACCGTGACATCAACAAGATAAAATTCGATACCTGACATATTTAAAATGAGGTTTGAAAAATGGCAATTCTACTTGATGCAGCAGTCGTGATCATATTTGTTATCACGTGCATAACAGGCTATGTTATGGGCTTTTTCAAGTATGCCGCTATGATGCTGAGGACTGTTGCAACGATAATCATTGCAGGGCTTATAGCGTTCTCTCTGGCGACGCCTGTGTATAACGCTTTCGCGCGGGACAAGGCGGTCAAAAGCATTGAGGAAAAAATAGAAAAGATAGATATCGTTTCGATAATGGAAACAGACCTGCGCAAGAAAGGTCTGCCGCTTAAAGTCACGAATGATGACCTGCGGGAAGTGGTGCTGGCGGACGGTGACGTTGTCAAGAATATGCGCTCTATGATGGGCAACAAGGGCGTTGATATCTCGGTGGTAAACAAGGTCATAGGCGACTTTGAAAACTATCTTGACAACGAGCTTTTCGGCAAGATCTTAAAGCTCACCAGCGACAGTCAGAACGGCAAGAACAGCTTTATGAACATCGGTCTTGAAAACGAGCGCAAGGAGCTGGTCAAGTTCGTCAAGCTGCTTATCCCGACAGACAAGCACGCGGCGGCGATGAAGATAGAGGAAAACTACGTCAGACCGTTCGGCAAGCTGATAGCGGGCGCGATAGTGTTCGTTATCGCGGCGGTAGTAGTCTTTGCGGCGCTGATAGTGGTCATCAAGATAACAGACCTTCTGAGCAAGATAAAGGTCGTGTCCGCTGCAAACAGCTTTGGCGGTCTGGGACTGGGCGTGCTAAAAGGCATAGCCTATGTGCTGGTCATCGCGTATGTGCTGAGCCTTATCGTTGAGGAGTCCAAAGACCAGCTTGGAAAGCTCAACACCACTATAATCGACAATACCTATCTGTTCAAGTATTTCTTCAGGATTTTTTATAGATAGATAAATACCCCGAAAGGAGCAAACAATTATGATGATGTGTTCAAGATGCCACAAAAGACCTGCTGTGGTATTCATTTCACAGATAAACCCAAACAAACCCGACGAAAAGAAAAACGAGGGACTCTGCCTTTTGTGCGCCAAGGAGCTTGGCTTGCCGCAGGTGGACGATTACATCAAGTCAATGGGCATCTCCGAGGAGGAGATAAACGCGATGAGCGAGCAGCTTGCCGAGATACCCGAGGGCGACGATTTTGAAATGGGCGGAAGCGGAACGATGCCAGATTTTCTGTCCAATCTTTTCGGCGAAATGGGTAAGGCGGGCGGACTGCTGGGCAACCTTGCAGGCGAGCTTTCAAAGAGCGCTGAGCAGGCTGCGGAAGCCGCAAAAGAGGGCGCAAGTTCCGTAAAGGACGACAAGGACAAGAAGGACAAAAAGAAAAAGCTCAAGTTCCTTGACAACTACTGCACCAACCTGACGGAGCGCGCAAGAAACTTTGAGCTTGACAATATCATCGGCAGAGACAGGGAGATTTCCCGCGTTATCCATATTCTCTCCCGCCGTCAGAAAAACAACCCCTGCCTTATTGGTGAGCCTGGTGTCGGAAAGACCGCTATCGCAGAGGGCATTGCGCAGAAGATAGTTTCGGGGGACGTGCCGTTCCATCTGCAGAACAAGGAGGTTTACCTGCTCGACCTGACCGCGCTGGTTGCGGGCACGCAGTTCAGAGGACAGTTCGAGAGCAGATGCAAGGGTCTTGTTGAGGAGGTCAAAAAGCAGGGCAACATAATCCTGTTTATTGACGAGGTACATTCGCTCGTCGGCACGGGTGACTCCGAGGGCACGATGAACGCCGCAAATATCCTTAAACCGTCGCTTTCGCGAGGCGAGATTCAGGTCATCGGTGCAACGACTTTCAAGGAGTACCGCAAGTACATTGAAAAAGACGCGGCGCTTGAAAGACGTTTCCAGCCTGTTACTGTTGGTGAGCCGACTGTTGAGGAGACTTTCAGCGTGCTCAAGGGCATAAAGGGATACTATGAAAAATATCACAGAGTAAAGATAAGCGATGCAAAGCTCCGCGAGTGTGCGGTGCTTTCCGAAAGATACATCAACGACAGGTTCCTGCCCGACAAGGCTATCGACCTGCTGGACGAGGCGTGCGCCTGCGCGAGCATCAACACGCCCGAGCTTGCAGAGTATGACAAGCTCAACGATGATTTGAAAAAGCACACCGACCTTGTGAGCGAATACGAGGAAAAGTCTGACCCCGATTACGAGATTCTTGCCACAGAAAAGGCTGAAATTTCACGCATTGAGAACAGGCTCAAAGAGGTGGAGGAAAAGCTGAAAAACGTCGAGGTCACAGACGAGGACATTGCCAAGGTCATTGAGCTTTGGACAGGTATTCCTGCGAATAAAATTTCGCAGAGCGAGTTTGAAAAGATAAAGAGCCTCAAAGACGAGCTTTCAAAGAGAGTTATCGGTCAGGACGAGGCGGTGGAAAAGGTCGCAAATGCGATAAGAAGAACGAGAGTTCAGCTGACAAAGCGCCGCAGACCTGCATCGTTCATCTTTGTGGGTCCTACGGGCGTGGGCAAGACAGAGCTTGTAAAGGTGCTGGGCGAAACGCTGTTTGACGCGACAGAGCCGCTTATCAGAGTTGATATGTCAGAGTATATGGAGCGCCACTCGGTGTCAAAGCTGATTGGCTCGCCTCCGGGATATGTAGGCTTTGACGAGGCAGGTCAGCTCACCGAAAAGGTGCGCCGCAGACCTTACAGCGTGGTGCTTTTCGACGAGATAGAAAAGGCTCACCCTGACGTTATGAATATCCTTTTGCAGATACTTGACGAGGGAACGATACACGATTCACAGGGCAGAGATGTAAACTTTGAAAACACGGTTATCGTTATGACCTCAAATGCAGGCTCCACCGACAAGGACACGGGAGTCGGCTTCAACAAGACCGACAACGAGATAGCTCACGAAAAGGCAATGAAAGCGCTGCGCGAGTTCCTGCGCCCAGAGTTTATAGGCAGAGTTGACGAGGTGGTCGTGTTCAACAAGCTGACCGAAGAGGACTACGCAAGTATCGCACGCCTTATGCTCGACGAGCTGGCACAGCCGCTTGACGAGCGCGGAATCAAGCTGCGCTATGATGACGAGGTGCTGGGCGTTATCGCCAAAAAGGCGTATGACGGAAAGCTCGGTGCGAGAGATATCCGCCGCGTGATAAGAAACGAGGTCGAGGACAGGATAAGCGAGTTCATTGTTGACAAGGGCGACACGGGAATCACGGCGTTCGGCATTACTATTGCTGACGGCGAGATTAAAGTGGAGTGTTTGTAATCATTTCAAAGTTAAATTTATGTATCCGAAGGGGTTTGGGGGCGATCGGAAAGCCCCCAAAGAAAAAAGTCGGCGATTTACGCCGACTTTTTTTGTAAGGAGAGCAGCTGCTCTCCTTTTTCTTTTGGTCAGTTGCAGCCGCAGCCACAGCCGTTGTTATTGCCGCATCCGCATCCGCCGCAGCCTGAGCAAGCGATGATGAGCACGAGAATAATTATCCACCAGCAGTTGTTATTTCCACACATAATGTCATTTCTCCTTTGCAGTATTTAAAGCGCTTTGATGTGCGCCTTATGCTACATTATATGACCGTGCGGGATTTGTGTGACAAAAAACGCACCTGCCGCTTTTGGCAGATGCGCGATGATTTATTTCTTTGAATAGAACTCGCAGAACTTTGCGAAATTCGCCTCATGATAGGCGAGCTTTTTCTCTTTTGCCATAACCGTCAGGTCGTACTGCGGTGCGTTTGCTATCTTTATCACAACGTGCTTGACTTTGCTGTTGAGCCCCACACGCTTTATCTTGACCTTGGCAAGCTGCTGATATGAGATGTAGGTGAACTCGTCGTATCTCGGCGTAAGGTCTTCGATAAGCACTCTGAGCTTGTGCTGTGTTCTGTCCAGCGGCAGTATGCCAAAGCCGTTCTCGTTGACATTGATAAGGTAGCCTGCCCATGCACGTCCGTTCTGCGCCTGCTGCATTCCGCCGACAAAGCCTCCACCTGTGACAAAGGTGGTTGCATAGAAAATGCAGTTGTTCTGACCGACGTAGCCGACCTGCGAAAAGCAAGCCATTGCCCCTTCAAGTGTTTCAAATTCAAACATTTTTATTCTCTCCTATTCTTTTATTTACAGCGGTATATCCGCTTGTATTTCTGTTTATTTCTTTGTTCTAATTCTCTGCCTGCATTTCGTCAAGCACGTTTGTTTGTACATATTTCATTGAGATTATGCTTTCACGGAAATAATCAAGTATCAGAAAAACTGACAGAATGACGATTATCGCGGGCAGTTCAAATATCGCGAACAGGACAAAAAGAAAGATATACGCGAACACAGGTATCAAAGACCTTGTTCTGTTTATCTTGTTCCACTGTGACATGTGGAAAACTATCCTGTCCTTTGAAGCGCTGGTTTTCTTTATGATGTTATGTATCCACACCTGCGTTATCACAAGATAAATGACAGCACAAAGAGTGAACACAATACTTGCGAAAATCAGATAGTCACTTGCTTGTTTAAACATATTATCACCCCGTTACCCCTGTTTGTGCGTATCACTTTGCACCGTAATAATCGCAGAACGCCTTGAAGCAGCCCTCGTGATACGGCATTTTATTCTGCTTTTTCTGCACGAGCAGGTCAAATTTCGGCGCATTGGTTATCTCGATGATGACTCTTTTTATCGACGAGCCTATGGAATATCTTTTTACAGTGACAGACGCGAGCTGCTGATAGGGAATATAGAAAAACTGGTCAAATCTCGGCGCAAGATTTTCTGCCTTGATGCCAAGACCCTTTGTGCTTTCAAACGGAAGAATGCCGAAACCCATTTCGTTGACGTTGAGCAGGTAGGCTGCCCAGCTTCTGTTGTTGGCGACTTTTGATGCGCCATCGACGAGTCCGCCCACTGCGCCGAACATCAGTGCGCCTGTTGAAACGGCGGTGGTGGCATAGAAAATGCAGTTGTTCTGTCCGATATAACCAAGCTGTGCGAAAAGGCTCATTGCGCCCTCGTATGTTTCAAATGCAAACATAGCTTTTCCCCTTTTATTTTTTTGCGGCAAAACCGCCGCGTTGAGAAAAATTATAGCACCTTTGAAATATGATGTCAAGCGGGCGGACAAAGCGCGTTTGCAAACATTTTATGAAAGCAGATTTTGTCCCGTGCATACACTGTAAACAAATGCGGTCTGCGCTGAATAGAAAGCGCACGGCGGTCAATACTGACTTTGCAGCAAAAAAAGAAAGGTGTGAGTTTTTATGGAACCCAACTGGCTGGAAACGGACTGCTTCACAAAGGAAGGTCTGCGGCTGATAAGGCTCGGCGTCAGCCTCGCAGGAGGAATGGGACATACCTACGTCGGCACGGAGCATCTGCTGCTGGCGGCGGCAAGCCTTGACAGGAGTGCGGCAAGCGCGGTGCTTATGCGTTTCGGCGTCCTGCCCGCAATGGTGGAGCGTGAGATAGTGCGCTCTATCGGCAAGGGCACAGCCTGCCGCGTGGGCATTTCGGATATGACCGTCAACGCAAAAAGTGCTGTTGAAAGCGCTGTGCGCACCGCAAAGATATGCTCGGAGAGCAAGGCGGGCACAGAGTATATACTCTGTGCACTTGCCGCAAACCGCTATTGCAGCGCTTACCGAATACTTTCTGCCTGCGGCGCAAAGCCCGAGCTTGTCTGCCGAGAGTGCACCGCAGCCGAGCTGCCCGCAAAGTCGTCTGCCGCGCAGAGCATAAAGCTCAAAGCGCTGGAAAAGTTCGGGAGGGAGCTGACAAAGCAGCGTGCCTGCGTGGATTTTGACCCTGTGCTCTGCCGCGAGGACGAAATGCAGCGCATAATGGAGATACTCTGCCGCCGCACCAAGAACAACCCCTGCCTTGTGGGCGAAGCCGGAGTGGGAAAGACCGCTGTTGTTGAGGGTCTTGCGGTGAAGATAATGAAGGGCGAGGTGCCCGATATGCTGGCTGACAAGCGCATTTTTTCCCTTGACCTGACGCTTTTGCTGGCGGGCGCAAAGTACCGAGGCGACTTTGAGGAGCGGCTTAAAGACTGCCTTTGCGAAGCCGAAAAGGCGGGCAACTGCATACTCTTTATCGACGAGCTGCACAACATAATGGGCGCGGGCGCAGCAGAGGGCGCTATCGACGCTGCAAACATCTTAAAGCCGCAGCTTGCGCGCCGTGGCTTGCAGCTTATCGGCGCAACGACGTTTGAGGAGTACCACAAGACTGTCGAAAAGGACAGCGCGATGGAGCGCAGATTTCAAAAGGTCATCATTCCCGAGCCGACAGAGCAGCAGACCTGCGAGATACTTTTCGGCTTGAAAAAGCGCTACGAGCAGCACCACGGCGTCACCATCTCCGACGAGGTGATACGCCACGCGGTCGGGCTTGCAAAGCGCTGCGTCACGGGGAGATTTTTCCCTGACAAAGCCATTGACATTCTTGACGAAGCCTGCGCCTGCACGGTCATCTCCTCAAAGGGCAGGGACAGCGCAAGTACCGATTGTACGGCGTTTGACGACTATATCAGCGGGCGGATAAGCAGGGAGGATTACCTCGCACTTGTCACCCGCCGTTCGCCGAAAAGCAAGCCTGCGGTGACCTCGGCGCAGGTGGAGGACGTGGTGTCACGTCAGACGGGTATCGACTGCCGCGCCCTTATGCAGAGCGACTCGCGGCGCTTACAGGAGCTTGAAAAGACGCTCTCTGCCCGCGTTATCGGGCAGCAGAAGGCTGTGACCGCGCTGTGCAGTGCGCTGAAAAGATGCCGCGCAGGTTTGAAAAGCAGCACGCGACCTATCGGCAGCTTTGTATTTCTCGGGTCGACGGGCGTGGGCAAGAGCCTGCTGGCAAAGCAGCTTGCAAGGCAGTATTTCAGCCGTGACGACGCGCTTATCAGGCTGGATATGAGCGAGTATATGGAGCGCCACAGCGTTTCGCGGCTTATCGGCTCGCCGCCCGGGTATGTGGGCTGTGAGCAGGGCGGTCTGCTCACCGAGCAGGTGCGAAACAAGCCTTACTGCGTGCTTTTGCTCGACGAGATAGAAAAGGCGCACCCTGATGTTTTCAACCTGCTTTTGCAGATACTTGAAGAGGGCAGCCTGACAGACACGTCTGGCAGGACGGTCAGCTTTGCGAATGTGCTGCTGATAATGACCTCAAATATCGGCGTGAAGGCGCTTAGCGAGAAAAAGACGGTGGGCTTTGCACAGCAGGGCAGCGCACAGCTTGACGACGAGATGAAAAGGTCGCTTTCTGGGGAACTGAAAAGGTTTATGTCGCCCGAGCTGCTGGGGCGGATCGACGAGGTGATAGTGTTCGACAGACTTGGCGAAAAGAGCCTTGAAAAGATAGCTGTCATCGAGCTTGACCGATTGGCAAAGCGCCTTTCTGCGCTGGGATATGCGTTCGGGTACTCCGCCGCAGCTGCGCGGCTTGCTGCACGAAAGGTCAGCGCCGAGGGTGGCAGTGCACGCGATGTGCGCAAGCTGATTTCAACACGCATACAAGACCTGCTGAGCGAGAAAATGCTTTCAGGCAGCGCAGATAAGCTGTTTCTCGACTGCGACAAAAAGGATTTTGCGGTGCGCTCGGCGATGTCGATAGCGTGAGTTAACAAAAAGTTTACAATTGTTGCCGTTAAGTAATTTACAAACCCTCTGCACGTATGGTATAATAAACTGAATATACTATATCTTTTGGTGTAGGAGTGTGTATCAATGGCAGAAAAAAGACCATATAAGCTCTATGGTGACTCGACCGCCGACCTTTCCGAAGAAATTCTCAGGGACATGGACGTCTCGATGATAAGCCTGACCTTTGAGATGAACGGAAAGAATTACAGCGACGGCGATTTGCCGATGGAGACTTTCTATAAAAAGCTGCGCGAGGGTGCTATGTCAAAGACATCGCAGATAGTGCCCTCTACATACGAAGATGTTTTTGAAAAGGAGATACTTGCAGGCTACGATATCCTGTATCTTGCCTTTTCGTCGGGACTCAGCGGCAGCTTCAACAGCGCCTGTATAGCAAGGGACAATCTTCTTGAAAAGTACCCCGAGGCAAAGATAGTCTGCATCGACTCGCTGTGTGCATCGACGGGCGAGGGCTTGCTGCTTTACAAGGCGGACGAGAAAAAGAAAAGCGGAATGGACATTGACAACCTTGCAAAGTGGCTGGAAGCAACAAGGCTGCATCTTTGCCATGTGTTCACCGTCGATGATCTCAAATTCCTGCGCAGAGGCGGGCGTGTCAGCGCAACGGCTGCGTTTGCGGGCACGCTGCTGGGCATAAAGCCGCTTTTGCACGTTGACAACGACGGTCATCTCATCCCGCTGGGCAAGGTCAGAGGCAGAAATCAGTCGCTGACAAGGCTTGTGGATATGATGCAGGAGAGAGTAGGCGGCTGGGAAAACCCAGTTGTTATGATTTGTCACGGTGACGCGAGAAAAGACGCAGAGTTCGTTGAAAAGCTGGTCAAGGAGCGTTTCGGCAAGCAGACGGACGTAAAGATCTGCTACACGGGCACGGTTATCGGCTCACATTCGGGTCCCGGAACCATCGCGCTGTTCTTTATGGGAGAAGAAAGGTAAGCGCATTCGCTGAGGCGAAAGCGAAATGAAAAGCTAACTGTTCTTGGGGGCTTTCCGGTCGCCCCCAAACCCCTTCGGACAGGATAGAAGGGGAGAGTAATGAGCGTTGCTTTCAATAAACACATTATAATAATCCAAACTAATAAGCTGTACGTGATTTTGCGTGCGGCTTTTTTGTTTGACAATGCCGCGGGACTGTGCTATAATGTACTATTGTGGAGTAATGCGCCTAAGCAATTGAAAGGAAAGTTTCAATGGACCAGAATAAGATTCGTAATTTTTGTATAATCGCACATATAGACCACGGAAAGTCCACCCTTGCCGACAGGATACTCGAGCTGACCGACACGGTCGAGCTGCGTGAGATGGAAGACCAGCTGCTCGACAACATGGACATTGAGCGTGAGCGCGGAATAACCATCAAGGCAAGAGCTGTGCGGCTCAAATATCACGCTGACGACGGTGAGGACTACATTTTCAACCTTATCGACACTCCGGGTCACGTTGACTTCAACTACGAGGTTTCACGTTCGCTCGTTGCCTGTGAGGGTGCTATACTTATCGTTGACGCATCGCAGGGAATCGAGGCACAGACGCTTGCCAACACATACCTTGCTATCGAGAACGACCTTGAAGTTGTTCCCGTAATAAACAAAATTGACCTGCCCAGCGCAGACCCCGAAAGAGCCTGCAACGAGGTGGAGAACATCATCGGCATTCCCGCAATGGATTCGCCGCGAATCTCCGCAAAAATGGGCACTAACATCAAAGAGGTGCTTGAACGCATCGTCACGGACATACCCTGTCCCAAGGGTGACGACGACGCACCGCTCAAAGCGCTTATTTTCGACAGCTACTACGACCAGTACAAAGGCGTTATCATCTACTGCCGCGTGAAAGACGGTCACATCAAGGTGGGCGACACCATTCGCCTTATGGCGACGGGTGCTGAGTTCCAGACGGTAGAGATAGGCTATATGGGTGCGAAAGACCTTGTTCCCGTGGGCGAGCTGCATGCGGGTGACGTTGGCTACATTGCCGCATCTATCAAGGATATCGGCGATACCCGTGTGGGCGACACTGTCACGAACGCAGAAAACCCCTGTGCAGAGGCTTTGCCCGGCTACAAGAAAGTAAACCCGATGGTATACTGCGGTATATATCCGGCAGACGGTGCAAAATACGGCGATCTGCGTGATGCGCTTGAAAAGCTCCTGCTCAACGATGCGTCGCTGTCGTTCGAGCCTGAGACATCGGTTGCGCTCGGTTTCGGTTTCAGATGCGGATTCCTCGGACTTCTGCATATGGAGATAATCCAGGAGCGCCTTGAAAGAGAATACAATCTTGACCTTATCACTACTGCGCCGAGCGTAACCTACAAGGTCACGCTGACAAGCGGCGAGACGGTGATGATATACAACCCGACAAACTACCCTGACCCCGGTCTTATCGCCTCGGCGGCAGAGCCTGTGGTCAACGCGCACATTTACACGCCAAGTGAGTTTGTCGGCAACATAATGGAGCTTTGTCAGGACAGGCGCGGCACATTCAAGGATATGAAGTACATCGACACAAACAGAGTTGACCTGCACTATATCCTGCCGCTCAACGAGATAGTTTACGATTTCTTTGACGCGCTCAAATCAAAGACAAAGGGCTACGCATCGTTTGACTACGAGATGAAAGGCTACGAGCCGTCGAAGCTGGTCAAGCTGGACGTTCTGCTCAACGGCGAGGTGGTCGATGCGCTTTCGTTCATCGTTCACGAGGAAAAGGCTTACGCCCGCGGCAGACGCCTTACCGAAAAGCTCAAGGAGAATATCCCCCGCCAGCTGTTTGAGGTGCCTGTACAGGCGGCTATCGGCGGCAAGATAATCGCGCGCGAGACTATCAAGGCTCTGCGAAAAGACGTGCTCGCAAAGTGCTACGGCGGTGACATCACCCGAAAGAAAAAGCTGCTCGAAAAGCAGAAAGAGGGTAAAAAACGTATGCGCCAGCTGGGTTCTGTGTCAGTTCCGCAGGAGGCGTTTATGTCTGTGCTCAAGCTTGATGATTGATACAGCTGCCTGAGCAGCTCTTATCGGGGGCTTTCCGGTCGCCTCAAAACTGTTCGCCGGCGAACAGTTTTCCCCTTCGGAAATAAACATTTTAATTTTGAACGGAACAAAAAGAAAGTTCAGAAGATTGGAAGGAACGCTATGGGAAAACAACAAAGAAACAAGCAGTTTGAAAGCTCTGTGAACGAGCTTGGCAAGCGCACTGTTGCAGATATACTGCTCGCCAGCGTGCTTTTGTGCTGTGCGGGAGTGTTCATATTCTTTTTCATCAAGGCACCGCAGGGGCTTAAAGATGTGGAGTCCTACTACAAGATGACCCTTGTTTTCGGCGGCGCAGACATTGTGGTTTCAGCCGCGCTGCTTTTCAAGATAGGCTTTTTCAGGCTTTTCAGCACGACAGCCTGGACAGCACGCTTCAAGGGCATTGAGCGCAGCAGAGTGCTGCCGACGCCGATGTACGTCAACGCAGTTAAGATCTTTGCATTGATGTTCTCGCTGCTGAATATAATATTTTTGATCCTTGTCATCAGAAAAGTCATCTGATACGCATTTTCAAAGGGAGAACGCCAAATGGACACGATGAAACGTTCAATGAAATATTCCCTTATCTTCGGCATCTGCGGATGTGCGGTGATACCCGTGCTGTACGAGGTGTACGCCAACGTTTCAAAGGACGTTGCACTGGTGCTGTTCGCGCTGTATGTCGTTGCCGCAGGCGTGAAATTCTCGCCGCTGCCCGCAAAGGACGCGATGCTCGGCATAACCTGCACCATCGCATACAGCGGTGTGCTGTCGATACCTATGTTCCTTATCGTGCACCCGTGGGTAAGAGATATGCTGCAAAAGCGCTCAAAGTATTTTGCTCTGTCATTTTCCGAGCAGATACGCTTTGTGGTGATGTTTGCGCTTATCTTCCTGCTGATGTATCTTGTCTGGGCAGCAAGAGCAGGCTTTAAAAAGGCGTTTGAGAAGTTCCGCTCAAACAGCGAAAAGGCAAAGGTCTACATCGACAATGCTTTTGACGACAGCGAGGAAAAACAGCTATGACAGGCTTGTATCTGCATATCCCGTTCTGCGCAAGGAAGTGTCCTTACTGCGATTTTTACTCGGTGCGGTTCGACCGTCAGCTCGTGGCTGACTACACAGCCGCGCTTGTTCGCAACATAAGGCACCTTGCAGACGCAGACACACACATAGATAGCATATATTTCGGCGGCGGGACACCGTCGCTTCTTTGTTCTGCGCAGGTGGAAAGTGTGCTTGACGCCGCTGCTGCGAGTTTTTCGCTGCACGAGCCTGAGATAACCCTTGAAGCTAATCCCTGCACGGTGGATTTGCAGAAGCTGAAAGACTACCGCAGTGCAGGCGTGGACAGGCTGTCCTTCGGCGTGCAGTCGGCAAACGACAGCGAGCTTTCACGGCTTGGCAGGCTGCACAGCTTTGAAAGAGCCGAAAAAGCCGTCTCTGACGCGGTGGGAGCGGGCTTTGACAACATTTCCTGCGACCTTATGCTCGGCACGGCTGGACAGACGATTGAAAGTCTTGCGCACAGCGCAAAGGCGCTTTCGAAGCTGCCTATACAGCATATCTCGGCGTATATGCTCAAAATTGAAAAGGGCACGCCCTACGACTGCGACGAGATGCGCTCTGCCTCGGCAGACGACGAGCTTATGAGCGAGATGTATCTGCAAACGGTGAAAAGCCTCGCAGCTGCGGGCTTTTTGCAGTATGAGATATCGAACTTTGCAAAGCAGGGCTTTGAGTCCCGTCACAACCTGAAATACTGGACGGGCGAAAGCTATATCGGGCTGGGCGCATCGGCACATTCCTTTTTCGGCGGCAAGCGTTATGCCTGCCCGAGCGACGTAAACGCGTTTGTTTCGGCTGATGTTCAGCAGAACGTCATTACCGATGATTCGCCCGACGCGCTGGAAGAATATATTATGCTCGGTCTGCGCCTGACGAAAGGCGTCAGCTTTGAAAGGCTGGGGGAACTCGGCGCTGATGCCGCGGCGCTGCAAAAAACGGTGACACAGCTTGCGCAGCACGGGCTTATGCAGTGCGGCGGGGACAGCTTTGCGCTGACGCCAAAGGGCTTTTTGCTGTCAAACAGCATAATTTCAGAGCTTCTTGCCGTGGTTTGATGGCTGTGTGAATAAAACCTCGTTTTGCTGATAAAAACTGTATTTTACCACAAAATTGTATCATAATTTCAAAAAAGCCTTGATTTTTTCTCGGATATCGTTTATTATATAATTTAGGACAAAAATAAAAAACCATTGAAAAGGGGTAGCAAAATGTCTGATTTTCTTTCAAATCCCTGGGTCAAAAGGTCGGTATCGGTCTTTAACCTTGCATATTTCGCAGTAATACTTATGTTCACCGTTGCAACGTTCCTTTACGACATCGAGTTTGCTGAGGGCAAAGAGGTAACGTTCTTCGTGATCTATTTCTTAGCCAGTCTGATGTTCATGGGCTTGATGATCTATTCAAGACGTGAGATCTGCACGAGGATAGTCAGCGTCGCGCTGCTGCCCGTGTGCTTCTGCCTTATTTTGTTCAACTGGGCAGACTGGATACTTATCGTTCCGCCGTTCATCGTTGCACTCGTTATTTTCTTTGCATCGGGCGTTCACGAGACCACAAAGGTAATTCTCGGAACTATCTACCTGCTGCTGTACGTGCTGGGACTCGTTGCATTCCTCGTTCTGAGAATGCTCTTCGGCGGTTCTACTATCACCACGGTGCTTGACACAAATCTGCCTGATACCAATGACGAGGTTTTCCAGCTTTACAATGACCAGACACAGTGGAACAAGCTCGTTGAGGTGACAAAGGAAGAAAACCTTATCTCGCCTGACGGCAAGTACAAAATAGTTCTTTACGATATTCAGGACAACGATAAGGGAAGAATCAAGATCTGCGTTGTTCCTTACGGACAGGATATTGAGCTTAAATTCTTTACATTAAAGCAGAAGGGTATTGAAAAGACAGTTACGAACAAGGGCACAAGAGGAACTATCCCTGAGTTTGGCTGGGAAGAGGACGGAAAAGGCGGATACAGAGTTTATTACAGACTCTCGCCGGGCGCAAAAACGGGTTACATCTCGATAAACGACAACAATATGCCGCAGAAGCAGTATTTCGAGTTCCTCGGCATCAAGTAACAAACACACAGCGGGCGCTTATGCGCCCGCTTTTTGCATTTCGTGCAACAAGAATAACGACATTTACCGCAGTGGCGGTGTATTTATTTTGGGGGCTTTCCGGTCGCCCCCAAGCCCCTTCGGATACAAAACTGATAGTTTGAGCATAGTTTTCCAATTTGTATTAAGTTTAAGCCGTTCTGATTTTGAAAATGAATAAACCGCAGCCTTTGAGTTATAATACTGTTAGTCAATTTAGTTGGCAAAAAGTATATAAACGAAAGGAAGTCTCCTATGAAAAAGACTCTGGCACTTGTGCTGAGCCTTGCAGCCTGCGGTGCAGCGCTGACAGGCTGCGCAAGCAAGGATAACGTTGATTCAAATCCCGAAAAACAGGACAGCTCTGTCGTCAGAAGCGATTCCTACTATGCCGCTGACAGCTCGGCTTATGACTCCTCAAAGACAGTCCCCGAGCGCGTGGGCAGCACTGTTGACGACGTTATCGACGGCGGAAAGAATATCGTCGACGATACCGCAAGCACAGCTAAGGACGTAGTCGATAATATCACAAGATGACAGGCGGAAAGAGCGGCAGTTGACCGCTCTTTTTTTGCACTCTGAGATTATGTACAAACTATTGACTGTTTGTAAATGCACGGTAAAAATAATCTAAATAGTAGCCTTTGATACTTTAAATATCAAAAGAAAAATGATATAATTACTAAAAATGCGAATGTCGCATCGACCCTTTTGGACAGTACAGAAACGTCGGGAGGAACAGCGTATGAAGGGTAAGTCACCGCTGCGTGAGCTTGTGTGCAGTATGCTCGTTCCAATGGCTGTTATGACGCTTGTGTGCTATGGCGTAACGCTTTTCTGGGGCTTTGATGTTCCCACGCTGATAGGCTTTGCCGTAGGCTATGGCTACGTCGTGGCGTGCTATTTCTATCTCGCGTCGAGCTGTGAAAGGGCGGTGGAGCTTGATGTGCAAAAGGGCAAACGGGTGATGCTCACCTGCTTTTTTGTGAGATTCGCAGGTCTTTTCGCCCTGTGTGCAGGCTCAATGCTCACGGGCTATGTCAATGTAATAGGCGTTCTTGTGCCGCAGTTCTATCCAAGGATAGTTCTCACGGCAAAGGAGTTTTTCATAAACAAGAAAGGTAGTGACTGAATGGACGGTATCGGACAGGGTCCAAAGGTCGTCTTTGAGATAGGACCTATCCGCATCACCGAAACGGTGGTAACGGGCTGGATCATTATAGTTGCGGTGCTTTTGGTGTGCCTGTGGCTTACACGGGGACTCAAAAAGATACCCGATAAAAAAAGACAGATAATCGCTGAGATGTTCGTCAAGTTCGTCAACGGGCTTGTCAAGGAGAATATGGGTCCGAAGCTGATGTATTACGCTCCCTACATAGGAACACTGCTGGTGTTCGCACTGCTGGGTGCGCTCGTCAGCCTGATAGGATTGCGTTCGATGACGGCGGACATAAATGTTACGGGAACGTGGGCGCTTATGACGTTTGCGCTGATAACGTTCCACAAGATAAAGGCAAACGGCTTCGGCGGATACTTGAAGAGCTTCGGAAAACCTGTGGCGTTCATACTGCCGCTGAATATCGTCAGCGAAATAGCAACACCTGCCTCTATGGCGTTCCGTCTTTTCGGTAACGTTGCGGGCGGTATGGTTATCACAAGCCTTCTGTACGGCGCTCTGGCGGCACTGTCGCAGGCGGTGGGTCTGAGCTTTGCGGCAGGTTCATGGGGATTCAGCGTGTTCCAGGTCGGTATCCCCGCAGTCCTGTCGGTGTATTTCGACCTGTTCTCTGGCTGTATTCAGGCGTACATCTTCTCGATGCTGACGATGGTAAACGTCGGAACGGCTGCCGAGGAAGAATAAAATCAAGTTTTACCCCGCAGGTGCGGTTTTTGACAGTAAATAATATAATCATTTATAACGGAGGAAATCATTATGTTGGAAAAGGCAATTGTATTGGGATGCTCAGCAGTAGGCGCAGGACTTGCAATGATCGCAGGTATCGGTCCTGGTATCGGTGAGGGTTACGCAGTAGGTAAGACTATCGAGTCTATCGCAAGACAGCCCGAGGCAAAGGGTGACTGCACAAGAACAATGTTCATCGGTGTCGCAATGGCAGAGTCAACAGGTATCTACGCATTCGTTGTAGCACTTATCCTGATGTTCGCAAATCCGTTTATCGGCAAGCTTTAATAGGAAGAAAAACAGTTCTGTATCCGATACAGAATAACGGAGGTAGAGTAAATGATCCATGCATCAGGTGATATAACCGAGTTTATGTCAATAGACCTGACCACTATAATCGCTACATTGCTCAATACGCTCATACTGTTTTTTGTCCTGAAGCATTTCCTTTTTGATAAGGTCAATAAGGTTGTTGACGAAAGACAAAAGGAGATTCAGCAGTCCTATGACAGAGCCGATGAAGCCGAAAAGAACGCTCAGAAGCTGGAAGCGGACTATAACGCAAAGATAGGACAGGCAAAAGAGGAGTCAGCCGAGATCATCAGAGACGCCACAAAGAAAGCACAGGCGCGTGCTGATGAGATAATCGACGAGGCAAGAGTTGAGGCAAGAGGTATCCGCACAAATGCGGAAAACGAGATCGAGAGAGAAAAGAAGATAGCTGTAAACGCTATCAAGGACGAGATCTCGCAGATCGCATTCTCTGCAGCAGCCGCTGTCGTTGAGAAGGATCTGACCAGCGAGGATAACGAGAAGCTCATTGAGAAATTCATTGACAATGTGGGTGAGGTATAATGGCAAACAGCGTTGAAAATGTGTACAGCACAGCTCTTTTTGAACTGTGTCAGGAGCAGGGTACGCTTAAAGAAACATATGACGAGCTTTCGCAGGTCACAGAGGTAGTGTTCAACGGCTCACACAAGCAGTTCGTTGAGATGCTCTCATCACCGCTGATACAGTTCGAGGACAAGCAGAAGGCGCTCACCTGCGTTTTCGGTGAAAGCCTCAGCGCAACGGTGCTTGACTTTTTGTGCGTTGTTACGCAAAAGGGCAGGATAAAGCACCTTCCCGCTATCTGCGAGCAGTTCAAGCAGATGTATTATGAAAAGGAAAATATCCTTGAAGTAACTGCGACAACCGTGCAGCCGCTTTCGGAAAAGCTCAAACAGAAGCTCATCGAAAAGCTCGGCAGCGTTTCGGGCAAAAGCATCATACTTCATGAAAAACTTGATAGAGCCATTCTCGGCGGAATTGTGCTGAGATACGGCAATACTGAGATAGATTCCAGCGTCAGGACAAAGCTTGACAAGATAAAATCTCAGATAGACGCTATAATTGTTTAGCAAATAAATTGAAAGGTTCGGAATCGTTATGAAATTACGTCCTGATGAAATTACAGGTTTGATAAAACAGCAGATTAAGGACTACCGTTCAAAGCTCGTTCTTGACGATGTCGGAGCCGTTTGTACAGTCGGAGACGGCATTTCAAGAGTTCACGGCATAGAAAAGTGTATGTCGGGCGAGCTGCTTGAATTCTGCAACGGTACATACGGTATGGCAATGAACTTGGAGCAGGATTTTGTCGGCTGCGTTCTTCTCGGCTCTGATGACGGCATCACCGAGGGTTCAAGCGTAAAGAGAACAGGCAAGATAGTTTCTGTGCCTGTCGGCGACGCAATGCTCGGCAGAGTCGTAAATGCGCTGGGCGCACCGATAGACGGCAAGGGCAGTATCCTCACAGACGAGTACAGACCCGTTGAAAGCCCCGCTTTCGGAATCATCACAAGACAGTCGGTAAACAGACCTTTGCAGACAGGTATCAAGGCTATTGACTCTATGATACCGATAGGCAGAGGACAGAGAGAGCTTATCATCGGCGACAGACAGACAGGTAAGACCACTATCGCCCTCGATACGATAATCAACCAGAAAGGCAAGAACGTTATCTGTATCTATGTTGCTATCGGTCAGAAGCGTTCGACCGTTGCAAACGTTGTTGATACGCTGACCAAAAACGGCGCTATGGACTATTGCGTAGTGGTTTCCGCTACCGCTTCCGAAATGGCTCCGCTGCAGTATATCGCACCGTACGCAGGCGTTGCAATGGCAGAGTATTTCATGCTCCAGGGCAAAGACGTTCTCTGCGTTTACGACGACCTTTCAAAGCACGCAGTTGCTTACAGAACAATGTCCCTGCTGCTGAAAAGACCGACAGGTCGTGAGGCTTACCCGGGCGACGTTTTCTATCTGCATTCAAGACTGCTCGAAAGAGCGTGCTGCCTTAACGCTGAAAACGGCGGCGGTTCTATCACCGCGCTGCCTATCATCGAGACACAGGCAGGCGACGTTTCGGCATATATCCCGACAAACGTCATTTCTATCACAGACGGTCAGATATTCCTCGAAACAGAGCTTTTCTTCTCGGGCGTAAGACCAGCTGTAAACCCGGGTATCTCGGTATCCCGTGTCGGCGGAAGTGCACAGATAAAGGCTATGAAAAAGGTTTCGGGACCACTGAAGCTGCTGTATTCGCAGTACCGCGAGCTGCAGAACTTCTCACAGTTCGGCTCGGATCTTGATCAGGATACAAAGGACAGACTTGCACAGGGCGAGCGTATCGTTGAAGTCCTCAAGCAGAGCAAAAACTCGCCTATGGACGTTGAAAAGCAGGTCGTAATGATATACGCCGTTGTAAACAACTACTTAAAGGATATCCCCGTTTCCGATGTCAGAGAGTTTGAGAATGATCTGCTCAAAGAAATAGAGGAGAGCCACCCTGATATATTCTCATCCATAACGCAGACCAAGGAGCTTACCGCTGAAAACGAGCAGGCTATCAAGGAAATTCTGAAAAGTTATGTGGAGAAATTCCTTAAATCAAAGTAAGGAGCGCTGACATATGGCAACTGCCAATATGAAAGATGTAAAAAGGCGCATAAAGAGCGTCGAGAGCACCAAGCAGATAACCAAAGCCATGCAGCTCGTTGCTACCTCGAAAATGCGCCGTGCAAAAGAAAGAGCAGTAGCGGTACAGCCGTTCTTTGAAACTCTTTTCAATGCAATGTGCGACATCTCAAAGGACAGCAATTTTACATCTGTTTTCACGACCAAGGTCGAAAAGAAAAAAACACTTATGATAGTCATCGCAGGCGACAGAGGTCTTGCGGGCGGCTTTAACGTCAACGTGCTCAAAAAAGCAGCTGCAAAAGCTGATGACCTGCGGCAAAAGGGCAGAGAAGTAAGCATCATGGCGATAGGCAAAAAAGCCGTCGAGTATTTCTCAAAGCGTGATTATAACGTTACCGATACGTTCAGCGAGATCGCCGAGGGCATGAGTATGTACGGCGCAATGGACATCGCCGAGGACGTTGCGGCACGCTTTAAGAAAGGCGAGTTCGACAGCGTTGACCTTATCTATACGACATTTGTTTCGGCAGTGACACAGGAGCCGTGCGAAATGGCGATACTGCCCGTCGAGAACCTTAATTCGTGGGGAAATACACGCCACGCAGCACCCGTTTACGATCCGTCACCCGAAGAGGTGTTCGAGGGAATGATGCCTGCGTATCTGTGCGGACTGCTCTATTCGGCGATAGTCGATTCGTTCGCATCCGAACAGGCGGCAAGACGTGCGGCAATGGAATCTGCATCGGATAACGCAGATGAAATGATCGAGAACCTGTCGCTTATGTATAACAGAGCAAGACAGGATCAGATAACTCAGGAGCTGACCGAGATAAGCTCGGCAAGCCTCAACGACAGCGTATAGCTTGCTTTTTATAAAACGATTTGAAAGAAGGTAAATAAATGGAAGGCAAAAATGTAGGAACGGTCGTTCAGATAGTCGGAGCCGTTGTGGATATCCGATTTGAAAAGGACTCGCTTCCCAATCTTCTTAATGCGATAGAGATCGACAACAACGGCACAAAGCTGACCGTTGAGGTCGCACAGCATATCGGCGATGACGTTGTAAGATGTATCGCTATGAGTTCGACAGACGGTCTTGTAAGAGGCACACAGGCTGTCGACACAGGCAGAGCAATAAGCGTTCCCGTAGGACCTGAAACTCTTTCGAGAATGTTCAACCTGCTCGGCGAGCCTGTTGATAATATGCCTGCACCAGAGACAAAGGAAAGATGGGAGATCCACCGTGATCCTCCGTCATACGAGGAGCAGACAGCGTCAAATGAGATACTCGAAACAGGCATCAAGGTAATCGACCTTATCGCACCTTACCTTAAAGGCGGTAAGATAGGTCTGTTCGGCGGCGCAGGCGTTGGAAAGACCGTGCTTATCCAGGAGCTTATCAATAACGTTGCCAACCAGCACGGCGGTATCTCCGTATTTACGGGCGTCGGCGAGAGAACAAGAGAGGGCAACGACCTTTACTTTGAAATGAAGCAGTCGGGAGTTCTTGAAAAGACCGTTCTCGTGTACGGTCAGATGAACGAGCCTCCCGGAGCAAGAATGAGAGTAGGTCTTTCGGGACTGACCATGGCAGAGTATTTCCGTGACGTTGAGGGACAGGACGTTCTTCTGTTCATCGACAACATATTCAGATTTACACAGGCAGGCTCAGAGGTGTCCGCACTTCTCGGTCGTATGCCGTCAGCCGTTGGTTACCAGCCGACACTCGCAACCGAGATGGGACAGCTCCAGGAGCGTATCACATCGACAAACAAAGGCTCTATCACGTCCGTTCAGGCAGTCTATGTGCCTGCCGACGACCTCACAGACCCTGCTCCTGCAACGACATTTGCCCACCTCGATGCGACCACCGTTCTTTCAAGAACTATCGCATCACTCGGTATCTTCCCCGCAGTTGACCCGCTCGAGTCAACATCGAGGATCCTTACCCCCGAGATCGTAGGCAATGAGCATTATCAGGTAGCAAGAAAAGTCCAGTCGATACTGCAAAGATATGTCGAGCTTCAGGACATCATCGCCATCATGGGTATGGACGAACTTTCCGATGAGGATAAACTCACCGTTTCAAGAGCAAGAAAAATACAGAGATTCTTGTCACAGCCTTTCTTCGTAGCCGAGCAGTTCACAGGCTATCAGGGCAAATATGTCCCGCTGAAAGAAACTATCAGAGGCTTCAAGGAGATAATCGAGGGCAAGCACGACGACCTGCCTGAGTCAGCATTCCTCTTTGTCGGCTCAATAGATGAGGCAGTCGAAAAGGCTAAAAAATCAAGCGAGAACAGCTAAGCATAACAGGAGCAAAAAATGACGCCATTCAGTTTAAAGATCATCACCCCCGAAAAGACGTTTTTTGAGGGCACGACAACACAGATAATCGCCAAGACCACAACGGGCAACGTGGGTATCCTCCACGGACACGTTCCGTATGTGGCTAACCTCGTTTCCTCGCCTTTGAAAATTGAGATCGATGGAACTCTCAAAGAGGCTGCGCTTTCGGGCGGCTTTATAAAAGTGTCGGGCGATGAGGTCATAGTCGTTACCAACGCAATCGAGTGGGCAGATGAGATCGACGTTGCCAGAGCCGAGCGTTCAAAGCAAAACGCCGAGGAAAGAATGAAACGTCACGAAAGCCAGAAAGAATTTGACAGAGCAGAGAAAAAGCTCAAGCGAGCACTTAACCGACTGCTCGTCGCAGGAAAGAAATAAATAACCGAGCCGAAGTCTTGAAACAACGCTGTTTTGGGGCTTGGGCTTGTTTTTTGCAAAACGGGAGATCAGCAATGAGAAAAATAATAGCTATCATGGTAATGCTTGCAATTGTCTGCCTTGTTTCGTGCGGTGACAGCTCGTCATCAGGCGAGTTTGAATTTACTCTGCCAACGGGTACTCGTACGGAAAATACAACGACCACTATGAGCGAGGACAAGCAGAAAATGCTGATGTTCAAGCGAGAACCGAGTGACAGAAAGCTGACAGATGAACAGCGAAAACAGGCGGCAGATGAGTTCACCGTGTATTACTCGGGCAGAACGGTCAATGAAAAGACGGGCGAGCAGCAGAAGATAACGGGAAGTGAGCTGCAAAAGCTGAAAAAGTATGCTCAGGATATCCTCGATAAAAAGATAGAATCAAGATTCGAGGGAGGCGACCTGAACTACAATATCACGGTCAGCGCTTTCGAAAATGATTATAAATCGAATTCGCTTTCAGCTATGGATAAGTGCTGGATAGACGGCTTTGACGAGTCGTTTAAGATAGTCAGGGAAAAGTTTGAGAAGTAAAAGGAAAAGTTTAAGGGTAAAGTAAAAGGTGGAAGTAAATTGAGTGTTTTTAATGTTTTAGTCGCTGTCGGCGGACTTGCGTTCTTCATGTTCGGTATGAACACGCTCAGCAGTGGTCTTGAAAAAGCATCGGGAGGACTGCTTGAAAAAGTCCTCGCAAAAATGTCGGGAAATATCTTTACGTCGATATTCTTCGGCGCAGTCGTTACCGCGGCTGTCCAGTCGTCGACCGCAACGACCGTTATTGTAATCGGTCTTGTTAACGCGGGCATATTGAAGCTGCGCGGCGCAGTCGGAATCATCATGGGCGCTAATATCGGTACGACCATGACGGCGCAGATACTGCGTCTTGCCAAGCTGGAAGGCTCGGAAAACGGCAATTTCTTTATCGACCTTATCAAGCCGACCAATTTCTCGGCAATGCTCGCTATCGCAGGCATAATCCTTATTATGTTCTCAAAGCGCAGCCGCAAGAAAAACATCGGTAATATCTTAATGGGCGTGTCTATCCTCTTTACGGGAATGAATACCATGAGAGCAGCCGTTGAGCCGCTTGCAGAGCTTGAAGTTTTCAAGAAAATTTTTGAAGTGCTGCAAAACCCGCTCCTCGGTGTTCTCGCAGGCGCAGTTATCACCGTCTGCACACAGTCAAGTGCCGCAGCTGTCGGTATCTTGCAGGCAATTTCAGGCTCGGGCGCTATCGTGTTCGCATCTGCTTTCCCAATTATTATGGGAACAAATATCGGTACCTGCGTAACGCCAATGCTTTCCAGCCTCAATTCCTCAAAGAACGCCAAGCGTGCAGGTCTGCTGCATTTCTATTTCAACCTTATCGGTACGATACTGTTCCTTATCGCTATCTACACCATACAGGCGACGGTGGGGTGGTCGTTCTGGAACAAGGAGTTCACAACGGGCGATATCGCCAATTTCCACACCATATTCAACCTCGTGGTTACAGCTATCTTTATTCCGTTCGCAGGTCTGCTTGAAAAGCTTGCCTGCCTCACAGTAAGAGACAAGCCGGGCGAGGACGAGGACGAGCTTGAAGAGGACACTCTCGACGAAAGATTCCTCGTTACACCGAACGTTGCTATCGCACAGACCAGCGAGGCTGTTGTGCAGATGGGCATTCAGGCGCAGAAAAACTTCAAGGCTGTCGTTGACCTTTATGAAAACATCGACGACTTTGACCCCAAGCTCGCAGAGAATATCAGAGAGCGCGAGGACACAATCGACAGGCTCGAGGACAGAGTCGGTCAGTATCTTATCAAGCTCAACGACTGCGGACTCAACGAGGACGAGTCACGCCGCGTGACCGCGTATTTCCACCTTATCTCCGAGTTCGAGCGAATCGGTGACTATACCATCAATATCCTTGAAACTGCCGAAGCGCTCTATGACGCAGAGGCGAGTTTCTCCGCACAGGCTCGCGAGGAGCTGCGCATAACCTTTGCCGCTATCAGCGAGATAATCGAGCTGGCTATCAAAGCCACCGAGTCAATGGAAATTGAGGATATGATAGAGGTCGAGCCGCTTGAAGAGGTCGTTGACCGTATCGTTGAGGAGCTTAAATCGGTGCATATCAACCGTGCAAAAGCGGGAATATGCAAAGTCGATGTGGGTGTGCATTTCATTGATATACTCACCAATGTCGAGAGAATTTCCGACCACTGCTCAAACATCGCAGTTTACCTGCTCACCAGCAGACAGGAATACTCGACCCTCAAAAAGCACGAGTATCTCGACAAGCTGCATAAGAACGGTCCCAAGACCTACGAGGAAAAGCTCGCAGAGTATTCCGCAAAATATGCTATCAGCTGAAAATGACAAGACCCCGATGCAAATGCGTCGGGGTCTTTGATGTGTCGTGAAAAAAAGTCCCTAAAAATGATTAAATACCCACTCCTCAAAAGAAGTAAGTATTTAATCATTGGAATTATGAAAGGGAAATTTTTAGAATATCTATTGATTGATCTTCGGGCTAAAATTGGGGACACCCGGAAGATACCGATTCGATTTTAAGTGCCTCGGGGAGCTGTCTTTTTGACCCTCTCTCCCTTTGACAACTATATAATAACAGGCCTAAATGAACCGAATATGAATTTTCGGGGGTCTGCCAAAATTTTTTTGAGAATTTTTTTGGACTGTCAAAAGCCCATCCCTAAACGTTTTGCGCCGCTTACAGCGCCATTTTCATAAAAATATCTGCAAAATTATTTTTGTTATATTTCGCAGTTTTGTGAAATCCGAGCTTTTCATAAAGCGCCACCGCGTTCACGCTCGACGACATACAGTCAAGATACATCTCTGCATAGCCCTGTGCCCGTGCAAAGTCTATCGCCGCCTCTGCAAGCCGCCGTCCGAGACCGCACCCCTGATTCTTTTCGTCAAGGTACAGCGCTTTCAGCTCGCACTTGCCCTCGGAAAGCTCCTTCAAGCCCACCGTGCCTATCATCACGCCGCCGTCAAACAAGCACCAGAACTGCACAAAGCTGTGTGCAATGTCGTTGTAGAATTCGTGCCTGCCGCTTGGTTCAAAAACCTTGCCGCACTGCGCAAAGCATCTGTCCGTCAGCGCAAACAGCTCAGGCTTCATTTCCTCGCGGTATTCTTTTATCTCAAACATCAGGCTTTACCCTCACGCCGCCGAATGCGTGGATAGAGCGCGTACCTGCTTTGACTCTGCCGCCCTGGAGCGCGCCCTTTGGTATGAACAGCTCGTCCCCTGCGTGCAGGACGGTTTCCTCGCCGTTGATGGTGACGGTGTACTCTCCCTGCACGACCACCATATACTCGTCATAGTCGTGGGTATGCTCTTTGGACACGCGGTCTGCTTTATACTCCCAGAATGCCATCTGGCTGCCGTCTGCGGCGGTGTAGTAGTACCCTTCAATGTCGGGTGTGTTCTGCTGCGAGGCGGGGATAAGGTTTGCGGGGCTTTTCATAAACTCGGGAAAACCGTTCATAGTTGTCACTTCCTTAGTCAGATCAAAATATAACGCATCGGCGTGCCAAAGCACTGCTCTGTTTCAATAATGACCAGCTTATCGCAAATTATTATTGCCGGCATACCGTTGCCTAGTACGACATCAAGTGCCTCGTTCAGTCCGCAGGTCTTTGTGTCGATATCCTGATCGTATGCGATGATGCAGCACATACCTTGTACGCCCTGCTTTTCTGCTATGCTTATTATTCTATCGCTAAACAAATCTGTGCCGCGATATAGTATTCTCTCAGGTTTTATAAGATCTTGCGCATCGTGGCTAAAGCGTGCTATGCCGCTGCGGCGCTTGTTTGTGCTGAGTTCAAAAAGCAGTCTGTCCTTTTTGTTATTAACTATAAAGGTTTCTATAAATCTTTTTTCGATATCCTTGTTCATTTTGCATCTCCGTATAATAAAAATGCTCGTTTTAACGAGCAAAATCAGTGTATGGGTACTTCGGATTATCACTTTTGATAGCCCGGAGCGACTCAAAAGTGATAGTCATCTCAATCCGATATGCGACGGACAAGCGCCGTCTGCGCTAAGACAAAATTAAAACTCATTCTTGGGGAATGAGCTTTAATTCTTTATGGAATTATGAAAGGGATTTTTTTGACATTCAGTCAAACTTAAAATCATGCTATGGCGACTTGGGGAATCGCAGAAAAGATATAACCGACTTTAAGTTTAACTCAATGTCAAAAGTCTTAGAAGAGGTTTCTCTCTCTTGTTGTTGTATATATAATAACAGCCCTAAATGAACCGAATATGAATTATCGGGAGTTAACAAAAACTTTTTTGCCTGCAAATTATATAAACTTCTCAAACGTTTTCGAGGGCGTAGTTGTGCACCTTGCACAAGATTGAACCGTTTACCGAGTCCATTAATCACTAGTTCATAATTTTGTTGTAAACTGAGGTCAGCACTTGGGGAAGTGAATTTTAACGATTCAAAACAGAAAGGGAGAGTGTCAAATGTTCCAGATATTAGTTGTTGAAGACGATGCCAGCCTGAGAAAACTTATGGGCGCTGCACTCAAGCAGCACGGCTATTCCTGCCATACCGCAAGCGACGGCATGGAAGCGCTTGACGTAATGGAAAAAACCAATATCGACCTCATAATCTCGGACGTTATGATGCCGAATATGGACGGATACGAGCTGACAAGACAGCTGCGCCGCGCAAATTACGACCTGCCTATATTAATGGTAACGGCAAAAGAAACATTTGAAGATAAACAGGAGGGCTTTATCGCAGGCACCGATGATTATATGGTAAAGCCTATCGACATAAATGAAATGGTGCTGCGTGTCGGCGCGCTGCTGAGGCGTTCAAAAATGGCGTCTGAGCATTCGCTGGTGGTGGGCGACTCTGTGCTCGATTACGACGCACAGACCGTCAATATCGGCAAGGGCGCAGAAACTATCCCGTCAAAAGAATTTATGCTGCTGTTCAAGCTGCTTTCCTATCCCAATAAGATTTTCACCCGCCGCCAGCTTCTTGACGAGCTTTGGGGAATGGAAAAGGAAGTCGATGAGAGAACGGTGGACGTGCATATCAAGCGTCTGCGTGAACGCTACGGAAACTGCAAGGACTTTAACATCGTGACCGTCAGAGGTCTGGGCTATAAGGCTGTAAAACTCTGATGCGCAGAAAGGGAATATCGTAAAATGAAAACGACTCTGCAATTTAAGCTGTCCTTTATGTTTTTTATGGTCATGCTCATTTCTGCAACTGTCTCAATCTCGCTTTTGCTGTTCATCTTTTCACCGATAATGCGCAAAAGTGCCGAGGAGCAGCTCTCCGAAATGGCAGTTTCCATAAACACGCTCAGCACCAAGCTCGACGAGAAGGAGTATTCGCCTGAAAAGGTCATCTCCCTTGTCACCAATTCGAGTTTTACATCGTCGGAGCTGAAAAATACCGATAAAAAGGTTTCAGAGGGCTTTGAGGAGCTTGAGGACAAAGGCTATTTCATCAAGTCTGCAGGCATCGTGCCAAAGGCTTCGATGATAATCAAGATTCACGGCTCGTACTATCTTATAGAGAGCTTTTCAAACGACAGCCTCTACTGGATTGTCAATTTTGTAATTATTCTGGCGTTCATCGGCTGTATTGTCATCGGTACGATAATTACGTCGTTTGTCGGCAAAACGATACTTAAACCGCTGCACGAGATAAGCCGCGCCACCAGTGAGGTCGCACGAGGCAACTTTAAAGTCCGCGTTCGTGTTCCCGACGATATTGAGTACGGAATGCTTGCCAACAACTTCAACAAGATGGCTGTTCAGCTTTCCGAGATTGAAACGCTCCGAGGCGACTTTATTTCAAGCGTTTCCCACGAGTTCAAAACGCCGCTGGCGTCGATTCAGGGCTTTGCCAAGCTGCTGCAGGACGACACCATCTCCGAGGACGACCGCCGCGAGTACACGCAGGTCATCATCGACGAGACATCCCGCCTTGCGAAGTTGTCGACCAACATTCTCAAGCTCACCAAGCTGGAAAATCAGAAAACCATCGGCAAAAAGTCCAAGTTCCTGCTCGACGAGCAGATAAGAAAGATTATCGTTATGCTCGAGCCTGAGTGGTCGAAAAAGAACATCGACCTCGACATAGACCTCGAGGAGATTACCTACATCGGCAACGAGGAGCTTATGGCGCAGATATGGCAGAACATCATCAACAACGCCATCAAGTTCACGGGCGAAAACGGCAACATCGGCGTCAAGCTCTACCGCAGTGAGCAGTGCATCGTTGTCAAGATTTCCGACGACGGACCGTGCATTCCCGACGAAAAGCGCACCAAGATATTTGAAAAGTTCTATCAGGGCGATCATTCAAGGTCCACCGACGGAAACGGTCTCGGTCTTGCGCTGGTGCAGAGGGTCGTTGAGCTTTGCAACGGCAGTGTATGGGTAGAAAACACCCATCCAACAGGCGTTTGCTTCACCGTTCAGCTGCCGTACATTATCGAAGATATGTAAGTAAACAGACAGGGGAACTCTTTAGGAGAGAGTTCCCCTTAATCACATCTGCACAGAGAAGGAGATAAATGATGTCCATTATTCGCAAGCATTATAAATTTTACGGCGCAGTGCAGGGCGTGGGATTCCGCTACCGTGCATACTACGCCGCGCGGGAGCACAACGTCACAGGCTGGGTGCGCAACGAATATGACGGCAGCGTTGAGATGCAGGTGGAGGGCACTGCGGAAAACATCGACGCGATGCTGCTTGCGATTGAAAAAGGTCGCTTTGTTCGCATCGAGAACTTTGAGTGCCGACGGATACCCGTGGAAAACAGCCGCACCTTTGAAATAATGCACTAACGCATATTCAGCAGCTGAAAGCATATAGATTACTAATACTTTAAGGTAAAGGTGATCATTATGCTCGTACAGCTGCTGAATTTTTTGTGCTCAAATTTCCTGTTTTTCGCCCTGCACCTCGACAACACCTCGTCGTTCCCCAAGCCCTTGTCCGCCAAGCAGGAACGCCGCTGTTTCGAGCAGATGGCGGCAGGGGACAAGAAAGCCCGCGACACGCTTATAGAGCACAATCTGCGCCTTGTTGCCCACATCATCAAAAAGTATTATTCCGCAGCGAGCGACCAGGAAGACCTTATCTCGATCGGCACGATAGGGCTGATAAAAGCCGTATCTACGTTTGATTACACCAAGGGTACGCGCTTTGCGACCTACGGCAGCAGGTGCGTTGAAAACGAGATTCTTATGCACTTCCGCAGCCTGAAAAAGACCGCCCTTGACCGCTATTTTGACGACCCTGTGGACTCAGACAAGGATGGCAACAACCTTTGCCTGATAGATATGATTGCGGGCGGCGAGGACGTGGGCGACAAGATTGAGCTGCTTATCCGCTGCGAACAGCTGTACAAATACATTGAAAGCGAGCTTGACGAGCGCGAAAAGCAGATAATCCGCCTGCGCTACGGTCTGTCTGACGGCAGAGCGCTGACGCAGCGCGAGGTCGCTTCTAAACTCGGCATCTCGCGTTCCTACGTTTCGCGCATAGAAAAGAAAGCTCTGCAAGCCTTGCGCGCAAAATATGAGGGAAAATGACCAAAAACAGCCTGCCCGATTTGTGTAAACAGTACATAATTAATCTTTTGTGTACATTTTGTGCAAAGAATACTAAAAATCACTTGAAATGTATGCAATAATATGGTATAATGACTACGTAAGTAGTATGCCGAAAAGGAGGGCAGGCAATGGAGAATGCAAGAACGGTGCTTATAGTCGATGATGCCTTTATAAACCGTGCCTTGTTGAAAAAACTGCTGAGCGAGACCTACAACATCATTGAGGCTGAAAACGGCAGCGAGGCTATGAATATCCTGAGCAGAGACGGCGATATGATATCATGCGTATTGCTTGACCTTGACATGCCCGTAATGGACGGCTTTGAGGTGCTCAGCAGGCTGCGTGTCAACCCTAAGCTGAGCAAGATACCCGTTGTTGTCACCACAGGCGGCGAGGACGCTGACAACGAGATAAAAGCGCTTTCCTACGGCGCGTGGGACTTTATCAAAAAGCCATTTGTCCCGCAGGTACTGCGTTTCCGCATCAAGAACGCTATCGAGCGCAGTCAGTTCTCCGCCTTTGAACAGCTCAAATATGTTGCCGAGTTTGATACCCTCACGGGCATCTCCAACAAGGACAAGTTCTACGAGGACACCCAGCGGCTCATCATTGAGCATCCCGATAAGAGATTTGCTATCATAAGGCTCGATATCAACCATTTCAGCCTGATAAATTCATTCTTCGGTATGGACGAGGGAAATTCGCTGCTCAAATATATCGCCAAGCACCTGCGCGTTAACACCGCAGACTTTTCGGGCAGTGCCTTCGGTCGTTTGGAGGCTGATATCTTCGGTATCTGCGTGCCCTATTCGGACAAGCAGTCGGTGGAGCATTTCGTTATGCGAAGCATGAACGCGCTTCAGAATTTCTCCAGCGCTTACTATATCGTGCCCTGTTTTGGAATTTACATCACGGGCGAGGAGGATATCCCCGTCTCGATAATGTTCGACAGAGCCACCCTTGCCGCAAAGCACTGCAAGGGCAACTATGTAAATTACTTTGAGTATTATAATGACGATATGCGCCTGCGCATTGAAAAGGAGCAGGAGATAGTCAACGATATGAACTACGCTTTGCAGGACAACCAGTTCACTATCTATGTCCAGCCAAAGTACAACGTTATGACCAACACCCCCGCGGGCGGCGAGGTGCTCGTCAGATGGATCCACCCCAAAAAGGGAATGATACCTCCGGGAATCTTTATCCCGCTGTTTGAGAAAAACGGCTTCGTTGTAAAGCTCGACGCTTACGTCTGGGAAGAAGCCTGCAAGATGCTCAAACGCTGGATAGACCAGGGCAAAAAGCCTAACCCTATCTCTGTAAACGTTTCGCGAGTTAACATTTACAACCCGCACTTTGTTGAAAACATCATCAAGCTGGTGGACAGGTACCAGATACCCCACAACCTGTTCAATATCGAGCTTACCGAGAGCGCCTATACTGACAACCCTGAGATAATGGAAAAAGCAATTAACAGACTTCAGGGTGAGGGCTTCTCGATAATGATGGACGACTTCGGAAGCGGCTATTCCTCGCTTTCAATGCTGAAAAATATCCCTGTCGATATACTCAAAATCGACATGAACTTCTTTGTTGACGCCAATAAAAAGAGCAGATGCGAAAGCATCGTTGCCTCTATCGTGCGTATGAGCAAATGGCTGGGCATACCTGTCATCGCCGAGGGCGTTGAAACGGCAGAACTTGTCAGCTTCCTGCGCGAGATAGGCTGCGACTACGTTCAGGGCTACTACTATGCAAAGCCTATGTGCGTCAAGGACTACGAGCGCTATGCGTTTGCAAGCGACGAAAACATTGACAAGCTGCTCCAATCGGGCGGTGATACGGACGAAGTAATGAACCATATCGACGAGGTCATCGGCTTTGCGCACAATTCCCAGCCTATCGCCGTTGTCGAGTGCGACACTGAGTCTCCCGAGGAGCTTGAAATTATCCGCGTGAATGACGCGTTCTTTGAGCTGCTCAATTCGCCGACGAGAGTGCTTTATAAGTACAACCCGCTGGATATCGTCTATGAGCGCGACCGATGGAAGATAGTCGATTCGATAAAGACCGCTATCGAGACAAAGGGCAATTCCGAGTGCGAGTACAGCAGATATGTGGCTTTCAGCAACAGCTATAAGTCTATCCACGCCGTGTTTGAATATATCGACACCATCGGCAACAAGAGTATTCTGCTCGCCCGCCTTGAAGATATCACCGTTGAGCGTGAGTTTGAAAAGAAGCTCAAAAAGCTGCGTGAGTCTATGCACAAGCAGGCTGGTATGACAGGTCGTATGCTCATCATCGACGACGCCGAGCTTAACCGCGAGACGCTCAGTTCGTTCTTTGAAGATAAGTTCACTATCCTCACCGCCATAAACGGCAAGCAGGCGCTTGAAGTGCTGCGCGAAAACAGCAATATTGATATCATTCTGCTCGATCTGAATATGCCCGAAATGAACGGCGGCGAGTTCCTCAAAGAAAAGAACGCAGACCCTGTGCTGCGAGGCATACCCGTTGTCATCACAACTGCCGAGGATTCACCGAAGCAGCAGCAGGTAATGCTCAATATGAACGTCAACGACTATATCGTCAGACCGTTCGTGCGCGAAACTATGGTGCGCCGTGTGGATAACGTGCTTGAGTCCGACAGGTATTTCCGCGACATAATCAACCGCCACAGCAGCGATGCAGGCATAATCAACGACTACACCACAGGCATCTACAACCGCGCCACAGGCGAAAAGCTCATTAACAGTATGCTCAAAGAAGCTATCGGTATGTACGCGCTGCTGATGATAGATATTGACCATTTCAGGCAGATAAGCGCTGAGTGCGGCGTGCAGACTGCGGACAGAATGCTTTTTGAGCTTGCGCAGATGCTCACCGCAATGTTCAGAACGAATGACGTCGTTGCAAGGATAGGCGACGACGAGATATGCGTGCTTATGAGCAATATTGCGGGCGAGGAGACCGTCGAGGCTAAGTGCCACCAGATAATCGAAAAGGTCGCAAACCTTGACCTCAAGCTCACCGAGTCATATCTTGCGTGTACCATCGGAGGCGTTGTTGCCGAGGGCGGCAATAACTTTGATGCGCTGCTTGAAATCGCAGATGCCGAGCTTGAAAAAGCCAGAAAAGAGGGCGCAAGTTGGTCGCTGCGTTCGCTGAACAATTAAGCGAAAGGAGCAGCTATGGACGAACGACTTGAAAAGCTCAAAGCCCTCGGCTGCGACGTTGACGCGGCACTTGCACGCTTTATGGGCGACGAGCAGCTGTATTTCACCTGCTTTGAGAGCCTTAAAAGTGACGAGAACTTTGAAAAGCTGGGCGACGCGCTGGGCAAAAGTGACGCAAAGGGCGCGTTCCATTACGCGCATATGCTAAAAGGCGTGCTTTCCAATATGGGCATAACCCCCGCCTATAAAGACTGCGCCGCGATAGTTGAGCCGTTGCGCTCGGGCAGCTGTTCCGACAGAGTGCTTGAAAACTACCGCAGTATGCAGCAGTTTATGCAGAAAATTAAAGCAATATAAAATCAGACCGCAAGGAGCTTTCCCTGCGGTCTTTTTGTCGCTGTGAACTTTTAATCTATGGCTGTGACCTCGTAGCCTGCGTCTGTCACAGCCTTTTTCAGTGCCTCCGCCGAAACGTCGGCGCCCGCTGTGATCCGTGCCTCGCCTTTTTTCAAATCGACTTCTGCCTGCGCACCTGCGCCCTCGAGCGCCTTTTTAACGTGTGCCACGCAGTGCTGACACATCATTCCCTTGATTTTCATTGTGTAATTAGCCATTGCATTTTCCTCCTTCGGTGTTGTAACTTGTTCAGCCGCCTGCTGAATATTGCTCTTGACCGCCTTAAAGCGCCGCAGCCTCAAAGCGTTGCTCACTACAAAAATGCTGCTCAGGCTCATTGCCGCCGCCGCTATCATCGGGCTTAGCCGCCAGCCGAACGCCTTGTAGAACGCGCCCGCCGCAACGGGTATCGCCAGACAGTTGTAAAACAGCGCCCAGAACAGATTCTGCCTGATGTTGCGCAGAACGCTGCGGCTCAGGTCGATAGCCGTCACCACGTCGAACAGGCTGCTGTTCATCAGCACCGCGTCCGCGCTTTCGATAGCAATGTCTGTGCCCGCGCCGATAGCGATTCCCACGTCAGCTCTCGCCAGTGCTGGTGCGTCGTTGATTCCGTCGCCCACCATCGCGGTTATCTTGCCCTGCGCTTGAAGCTCTGCCACCGCCTTGTCCTTGTCCGCGGGCAGAACCTCTGCAATCACCTTGTCAGCGCCAATCTGCGCACCTACGCGCTGTGCAGCCGCCTCGTTGTCGCCCGTGAGAAGCACGACCTCTATCCCTCTGCGTTTGAGTTCAGCCACCGCCGCCGCACTGTCAGGCTTTATCATATCGTCCGCCGCAATAACGCCCAGCATTTTCTCCGCGCTCGCAAACAGCAGGGGAGTCGCGCTCTTATCCATTGCCGACCTCACCGCCGCGCTCTCTTTCCAGACGCCCTGCGCCCGCAGGAATCTCTCGTTGCCCGCAAAGTGCCTAACGCCGCCGATAACGCCGCTTACGCCGAGTCCCGAGTGCGTCTCGAATCCGTCTACCTGCAAAAGCTCCATGCCCTTGCAGCGCTCACAGACCGCCTTTGCCAGCGGGTGTTCGCTGCCGTTTTCCAGCGCATACGCCGCCGAAAGCAGCTCGCCCTTGCTTGCATCTATCGGGTAAACACCCGTGACGTAGGGCTTTCCCGTCGTCACCGTGCCCGTCTTGTCGAGAACGACAGCCGCCGCCGAGTGCAGCGTTTCAAGCGCCTCGCCCGACTTTATGAGAATCCCGTTTTCAGCGCCCTTGCCCGTGCCGACCATTATCGCCACAGGCGTCGCAAGCCCCAGCGCACACGGACAGCTTATCACCAGCACCGAGATAGCGCAGGACAGCGCAAATTCAGCCTCTGCGCCCACCAGCAGCCATATCCCAGCCACCGCCAGCGCGATGAGCATAACTATCGGCACGAAAACGCCCGCGATTTTGTCCGCCGTCAGCGCGATAGGCGCTTTTGAGCTTGCCGCCTCGTCCACCAGCTCGATTATCTTTGAAAGTGTGGTGTCCGCGCCAACCTGCGTCGCGCGAACCTTGATAAATCCGCTTTTGCTTATCGTCGCGCTGATGACCTTGTCGCCAACGCTCTTTTCAACGGGGATACTTTCGCCTGTTATCGCCGACTGGTCGACCGCCGCCGTGCCCTCTGTCACGACACCGTCGCAGGCAATGCTCTCGCCCGCGCGAACTATCACGATGTCGCCCTTTTCAAGCTCCTCGGCAGGAATTTCGACCTGCTGTCCATCGCGCTCGACCACTGCAGTTTTAGGTGACAAGTCCATAAGCGCCGTGACCGCTTCGCTGGTCTTGCTCTTTGACCGCGCTTCCAGGTATTTTCCCAGGTTGACCAGCGCGAGAATCATCACCGCCGACTCGAAATACAAATCGTGCATATACGCGTGAACTATCTCGCTTTGCCCGTGCGAAACGCCGTAGCTCATTCGGAAAATGCCGAAGATGCCGTAAACTATCGACGCCGCCGAGCCTACCGCGATAAGCGAGTCCATGTTCGGCGCAAGCCGAAACAGGTTTCTGAATCCCCGCGAGTAGTACCCGAAATTGATGTATGCCACTGGCAGACACAGCAAAAACTGCGCAAATGCGAAGCTCACTGCGTTCTGCTCGCCCGAAAGGAAGCTCGGCAGCGGCAGCCCGACCATGTGCCCCATCGACACATACATCAGCGGAACAAGGAACACGAACGACCAGACAAGCCGCGATTTCATTGCGCGGCGTGCCTCATCAGCCGCCGAAACTGCGCTCTTTTCGGCGCTTTTCTTTGCAGCTGTGCCCTTGACCGAAGCCCCGTAGCCTGCGCCTGTCACCGCCTTGATTATGCCGCTGTCATCCAGCCTGTCCGCGTCATATTCAACGCTCATGCTGTTCGTCAGCAGATTGACCTGCACCTGCTGTACGCCGTCAAGGCATTTCACGCTCTTTTCAACACGCGCGCTGCACGCCGAACAGGTCATTCCCGTAACATCAAATCTTTGTTTCATCATTTTGCCTTTCTAAGCGCACCCGCCGTGCGCACGCCGCTTATTTTATCAGCTTTGAAAGCAGCGCTATCATCTCGTCAATCTTTTCCGCCTTTTCCTCGGCAGTATCCGCCGCCGCGACGCAGCCCTTGCAGTGCGCCGTCAGCACCTCCATATTCGCCTTTTTCAGCACCGCCTGCGTCGCCATAATCTGATTTGAAATGTCCACGCAGTAGCGGTCTTCCTCAATCATTTTGAGTATGCCGTCAATCTGTCCGCGCGCCGTTTTCAGCAGCTTGCTGACCTTTTGCTTGTCCGCCATCATAGCTTATCCCTCCTGATACCCCTACACTCCCCGGGGGTGTCTGTTGTTATCATAAGCATAGCATATCCCGAGCCGTTTGTCAAGAGCGCAAATATCTGCCATTTTCGTCCGAAAACACTTGCAAAACGCCATAGAATATAGTATAATTACGTTTAGGTATGTGCCCTTTGGGGCGTAAAAATCTGAAAATAGGAAAGATGATAAATGAACGAAAAAACTAAAAAGCTGTTAAAGGATATGGGCTTTCTTATCGGCGTGCCAATAGTTATAATGACGATAATCTCTGTGGTGTTCGCCGTCAGGGGATATTACCCCTTCGGAAACGGCACGATTGCGTGGTGCGATATGACCCAGCAGGTTATCCCGATGACCGCTGACCTTGAAGACATCCTCTCGGGCAAAACAGGCTTTTTCCTGAACATGCAGAACGCAGGCGGAATGAGCATGCTGGGCGTAATCTTCTTTTTCGTTGCAAGCCCGTTCAATCTGCTCGCCTTTGCCGTGCCAAAGCAGGACCTTGTGCTGTTCGTAAACGTGCTGACAATGTTCAAGCTGATGGCTGCGGGCTTTACGGCAATGCTGTTTTTCAAAAAGTGCTTTGAAAAGCTCTCGCCGTTCTTTGCAGCATTCCTCAGCATTTCCTACGCATTCTGCGGCTACGGCATGGTCTACTATCAGAACAGTATATGGCTCGATGTGATGTACCTGTTCCCGCTGCTGATGATAGGCATTCACCGTCTGATAACCAAAAACAAGCTGCTGCCTTACGTTGTAACGCTCAGCCTGCTGGCAGTGGTGAACTACTACATCTGCTATATGATAGCTGTTTTCTGCATACTTTTCTTTGCGCTTGTCTGCGTGCGCGACAAGAAAAAAGAGTATAAGCAGGCAGGCTTTCTGTTCCTCATTGGCAGCCTTATCGCCGCGCTTATCACGGCAGTTGTCTGGCTGCCCAGCCTGCTGCAGTATTTCGTCAGCGGCAGAACCACCTCGATAAGCGAGAATCTCAAAGCCACCAGCTTTTTGTCCGAGCATCAGACCGCGACCGCGCTGCTCATTTACAGCACCGTCGCTATCGTTATCTGCGTGACCTGCCTTATCGACAAAACACGCCGCACCAAGCAGAACAGCACGATGCTTATTATGCTAACGCTTATGCTTATTCCGATGTATGCCGAGCCTGTAAACCTTATGTGGCACACGGGCAGCTATATGTCGTTCCCTTGCCGCTATGCGTTCATCACTGTCTTTCTTATGCTTATCTGCTCCGCGCAGTTTATCGAGGACGGCAGCGAACATATCGCAGCGCCGCCTGTTAAGTCAAAGGTCGGCAGGATAACCCTGCCCGTGTTCTGCTTTGTCATTTTCGGCGCAGCAGTGCTGCTGACAAATCTCGTTATGCGCCGCAACGAAACACGCATAATCAACTATTCACGTTCGCTGTGGTCTGACGATACTTTCCTCGGCGTTGAGCTGAAAATATTCTTTGTCTTTGCCGCAGTCTTTGCAGTCATTTTCCTGCTTTACAAAAAAGGCTTCCTCGGAAAAACCGTGTTCACCGTGCTGCTTGGCTGCTTCGTGGCGGCACAGTCGGTAACCGCGCTCAATATGTACGTTTCCAGCTCCAAGGATTATTCCGTTGAAAAGGCACAGGAAACGCGCAGCGTGTTCGCCCTCGATGGCAAGATAAAAGACGACAGCTTCTACCGCGTAAAGACCACCAACAAGCATTTTGACGTCAACAATATCGGCGCAATGGGCTACCGCAGCCTCAGCCATTACACCTCGCTCACCGACAGAGCATATATGTACGCAATGAAAAAGCTGGGCTATTCGTCCTACTGGATGGAGGTCGGCTCTCACGGCGGCACAGAGTTTACCGACGCGCTTTTCAGTGTCAAGTATAAGATAGCTTCTGCCGAACCGCTCGGCGAGGAAAAGCCTATTGTTTCCACCGATAAGTACAGCATCTACGAGCGCGAAAACTACATCGGGCTTGGTCTTATCACCGACAGGGACATCTCCGATATGGAGTCCTTTGAGGAGCTTGACCGCTTTGAAGTGCAGCAGAATCTCTACCGCACGCTGTTTGCTGAAAGCGAAAACGACGATATCATCACAAAGTATGAACCCGACGCCAAGGGTGAGGTCATCTATGACGATACCGATGACGGCGGCATACGTCTTGTGCCGTTCGGCAAGACCAACGAAATGAATTACAGCTTCTTTGTCAAGGGCAGACAGGCTATCTATTTCGACTGCTTTGACAAGCTGTCCTCAAATCTCTATGAGGACATCAACGGCAGCTTTACCATCACCATCAACAACACCGTTATTCAGTCGGGCTATCCCTCGCAGGCGTCAAACGGCTTGCTCCGCCTCGGCGTTTTCGAGAACTGTCAGGTCAAGATTGATATCGAGGTGCTCAAAAATGTGGAGTGTACCTCGTTCGGCATCTACGGTCTTGATATGAACAAGCTCGACAAGGTCACAAGCAGTGCAAAGTGCGCAAATCTCGACGAAAAGCAGGGCGTCATCTCGGGCAGCTGCGAGGCTTCTGAGGGCGATAAGTGCGTGCTTTTCGTGCCGTATTCAAAAACCTTCAATGTCGAGATTAACGGCGAAAAGGTTGACTACGAAAAAGCCTTTGACGACTTTATCGTCTTTGACCTAAAAGACGGAACGAATGATATCCGCATCACCGCCTACCCCATGGGACTTACCGCAGGCATACTGCTGTCCGCGTTCGGCGTGCTCGTTGCTGTCGGCAGCTATATCCTGCGCAAAAAAGCCGAGCTTGACGACGTGGTCTATGCGGTCTGCCGAGGCGCAGTAATCATCATCGGCATACTCACATTCATCGTTATCTATATCTACCCCGTGATAATCAACTGCACAGGTCCTCGAAACGAACCGACACCGTAAGCACAGGAGAACACAATGTACAAAATCTATATAGTCGAAGACGACAAAGCCCTCGCGCAAGCGCTTAAAACCGCAATCTCCGCGTGGGATTACGAGGTCTGCTGCGCAAACCGCCTCGACGAAGTCACAGGCGAGTTTGAACAGCTCAAACCCCACCTTGTCCTTATGGACATAACCCTGCCGTTTTTCAACGGCTACCACTGGTGCAGACAGATACGAAAAGTCTCCAAAGTGCCGATAGTTTTTCTGTCCTCGGCGTCAGACAATATGAATATCGTTATGGCAATGAATATGGGCGCGGACGATTTTATCCCAAAGCCCGTCGACCCGTCGGTGCTCGTTGCGAAGATTCAAGCCGTAATGCGCCGCTGCTATGAAATGGCACAGCCCGCACCGATACTTTCCCACGCAGGTCTGGTGCTCGACCTGGGTGATTCCACCGTCAGCTTTGAGGGCAAAACGCTGGAGCTTACCAAAAACGAGTTCCGTATCCTGCAAACGCTGCTTGAAAACAAGGGCACGATAGTCAGCCGTGACGCGCTTATGCTCAAGCTGTGGCAGGTGGACAGCTATGTCGAGGAAAACACCCTCACCGTCAACGTCACCCGCCTGCGCAAAAAGCTGGCAGAGCTGGGCGTCAGCGATATGATAAAGACCCGCGTAGGCAGCGGCTACATAATCGAAACGTGAGGCAGAAATGAAACTGTTTTTCAGATTTATCAGAAGATACGCGCTGTGCGCAGCCGCATTCGTGCTGTTTGCAGTGATATTCGCGCTGGTGCTGTCGCTGTATGACCTGCACGCCGAGGCGGTGCTTTACGCATCGGCTCTGTGCGCCGCAGCCGCAGCTGTCATGATCACCGTGCGCTTTGTGCAGTTCCGCAGAAACTACCTCGAATGGCAGCGCCTGCTTGACGAGACAAATTCCCTCATCAGCCCGCTGCCCGAGCCGACCACCCCCGAGCAGAAACAGGTCTGCGAGCTTATCGAGCTGCTGCGCCGCAAGTGCGCCGACGCGCAGAATCGCTACAAAAACGATAAGACGGATATGCTCGACTATTTCACCACCTGGGTACACCAGATAAAAATACCTATCGCCGTGATGAAAATGGACTTGTCCCAGAACGTCACCGACGAGCAGCAGGCATTGTCCGCCGAGCTTATGCGCATCGAGCAGTACGTCGAAATGGTGCTTTACTATTTCCGCCTCGATGAAAATGCGTCGGATATCGTCGCTGCCAGCGTCAGCATAGACAGCGTTATCCGCCTGTGCGTGCGCAAGTATGCCGCCGTGTTTATCCGCAAGCGCCTGCGCCTTGACTATCAGGGCACAGACCTAACCGCCACCACCGACGAAAAGTGGCTCGCCTTTATATTAGAGCAGCTGCTCTCAAACAGCGTAAAATATACCGATAGCGGCAGCGTTGCGATAGCTGTGCAGGGCAACAGCATAACCGTCACAGATACGGGTATTGGCATCGCACCCGAGGACGTGCCGAGAGTGTTCGAGCGCGGCTTTACAGGCTATAACGGCAGAGCAGGGAACTCGTCAACAGGTCTCGGGCTTTACCTTGTCAAAAAAGCCTGCAAAAAAATCGGTGCGGAAATTTCCGTGCAAAGCACCGTCGGCAAAGGCACGTCCGTCACCCTCACCCTGCCGGACAAAATACAGCCATAACAGAGGTAAGCATCGTCTTACCTCTCTTTTGTGACATTCACCTTACAAAATTGTCACATTGAAATGTGATTTTGTCACACAAATAGATGTTGCGCAGCGCAAAAGTGTGTTAAGATAAACACACAGCAAGAGAAAGCACGGCTGCGCAGCAGAAAGAGATAAAACCTGCGCAGTCAAGCGAGACAAAAACACCTTGGGAGGAAAGAGAAATGTCAATTTTAACGGTACAGAACGTGAGCAAGATATACACATCACGTTTCGGAAGCAATAAGGTGCAGGCGCTTGACAACGTCAGCTTTGAGGTTGAAAGCGGCGAGTATGTCGCAGTAATGGGCGAGTCAGGCTCGGGAAAAACCACCCTGCTCAATATCCTCGCCTCGCTTGATAAAGCAACAAGCGGCGACGTAACACTCGACGGCAAAAAGCTGTCCTCGATAGGCGAGAACGAAATTTCCGCGTTCCGCCGCGATAACCTCGGCTTTGTCTTTCAGGATTTCAACCTGCTGGATAACTTTTCTGTAAAGGACAATATCCTGCTGCCGCTGGTGCTGCTGGGAATGGACATATCAGAGATGAAAAAGCGCCTCGAGCCTATTGCAAAAAGCCTCGGCATTTTTGAATTGCTTGAAAAGTACCCCTACGAGATTTCAGGCGGACAAAAGCAGAGAGCCGCTGTTGCAAGGGCGATAATCACAAAGCCAAAGCTTATCCTTGCCGACGAGCCGACAGGCGCGCTGGATTCGCGCTCCACAGACAGCCTGCTGGACATCTTTGAGCAGCTCAACGCACAGGGACAGACTATCGTAATGGTCACCCACTCCACCAAAGCCGCCAGCAGAGCAGGCAGAGTGCTGTTTATAAAAGACGGCTCGCTGTTCCACCAGCTCTACCGCGGCAACAGCACCAACGAGGAAATGTATCAGAAGATTTCCGATTCCCTCACACTCTTAATGGCAGGCGGTGAGCGCAATGGGAAATAAGTATTACGCCCGCCTCGCCGCCGACAACATCAAAAAGAACAAAAGGGTCTACCTGCCCTATATCATTACCTGCGTGCTGATGGCGGCGATGATATATATCATATCCTCGCTTGCGAACAATCCCGACCTGCACACAATGAAAAAAGGCGCCACTGTCACCCCGACAATTATGACCTTCGGCACCTATGTAACGTCGATTTTCGCATTTATCATAATGTTCTATACCAACAGCTTCATCACCAAGCGCCGCCGCAAGGAGTTCGGTCTGCTCAATATTCTCGGTATGGAGAAAAGGCACATCTCAAAGCTGCTGCTTATCGAAACGGTCTACGTCGCAGCGATAACTCTCGTCGGCGGACTCGCCCTCGGCGTGCTGCTGGATAAGCTGATGTTCCTGTCGCTGACAAAAATGATTGGCGAGACCGCAACTCTCGGCTTCCACATCTCATTCAGCTCGCTGGGAATAACTACCCTCGTTATGCTGGCAACGTTCGTCATCATTTATATCTACACCGTCGGCAGAGTCCACCTCTCCAAGCCTGTGGAGCTGCTTTCTGGTTCAAACGTAGGCGAAAAAGAGCCTAAAACCAAATTCATAATGACCCTGCTGGGCGCAGCACTGCTTGCTGTCGGCTACATTATCTCGATTGTCACCGAGGAGCCTACAAAGGTGCTTCCGCTTTTCCTGCTGGCAGTTCTGTGCGTAGTTTTCGGAACCTATCTTCTGTTTATGGCAGGCTCTGTCGCGCTGCTCAAATTCCTCAAAAAGCGCGAAAAGTTCTATTATAAAACAAACCATTTCGCAGCCGTTTCGGGACTTATCTACCGTATGAAAAGAAACGCCGTTGGTCTTGCCAGCGTGTGCATTCTGTCAACAATGGTGCTTGTTATGGTGGCAGTCACATCTTCAATGATGCTGGGAATGGACAGAGCGGTTAAGCGCGAGCATCCCACAGATGTCGAAATGAATGTGCATTCAGTTGAGGCAGGCGACGAGATAGAAAGGCTTTTCTCCGAGAAAATGGATATCACAAACATTTCAAGAGTGAGCCGGCCTGCGTTTGAGGTGGGCGGCGACTATGCCGCACCGCATCCTTTAGCCGCAAGCGATTTTATCAAGAATACAACGCCCGACGGGTACACCTACTACTCGCTCACCGAGCAGGCTAACGCAAATAGCTTCAGGATAAATGTCTATACGAGCGACAGGATAACATATCTTATGGAAAAGGGCGATGCGGGCTACGGCGAGGATTATACCGTTGCCAAGGGCGAGGTCATCGTCGTTACTGATATGCCCGACTTTACACCCCAGAGCATCACCCTTGCAGGCAAGAGCTATAAGGTAGCAAAAACTCTTTGTTACAGTGACTCTTTCGGTATGGGCTACGACCTCGTTATGCACAGCCGTGAGGAGATACTTGAGCTTGTCGAAAACTTTAACAAGGTCGCCTATCAAAAGGCAGAAATCTACGAGACTGTCGCATTCGATTTCGTTTCAGACGATAAAGAAAGCGAAAATGCAAAGATTGATGATATCGTTGCCGAGGGTTACGACTTTGACAAGTTCAACGGCTTATATTACACAACGCAGGCAGAGGAAAAAGGACGCGCAATGGAGATTTTCGGCTCTCTGTTCTTCCTTGGTCTTTTCCTCGGCACGCTGTTCCTTGTCGAAACGATAATGATAATCTACTACAAGCAGATCTCCGAGGGCTACGAGGACGAAAAGCGCTTCAAGATAATGCAGAACGTCGGCATGAGCAAAAGGGAAGTCAAGCGCTCTATCCGTTCGCAGATACTTCTCGTGTTCTTCCTGCCGCTTATCGTTGCAGGCGCACACCTCACCTTTGCGTTTCCGCTGATAAGACGTCTGCTTGCCCAGCTCGGGCTCAACGATACAGGTCTGTACCTTATGTGTTCGGCAGGCGGCTTCATCGGCTTCGCACTTATCTATACCGCGGTCTATACCATCACCGCAAAGACCTACTATAAGATAGTCAGAAACTAATTGCTCACCTTTTCATAATCATAAAAAAGAGCGGTCCGTTCGTGGTGGAACGGACTGCTCTTTGCGTATATGAAACTGTTTTTTATCAAGCCATACCTGCTGTGATGATAGCCATTTTGTAGACCTCGTCAGCTGTGCAGCCTCTTGAAAGGTCATTGATAGGTGCGTTAAGTCCCTGGAGAATTGGACCGTAAGCCTCAAATCCGCCAAGTCTCTGAGCGATCTTGTAGCCGATGTTTCCTGCCTCGATAAGAGGGAAGATGAATGTGTTAGCCTGTCCTGCAACCTTGGAATCAGGGCACTTTGTCTTTGCGACTTCTGCCGAAACAGCAGCGTCAAACTGGAACTCACCGTCAACAACAAGCTCAGGGTCAATGTTTCTAGCCTCGATAACTGCATCGTGTGAGAGCTGAACTGTGCCGCCCTTGCCCGAGCCGTAGGTCGAGAAGCTAAGGATAGCTACCTTCGGGTCAATGCCGAAGAAAGCAGCTGTTCTTGCAGTTTCAACAGCAACCTCACCAAGCTGTCTTGCTGCGGAGAGAACAACGTTGCCGTCCTTGTCAAGTCTGTCGGTGTAACCGAGGTTGATAGCGCAGTCGCCCATAGCTATCTTTTCTTCCTGTCCGTCTTTCTCTCTGAAAAGAATGAACGAGGAGCTTACAAGGTTAGAGCCTTTCTTTGTCTTGATTATCTGCAGTGCAGGTCTTACTGTGTCAGCAGTTGAGTATGTAGCGCCGCCCAGCAGAGCGTCAGCCTTGCCAGCCTTAACGAGCATTGTGCCGAAGTAGTTGGACTTTGCAAGAGCAGCTCTTACCTCGTCCTCGGTCATCTTGCCCTTACGCAGCTCAACCATCTGTGCAACGAGAGCCTCCATCTCAGGATAAGTAGCAGGGTCCATTATCTGTGCCTTGTCAATGTCAAAACCGCCCTTGTCAGCAGCAGCCTTTACATCATTCTCGTTTCCGCAGAGAATAACGCCCATAAGCTCCTCCTTGAGAAGCCTGTCAGCAGCAGAGAGTATACGTTCGTCTGTGCCCTCTGTGAAAACGATAGTCTTTTTGCTTGACTTAAGATTGTCGATAAGCTTATCAAACATTCCCATTTTGATATACCTCCAAATATAAAAATCTTACCCAGTTATTATACCACACCCGCGCGCATTTTTCAAGAGCGATATTGTAAAAATAATGCGCGCCGCTTCCGCCGAAACAGCGCACATTTTGTTAGTCATATCAGTAAAGTGCCGTCATTACCCAGTCGTCGTCCTCCAGCTCGTACGGCGTGCGGCAGTAGGGGCACTCTTTCACATTGTGCGCATCAAAGCTTGCACCGCAGGAGTGACAGCTCACTGCCTGCATTGAAAAGCCAAGCTCTGTGGGCTTTTTCAGCCGCTTTCTCATGCGCATTCTGAACTTGTCGCACTTGAACACTATCTTGCCCTTTTTGTTGAAATGCAGACAGTCAAGAAACAGCGTTGTCTCAACCTCGCACACATCTCCGTTTATCTCGCAGCTGTTGACATTGAGATTGTGAATATCCGCCTCGATTATATCAGCCGCCCTGTCGGGACAGCTGCACTTACAGCAGGCAAGCTCCGTGGCGTCCTTGCTGTAAACCGCCATACGAAACAGCGCTATCGCTTTGTCACGGAAATACTCGCCCGAAAATTCGGGGTCGTGCTTTTTTATCTTGTTGAGGCGATAAAGTGTAGATATCGTTTTGCTGCCGCCTCTTGCGTCCTTCCTGATAAGCGCAAAGGTCTCAAACAGCTTTTTCATACAAAACAGAATAAAACCGATAATACCGCCCGCAACGAAAGCGCCTGCAAGTCTCATCACCAATTGGTCGCCGAGGATAAAAGACATTATTATCAGCGGGATAATGCACGCCGCCATGAATATCGCAGCCTCACGCTTATTCTTATTATATCTCTCTGTCCTGTCTTCATGCCTTGTGATGAAAAAGTTGCTCACCTTCGGGTAAAGCTCGCTCATAAGGAACTTTGTCCCGCAGTATTCACAGCCGTCTTCAAGCTCGCCTAGAGTCGATGCCGCACCGCAGTGCGGACAGCACAGCGGCATACTCTTGTCGGGCTGCGTGCCGCCCTTTAAGTCCTGTATCACCGCAGTAAGACCTATCTCGTCAGTGTCCTTGTACACCTGATACTGCTTGCTGCCTATGCTTCTTGTCATGTTCAGATTTCCGCTGACTATGCAGTTGTTGAACACCCTGTCGCAGTAAGAAATGCCCACCGCGTTGTTCTTGTCCGTGCCCGACGACCCTTTCATTGCGCACTGCATACCAAGCCCCAGCGAGTTCATCTTCTGCTTTTGCAATTCCAGCGCAAAGCGCAAGTCCTGACTTGCAAGCTGCGGCATCTCTCCGCCGCCGTACCAGCCCGAAAGCTGCTGTACGAACTGTTTGTACGCCTCGGCAGGCACAGGCGCGCCCGTAAATTCCATATCAAGTATTTTCATAAGTTCTTCACCTTTTCATTTGTGTTTTTTTTGTGTTTGACATAATTCTGTTTAATTATACCATATAGCATTTCGTTTTTCAATAGTGATATTAAAAATCATATCTCACCAGTCTTTGCTGTGATGGCAAAGCAAAACCCGGCACGGATGACGAACCGTGACGGGCTTTGAAAAAATATAGTGGGGTTGAAATAAGCTTGTTATTCGGGCTTTTCGGGCAGCAGTATCGCACCGACGATGTAAGCGATAAGTCCCGTGCCTGTGCAGCCGAGCAGCACAGCGATTATCCTGATGACGTTGGGATCAACGTTCATGTATTCACCGATGCCGCCGCACACACCGCAGAAAATGCGGTTGTTTCTGAGCCTGTATAATCTTTTGTGTTCTGTCATATCTTTCTCCTTTGCCGTCGTCTTTTGTTCTTTGTTCTATATCTGTCTTATCTTATGTCTTTTGCACTGCGCCTGTCAGTCATCTTCTTTGAAAAGACAAGCACCGACTATCAGCAGTACGGGTATCGCTGAAAATAGCATTTTGCTGTCCCCCTTAGATATCTTTTGTTCTGTTATGTTTATCTGTCTGTCTGTGTTTTAGTCTTTGAATTCAATGTCAACATCGCCCATGCCGTTGTCAACGCTGATCTTGTATTCTGCATCCTTTGAGCCGATCTTGCCCTTGATGTCTACATCGTCCTTGTCGCCCGAGATCCTGAAATCTTCACCGTCGTTTTCCAGCTTGAGCTCTACCTCGCCCATGCCGTTGTCGATGTCGATATCGCCGTTGAGCGTGCCTGTCATCTTGATAGCGCCCATGCCGTTGTCGAGTTCTGTCTCGCCAAGTGAGCAGCCTGTCATCTTGATCTCGCCCATGCCGTTGTCGATGTCGGACTCGCCGAGGTCACAGTCGATGATGTCCATTTTGCCCATGCCGTTGTCGAGCTCGCTGCGTTTTGCCTTGCATTCAACGAGCTTGAGAGTGCCCATGCCGTTGTCAATGTCGAGCTTGTCGCAGGTGATGTTCTCTATCTTCATTTCGCTTCCCGAGCCGTCTATCTCGACCTTGTCGAATGTCATGCCGTCAGGTATCTCGACCTTTATCTTTGCCTCGGGGTAAATGTCCTCAAGGAAAGGTATCTTTGAGATGCCCGACAACTTGATGAGGCTGAACAGCTTCTTGCGGCTGATGTAGAATTTGTTGTCCTTAACGCCGTATTTGTAAACGCCCTCAGGAGCATTCTCGATAGAAACGTGTATCTGGCTGTCGCCTGACTTTACAACGTCAACGTTCGCTCCGTCAAATTCAAATTCAAGGTTCTTTACATCGGTCGTGTTCTGGTCGGTGTAAAGATTTTCTGTCTTTGCGTATTTTTTAAGGTCGGTGTTCATGCACCAGATAAAACCGACAACTGCGATAACAACACCTGCAAGCATTATCCATAATGCCACAGGAGCGCTTTTTCTTACTCTGTCGCCTGCTGCATCGTATTTAGCCATTCTCACTCACCGCCTTATTGCTGCTTACATTGTTGAACAGTCCTCTGAGGAAACCTACAAGCCATGTGAAGAACTTCTTGAAAAGTCCTACCACGAGCTTGATGAACGGCACGAACAGCAGTACGCCGAGACCGATGAGGAAGAGTCCTACGCCCATCATAAGTATGCCCACAGGCGGAGCCTGGAAAGCTGTTACAGCACCTGCGACTACAACGCCGATGCCCGATACGCCGATCGCAAAGAGTGCCGATGTAAGACCGATCGCAAGTCCGAAAGCGCCTGCGGTAAGTCCGATAAGAACAGGCACCCACACGATAGATGAAGCCAGCACGATGATGATAAGTGCTGTCTTTCTGTTGTCTGGTGCAATGTCATAACCAGGGTCAACAGGTGCGCTTGCAGCTGAATTCTGCTGCTGCTGTCCTCTGTTGTCGATGAAATCTTCCATCTTAGGCTCGGGCTGTCTTACAAATCCAACAGCGCCGTTCTCTGCAAGTATCTGTGCGGCGAGCTTTTCGGGATCGCCAAGGTTCTGTGCAGTCTTTTCCTCGTTCTCGTAACCGCCGTCGAGGAAAAGCTCCTCGTAAAATTCGAGTGCATCGTTTACTTCGTCATTGCTCAGACCGCCGTCGATCAGCTTCTGCCTGAGTATCGTCATGTATTCTAATCTTCTCATAGTCCCCACTATGCTTCCTGCGGAAGCAGTTCCTCCTCTTTCAATATTTTGTTGTCATTTTCAGTTTTATCTTCAGCCTTTTGTTCGTTCAGCAGTATGCTGTCTACTTTGTTTTTGTGCTCAACCCATTCGTTGCGGTAGTCGTTCAGCTGAGCCGCGCCCTTTGACGTTACGTGGTAGTATCTCCTGTTTCGCCCCATAAACTCCTTGTCGTAAGTTTCAAGCATCTGGCTCTTCTGCAAACGCTTCAGAACAGGGTATAGCGTCGATTCTGAAACGTCGACCGCTTTTCTCATAGTCTGGGTTATCTCGTAACCGTAGGTGTCCTCACGGCTCACGATAGATAAAACCATCGAGTCGAGCAGTCCCGCACTGATCGGAAAACTCATTCGTCCAGCTCCTTTCAAGCTATTTTGTTTGTTGTCTTTCTTTTGCTCTGTGATTTTTCTTTTTTTGTCTGTTGTCTGCTTTCTTTTGTCCTGCAATATTTTAATTGCCGTGATATTTTTTTCTGTCTTATATTCTATCACTGTACATATTATACGACGTATAATATTATTTGTCAATAGCATATTGCATAAAATATAAAAATATGTACATCTGCACAACCTGCACCCGAAACTCCCACCGCCCTTTGCACCATCTGCACAAAAACAAAGTAAAAACGTCCGGATCTTTTCAGATCCGAACGCTTTTGTGGGAGAAGTATTATGGGGAAAGTGTGTATCAATTTTATTGTAGAAGGGTGTATTTGTGTAGAAGGGTGGTTTGTTTTATTGGGTTATTACCTCCTTGAAATTTAGTTGTTGTTTTTCGTTTTGTTGTCTTATCTCTTTCTCTGTCTATATAATAGCACGATTTTACGCGCTTTTCAATAGACAATGTTCCCGCAGATTGTAGTAAAAACTACACTGCCGCGCAAAAGTGTAGTCTAAACTACACATCTCCTTATAATTGTAGCCTTTTTCGGCACAAAAAAAGCGCACCGCCTGCCGCGATGCGCTTTGAATAGTTATGTTACAGTGACTTAGCTTCCGTGAGGTTTATGCCGTTTGCACCGAGCTTTATCTGATGGTCAAGACCAACGAACTTGCCGTTTTGCTGCCACAGCACTTCCTTGACGAAATTATACTTTTCAGTGTCCCACGTTCTGAAATCGTCCTTTACGAGACCGCCAGTGTCGCCCGAGTTTGCGTTGAAGCACCAGAAAGTGTGATTGAGGTGGTTGTCCTTGATGAGCTTCCTCAGGTAGGTCATCCACTTGAGATTAGGGTCTTTCATAAAGCCGCCCCATTCGCCGATAAGCAGAGGCGCTTTTTTGTCTTTGTAAATGTAGAACCAGTTGTCCTGCCAGCAGTCTTTCATAAGACTGTCAAAATCGTAATCGCCCTCGAACCACGGCTGCTCGTAAACCGTCGGACCGTAATCGTGCGGCGAGTAAACCAGCTTGTCCTGATATTTTCCAAGGTCGATAGGGAAGTCCTTTACAGCTCTGAGGTTGCCGCCCCACCAGTTAAAGTAGTAATCTTCTTTGTCTGTCGAGGAGTAATCGCCCTTTGAGTTTTTCGGGTATATCTCTGTTCCCTCTATCATTATAAGAACGTTCGGGTTCTTTGCAAGCACCTTAGCCGCCGCAGTCTCCGCAACGTGCTTCCAGTTGTTTGCGTCCTTTGAATCGTTCCAGATAGCCGCCTTGTCGCCCTCGTCAGGCTTGCCGTGAGGCTCGTTCTTCAGATCGTATGCAATGATGGTATCATTGCCCCTGTATCTCTCCGCCATCCATTCAAGCGCCTCGTAATACTTCTCAACGCTTATCTTGTCTGTGCACCACAGGTTCACATTGTGACCTGCCGCATTCGTCTCTGCACTGTGAATGTCAGGCATTACCTTCATTCCGTTTTCTTCCGCGAGTTTGAGGAAGTAATCGAAAATCTGCAAGCTGTTCAAATCGTTGAGCACAGGGTTGTATGCGTTGTTGTAATTTGCCTTGGGGTATTCCTTTGCTTTCCACTGCAAAATAAGCTCTGCCGACATCGGCACTCTTATCAGATTGAAACCGTGGTCTGCAATTGATTTTATCGTCGGTGCAAACTGGCTGTTCCAAAGACCGTCAAAGGTGTTCGTTCCCGTGTTGTAGCCGAACCAGTTAACGCCTGTCAGCCAAACCTGCTTGCCGTCCTTGTCAAGAATTTTATTTCCGTCGGTGTGGAGCCAGTCGTCACCCTGCTTTGCATTTTTTGTTCTCGTGAGAAGCGAAGAAACATCAGTTTTCTTTTCCTCGCTCTTTGTGGTGGTCTTTTTGCTGTCGTCACCGTTTGTGTCTATCTTGCCTGATTTTATAGTCATATCCTTACCGTTGAGCTTTGCAGATTTGATGTTGAGCTTCTTGCCCGTTCCTATGTTGCAGCCGACATCTGTAACGCTCGCACCCTTTTTGATGCTGCCGTTGTGCTCTGCATTTGTTATCGTCAGCTTGTCACCCTTAACGGTGAAAGTTCCGCACCAGCCGCTGCACGATTTAAGTTCCTCGACCTCGAGCACGAGCGTCCAGCCCTTGATGTCCTCGTCGGTGTTATTTACAATTGAAAGGTTAAGACCGCACATCTTCTTGTCGCCGTCTTCCCAGGTGTTGCCCGTCGTGTAAGCAAGATAAAGACCCTTGCCGAGCTTTTCAGACTTGGAATCTTCCTCGCTGCTGCTGTCGCCCTGCGAATCGGAATCGTCTGCAACGTTGCTGACATCTGTGATGCTGTCGGTGGTGGTCGTTCCGCCCGACTCGTCAGTTGACGATGACTCGCTCGAAGATGAGCTTTCTCCCTCGCTGCTGGAATCGTCCTTTTTGCCCGTGACCATAACGACGATGAGTGTTATCAACAGTATGATGATAACAACGCCCATTGCGATAAAACCAATCATTATTTTCCTGCCTGATGATGCAGGCGCTTTGCCCGATTCTTCCTGTTCGGGTCTGTTCTCTGTCTCTGCCGCCTGCTGTTCGTTTTGCTGATTCTCCTTCTCCTGCCCTGAGGTCAGGGTATCCTTTTCCTCATTGCTCATATTATCACGCTCCTGATAAAAATTGGGGAGGCGCACTGCGCCATATTATCAATACCCAATCATTATAGCATAACGCTTCACAAAATACAACAATAAACAAAGAATTGTTACATCTTCACAACTATTTTATTAGAAATAGTCGCTCCGGCAAAAAATAAAGTGCCGCATAGCAGCACTTTATATAATGCCTCTCATCTCTGAAAGTGAGCCTGCCTGTAAGCCGAGTTTTGTCGAGTACGGTAATCTATCTACTCCGTGCGTCGCCGCACGGCTCTAGCCACCTATGACCGTAAGCCTGACGAGCAGCCATTGACTTACGCATCACCATTGGTGTTGCATCGGATAAGGTTTACATGGCAGCGGCATCTCTGCCGCTCCGGTGGGCTCTTACCCCGCCTTTCCACCCTTACCGCATAAAGCGGCGGTATATCTCTGTTGCACTTGCTCGGAGGTCACCCTCGGCTGACGTTATCAGCTATCCTGCTCTGTGATGCTCGGACTTTCCTCATGAACTAAGCGTTCACGCTACCGTATAGCTTGCTCACTTTCAGAGATGAGAGGTCTGTTATTCTGTTTTATGTATGGCTTGTGTTTGCGCGGCGAACTGCACGCACAACGGGACGATGTCTGAGAATAAATCTTATCGCCTGACGGTGATTTGTGATAGTCACCTGCTTGTGAGAGCCGCCAGCCTCGCCGTCATTCGTCCACGAAATAGGATGTTCGCTGGTGAATGTGACCTTTGAGGTCTTGAATGTGATAAAGTTTTTGTTGGAAAGATCGTTGATAGCAGCACTTGCGATAAGGCTCGAAAGCTCGAGAGGGTCTTTCGGAGTCTTTGCAAGGACTACCTCGAACAAGCCGTCGTCAAAAACAACATCCTTGGAGATCAGCTTTTTCATTCCCGCGATTGAACGCGAGTTTGAAACAAGTCCCACAATAAAGTTGTCGGTGAACTTGACGCCGTCGTGCTCGACGGTCACCGTCTGACCTGTTATCTTCGGCAGGGCTTTGAGCGCCTCAACTATGTAAGCCGCGTGACCCAGCTTGTTTTTCATATCCTGCGGCGTCATATAGGAAACGTCTGTAAATGCGCCGAAACCTGCAACGTAGACAAAGTATTTGTCGTTGAACTGTCCTATGTCGCAGTTGTAGTATCTGCCTCTGAGAATAGCAGAGGCAGCGCTTATCATTCGTCTGGAAATGCCCAGCGAATTTGCAAAGTCGTTGGTCGAGCCTGCTGGGATATACCCAAGCGGTATCATCAGCTCAGGGTCGCTTTCACGCAGCTTCATAATTGCGCTTACTGCCTCTGAAAGCGTTCCGTCGCCGCCCGAAACAACGATAGTATCGTAATTTTTGCCGTCGGCAACGATCTTCTCGTAGCCGTCCATTGCCGCCTGCGTCGCGTAGGCAAGCACCTCGTAGCCGCCAGCCGTGAACATGTTGATTATATCGCACAGGTTGGCTTTAATCAGCCCTTTTCCAGCGTGCGGATTGAACACGAACAGCATTTTTTTCATCTGTCTCATACCCCGTTATCTCCTTTTAAAAAGATTTTTCTCTCTGCATTTTTTTCTACACTCCCGCCTGTGAATGACCATCGGTCAGTCATAAGCATAAATAGTATACCATAACTGAATATAAATTGTCAATATACGTGCTGTTAACAAATAATACTTTACAAGTCGGCAGAATTGTGTTATAATCATTGAGTTGATGTCTGCCCGCGCTGCTGCGGCAGGCTCTGCATAGTTAAAGCATATATCTGAATATAGTCTAATATACCGAAAAAAGAGGAGTTTTTCAGAGTGTTTACAAAATACCTTTTAACCTTTCTGATATCTATGGTGCCGCTGGTAGAGCTTCGAGGCGGCGTGCCTTTTGGTACAGGCATGGATCTGCCATGGCTGACGTGCCTTGTAGTTTGTATGATAGGCAATATGATACCTGTGCCGTTCATCTTTTTCTTTGCAAGAAAGCTGCTTATCTGGGGCAGCAAGAAAAAGGTCATCGGCAAGTTCTGCTCGTTCTGTCTCAATAAGGGTGAAAAGGGCGGTAAGAAATTGCAGGAGAAAGCTGGCAAGGGCATTTACGTTGCGCTGCTGCTGTTCGTTGGAATCCCGCTGCCTGGCACAGGCGCGTGGACAGGCACACTCGCAGCAAGCATACTTGACCTCGACTTTAAAAAGAGCATAATTTCGGTCATTCTCGGCGTGCTGCTGGCAGGTATAATAATGACCGTGCTCAGCCAGGTGGTCAAAGGCGGCTTGGGACTGTTCTGACAGCCTGCGGCAATAATATGTTTTGGGTACAAATCTTGCAGTCGTTTTGTCGCTGCAAGATTGTTTACTGTTCGAGGATATTCTCGGCGGGGATAACAGACTAACCGTTACTACGGTTACTCTCGAAAATGCGCAGCATTTTCTGCTTCAATCCCAAAGGGTTTCCCCCGAGAAATAACGAATTTTGGTGGTGAGAAAATGGGTGCAGGATTGATAATCGGCAAGCAGATAATCATAATGTTCATTATACTTGCGCTGGGCGTGGTGTGCAACCTCAAAGGTCTTATCACCAAAGACGGCACAAAAACGCTGTCGGTGATAGAGCTCAACATCGTCAACCCCGTGCTGATTTTCATGTCCTATCAGACCGACTACGAGCCTGCGCTGCTCAAAGGTTTGATGTGGGCGTTCCTGCTGTCAGCTATCTCGTTTGCGGCAGCGATACCATTCTCGATGCTGTTCGTGCCGAAAAAAAGCAAATACAGCGTTATCCAGCGCTTTTCGATAATCTATTCAAACTGCGGCTTTATGGGCATTCCGCTTATCAACAACATCTACGGCAGCAAGGGCGTGCTCTACCTGACCGCCTACATCACGCTGTTCAACCTGCTGGTGTGGACGCACGGCTATATAATGATGAAAGGTCAGAAAGACTTTTCCACGCTGATAAAGGCGGTGCTTTCACCGTCGGTCATCGCAACGGTGCTGGGATTTGTGTTCTACATCACAAATATCCGCCTGCCCGAAATTCCCCACAACGCAATGGAATACATAAGCAACATGAACACGCCGCTTGCGATGCTTATCGCGGGCGCAACGGTGGCGCAGACAAATATCCTCAAAGCGTTCAAGGGTATCGAAATGTACCGCGTCTGCGCAGGAAAGCTGATAATCGTCCCTGCGGTTACGTTCGCGCTGGTGTGGCTGACGCCTGCACCCGACGTTGTCAAGATGGTGGTGACTATCGCGGCTGGCTGCCCAGTGGCGACCACAGGCACAATGTTCGCGATAACAATGGACAGACACCCGCAGAAATGCTCGGAGTTCTTCGCCGTGACAACAGTTCTCAGCGGCTTGACGCTCCCGCTGCTTACAATGGTCTGCGACAAATTGATATAGCAAAACAGAGGCAGGACTTGGTCTTGCCTCTTTATTTATGCTTATTTAAAATGTTCGCTTATCTCTTGTGACGCCCGAGCGACACAAAAGCTGCTGTTCATTCAAACTAATTCGCGACAGACAAGCGGTGCCGCCGCTGCGGCAAAAAAGACCCCACGGTCTGCCCGTGGGGTCTGCTCTCTCTTTTGCTTACTTTCTTTTAACAGTTAACCGAAACGTTCCGTTTTCTCGGTAAACGAACCTATCGGATACTGACAGTATAGCACCGACTATATTTAATGTCAATGATTTGGACTGCGAAAATTTCAAAATTGTAAACTTGTTCAAAAATGGCGTTCAGGATTTGTTTAACATTTGTATATTTCGTGCAAGTTATTGGGAAGAATCGGCTTTTTTTGCCTTATGGGATTCCCGCGCTTCTTTGAGTTTTTTGCGGCGCTCGAGGCGGTCGTTGACTATCTCGCTGGCTGCGCTGTAAACTATTGCACAAACGGGTACGGCGAGGAACATTCCGAGCACGCCGAACGTTCTTCCGCCGACGGTAACGGCGAACAGCACCCAAAGGGGCGGAAGTCCGACAGAGTTGCCGACGATGCGGGGATAGATGAAGTTTGCATCAAGCTGCATCATCACGAGCACGAAAATGCAGAACCAGAATGCCTGCGTAACGCTGGTGACACTGATGAGCAGGAAGCCGATTATCATACCGATAGTTGCACCGATGAGTGGTATGAGTGCGGAAACGGCGAGCACGATGCCGATGAGCACGGGGTCGGGGAATCCGAATGCGAGGCAGCCGAGCATACAGCAGGTGCCGAAGAGGGCTGCATCTGTACACTGACCTGTGAGGAACCTGCCGAATGTATCGACAGATTTCTGACCTATCCTGCCTGCTTTATTGGTAGCTCTTTCGGGCAGGAAGGCGGACAGGACTTTGGTTGCCTGGCGTTTGAGTGTTTCTTTCTGCGCAAGGATATAGATGGAGAAGAAAATTCCGAGCACGAAGTCGATTATCGAGGAGAAAATTGCCTGAGCGAAGGACATTGTAGAATCCATTGACTGAAGGGCGGAAACTCCGTTTTTCAGCCAGTTTGTCAGGTTCTCGGACAGGTTGTCGGCGGTGATGTCAAAGCTTTTGAAGATAGAGCTAAGCGCCTTGTTGCCGGCGATCTTTTCGCTGATATGGTCAACGATCTGCGGGATATTCTCAGACAGCGAGCTGATCGTTTTTGCAAGCGACGGTATGATGAGTGCGACGAGCAGCACGACGATGCCGATCGTGATGAGCAGTGTCAGCACGATAGAGCAGGGACGCTTTATTTTTTCGATGACCTTTGCTTTTTTGGGGTCTTTCGGTGTGCGGAAGACGTATTTTTCGATCGCTGACATCGGCACGTTGAGGATAAATGCGATTATGCAGCCGAGTATCACGGGGAAGAGGATATCCTTGATATAGCCAAGCACATCAAGCAGCACCCTGTAATTTGTCAGCAGCACGAAAAGCACTATGCCGAACGCAATGAGCAATGCGTTTTCTTTGAATCGTTTAGTGAATCTCATATTTATACGCTTTCTTTATCAATAGTATTTTGTAAAGTGCGTCAGGCTCGGTCGAGCCTGTTTTTTAGTCAAGTTCGATATCCATTATCGGTTCGGACACATCTGCGCCTGCGGGTACCATTGGCAGAACGTTGATATCCTTGTTGATAACGACATCTACAAGGCACGGCTTGCCGCAGCTAAGCGCCTTTTTCAAGCCTGCTGCAATCTCGCTCTTTTTGGTGATGCGTATGCCCTCAATGCCGAAAGCCTCAGCGAGCTTCATAAAATCGGTGTGGCGCTGGATATCTGTCTGTGAGAATCTCTTGCCGTAGAAAAGTCTCTGCCACTGTCTTACCATTCCCAGCACGTCGTTTTCAAACACAAGCTCGATAACGGGGATGTTGTGCTTTGCAAGGGAAGAAAGCTCGTTGCAGTTCATAAAGAAGCTGCCGTCGCCTGCGATGTTGACAACAGTTCTGTCGGGGTTGCCGACCTTGCTGCCTATCGCTGCGCCCAGACCGTAGCCCATTGTGCCGAGTCCGCCCGAGGAAGCAAAGCTTCTCTCGCACTTGAAATTGTAGAACTGTGCAGCCCACATCTGATGCTGACCGACCTCGGTGGTTATGATAGCCTGACCTTTTGTCAGCTTGTCAAGCTGCTCGATAACGTCCTGCGGCAGCACTTCGTCCTCGCTCTCGATAGGCGCCATTTTCAGCGCATATTCTTTCTTCCACTTGGCAACCTGCTGCATCCACTTGGTGTGGCTCTGCGGCTCGAGCATAGAGGTCATCTTGCCGATAACATATTCAAGGTCGCCAGTAACGTGGTGATAAACGTCGATGTTCTTGCCTATCTCGGCAGGGTCTATCTCAATGTGGATTATCTTTTTGCCGTTTGCGAAAGTGTTCGGGTTGCAAAGCACTCTGTCGGAGAAACGTGAGCCGAGCACTATCATCAGGTCGCACTCGCTGAGTGTGAGCGCAGCGGTCTTTGTGCCGTGCATACCCAGCATACCGATATATTCGGGCTTTGAGTTGTCAAATGCGCACTGACCCATAAGAGACAGCGAAACAGGCGCATTTACTTTCTTTACGAACTCTGCCATCTCGTCAGCCGCGTTGCAGGAAACCACGCCGCCGCCAGCGTAGATGAAAGGCTTCTTGCTTGCCTTGATAAGCTCGACAGCCTTTGCTATCTCGTCACCCACAGTATCGGGATTATGGTTGACTATCTTTTTCGGCTTTTTCTTTTTGAACTCTATCATTGCCGCGGAAATGTCCTTTGGCACGTCGATAAGCACAGGACCTTTTCTGCCCTCGTTTGCGATGTAGAAAGCCTCTCTGATTATCTCAGGCAGCTTGTCAGGGTCTTTGACAATGTAGTTGTGCTTTGTCACAGGCATTGTTATTCCGCAGATGTCTACCTCCTGGAAGGAGTCAAGACCCAGCAGGCTTCTTGGCACGTTGCCTGTGATAGCGATAAGCGGGATAGAGTCCATATAAGCGGTGGCGATACCTGTAACAAGGTTCGTTGCGCCCGGACCCGATGTCGCAAAAACAACGCCTGTGCGTCCTGTTGTTCTTGAATAGCCGTCAGCAGCGTGGCAGGCAGCCTGCTCGTGCGCTGTGATGATGTGCTTTATCTTGGAAGAATACTTGTAAAGCGCATCGTAAATGTTCAGCACTGCTCCGCCGGGATAGCCAAATACCGTATCTACGCCCTGTTCGAGCAGACATTCCATTATTACATCTGAACCGTTGAGTTTCATTATAAACGCTCCTTATTGTATGTTGTTTTCAAAAAATACTATACTAAATAATTATACTACACAGCTCTATGATTGTCAAGCACGAAAAAGGGCATTTCAGCGGGCGCGGGCTTGACAATATGCAAATGTTGCTGTATACTATTAACGTATATGGGTATGTCCATATTATACTATTATCGAATATGATTATGTCCATTTAAAAAGGAAAGAGATACAAAAATGAGTTTGATAAAACGCAGTTTGATTTTGCTTGCGGCAGTTGTATGTCTGCTGTCCGCAGGCTGCTCAAATAAAAACAGTTCATCACAGAGTGATGAGTCATCGCAGACAGAGTCCTCGCAGACTGAGAACAGCTCAAGCAGCGAGAGCGATTCGTCTGACAGCAGCGAGCCTGCACCTGTCAAGCAGGGCGAAAAGATAAAGGCAGCTGCAAAGTTCTTTGAGAACAGCAGCTATGAGTTCTCCGAAAAGGTCAGCGGACAGGGCGCAGATGCGACTATCACGATGATAAAGAAAGAGGGACTCGTCTGCCAGACCACCGATTACGGCTTCGGTACGTCGGTGATATACTGCAAGGGCGCGGATACATACCGCTTTGACGACGTGACAAAGGCTCTGGAAAAGAAAGTCGGCACTATCACGACAGACCCGACGGGAAACATCATCACCGAGGTCGTCAGGAAAGAGCTTCCGCCGACAAAGACACACATCAACGCAAAAGACGCTGAAAAGTACGATTGTGAGGAATACACCTACACAGGCGGAACATATATTACAGTGGCGGATTTTTATTTTGACAAGACAACAGGTATGCTTGCGACGTACACCCTGACTTACAGCGTCGAGGGTAAAGACGACGAGGTGCAGACCCGTCAGGTGCTGAGAATGAGGACGGGCGAGACTATCGAGGATCCTTACACCGAGTATGATATCAGAAAGGACTATACCGATTTTACTGCACTTACCGACGAAGAGCGTGAAAAGTTCTGCAAGGAGCTTATGAAAAAATACGGCGTCAAGGACGAGGAGCTTTTTGCGGCTGGTCTGAGCACCCACGATTTCAAGAGCATAAAATATGAAGACCTTTGTGCGTTTTTCATCGGTTATGCCGCCGAGCACCCGCTGAAAGACAAAATTGCGCCCGACAGTTCGAGCAAAACTGACAGTTCAAGCAAGACTGACAGTTTGGGCAAAACAGACAAATGAGGAACACAATATGAATATTATCCAGCTTTTGCACCCAAAAGCTCTGATAGACTACATCTATGACGACACCACCTGCCGTCAGGCTTTGGAGATAATGGGCAACCATGGATTCACGGCTATTCCTGTCATCAATCACGAGGGCGAGTATGTCAAAACGCTCGCGGAGGGTGATATGCTGTGGTTTATGATAAACCGTCAGCTGGGCAGCAGGCGCGAGCTTGAACAGTTTTCTGTCAGCGATATCAACATCAAGCGTAATGTCGAGGTCAGACCTGTGTCTGTCACAGCGTCTATCGACGACGTTATTCTGATGCTGGTCAACCAGAACTTTGTGCCTGTCATCGACGACAGAAACACGTTTATCGGCATCATCACCAGAAGTGATGTGCTTAAATACTGCCACAGCCGCCTTAAACAGTCCGCGGCAGGCGAGCAAATGGACGAGGCGGGTTTGTTAGACTGACCGCCTGAAAATGAAAGGGTTGAAAAAATTTGAGAAGAAATCACAACACAAAGGGCAACGCTGCACTGGTGGCGCTGCTGCTGGTAATAATAATCGTCGGCATTGCGGCGAGCGTTATGATACTTGCGGGAAGAAACTCCATCGACGAGACTGACAAGTATGAAAAGGACAAAAGCTCGTCAAAGGGCGCGGTCACAACGACAGCTACCGTGGTGACAGAGCCTGAAAAGCCAAAGCAGCTCGACCTTTACTCACAGCAGGCAAGCGACTTCAAAAAGACCAGCATAAACGGCTTTGCCGCACAGGCGTCTATCCTTATCGACGCAACAAGCGACACCGCTCTTGCAGGAAACAATATGGATCAGCGCATCTATCCCGCGTCTATGACAAAGGTAATGACTATCCTCGTTGCTTGTGAAAATCTCAATTCCTACGATGATACATACACTTTCAAAGAGGCTGACCTTGTAAAGCCTTACGAGCAGAACGCCACAATGGCAGGCTTCAAGGCTGGCGAGGCAGTTACCGCAAGAGATATGCTCTACGGCGCAATTTTGCCCAGCGGCGCTGACGCGTGCATAGGTCTTGCAAACCTCGTTGCAGGCTCGGAAACAGCTTTCGTCAAGATGATGAACGACAGAGCCAAGGAGCTTGGTCTTAAAAACACAAACTTTGTCAACACAACGGGTATCCACGACCCTAAGCACTATTCGTCAGTAAACGACATCGCGGTTATTATGAAGGTCGCAAACCACAACGTGACCTGCCGCAACGTGCTCAACACACTGGATTACACCACCAGCAAAACAACTCAGAACCCCGAGGGTATCCACCTCACCTGTCTGCTCGGCGGCAGACTTGCAGGCTTCTATGTCGACAAGAACGGTAACGGCGCAAATGACGATACCGCCAAGATAACAGGCGGAAAAACGGGCTTTACCGACGAGGCTGGCTCCTGCGCCGCAACACTTTGCACAGACAGCGAGAACGAGCACACTTACATCTGCGTTATCGCGCGAAGCTCGTCGTCAAATCAGGCGATAACCGATACTGTTTCAATGTATGAAAAGTATCTGCCGGGCAGCAAGGCGAAAATACCTGATGCAACAACGAAGGCAACGACAACGAAAGCAGCTGCTGCGGCACCGGCGCAATAAAGACAAAAGAACAAAGCAGTACAGGGTGAATGAACCGCACCATTTTGTGCGTACAGCACAAAAAAGCCCCTATGGCAAATTAACTTAAGCAACGAACTGGCTTCGCAATTCAAGCGGAGTCAGTTTTGTTTTGAATTGGATACGCTGATGATTGTAG
>Ga0256405_10001526_pt1 | contig 62329 bp, 62 predicted proteins | sample RumenRJG_02DNA_FD_189096 | JGI IMG/M metagenome (GOLD analysis project Ga0256405, IMG submission 189096) | Bovine rumen microbial communities from Lethbridge, Alberta, Canada - RJG_02 | ecosystem: Host-associated > Mammals > Digestive system > Stomach > Rumen | place: Canada: Alberta... | reverse complement strand
TTCACCGAGGGCTGGCTACCCTCTAAGTGTAAAGGATTTCATGAAATCATGATTAGCTATTTTCATCCGGCCAAAATTGGCGATTTCCGCCCGGCCCGGAATGGCTAATTCCGCCCGGCGCTAACATCATCAATCAGTTTTCGCACCTCATCCACAAAAATACGGTTGGTTTTATCTGCCACAAACAGCCTAACCGATAATTCATCGTTGAAAAAACTGTCTAAATATGTATTACCATTTTTAGAGGCAAGGTCTGCTGACTCATGTTGGCCAATACAAATATGCAGTCTTTTAAACAGCTCCGATTCCGTCAACCAACATATTTCCTCCATGTAGTCAAGATCAATGTAACTGCTCATGCCAATAAGTGTGTCTATTTTATCAATAATTCTGTGCATAAAAAGGTCAATCACGTACAGCGTCATTGGCATACAAAGGATACATCCATTGTCATCCTCAAACAATCCCGCACAAGTTTCTGTCCAGATACGGCGTGAGCTTGCAACGATGTCATAATCTCTTTTTAGCGCGGCATTATCCTTTTCCTTCCATTTGTTTTCTTTCAGAAGGGCTTTCATCAGGTCATCCAAATGTTTGGCCATTTCGTTTTTTTGATATTTAACGATTGGCCTCATGGACCGTTTTTTGGCCTGTTTCGGCAAGGTTTCAACAAGCAGGTTAAATATATAGCCTGCGACAATGGCCTGTGCCACAACATTTATAATTTTCAAAGCCACAGATGAAATCTTAACCCAGCTTGCTTCGTAGCAAATGACATATAAAAGCATCAAAGCAAACACTATCCAATGTAAAATGCTAAGGTTCTGCGCGCTTTTCTTCTCTTTTTCTAGTTGCTCGATAAAAGAATTCCTATTCACGTTCTATTTCTCCAATCAGAGGACGGTCTCCGTCACCGTCCACAGCACTTCTTGAACTTCTTTCCGCTGCCGCAGGGACAGGGATCGTTCCGTCCTATCTTCTTTCTGCCGGTTCCATCCGCTTTCTGCGCGCCCCGGTAATAGAGCGTGGCCAGTTCGTTTGGCGTGTAGCCCTTGTTGGCCCAGAGCCGGGTGTTGTTTTTGACGGACATCATCACCTTCTCGAAGGCTTCGACGGCGCTGCCGTCAAGCTCCATGTCATAGTCGCTCAGAATATCGAAGATCTGCTCCATGTCGGCCTCCACAACGCAGGCATACTGAATCTCCCCGGCGATCTCCTCCGCGTCCCGGCGGGACTGATGTCCCTCGTTCATCAAAAAGGCGGTCAGGGCGTCCATCTGCGGTGTGCGCTCATAGTAGTTCCAGTCGGCATAGCGCAGCAACTCGCTCTTCTCCGGAATATACCGGGGCTTGCCGCCGCATTGGCGCATCAGGTCCCGCACATCCTCAAAGTCATTTTCCTCGAACTCTCCGCAGACAATATACTCCTCCCAGAAGCAGTAGGGCGCGCCCACGGCCACATGGCGGAGCAACGCCGGGAACAACTCCTCCTCCGAGGTGGGTTGGCTGTTCTGTCGGTTGAAGATGTCCACAAGATCCGGCTGGCTGATGGCGCCGTACAGATGGACCGCGGCCATGGCATAGCTGTCCAGCAGATCATAGCGCACCTTTCTCTCCGTGTAGCCTTCCCGTTCCAGTTGGTGAAACACCTCGCTGATCTCGGTGGGAACCGTCACGGCCAGATCCTCCTGAGAAGCATCGCTAACAAGGTATCCGAGATCCTCCAGCAGACTACACTGCTCAGGCAGGGCCTTCTTCACCTTCACCGGCTCCCGGCTTTTTGCCGCCCGTTTGAACAGCAGGAAGGCCGGCTGGTCGATGATGTAGAGAAGCTCCTCCATGCGCCCCGGCTCCCGGAGGGCGGCGCTCACCGCCTGTACCAGCGCGGGCTTGTTCATCTTGGAATATCCCTTGACATAGTAATTCTTGGCCAGTTCCTTCAGCTTCGCCGCGCTTGCTTCCGCCAACACCGCTTCAATGACAGGCTTTCCCACTTCACTCAGTACCATATTTCTCTCCCTTATCTGAATCCCGCGCGCTATTCTGCCCCCATGGAGGCCGATGCGCTGCATCATATATATCGTCAGTGGATCAAGGCTTTTCCAACCTTAGTGTAGCACATTTTTAAAAAAAATGAAGCGTAAATTCCATAAAACCGCCTTACTCTGTGACCCTCGCCCAAAACAGCGGCGCACCTCCGAAAAAAGGAGATGCGCCGCGTTTGCTTTTTTCACCTTTATCCCTTGCTCAGTGCCTTGATGATCTCTGCCCTCTGCTCCGCCGTCAGCTTCGGATAGTCCTTCAAAATCTCGGCCAAATTCTCGCCCCGCTCCACTCTGCGCCGCACCACACGGCACAGCAGCGCCACAGCCGTACTCATTCGCCCTCACCTCCGAATAGCAGCGCGGCCACCAGTTCCTCCAGTTCCTCCAGCCGGATCTCCTGTGTCGGATGCGCCGCACGGTAGTCGGCCCGCAGGGTCTCCGAGCAGTCCGCCTTGCCGGACAACTCATAGTCCTCCGCAAGGGGCCTATATACCGCCCCATCCTCGGCCGTCACGCTGTCCGCCGTGTAACTCCGCGCATCTTCGATGGTCAGCGCGGGCGTATTCGTCCCAAGCTTGTATAAATACAAGATCATGTCGTTTCTCCTTATATAAATTTACCGCCCTGTATGATCACGCCGCCGTTATTCGTTACATTTCCGCCGCTGCCCATCGTGGCTGGGACCTTGTCCGAAAGCATGGCCACCCCACTGAGTTCGGTATATACGCCGTACTTGCTGCCGCCGTATTCTCCCCCTACTTTTGTTTCGATTATGTCGACATGCCCGGCGCCATAACAGTTGATAACCATTTCAAAATTATGGAATTTACAATCCCAGAATTCACAATAACCGCGGTTGACTGTCGTTGCGGCACGCCCAACCTGTTCCCCGTCAGGTGGCACATAGCCGTTAAAGGAACACTCCCGCGCCATGACCTCGCTGGTCGAACAGAAGACGCAGCTTTCACCATACGGTATGTTCGATCCAAGCTCCCACTTCAGCTTCTCCATTATCACCGGCGCACTGCAGTTTTTCAGCGTAAAACTCCGCGTAAACACGCAGTCTCCCAAATTATCCGCGCAGAACGTGAGACTGCCGCAGCCGTAGAAGTCATTCAAATAAACAATGTTTGAATTTGTTCCGCTGAGGGTGATGACATGGTGCTCGGTCAGCAGGCGAGGGAGAGCGTTGAGATAGGTCTGCAGCTCCGATGCGGCTATGGCGACGCAGCGATAGGACACATCAGTAGCCAGCACCATCTTCCGCACAGGTGCGCAGTCGCTTTCGGTGATGAGACCAGCAGGGGAGCAGAGCACCGCTGCGCCGCCGTCCTCGCTGACGGTCTGGCGCAGGTAAAACCGCAGCACCGTGTCGCTCCCGGCCTGAATGGTCACCGGCTCGTCCAGCCGGTAGACGCAGTACAGAATTTCCCCCTCATTGGGGTCCTCCGCATAGACGCCAAGCTCCGTCAGCATGTATGAGACCTCCAATCCCACCGCGGCCAGCGTCACGGGCAGAACGGCGGTGTCTCCGGCGCAGCGGGCCTCGCCCACCGCCAGCGTCTGCCGGATCTCCGGCAGTTGGGCGACGTTGGGGATGTCCGGGGTATGTCCGCTGCCGCCCACCACACGGGTCACCCGCAGGCAGGCCCCCGCGGCGGTTTTCGCCGTCAGCGCAAGGCCCTTGTTCGTATACGTTCCCTGAATATTCATAGCCCGTCTCCTATCTCAGCCGCCGGATGCCCCGTCTGGGGCGCTGGGGCAGGGGAGCCGTCACCACCGGTGCGGAGGCGGGCAGACGGCTCTTTACGTCCTCCGCCAGAGATGCCTGATACGCCGCGCGGAATTCCTCCGTCCGGCGGTCCGTGTCGCCGTCGTCGCCACCCGCCAGCAGCGGCGCGAAGGACTGGGGCACGCCGCCCCGCTCCAAGGCGGCTCTGGCCCGTTCCACCTGCTCCCGGCGGAGCTTTTCCGCCCGCAGAGTTTCCAGTTCCTGCTTTTCTTCTTCGTTCATATATTACTCCTCCGTCTCCATGGTTTCCTCGGCCTTGCGCCGCAGTTCCTCCTCCGCGTCCTTCACCCACGGCAGCTGTTCCAGAATGGTGCGCTTGGACAGCAGGGGAGAGAGGGACAGCAGCGTGCCCGCCAGCGCCGTGTGATCCTGCGGCAGATTCTTGTAAAACGTGACCTGCCCCTGTTCCAGCGCCACCGGCGTCCCCAGCAAGGCAAAGCCGCCGGAAAGCGCCGTCAGCAGCCGGTGCAGGCCGTCCAGAAAGCTGCGCTCCTTGGCCAGGCGCACCTGCTCGATGCCCCACAGCTTATACTGCATCGCCACGCCGGAGGCGTTCCCGGCGAAGCGCTCGTCGGAGAGATCCGGCGTCATGCTCAGTTCCAGAATGCTGCGGCGCAGATTGCTCTCCAGCTGGGCGAGGGCCTCGTGGTTCAGATTCTTCACCACGAATTCCGCACGGCCTCCCTCCGCCAGAGAGAGGATGCGGGTGCGGTTGGCCTCGTCGATGTCCCCCTGGGTCGTTCCCTGCATGCCGTACAGTGCAAGAAAGGCGTTGGCCACCGACTGCATATCGTCCATAGCCCCGGAGAGCAGCAGGTTGTACGCGTCCATCAGACCCGTCACCATCTCGAAATCGCCGCAGGTCTGGCAGTTGTTGTTGAAGGGCACCAGCGCCAGATGCCCCGGCAGATTTTCCTCCGGCGTGCCCAGAGCCACCTGCTGACCGTCCCATGTGAAGGGCGTGACCCGCTCCTCCTCGTAGAGCATCCCGCATACGGTGTCGTCCGTGCGCTTGAACAGCCGGACGGCGGCGCGGAGCGGCTCCCCAGCCTCGCCGCTGCGGATGCCGAAGCAGGTGAGGGGATCGCACCGGCACACCCGCACGCCGGACTGTTCCAGCCACACCAGCGCAAAGCCCTCGCCGCAGATGCTCATGTCCCGGCCGATGTCAAAGAGCAGGTGATCCATGGGCAGACCGGCATAAATCCGCCCCTCCTCCGGGCGCTCATAGGAAAGGGTAGGGGGTACGCCGAGGAAATACCCGGTCTGCACCTCCGTGATGTAGCGGGGGAAGGGCACCCGCAGCAGATTGTTGGGCCGTCCCCGGACGGCCTCGCCCTTTGGCACGGGCTGCTGGCCCTCGTAGTAGTCCCACAGCCGCTCCCTGTGGGGACGGACCCGGTACAAAAAGTCCGACACCGCCCCGGTCAGAGCTTCCTCCGTCAGCGGCCCGGCGCAAATGTAGTCCTGTTTCAAATACGCAAACCTCCTCGATCGCAAAACCCGGCCGGAATGTTCCGCCGCGCACCCGTTTCACCGCGATCAGGCGGCAGCCTTGGCCCCGCCCTATATGACTTTCTTCGGTGACGGCCTGTGCGCGGCCGGTGAGCAGACAGTCTCGGATACCCATAGGTATCGCTACGACCCCGGCGGCGATGCCCGCCGGCCCGCCGTCCCGGAAAGGTCCTCTTTGTTCCGTACTGTCGTCTCTTCCGGCCCTATACTTCTATTGTAAGAGCCCCGCCTCACCCTACGCACCGGAACCGATTCTGAAAAACCCGTCCCGCTTTTCGCAATGCCCCGCCCCCCCGCAACGCACACGCAGGCATCCCAGCGGCTAATCACGCGCTGTCCCGGCAGAATCCTCCAATCGATCCGACAGAAAGACTTGATCTTCCCGCAGCGGTACACTTCCGCTGTTTTTTGAACTTCACATTCCGCACACTCTGTGCTAAACTGAATGAGAAGTTATTTCGGGAGGATTTTCTTATGTTCGACCCAAAAAGATTGCTGCAATATGAATTTTTTCCTGCTGAACTGCCTCCTTGCTTTAACTCTGATGACTTGGCGGCAAATGCGCAGCACGCCATTCAGGCAGCCTCCAAACTGAACCGTGCATACTCGATCCCCCTGACTTACAGCGGTTATAAATCAGAAACAGCCCGAAGGAAATTTGCAGTCCCCAACCCCTATCATTATTGCAAGGCTGTAGACTGCATCGTTCAGCAGGAGCCCGTCCTCAAACCGATTTTTGAAAAAAGCCCATATTCCCTAACAGCCCCAGTGGATCGTGCTCCAAAGGACCGTCAGCCATATGCGAAGCGCTCCTCCAGCATTGCGGAAACCAAACGGGAAATTGAACTGCTCTATCAAGATAACCGGTACGAAATTCGCCTGGATATCAATTCCTTCTTTGATAATATTTACACCCATACCATCCCTTGGGCAATTCACGGGATTTCCGCTGCAAAGAAAAAGAAAAATGACCGGACGCTGCCCGGAAATCAGGTGGATAAGCATATCCGCGCCATGAACTACGATCAGACCAACGGCATTCTGGTCGGAAACGCCTTATCCAGAATCGTATCCGAAATCATCCTTTGCACGATCGACAGTCAAATACATGACCAGTTTCCGGACGTGTCCTGCTGCCGTTTCGTAGATGACTACTGTATCTACACAAAACGCAGCGCTCAGGTTCAGGAGATCATCGCATTCATCCGCAGATGCCTGTCTAAGTATGAATGAACGTTTTAAGTTTCTGAGTTATTATCAAGTTATTGAATACTTTTTTGTACGTGCGCAAAATTATTATTTTTTGGATAACTTAAGACAAATTGATATTAATAATGTTAATCACAATGATTTAAGGAAGGTTTTAGCTGATTATAAAAAAATATCAACTGAGCGAGACGCTCTAAGGCTTGTGTTTATGAGATCTATTGATATTTCAAAGTTTAAGTCTTGGATAAATTCGAAATCAGAGTATGTCAGCACCTACTGTAATTCACCAGAATATAAAATTGATATCACGAAAGCAGACAAAAAAATAATCTCAGATTTGGTAGCAAGAGTGTATGGATATAGATGTTCTATTGCACATGCCAAAGGAGATGTGGAGGAATATATTGCAATACCTTCTATTAGCAAAGAAAAAATATCCGCAGAAATACCATTAGTAAAATATTTGGCATATGAAGTTATTAGAAGTTGCTCTGAAGTATGACACTCCTTAGTAGTAAGCTTTCATTTTACTACTAAGCGCCTGCTTTCCGCAGAATGTGGCCAAGATTACCCTATCATGACACAATCAAATTGACAAAGAGAAGTTCACCCCTAAGCCGTAAAAAATGGCCTAAAAGGGGAAGCTCACTTTGTCAAAATAACCGCCCCCTCCCCAATTCTCCCTCCCCCGAATTGAACAAAAACTTCTTTTTGTTCAATTAGATTTCCGTCCCCCCGACGCCCTGCTGGGGCATTTCGAATTATTTTTGACATCAATTCGACCATTTTCCTCTTGACCTCATGACATTATGATGTCATAATGATTTTCAGAAACTACCATCAAAACGTCGCATATACGGAGGATTTGTCGATGGATGAGAAAAGCAACAAGGTCAAGCTGCTGGTCTACGCCACGGAGGACGACCGCGCCCGCATCAAAATGGCGGCGGCCAAGCTGCACATGAGCATGAGCCAGCTGATTTTGGACAGCGTTCTGGAGCAGGTGGCCAGCATCGAGGAGCTGGAAAAGAACGGAGGTGCCCGGGAATGAAAACCATCGCCGTGATGAACCAGAAGGGCGGAACCGGCAAGACCACCTCCGCCATCAATCTGGCGGGCGAGCTGGTGCGCCGTGGCAAAAAGGTTTTGATCGTGGACATGGATACTCAGGGCAACGCCACCAGCAACCTGTCCCTGACGGAGATCCCCGCCGCCACGCTGGCGGACGTCATCGTCTCCAAAACCGCCACGCTGGCGGACACCGTCTGCCACACCACTACCGAAAATCTCGACCTGATCCGGGGCGGCAGCCTGCTGGCTCCGGCGCTGGCCACCATGCAGGAGATGCCCTTCGGCCGGGACACCACCCTGCGCCGCCTCCTGCCCCAAATTCCCGATACTTACGATTTCGTGTTTTTCGACTGCTCCCCCTCTTTGGAGAGCCTGTTCAATATCAACGTGCTGGTAGCTGTTCAGTACGTCCTCATCCCCATCAAGGTGGATAAGAACTCAATCGAGGGCTACGACGTCATGCTGGAGACCATCCAGTCCGTCCGTGAGATCGCCAACCCGGACATCCGGGCTCTGGGCATCTTCATGACCGCCGTGGAAACCGGCTCCAGCCTTGACCGGGAAATGATCGCCAACTTCCCCGCCATGCTGCCGGGTCTGGCCTTCCAGACGTACATCCGCAAGAATATCGACGTGAAGAAGGCTCCGCTGGCTCTCCAGCCCCTGTGCTTCTTCTCCCCCCGCTGCACCGCCACCGGCGATTACGCCGCCCTGTGCGACGAAATGCTGGCAAGAATGGAGGGCTGATCCATGGCAGGTAAAAAAAGTCCCTCCATCTTCTCCACTCTGCAAAAGACCACGGAAAACGCCAGCGCCGTCAACGGTGAGCTGACCCGCCAGCTGCCCGTGGCGTCTCTGGTGGATAACCCCATGAACCGTTTCTCCATGGCGGAGGACGATGAGTTTCTCTCCACCATGCGCTCCGTGGAGCAGGACGGCTTTTTGGAGGACATCGTGGTCACACCCGACGGCGAGAACACATGGCGCATCATCAGCGGACACCGCCGGGTGATGGCCGCCCGGAAGCTGGGCAAGACCGCCGTCCCCTGTAAAGTCCGCCGGTATCCGGACAAGCTCTCCGAGCTGCGGGCGCTGATGGGCGCCAACGTCCACCGGCGCAGCCTCTCCCCCTTCGACATGGCCCGCCAGCTGGAAACGCTGCGGGAAGTCCTCTCAGAAAGCGGACAGCTCCCCGATGGGACCAAGGAGCAGGCGGAGCTGATGGCCGCCCAGAGCGACCTGAGCCGGGCCACGGTGGAGCGGTATCTGGATCTTCTGAATCTGGACGAAACCATGACCGGCTGGGCCGAGCGGGGCGAGATGACCATGACGGACGCCTATGAAATGGCCCGCCGGAAGAACGTCCACCTCCAAGCCGCCGTAGAGGAATACGTCGCTCACAACAACGCCAACGGGGACTTCCCCGGCCTTGTCCACCGGGCCATCGCCTGGGCAAAGGCCGCCGAGCTGCCCCCGCCTCCGCCCAAGCCCGCCCCGGCCGCCAATCCTCTGCGGACCGTGGATTCCTTTGGCCGGGCCGTCCGCCGTTCCACCGCGCAGCTGAAAGCGCTGGATCTCTCCGCCGACGTGGACCGCACCACCGCCCGGAAAAAGCTGGACACCTGCCTTGCCAATCTGGAGGAACTGCGGCGAACGGTGGAGGCCCTGAAGGCCGGTCTGGACGGCTGATCCCCTCCCCTGCCCCGCGCTGTCCGCGCCGCGCAAAACGCGTACGCCGCTCTGCAAAACCTCATAGAAAACAACGGTAACGGGACGCATACGCGTCCCGTTACCGTCATTTTGGCCGTTCCAGCGGAACAGAGTCATTTTTTAGCCGTCACACGCATATGACAGCAGCTGTCTCCTCTGCTGAGATATTCAGGGAATTCCATCTGAAGATGCGGAAAAAGGCTTGAAGTGCTTGGCACGATTGCGGAACAGGAACGCATCACCATCAAACAGCGGCAGGCGGAAGGTATTGCTGCTGCCCGAGAAAATGGGCGGAAATTCGGCCGCCCCATTTGAGTTCGGCCTGAAAACTGGAACTCGGTTTATAACGCTTGGCAGTATGGTGACATTACAGTGAAGAAAGCAATGGAATTGACCGACCCGAAGCGGACCAGTTTCTATAAATTGGCCGCAAAGGAGCACCAAACATTCTGAACTTCAGGCAGTCACAGAATATAACTCAAAAATTTGACTTATAACATAGTTGATGTTATAATTCTAAAAATCAAGTTATATTCTAAACTGGAGGGGCTACTATGCAAGACAATCTATTGGAACCTTTGCTGCATATCCCATGTACTGTTGTTCCCTATGAAGATGCTGCACACCTGCCGCTTTACCTGCGCGGCAGCTATGATTTCTACAAAATAGAGACCGAACAGACTGCTTTTCTGGCTGCTCAACCCATAGAGAATATCCCCCTGCCCACCCTGCGAAAGCACTGGGCCGCACTGACGAAGCAGAGCGGTCTGACCTGCGCGTTTTACTTTGACACCTTGAAGCCTTATAAAAAAGGAAAGCTGGTGGAGGGCGGTATCCCATTCATAATAGGCACAACAGAGGTATTTCTTCCATTTTTGGGCGTGGCTCTATCCGCACGAGCACGAGAGCTGCCGGAAAAAAAGGCGGAATGCTCCATGCTGACGCAGAAATTTTTATTGACTGCGATCTATCAGCAGATCCGCAGTGCCAGCGCCGCACAGATGGCCGACCTGTTGGGTGTCAGCCGGATGTCCGGGACGCGATGTATGGATGAAATCGAAGTCTTATTCCCGACTCTCATCCAAAAGAACGGGCGGCGGCGCGTTTTCGCTTGGGATAGTGGATGGAAGGCGTATTGGATGCTCATAAGACCTAGCCTACGGAATCCCGTTGTTCGGGAATACCGCTTGGATGAGCCGCTGAACTTGTCTCTGCCTCTCAGCGGCATCAGCGCAGTCTGCTGTTATTCCATACTGGACGAAGGGCATACCCGTGTCTATGGAATGACAAAAAAAATGTCGGCAGACAGGAAACTATCCATGCAGCCACAAGTCCCCTCCGATGAGATTCCAACAGCCATCGTCCAAGAGCTGGGCTATGAATTGCCCTTTCAGAATTACCATGCGGTCGACCCTTTGACTGCCATTCTATCCCTCACACCGGAGGAACAAAAAGACCCCCGGGTAGAGGGAGCCATTCAAGAGATAGAGGAGAACTACTTGCCATGAAAGGGATTTCTGTATTTCGTAACTACTTTCAGGACTTTCAGGACCAATATGTCCTCATCGGTGGCGCCGCCTGCGACCTGATTTTTGAAGCGCAGGACACTGCCTTTCGTGCCACGAAAGATCTGGACATCGTCCTTCTGGTGGAAGCTCTGACCCCGGACTTTGGTCGCAAATTCTGGGATTTCATCAAAGCCGGCGGATATGAACACCGAGCAAAAAGCAGCGGTACCCCGCAGTTTTATCGCTTTGACCGTCCGACTCAGCCGGAATTTCCCTATAGGGTCCCTCCTTCTGTTTCGTCTCCGTCCGGGGCGGTCTCCCCCGGGCAGAGTGTCTCCCGTGGGGAACGCTCCCCCCGGGCATCTTTTACAGGTTCACGGATCTATTGTAACAGCTTTTCCACGCCTTGCGAGGCCGTCTGCATAAAACGTCCTTTTTTCGACACGAAACGTCACTGGAACGGCCCCGGCCAACATGCCATTTTGTTTCTTTTTTCGCAATAAAATTATACACCGTACACCAGTGTGCGATGCAAGAACTTTTTTGAACTTCGGAAAAAATTTTACGAACCCCGGCGAAAAGCGGTTCTTTCTTAGTAAAATCGCCCATACCGCCCCGCAAAAAAAAGCAGCCGCCGCACGGCAGCTGCTTTCCTATTCCCGGACGGCCCTCCAAGACCCGTCCTCTCGTTTTTTTACCCCCAGACCTCCATCATCACGCCGCCGGTGGCCGCCGCCCAGCGCTGCGCCGTCAAGTCCGCCGTGGGCAGCACCGTCACCGACAGGTGGGCCGGTTTCAGCCGCTCCACCGCCCGTTTCAGGGCCGGAATGTCCGCCGGAACACGCCTCTCGCCCACGGTCAGCGCCGTGACGCTCCAATGGGCGAAGTCCTCCTCCACCTCGCCCCGGTCGCCGCCGCCCAGCGTGACGCACAGCTCCTTCAAAAAGGCGGGGGTCAGGGTGCGCCCCCCGGCCATGGCGGCCCGGACGGCGGCACGGCGATCCTCCATCGCGGCCCCCTCCCGGACAGGCAGGCCGTAGTCCCGCTCCCACAGGGTCAGCCCTCCGGTGGCGGTCTCCACGCACACCTGACCGTTCTTCTCCGCCACGGCCTCCGCCATGGCGTTCTCCCCCCGCTCCAGCGCCGTCAGCGTCTCCCGGACGGGGGAAAGCTCCGTCAAAAACTCCGGCAGTCTCATGCCTTCACCTCCGTCAGCGTCAGCGTGCCCACCACAGGCACCGCGCCCTCCGTCAGCGTCAGGCTGTCGCCGCTGCCGTTCATGGTGAAGCCGGACACATCCGCCACGCCCGCGCAGTCCAGCAGCAGACGCAGGGCCTTGCCGTGGCTGACCACCCGCGTCCGCAGGGCATTGTCCCGGAAAAAGGCGGTCAACCCCTGAGAAAAGGCGGTTTTTACGCCCTCTAAGCTGCCGCCGTCCATCAGTGTCATGGACGCCGCCACGTTCACCGCCGTCTCAGCGGCGGCGATCACTTTCGCGTCCGCGCCTACGGGCCGCTCCCGGTCCACGACGGCCTGGGCCTCCCGGATGGCGGCCTCGCCGGGGGCTTTCCCCTCCCGGCCCACCGCCACGATGTCCACGGTGCCGTTTCCTCTTGCCAGCGGCAGCACCTTCACCCGCAGGATGTCCGCCGCCTGTCCGCACCACGCGGCGTAGTGGTCGGCGTTGCCGGAGGCGGGGGTGGCGGCCAGCGCCGCCAGCGTCCGGGCGCGCAGTTCCTCGTCCGTCTCCCCCTCTTTGCGGACGCATCCCCGGTCGGCGCATACGGCGGTGAGCCACTCCCCCACAGCGGAGGACACAAAGGCCCGCCGTTCCAGTCCATCGATCTCCATGCTCCAAAGCTGCGCCATTCCATCGGCGCAGGCACGGAGCACGTCTCCGGCAAAGGTGCCCTCGGCGGCGCTGCCGGGGCCGGTGTAAGCGGCTGTCAGCAGCCGCAGCATTTCTTCCTTGGTCATCTGATCGAAACCTCCGTTTTCTGGGTAAACTCCTCATAGACGGTGTGCACGGTGAACCGGGCCTCCACCCGGCTCCCCTTCTTCGAGAAGGAGAACCCGTCCACCTCCCGGATATAGGGACACGCCAGCAGCGCGTCCCGCACATACTGCCGCACCTGACTTTCCAGAATCCCCTGATCCACGCAGCCGCCCAGCAGCAGCGTCAGTTCGTTGCCGTAGTCCGCCGACCATGCGGTGTAGCGGAACCGCTGGCTTTCCGGCCGCAGCGCCCGTGCCGCCCAGATTTTCAAAGCCTCATCGCCGCTGACCAGATACGGCTCTCCCCGGCGCAGGGCAAAGCTCTCGTTCTCCCAGTCCACGGCCCACTCCCGGAACAGCGGCAGCGCCTCCTCCGGCGCGGTGTCGGGGGCTGTGCCCCAGTCGGGAAAGATCATGCGCCCCCACCTCCCACAAAGCCGAGGATCCAAAAGCCCTCCTCGCAGGACAGCAGCGCCAGTTCCTTGCCGATGTCCTCCTCACGGAACACCGTCCCTTGGAGATAAAACAGCCCCTCGGTCAGCGCCGTCCCCCGGACGGTAACGGTTAGCGGCGAAACCGCCGTCAGCGTGCCGAACAGCCCCGCCGGGGCGTCCTTCCGCTCCGGCGTCAGCAGTTCCAGCAGTTCACTGTAAACGTTCATGCCTCAACTCCCTCCAAACTCAGCGACGTGGTGAACACGCCCTTTTCCCAGCGGTGCTCGTGGGCGGTGATGTCATAGACCCCCTCCAGTCCCCATTGGGGCCGGTGGGCCTCCACCCGCCCGCCGCACCGCAGGGACAGATCCCCCAGCACCGTCACCCTTGCGGACAGGCTGCGCCGCCGCAGCGCGGCCTTGGCCTGCGCCTGCGGATCGCCGCTCTTTCCCATCACCCGCTGAAACCGTCCGCAGGCGGTGATGTCCCCGGTATTCTGGGCGGTGGCGAGGATACGCCCGTTCCGGCCCGTCACCACGGCCCGGTTCACCATATTTCCCATGGACGCCCGTCCGGAAACCTCCAGCACCCGCTCCGGGGGCAGGGGAACGGCCCCGCCGCCCCCCTTCGTCACGGTCAGCGCCCCGTCCCGGACGGCGATCTCCCGCCCCTCCCCCACGGCTCTGCGCAGGATGGAGAACGCGGACTCCCCCGGCCCTGTGACGATGGTGCGGTAAAGGCCGTCGTCCTCCACGGCCCCCAGCGGAACGCCCAGTTCCCCGGCGATCTTCCCGGCGATCCGCCGTCCCGTCCCGGCATACACGCCGTACAGCTCGTTCCGGGTCAGATACACCCCCCGGTCATAGGCCGTCAGGGTCACGGCCTCCGGCGTTCGGTCAAGTTCATGGACGCTGCCGAGGAAGATCTCCTTCCCGCCGTCATCCAGCAGCCGCACCACGTCCCCCACCGCCACGGACAGCTTCAAAAAGTAGGTGTCCGCCGGGGCAATGAGCACCGTGGCGGTGAGACACGCCGCCGCCTCGTTCCGGGTCTTGCCCAGCCGTACCGATTCCAGCGCGGGCATGACCATCTGTTGTCCGATCAGCAGTTTCACAGCGTCAGCACCTTTCCGATTTGCAGTTTCCGGGGATTCGTCACGCCGTTTTTGGCGGCGATGCTTCCCCACTTCGTCCCGTCGCCGTAAAAGCGGCAGGCAATGTCCCAAAGGGTGTCCCCTTTTTTGACGGTGTAGGTCTGGGGCGTGACCCGCTCATCCGTCCGCTTTCGGACAGGGGCGGAGCCGCTCCCCCCGCTCCCCCCGGCCAGAGCCGCCAGCGCCGACTTGAATTTATACTCCCGCAGTGTCACAGTCAGCCCCACGTCCCTGTCCCCCTCCGCCAGCGTCTCGGACACGTCCTCAATAAGGAACGCGTCGTTGATGTCGCTGCCGGAGATGATGAGCCGCACGGGGTCTCCGGAATCCTGCCAGCTTTTCAGCATGGCGAGGACGCTTTCCGGCTCCTTTCCGTCAAAAAAAGGCGAGTAGGCGCTGGGGAGGAACGTGGTCAGCCTGACCTCCCGCAGACCCCGGCCCCCCCAGATATTCACAGTCCCGCCCATGGCAAGGCTCCGCACCCGGTTCTCATTGGGCCGGGTGACGGTGAGCCGGGTGGGATTGACTGTAAAGTAGATGCGCTCCTCACCGTTGTTGTGCCAAAGCAAAACGGTTCTGGTGTTCATAGAAAACCCCCTATCTCACAGCGGCGGCACGGCGCAGGCCCTCCAACAGTCCCTCGGCGAACCGCTCCACCGATTCCGACTTGCTTTCGTGCACCGGTTCCCCGACTTCCGACCTGCTTTCGTGCAAGCCCTGCCGTCTCTCTGCCGCAGATTCCGACTTCGTTTCGTGCACCGGTTCCTCGACTTCCGACCTGCTTTCGTGCAAGCCCTCTCGTCTCTCTGCCGCAGATTCCGACTTCATTTCGTGCACCGCTTCCTCGACTTCCGACCTGCTTTCGTGCAAGCTCTCTCGTCTCTCTGCCGTCAAATCCGACTTCATTTCGTGCGCCGTTTCCTCGACTTCCGACCTGCTTTCGTGCGGATTCGACCCTCGCCCGGACACTTCCTCAGTGTTCCCGGACAGTTCCAAAGGTGCTGAAAACCGGTCATTTTCCTCGGACAACGCAAGATTTTGTGGTACAAAATCGGAAACACCACCCAAGATAGGGTCTGTCCGGTCTGAACCGTCCCCGCCGAAAAACTCATGTGAGACTTGTCCATCTTCTGCCGTACCGTCCGGTTTTCGCACGTCACCAAGTCGGTTTTCCGCCTTTTGAACCGCCTTTTTCCGCACGTCCTCATGTCGGACTTTTCCCGTAAGATCCCCGTTTTCCTGCACGTCAGCAAGTCGGAATTCCCCCGCAAGCGGCGTGTTTGCCGCAAAATGAGGCCCATTGTTCCGCACGTCCTCAAGTCGGACTTCGGCCTTTTGAACCGTGTTTTCCTGCACGTCACCAAGTCGGATTTCCTCCTCGGACGGCGCATCAACTGCCAAATGCGCCCCGTTCTTCTGCACGTCACCAAGTCGGACTTCCTTGCATTTTGTCGATGCAACGTCTCCGGCGTCCTTGTCCGTCGTACCGCTTCCGTCCGCCGTCACGCCGCTGAGCGCCAGGACCGTCCGTGCGGCGGCCGCCGCCTCCTCGTCGGACACATAGGCCGTCACCTCGGCAGGGGTGAACAGCCGCCCCTCCCGGCGCAAGGTCTCCCCGGTGGTCTGCAAGTCCCGGCAGGCGGCGTAAAGCAGCGCCCGTCCGCCATCCCGCATCCCGAGGGCGGCGCACTCTCTGGGCGGCAGGGCCTCCACCGTCACCGTCCCCAGCAGGCCGCACGCCACCTCAGCGGTGCGGCCCCTGCGGGAGACACGCTCCCGCAGGACGTCCGCCAGCGCCATCAGTCAGCGGCCCGGATGCTGTCCAGGCACACCAGATCGGAGGGCCGGAAGGTAAAGGGCAGCTTCTGCTGGTTCACCTCGCCCATCTTGTAATTCATGAAGGGCAGCTCGGTAAACGCCACGTTGTCGATGCTGTACCGCTCCTCGCCGCCGTCGGCGGCGTCCGGGTCTTTCAGGGCGGTGGTGATGGTGCAGCGCTTGTCAAGGCCGCGCTTGGCCTGTTCCAGCACCTCGTAGAACCGGGTGTAGACCTGCTTGAGGGTCATGGTGCCCTCTCCGGCGTAGCCGGTGATCTTGGAATCCACGTCCATGCCGAACTGGACTTTCTCCCGCTGGACCTTGACGGTCAGCGTCAGCTGGGACAGCTCGGCGATGCGCGCGCCGTCCACCCAGACCTCGGCAAAGGAGCCGGACAGGGTGCGGTTTGCCTGTAAATTACTCATACGTTCCTCCTATTTCACGTTCGTCCGATGGTTACATGGAGATGACCAGCGCCAGATCCTCCATGGCGTCGCAGAAGGTCAGCTTGGCCTCCAGAAACACCTGACTGCCGGTGTTGGCTTTCAGAATGTCGGTGTCCTTCATGTCGGAGGTGTCGGTCCCTCTGGATTCCAGATAGCTTCTCTGCCCGGACAGAGACACAAAGCACCGGTTGTCGGCGGTCTTGTCCAGCACATCCCCCTCCAGCCCCTTGAGATAGGCGTTGATGGCCGTCACCAGAAGCAGCTTGTTGTCGTAGTCGTTGAGCACCTTGCCCACATAGCCGCTCTCGAAGGCCTTGGCAATGTCCCCCCGGATCAGGTCGATGCCCTCCACGATCTTGATCTTCTGGAAAGGCGCGGCCTTGTCCGGGGTCAGCGTGGTCAGGGAGTTCACCGCGCGGCCCAGACGGTAGCCCTCCCGGCCGGGGACGATGATGAGCTTGCCTGCGTCCACGTCCGCGTCCGGCTCGGCCAGCGCGTCGCAGCCCACCACCTCCGGCAGATTGACGTAGGTGGCGGAGCGGGTCAGGGGCAGCGCCGCCAGCAGTGCCGCCACACGGACGGCGTAATCCTTTGCCTCCATCGCGCCGTCCTCCAGCGTCAGGCCGGACACGCACAGGTTCACGATGCCCTCGCAGTCGGGGGCTGTGGCGTTGGCCACCACGGCCTTCACGCCCCGCCCGCCGTTTCGGAGGGTCTTGATAAAGGACATCACCCTCGCGTCATCCAAACCGGGGGCGGCCAGCCAGTCAAAGCGCAGACGCTCCAGCGCCTGATAGGTTTTCTCCGCGTCCTCGCCCACACGCAGCACCCAGACCTTGCTGGGCGCGGCTAAAAAGGCCAGCTTCAGCAGACGGTAGTTCTCAGGGGAGAACTTGTCCTCCGGCACCTCCGCCAGACTTTTGTACGCGGCCTCTGCCGCGCCGCCCTCGGTGGCGTCCTTCACCGCCACCGCCAGCACGCCCCGGGCGGAACGGGTGATGGCGGACACAGCCGCCGTCTGAAAGCTGATAAAAATTTCAGGAAGACCCATAAATACCTCCAAATTTCAAAGATTTCCTTGTCAAATGTCCAAATTGAGGGTCGCCATGCGTCCCGGCGGTTCCATGCCGGGCTTCTCCGGCTGGGGCAGCGGCACGCACAGTTCCACCGTGAACGTCAGCGTTTCCCCCTCGGTTTTCAGTTCCAAGGGATGCAGCGTCCGCTCCCCCATGGGAACGCCCCGGAGCAAAACCGGCGTCAGGGAGGAAAGCAGGGCGGTGTTTCCGTCCCGCTCCCGGTCGGATGCGGCGGAGACCGTCACCCGGTAGGTGTGCTCCGCCTGCCGTCCGCCGTCCACCAATACCGTCCCGTCCTCCCGGACGGATACCGCCAGCAGGGGGTATTCCCCCCGCGCTCTCGTCCTGTCCGCCACGGTGCGGACGCCCGTGCACGCCTGCAAATACGCCGCCACGCTGTCCTGAATGGCCTTCACGCCTGCCCCTCCTTTCCTGTCTCACGTGAGACTTGTCCGCCGTCGGAGCAAGCCGCATATCCCTCGCTTCCGGCTACCGCCGAAAGCGCACTCATTTCGCTGCTCCTCCTCTCCCCAGCGGAACCGCTTTGCTGGGTTCCGCCGGGGGCCCCCACATGACTGATCTCCACCACTGTTACGCAATGGCTGTCATACCGGAAGCTGTCGGAGGTGCGCCCCATCCAGACGCTTCCCCCCTCGTCCGTCACCTCCACCCGGTCGCCCAGCCGAAAGGCCAGCTCCGGACGGGTGTACAGGGTCAGCCGGTACAGCGCCTCCGGCCAAGCGGCGGAAAGGGACGGCGGCGTGGGGGCGCTGGTGTGTTCGGAGCGGCTCAGGGCGCAGGGCGCGGCCTCGCAGAGCCGCTCCTCACCCTCCGTCAACGGGCGGAACGCCGTGACACGGTGGGCGTATGTCCGGGCGAGAATGTCCGCCAAGGCTTTGTCCGTCACGGCTCACCCCTCCTTCAGCCGCCCCAGCCTGCGCCATGGGGCCAGCCCCGCCAGTGCGGCGGACTGCCCGTCGGAGACGGCGTAGGTCACGGAGGTGTCGCCACGGGTGACGCTCTTCACGGCGGCCTCCCGGCCCTCCATGTCGAGGAGCAGCGCCGCCACCGCCTGCTCCATGGCCTCCGGGATGTCCTCCCGTCCGCACCACGCGCAGGCCCGCTCCATGGCCATCTCTGTCAGCGCGTCCCCGTTCTCACCGAGACTGCGGCCCGCCAGACGCTCCGCCTTCTCCCGAATGGCGGCCGCCTTGTCCGCGCCGCTCATCAGGGAGCCACCACAGCGCCGATGGAGGCCAGACGCTTACCGGGCACGAACAGATCGTAGAGATAGCGGGCCTGAATGGAAGTGCCGTCAAAGAGCTGGTTCTCCTGGGGGCCGAACTGCTTGATGGCGTCCAGCTTGCTTACGGCCAGCGGCGTTTCGCAGTGGGTGATGAGACAGGCGATGTCCTTGGCGTTCTCCCCCGCCACGATGCCGCCCTGATCGCTGTCGCCGCTCTGGACGGTGATGACGGTTTTCATGCGGCTCTGGGGCACGAATACGCAGGGCAGATCGTCCAGCATCATCACGTTCTCATAGGTCACGCCGTTGATGGACACGGCGTTGCCGAAGGAAATATCGTGATAGGTGCCGTTGGCGGCCTCCAAAAAGGCGGTCTTGTGCTTGTGGCTGATAAGGGCCACATAGCCGTCCATCTCCTCCGCGTCGTCACGGACGGTCTGCAACAGGCCGCTGACGGTGGCGATGGCGTTGGTCTTGGTCAGAGCGGCGGAGACGATGTGGGTGGTATTGTGGGCCGCGTCGCCGTTGGCCAGCTCGTACAGGCGGTGGATGCGGTAGGTGTCCTGCTCCTTCACCAGGGCGTTGCGGGCGAACTCACGGATGACGTTCTCGGCAGTGACCAGAAAACCGGTGTCGTTGGGGTCGGTGCGGTCCAGAGAGAACTTCACGCCGCGATCCATGGACAGGGTGTAGCTTTTCCAGCTGTTGGTCACGGTGCCCTGCGGGTAAGCGGAGCCGTCGGCCTTGCCCGCGTCATAGTTGCCGAGACCCGTGGTGGACAGGGTGGAGATCTCAATGTCCCGGCCCCCCGTGAAGCGGACTTTTCCCGCCTCGGGGATCATCCACGCGGTAGCGGAGGCCGCCGCAAACTCCTCGTCGATGAACTGCTGGTATGCCTTTGCGTAATCAAATGCCATAATTATACCTCCGGTATTCAAATTCTGGGCTTTTCAGGCCCCATACCCTCACAATAGCGCAAAAAAAACGCCCCGCCTTGGGAACCGTTTCCCAAAAGCGCGACGCTCCATTCATCCGCCCATCCCTCCGTCCATCCCCTCTTGTCCCTCCCATCCGCTCCCCCCAGACACACTCCCTCTACCCTCACGCCCCCGCCAAACACCCGCAAAAAAAGAATCTCCCCCCGTCCCCGGAAGAAGATTCCTTTTTACCGTAATCAATTTTAATGGTAATAATTCCTGATAATTCCCTCTTGCGTCACTGTCCAACTACCGTCTCTCCACCGCCCGTTGTGGCGGTGTTTTTTTATGTCCCCGCTTTCCGTCTGCTTTCAGTGAAAACCGATAATTTAGCAGCTTAAATCTGTATGTCGGAGACATCAATTTCACCAGACATGAGTTTCGGAAGCAGTGAGTCTCTAAGAATTGCTAAACGCGCATTCCGGACGAAGCCAGAAGGTCAACCATAGCCAAATCTCGCGCCGTTGTACAGTTGTCGCGCATCTGCTCCAACGCTTCATCGGTGTAGGTGTCCTTAACAACCTTTGCGGTTTTTACCTTATGAATCCGTCGCACTGGACTTTTCACGATAAAATCCTCATCCTCAAGCCAAGAGAAGAAACTGGATAAAATCCGCCGAATATTATCTATGGTCACTTTACTCGACCTGCGCTGAACCTGATAGTTAGTCAGATAGCGGCGCAAATCATCTGTGGTGATCTGTTGTACAGCCTTTCCGACTCCGGCAATCAGAGCCTCAATCATCTTCCGGTAGTATCTCAGGGTTTTCTCCGAACAGCCTTCGATCCGCTTTGCCGTGATAAATGCATCGACGGTACCAGTTTCTTCAGCTGGAATTGAGCTACTATCAAAGGTGATCGTTGCCCCTTCTAAAGTCTCAGCCATTGCATCCCGGAGCCGCATGAGCTGTTCGTTGTTGAGATATGGCAGCATTTTTTGCTGTATCTCTGTGATGAGTTGTTCTGTCATTGTCGTGTCTCCTTTCGTGGTAAGAGAACGACATTCAGTGGCAGTCCCTTTTGTAAAACTCTCGCCACTGGTGAGAGTTATTGTTGATGACCATGGCGCTATTGCTTCCTTGAAACCTTAATTATTTCTTATTCTCAAGCACCCGCGGGGACATTTGCTGAATAGCCTCCCGCCATGATTCCGGTAAGTTCTCGCCATATTCAGCCACGGTCGCTTCAATGCTAAAAGTGTTCCAACGGGCACGTTCGTATGGCTTTCCAGTCATTGAGGCCCTTACCTTCTGAATCGTAGTCACAGACTCACTACCTTGACAATCAATCAAGGTAAGAAATTCGCCTAAATCGTCGCGAATGACAAGGTACTCGTTGAAGTCTCTGTCCATGTATACTCGGCCTCGCATTGAAAGGGCCCTATGCGTAGCACTATCATCCTCAACTTCAATAAGTCTCAAATCGAAATCGCGGAGTACATGTCCTGTGAACAACCGCTGCAGCGGGTTGACGGCCCGAGATACGCCATAAACGCCAGTTCTACGACTTACCGTGGCCATCTCACTCATGACATAATTATTCTCGACTGCGGCCAACATATTTGAACCATACAGCGCAATCTCGTTACGCTGTGAATCCGTCACCTTACTCTCCAATAACCCAGCACATCCCATGAAGGCAAGCTGTTTCTGGAAGGATTCAAACGGCCTCACTTGACCGAATTCCGGCGAATAATAGAAGGTAATCGTGCCATCTATCGGATTGACCATGATATGGTTATAGAAATCAACATCAACAATCAGACCATGGATCGTTCCATAAAACCCAAGACGCTTTAACTCACGAGAAATCTGCAACTGCGCCGCTCTTAAAGGCTCAAGCACTGCAAGATACTTACTAACGACAATATTGAAATTGTCGTATATCCACTCAATGTTCTTGCTCAATGCAATCTTCTTCGTTTTCCCACCATTCACGATTGAGATTCCGGAATTATTGACAACGAAGAATCCGTAATAACCCCTGGACTTGATTACATACAGCTCGCCTGTCTCGCAACGCTTCCGAATGAGCTTGCCTTCTCCAACCGACTCACCGATGTAGTCATAAAACTGAAGATACGCATCCGGCGTCGTTTGTTGATAACCGTCTTCAAAATCAGCGTACGGATTCCTTGCAGGGTCTGTCGTTGCGCGCTTGAAACGAACAACGCCATCAAATCCGCCATTCTTGTGATAACCCACCTGATTATCAGCATACAGCACCCTGTCCTCTGTCTTGTAGCGCTCGTTTCTATGCGTGTGGCCGGAAAAATAGACTGTGTCCTTGTCGAACTTTGAAAGACAGCTTTCCACCGGATAGTGTGTAAGACAGATAAAACACTTTCCCGTATCCTTTGCATGCTGACGTGCGGCTTCATACTCTTGTTCAAACACCGCAGTCTGAGCAATCTCGTAATCACGATTTCCCATCATAGCATCGCAGCAGACAATATTGTTCGCGTTGAATTGCTCGCTGTACTTAGCAAATCCTGAGCCAGCGTAGATAACAACCTGGTCATTCTCCAATGACTCATTCTGTAAAACACGATAGCCTAATGGCTCGAGTTCCTTCTTGTAAAATTTAACAGCATCATCAACATCGTAAAATCCAATGTATTCATGGTTACCGAGAATTACTACGCCAAGTATGCTCGGCTGCTCATAATGAAAATCAGCCAATCGCACAATGTCATAATCATACTCAGCATTTATGCCTTGTTCTAAACGCAACAATTTACGCTGCAAATCGCTTACTTTATCTTGAACGGCTGAAACTAACAATATCTTTTCGGTAACAGCATCAGGGACCTCTCGCTTCTTATAATAATTGCTTGCAAGATACTTCTTAATGTCTTCGAGACGTCCTTTTGGTGCAATAACCTTACTATAGCTCACATACTCGTCGATTTCTGACTTTAAGGCCCTTATCATTACCTCTTTCGAATCAATGAAACGCGACAGTCTGTCATATCGTTTCTCGATTTCGATATGCCTCCGCTCTAGTTGTTGAATATCACTTTCACTTCTCAACGAACGCTTGAATCGCTTGTATTGTCTATACATATCCTGCATCCGGTATTGCTTATAGAATGCAACTGTGACCCGTCCGTCAGATGATATATCGCCGAGAAATGCCTGTACGGTTGTCCCGCCCCAACGCCCAAATGACATTGATTCATAGAGTGACTTCGCTATCGCTCGTATTGTCTTTTGAATATCGTAATTAAAATATGGAGCATGATGCAGCAGATGAATATCTGAGACATAATCAACTGTAATACGTGCCTTCGAACCGTAATACAGCATCGGTTCGTAAAGCTCGCTTTGCTTCACAAGGTCAGCGCCACCGGCAAGAATCATTTCATTCTCACTCACGGTATCACCTCCCTTAACCTCCCATCCTCGGCCTTATATTGCCCCGGAATGCTCAGTCTACCACGGTAACAAGGCATTCCAATCACGTACGATTCGCTCAACGGATTTTCGCCAATCCATTCAATTGGATAGGTTATTCTAAATCCCATGCACCACATAACAAAGGCAATAAGCAACTCCCCAAATACTATCCATGTCACAACGCTTTTGAATATCCTCTTCATTATCCCTACCTCAACACATCTAAACGAACATTTACCTTACCATTTCGATCGTCCGTTCCAGCAATTCCCTGGGCGTTGCGTTCTGATGATCCACCATGTAATTGATCAGATCTATTTGCAGGTCTTCCTGCTCGTTCAGCAGCATCAGGATTGCGGCTGCCATATTTTTGGTTGCCCCGAATGCCTGCAATCCAGAAATTAACGTCTGTTTTGTCTCTGTCAAAGCCATTTTGAGCATCCTCCATTTGCGTCATCAAGATATCGCATGCGGCTTTTGCGCATTTCCGCCCCTCACATCAGTCCCGCCACGCCGCAGGTCACAACCGTGGTGATGCACCCGGCGATGACGACCCCGGCGGCGATGGCCGGCAGAGCGGTGCGCATACGAATGTCCAGCACGTCCGCCACCAACGCCCCGGTCCACGCCCCGGTCCCCGGCAGGGGGATGGCCACCAGCAGCACCAGCCCCAGCGTCCGGTACTTCCGCACCTTCCGCCCCTTCAAATGCGCCCGCCGCTCCAGACGATCCACCTTCGGCCCCAGCCACGCGCTTTTCCGCATCAGGGCGAACACCCGCCGCAGCAGCAGCAAAATGCAGGGCACCGGCGTCAGATTTCCCGCCATCGCCGTGACGGCGGCCACGGCAGGCGGCAGTCCGGCGGCCACGCCCAGCGGAATGGCCCCCCGCAGCTCCACCACCGGAACCATAGCCATGAAAAAGGTCATCGCCAGCTTACCCAATACGCTCTCGCCAAAAATCATGTACATCCATTCCCGCGCCGATCTTCGGCGCGTCTTTTTTTATTTTGCGACCATTCCTCACGAACTCGGCCATGCCGCCCCCAAAAAAGCGCATGACACCGCCGGCCCGCGCCCCGCCCCGCTCCGCTCGGAAAGTCTTGTCTCTTAGGTTAACATAAATCCACCCGTTTCGCAACTACAATCTACCCGCCCCAACACGCCGCCGCCATTCTGAACCGCCCCTCTTTGCGCCGCCGAACCCTGTACCCATTGCAATGACAGGGTTTCCTCCCATTTGTCCCCACGTCCCGCCCTCCGCTGAAAAAAGTTTTTCTCCGTCTGCTGCACGGCCCCGTGCAACAAACCGCCCTGAGCCGCCATGGACAGAACGGCTTTTCCAGGGAACTCCTTCACAAGCGCCCATCCCTCGCCGGTGATACGGTGCTCCTATCTTTATGTAATAGGAGGCATGTTCTCTTGTTGACCACGGAAACATTTCGGAAAGCGGCCCGGGACCCGGCGGAGTTCGGCAGCTACTACCTCTCGCACTACTTCACCCGCCGCTCGCCCCCCTTTCACCGGCAGCTGTCGGCCCTGTGGCGCCGCCGAGTGATGAAAAACCGTGACCCGGTCTCGGACTGCGCCGCCATGCTGACGGAAAAGGGCACCCGCAGCGCCATCGCCGCCCCACGGGGCCACGCCAAAAGCACCGTCATGAGCCTGCAAAACGTCCTCCACGCCGCCCTGTTCGGCTACAAGCGCTACATCCTGCTGGTCTCGGACACCGAAGCCCAGGCGGTCAGCTTTTTAGACGCCATCAAAAACGAATTAGAGACCAACGAGCGCATCTTAGCGGACTTCGGCGAGCAGCCGGGCAAAACGTGGAAGACCGGCTCCATCCTGCTCTCCAACGGCTGCCGGATCGACGCCGTAGGCAGCGGCCAGAAGCTGCGGGGACGGCGCAACTATGAGCGCCGCCCGGATCTGATCCTCTGCGACGACATCGAAAACGACGAGGGCGTCCGCACGGCGGAGCAGCGGCAAAAGACCGCCGATTGGTTCTGGAAGGCGGTCTGCAAGTCCGGCGACAGCTACACGGACATTCTCGTCATCGGCACGATCCTGCACCACGATTCCCTTCTGGCGGGCCTGCTGGAAAACCCCGGCTTCCAGAGCCGGAAATACCGGGCTGTCCTGTCCGACGCGCCCTCCCCCTTATGGACGGACTGGGAGCGCCTTGCCTCCGACCTCGCCGACCCCGACCGGGAAAAAACCGCCCACGCCTTCTATTTCAAGCACCGCAAGGAAATGCTGGCAGGCTCCAAGGTCCTCTGGCCGGAGAAGCTCAGCTACTACGATCTGCGGCTCATGCGGCTGACGGAGGGAGACGCCGCCTTCAACTCGGAGATGCAGAACCAGCCCATCGACCCCGCCGCCTGTCTGTTCTCCGCCCAGTGGTTCCGGTACTACAACCCCGCTGAAGTGGACTTCCGCGCCGCCGATTTCCGGTTTTACGGCTACTGCGACCCCTCTCTGGGCCGCACCGCCTCCAGCGACTATTCCGCCATCGTCACCCTGGCGGTGGATCGGAACACGGGCCTTGCCTACGTCTGGGACGCGGACATCCAGCGCCGCCACCCGGACAAGATCATCGCCGACATTCTGGAAAAGGAGCGCCTGCTCCGCCGGGAGACCGGCCGGGGCTACGCCATCTTCGGTGCGGAAACCAACCAGTTCCAGTGGTTTCTCAAGGAACAGCTTGCCCGGGAGTCCGCCCGTCAGGGCCTGTATCTGCCCATTCAGGGCGTCCGCTCCACGGAGGATAAGACCATGCGGGTGGAGACGTTACAGCCGGACGTGAAAAACGGCTATATCCTCTTTCGCCGGGATCAGACGCTGCTTTTGCAGCAGCTTTCCCAGTTTCCCCTTGGCGCCCACGACGACGGCCCGGACGCGCTGGAGGGCGCCCGCACGCTGGCCCGCAAGCAGTCCCGGACGGCGAACCTGTCCGGCCTGCACCTGTAAAAAACTCACATGAGTCTTGTCCAATTTTTTACGAATGAAAGGAGACCATCTATGACCATCCCTTACTTAAACACCGCCCGTCCCGTCCCCATGAGCGACATTCCCGAAGAATACCGGGACATTGCCGAGGCCATCGGCCTTGAAGCCTTCACCCGGCTGACGCTGCTGTGCGGCGGGCAGAGCCTGTACATCCCCAAACGGGAATCCTTGGAGCGCAACGCCCGTGACCGGGACATCCGGGCCCGGTTCAACGGCTGCAACTACCGGGCGCTGGCGGCCCAGTTCCGTCTCAGCGAACGTCAGATCCGCAAGATCATCAACGGCACCCGCACCTAAATTCGGACAAAACTCACGTGAGTTTTGTCCGCACATCGCCCCGTCCTTTCGCCCCCCGCGGAGCAGGGGAGCGGCCGTTGCCCTTCCTTTTCTTTACATTTTTGTAACAAACGAACTTTTTCTTTGCTTTTTCCCCCTTTTATGCTAAACTATTCTCGAAAAAACATCTCTTTTCAAAGGAGGGCCTTGCCATGCCTCAGGAATCCGCGCCCATGGACCAGCTCCGGGACGAGCCGCTGCGTTTTCTGGAAACGGAGCAGTTTCAGGAAATGCTGTCCGTCTACCGCAAGCTCAAGCCGCTTGAGCAGGAAAACCCCCGCAAGTTCCGCAACCAGCTGAACACCTACGACTTCTCCGACATCTACCCCATTATGGACACCTACCTGCAAACCCGTGCCCTCTCCGACCCGGAAGCCGTGTCCGCCGTCATCGAAGAAGGCGCGCCGGAGAGCGTGGCCTTCGCCTCCACGCTGCTGAACATCTTCGAGACCACGGTGGCAGAGCGGGTGCAGGAATATGACGTTCTGGGCAACAGCCCCGCCACCTACTTTATCTGCGGCGTGTGGGCCAACATGAAGCGGGGGAGGGAGTTCCACCCGGCGTCCAACGGCATCACCGTCACCTACGATCAGCCGGACGCCTACGGCAACCAGAACATCCGCTACCGCAACAAGGACTATGAGATGACCCTCATCTTCGAGGCGGTGGAAGCCTACACGAAAAACCTCAGCTGGACGGCCCACCGCCTGCTGATCTACACCCTGATGCGGGGCAACGCCGACAACTGGCGGAACAACACCGCCACCTTCTCCATCGAGGAATACATGGCGTGGGCGGGCCTGAAAAGCCGGGACGCGGCCTACCGCCAGCTGAAAAAAGACATGCAGGCCATCACCGGCATGAAGATCACCGCCGAATCCTTCAAAAAATACTTTGAATCCTTCTACATCACCCACCTCGCCACGGAAGCCTACATCAAAAAGTACACCGGCGAGGTCCATATCTCTTTCGCGGAGAACGTGCGCCACTTCCTGACCCAGTATTACCAGCTGATCCCGGACTGGATGGGCCACCTTTCGGAAAACAGCTACCGTCTGGCTTTCTACCTGTTCTATCGGGCCAGAAAAGCCCCCATCGACGAAAACGGCTCCTTCCGCATCAAGATCGATGACATCATCCACTACATCGGCCTGCCCACCAAGGATGAGGTAAAAAACCGCAACTATGACGAGGCCATCATCCGCCCCTTCAACAAGGCGGTAGAGGAGATCGAGAGCATTTCCAACGGCTCCATCCATATGGACTTCGACTATGACGACATCAACACCTTTCTGGCGGGCCGCATGAACGTGGGCATCGACCAGACCCTCTGGGACTACATCCAGAAGCTGGACAAGACCCGGGCGGCCAAGCAGCTAAAAGGGAAGACCTCCCACAAAAAAGCGCCGAAAGCCGAAGACTGACCGGGACGGTCTGCACGAAACCACGTCTGAACTCCCTTCCGAAAAACCGCCCGTTCCGGGCCATTGTGCAGAAATCGCCGCCCACTTCTCCACAGGGAACCTCTTTTCGGGCCGATTTCCCTGAAAAACAGCCGTAAAACGCCCTCTCCGTGGAGAAAACCGTCCACAATCCCCCCAAATCCCTTGTCCGGTTCCAACTTGCCCCCGTGCAGCACCGACTTTGACCCGTGCAATTCCCAACTTCCCCCCGTGCAAACTTGCTCCCTCCGCCCCTCTCAGTTTTCCCATTTTTGTTCACTCCTATACCCACATTTTGGGGGACAATTAACTTTTTACTCCAAATTTTTCCAACTTTTTCCCACCCCACCTTTTCCCTCCCATTTCCCCTTATTGATATATTAAGATATACTACTGCCCCGGACCGCTTCGCCGGTCTCCGGGGCGGTATGCTACAATACTCCTGACCAGACCCAGAAAGGAGACGCTTCCCATGCCCGACACCTTCGACTCTCTCCGTCCCCGGATCATCGACTACCTCTACGACCGGGGCATCGACCCCCGCAAGCGGTTCCGCTGTCTGAACCCGTCCCATCTAGACCGTGACCCCTCCATGGGCTTCGACCCCAAGCGCAACAAGGTCCACTGCTTTGCCTGCGGCGCGGACTATGACCTCTTTGACCTCCTCGCCCTCGACAACAACCTTTCCTCTCCAACGGATGCCCTTTCCCTCGCCAGCGAACGGTACGGGGACGGCTCCGCACGGCGTTCCGTCTCCTTCAGCGCCGCCGAACCCTCCCGCATAACGAACCGGCCCGCAGAGCGGGCCGCTCCTCACGGGGGGGAGGGGGGAGTTGGGGGCTGCGCCCCGTCTTTTTTCAGCGAAGAACCTCTTTCTTCCTCCTATCTCTCCAACTGCTTCGCCCACCGGGACGAGACCCCCTACTTCACCCAGCGGGGCCTGTCGGCGGATACCGTCACCCGCTTCCGCTTAGGCTACGATCCCAGGCATGACTGCGTGGTGCTTCCCTGCGATGACGGCCGTTGCGTCCGCCGGGCCGTCTCCGAAAAGCGCTACCTCAACGAAAAGGGCCGCCCCTCGCCGCTGTTCCAGTCAGAGCTGCTGACCGGAGCAGGGGAGGGGGATATCGTCTTCCTTCTTGAGGGCACCTTCGACGCCCTTTCCGCCGAGGAATTGGGCTATCATGCCGCCGCCCTCAACGGCTCCGGCAACCGGGAGAAGGCCGCCGCCCTCCTACGAACCCTGTCCAAACCCGCTCCCATCCTCTTGCTGACGGACAGCGATCCAGCAGGGGAGACGTGGGCTGCGGCACTGACGGCGGAATTTCCGTGGCTCTACCGCTGTCCTCCCGTGCCCTACGGCAAGGATCTCAACGAGTCCCTCTGCCATGATCGGGACGAGACCGCCCGCTTCCTCGCCCAGTGCGCCGCCGACTGGGCGGCCAGCCAGCCGCCCCCCTACAAGGAGACCTCGGCGGCAGGCCGGATGGAGGACTTCCTCGCCTACATCCGGAAGCAGGCCGCCCGCCCGCCCCTGAAAACCGGCTTCCCCAAGATCGACGAAGCCCTGGACGGCGGCTTGTACGACGGCCTTTACGTCATCGGCGCGGTCAGCTCTCTGGGCAAGACCGCCTTCTGTATGCAGATGGCGGACCAACTGGCCCAGCAGGGGAGGGACGTGCTGGTGTTCTCCCTTGAAATGATGGCGTGGGAGCTGATGGCCCGCTCCATCTCCCGGGAGAGCTTCCTGCTGGACACCTCCGCCCGGCGGCGCATGGCCAAGACCGCTCGTGGCGTGTTGGACGGCCGGCGCTGGAGCCAGTACACCACTCAGGAAAAGGCCCATCTGGACGCCGCCCGGGACGCCTACGCCGCCTACGCCGGACACATCTACTTCCGGGAGGGCGACCACGAGACCGGCCTTGACTACATCCAGAGCGAGGTGGCCCGCCACATCGCGGAGACCGGCGAAAAGCCGGTAGTGCTCATCGACTACCTCCAGATCATCGCCCCGGTGGACGTCCACTTCACCGACAAGCAGAACCTCGACCGCATCGTCTGCGCTCTGAAAAAAATGTCCCGGCAGTACGAGCTGACGGTCTTCGCCATCTCCTCCTTCAACCGGGAGAACTACAACCTTGAGGTCTCCATGAACGCCTTCAAGGAATCCGGCGGCATCGACTACTCCGCCGACGTGCTGTTGGGTCTGCAAGCCCGTGGCGCGGGCCGTCCCGGCTTCCAGATCGACGAGGAAAAGCGGAAAGACCCCCGGGAACTGGAGCTGAAGATCCTCAAAAACCGCTCCGCCGCCTTGGGCCAGCCCATTTCCCTCCGCTACTATCCGGCCTTCTCCTGCTTTATGGAGGGCTGATTCCGGACAAAACTCACGTGAGACTCACGCCGGCTTCCACCGGCGCAACAGGAGGTATCCATGCCAGCAGAAGAACTGAAAAGACCGGACGAAGCGGCTATGTTCCGCATCCTCGCCCGACACCCGTACAGCCCGGAGGGCGTCATCCTCCGCCTTGCGTGGCAGGAGGGCCTGAGCCGCAAGGAACTCAACGAACTCACCTGGGATCAGGTGGACTTGGACGGCGGCAGCCTCCTGCTCCCGGACCGCACCGTCCCCCTGGAGCCCTCCGTGGCGGACTGCCTGCGGGAGCGCTACGCCCGGTATCGCAAGCTGTCCAACCGCGTCCTCATCGCGGACCGGGGCAAAAAGCCCATGACGCCGGAAAACGTCTCCCGTCTGGCGAAGAACGTCTTGGACAGCGAGGGGCAGGACGTCTCCCTGAAAGACCTGCGCCGGGACTGGATCGTCCGCCAGATCAAGGCCAACGGCTGGGCCTGTGCCGCCCGTGTCAGCGGCATGGCCGTAGGCAGTCTCCGGGGCATTTTCCCCGCCGCCCTCTGGGAGGACGCCCCTCAGCCGGACGTTCCGCAAACCGGCGGCGACGATACGGAATACAGCCTTTGGCGCATCGTCCAGCAGGAGGGCAGCTCCACCGCGGGCCTTGCCATCTGGATGTGCTGGAAATTGGCCATGCAGCCGGGGGAGATCCTCTCCCTGACGTGGGATCAGATCGACCTGCAAACCGGCCTGATCCGGTTTCCCGACCACGACATCGACATGGGCGCCCGGACACAGCGCCTGTTGTCCGACGTCCTGGCACGGCAGAAGGACGCCCCCACCAACCGCGTGTTCATCGCCCCCGCCACCGGCAACCCCATCGACCAGTCCCGCCTGTCCGTCCTGTGCCGTACCGCCATGATCCGGGGCGGTCTGGACGGCTTCTCCCTCCGCTCCCTCTCCGTCTGGGCGCATAACAAGCAGATGGAGGACGTCCTCCTCCGCGCCGCAGAAGAACAGGGCTACCTCCTCCGGGACACGGCGGCCGCCTTGCTCCATGTCTCTCCTGGAACGGCGTGGGAGCACCTCAACCGCCTGAGCAAGGCAGGGCGGCTCACCCGCGTGGGTGTCCGCTACTACCCCGTGGGGGAGACCGTTTCCGCCGGGGATTACCTCCCCATTCTCCGGGCCTACCTCCAAAAAGAGGGCACGGCGGGCCGTCAGGCCCTCGCGGAGCAGCTTCGGATCGACCCCAAGCAGGCCACACATATATTAAAAGGAATGGTGGACAGGGGAGAGCTGGTACTGGCAGGGAAGCGTTACAGACTGCCGGAAAACACCCCATAACGTCACGCTTCCGCCACAACTCGCTATCAACTTTCCGCAAAACGCCCATTCTCATTACGGTTTTGTTACAGAACCCCAAAACCTATTTACAGTCGAAAAAAGCAGTGCTAAAGTATAACCTGCAAGGAAGGTTAGAGCCCGAAGTCCCGATTCAGATATTGGGTAGGCTAGCCACGATATGTAAATCGGGGCGGAACGCAAAAGCCCGGCTTGCAAAATTACCACTCCCGAAAGGGAAAATTTACAAGGAGGAAACAACCCATGAAGAAGTTCCTTTCTCTGGTTCTGGCTCTGGTGATGACCATGTCTCTGGTCACCGTCAGCGCTGGCGCCAAGGACTTCACCGACAACAGCAAGATCAATTACAAAGAAGCTGTTGACGTGCTGTCCGCTGTGAAGGTCATCGACGGTTATACCGATGGTGCCTTCAATCCCGCAAACACCCTGACCCGTGGCGCTGCCGCCAAGATCATCTGCAACCTGATCCTTGGCCCCACCGCCGCCTCCGCCCTGGTGGCTGACGCCGCTCCTTACAAGGATGTCCCCGCCAACCACACCTTCGCTGGCTACATTGCTTACTGCCAGAAGGAAGGCATCATCTCCGGTTATGCTGACGGTACTTTCAAGCCCGCCAACTCCCTGACCGGCTATGCCTTCATGAAGATGCTGCTGGGCGCCCTGGGCTATGACAGCACCATCGAGGGCTACACCGGCAACAACTGGTCCATCAACGTTGCCAAGCGCGCTCTGAACATCGGCCTGGACGACAGCCTGATCGGCGAGTTCAACGGTGTCAAGGCTGTCAACCGTGAAGAGGCTTGCCTGTATGCCTTCAACACCCTGAAGGCTACCATGGTCGAGTACGACTCCACCACCAACATCACCGTTGGCGGCGCCCAGGTCGTCATCGCCGGCTCCAAGGCCAAGGACATGGCCAACACCGGCAAGACCGACGGCAACATCAAGAACGACAACAAGATGCAGTTTGCCGAGAAGTACTTCGAGGACCTGAAGGGCACTGCCACCACCGACGATTTCAAGCGTCCCGCCACCGAGTGGAAGGTCAAGAACACCAAGGTCGGCAAGTTCGTCAACACCGATGATCTGGTGGCTACCTACACCAAGAAGGTCACCAACGCTGACATGTACGACCTGATCGGCTCCACCGACGCTGACGCCCTGAAGGACAACGATACCACCAAGGCTGTCCTCGCGGCTTATGTTGACGGTCAGGCTGTCGCCAACCTGAACTCTCAGAACTACTTCAAGAAGAACAGCACCGCTAAGGCTGGCGTGTCCGGCAACGGCGTTGTCACCGAGGTTTATGTGGACACCGACGCCACCAACACCATCGGCAACACCACCTATGATGTTGATAAGATCACTGTTGTTCAGATCAACACCTACCTGGTGCAGGCTTCTGACGACTACAGCACCAAGAACGAGGAGCTGAAGGTCTCCGCCATCTCCGACATCTCCCTGGATTCCACTACCATCGACAACGATGACGTGGATGTCTCCTCCTTCAAGGAAGACGACTACATCCTGGTCACCGGCGTGATGGACAACAACCGTCTGACCATCAAGACCGCTGAGAAGGCTTCTCTGCTCTCCGGCAAGGTCACCGACTATGTCGAGAAGGACTCCGTCAAGATCGACGGCACCAAGTACAGCTACTCCGAGAAGGTGGACGCTGCCTCCAAGGCCAGCTCCTACTCTGTCGGCGACGAGACCTCCGTTGTTCTGGACAAGTACGGCTACATCATCTCTGTGGATGAGGTTGTCGTGAACACCAACAACTATGTCTTCGTCCGCGAGTTCTATGCCAACAACGGCGTGGCTTCCACCAAGTCCGCTGTGAAGGCTGACCTGTACTTCACCGACGGCAAGAACGTTGACGACGCCAAGATCGAGAAGGTCAACGGCTCCACCGCCAAGAGCGCCAACATCGGCAGCTATGCTACCGGCTGGTACACCTTCAGCGAGTCCAACGGCGAGTACACTCTGCGTCTGCCCGCTTCCAAGTACGTTGCCAACGGCGCTGCCGACCAGACTCCCGTGGACTACACCTCCGATGGTAAGATCATCGTTGGCGATAAGGTCAAGTTCATGGATCCCCAGCCCTACAAGGCCAGCGACGACACCGTGATGATGGTCCTGGATGACGACGGCGATATCACCGTCTACACCGGCGCCGACAAACTGCCCGACGTCACCATCTCCAACGCTTCCGCTGACCACAAGGCTACTGTAACCGTCCTGAAGAAGAACGGCGGCAACTTCGTTGACTTCGTCTTCGTCGACCTGTACGACGTCGACTCCAACGTCAACAACGCCACCAAGAACTCCACCGACTACGTGTTCGTCCTGAACAAGAACGGCAAGGACGCTGTCAACGCCAACAAGGACAGCTACTACATCTTCAAGGCCGTTAAGGACGGCGAGGTCATCGACTTCAACGCCGATTCCGTGAGCCTGTTCACCGCCAACACCGTGTATAACAACATCAAGACCAACTCCGATGGCATCGCCACCGGCCGCGATGTTGTGACCGCTGGCAGCGACACCCTGGTCAACACCCTGTCCGGCGTGACCGCCACCAGCAACGGCAACACCATCGATATGGGCAGCCTGTCTGGCCGTATCACCAAGGACACCAAGGTCACCCTGGTCCTGTACAAGAGCTCTGGCCTGAACAAGGACAGCAACGCTGACTACGTTGTCACCTCTCCCGCTACCGCCAAGGCTCTGGTCAACGAGCTGGACGGCAAGTCTGTCACCGGTGGTTATGTCGCCGTCTATGCTGACGACATCGCCGATACCGACGACATCGCAACCCTGTTCGTCTACATCACCGCTGCTAACTAAGCATCTGTGATGTGACCTCTGTAAACACGTAAGTGCATACAGACCCACCCCCGGGCTTCGGCCCGGGGGTGTTTTTTTGCCCTCTGCTCTCCGCAGAAAGCGGAAAACATGTAATATGTTGAAAAAGGCCGGAAAGGGTTGAAATACCCGGAGGTTTATACTATAATACAATCTGTATGATTAGGCGCAGTGGGGCAGTCTGCCCATTTGCGCTTTGCATAAATGCTGCCGCGGACGGCTTTTGTCCGCGTTTTTCGGAGGAACTATGAAACGGAAATCTACCCCCCAAACCCCGGAACAGACCGCCAGCCTGGACAAAACTCAGGTGAGGCCGCGCATATCCCCGCACGGTCTGTCGAGCGACGTTCCTTTGGAGCGAGACTGTCGCGAGGGGGCTTCCCAGGAGCCTATACAGAACTCTGCACCGGCGCAGTCTGTGGGAAGCGTATCTGCCGCCCATCCGCAAGGCGGCTTTTTCGCGTTTGTCAAGCCTGCGGTCTTTACCCTGCTGCTGTTCTTCGCCATGACGGTCCAGACCGCCCCCATGGCGCTGATCCTGGGCGTGCTGGCCTTCGTGAGCCTGCTGGGCAAAAAGCCCGTGGCCCGCGTCCGGGCACGGCTGTCCCTCCCGGTGGTCGGCCTGTTGGGTTTCGCCATTGTTTACGGCGCTGCGGCCATTTACTCTCCCTTCGGGGACTCCGCCCTTGCGGAATTTTATAAGTTTTTTGCGGCTCTAGCCTTGGCCGTCATTCTTCTGGCCCGGTATGACCGGGAGGACGCGCCGGGGGTGCTTTGGGGCTTCGGCACAGTCAGCGCCGTCATCGGTATGGTCAGCGTGGACCTGGCCTGCGGCGGCCCGGTGTTCCGGGGCTTTAACGCCCTGATGACCGCCCTGGGCGAGGATTACGGCACCGTGGACCAGAGCCCCTGGGGCACCCAGGTGGCGGGCATCTACAACGACGCCAACGTCACCGCCTCCCTCTTCGCCCTGGCCGCCATCGTGGGGCTGTATCTGCTGGGCCGGGAGGACGGCTGGAAGAAGAAGCTGCCCGCCGCGCTGCTGGTGGGCGTGAACGCTATGGCGTTCTTCCTCTCTATGAGCCGGGGCGGCATTCTGTGCTTTGCCGTGGCGCTGCTGGTGTGGCTGGTGCTGGTTGGAAAAGGAAACCGCCTGCCCCTGTTCTTCTCCATGGCCCTGTCCGCTATGTCCACGGTGGTTTTGTCTATCCCCGCCGCGTCCCACGTCATCTCCGGCAGCAGCCTGCCGCTGGTGCTGCTGGTGGGCAACGGCGTGATCGTCTTTGGGCTGAACCTGCTGGTGGGCCGCCTGACCGCACTGGCCGCCGCCCACGCGAAAGCGGGCATGGCGGCTGTGGCTGTGGTGGCGGTGGCCTGTGCCGCCTACGGCGCGGCGGCGTTTACCGTCAAGGGGCCTTACACCTTCGATTCCACTGGTGCTGTGGTCCGCCAGGCGGGCCTTGCTGCCGGTGAGTACCAGCTGGCCGCGCCCCTGGATGAGAACGTCCGTGTGACACTGATGGGCCAGACCGCCTACGAAAAGCTGCGGGACCAGTACGAGACGCTGTATGATTCCGCTTCCGGTGAAACGGAGTTCACCGTGCCGGAGGGCATGGTCATGACCCGCTGGCAGCTCTATGCCCCGGAGGGCACGGTCCTGGAGGACGTGGAGCTGACGGACGGCAGCGTGTTCCGCTTTGGGTATCCGCTGCTGCCTGCCTTTGCCGCCAACCGCCTGCTGGGGGGCATGGGCAGCAGCTTCTCTCTCCGCTGGACCTATGACCGGGACGCCCTGGCCCTTTGGACGCAGGCTCCTGTGTTCGGCCACGGCCTGGGTTCCACCGAGAACCTGTACCGCTCTGTCCAGAGCTTCCAGTATGAATCCAAGTATGCCCACAACCACCTGCTGCAAACCCTGTCCGATACCGGCCTGGTGGGCACGGTCTTTGCCCTGTGCTTCGTGTTGGGGGCGGCGTGGCTGTGCCTGAAGGCGCTGAAGTCGGAGCGGCGGGGCCTTGCCGCCGCGCTGCTGGCGGCGTGGGTGATGATGAACCTTCACAGTCTCATGGAGATCAGCTTCTCTGTCCGGGGCTACAAATGCGCCGCCTATGTGCTGCTGTTGCTGGCGGCGGTGTGCTTTGCCGACAGGCCGGAGGGGGAGACTGTTAAAGCTCGGAATCGGGCGAAAACCGCCGGTATTGCCGTAACGGTTCTATACGCCCTGTATTTGGCTGCCTTCGGCGGCCTGCTGGAGAGCGCCCGCCTGACGGACCGCCGTGCCGAGGATTTCCAGACCTCTGATGTCTACGAGTATCTGGACATGCTCCGCAGCTGCGTCCGGGGAGACGTGTTCGACCACGACTTCTACCAGCGCAATTACGTTGCCAACGCCGTGCAGCTGAACGACCCCAGCTACAACGGCGATATGCTGAAATATGTGTCGGCTCTGCGGGCCTCCGGCACCTATGAAAATGACAGCGCCCTGGCCCGGTATTACTACCTGCCCCGTGAGAAGTGGGACGACCTCTTTGCCTGCTCCCTGGAGGGCATCCGCCAGGTGCGATCCAGCCCCGACGGCTGGAACCTCCAGATGGACTTTTACCGCCAGGAGGTCCTGCCCGCCATGGGCGCGGAGAATATGGACGCCTTCCTCTCCGGTGTGCTGGAGCTGGGAGACGCCCTGGACGCCATGAACGCCGAAGGGCGGCTGGAAACGGTGGCGCTGAATGAGACGAATCAGGCGTTTTTGGCGCTGTGCCGCTCCGTAAAGGATCAGGATCTGTCCGGTCAGGACGCTTACACGGTTCTATCGCTCATGGCCCAAAGCGGAGAAGGGGAGGCGGAGGAAGCCGCCCAATAAGAAAAACACACCGGTCCGCCGGTGAAGGAGTACCTTTATGAACCGATTTCGGAGACAGCTGCTGTTCCTCTGCGATGCGTTTTTGTTCGCGGTGGCAGTGGCGGCCTACAAGTTCATCACGGTGCTGTTGCCCTATACCGCCACCGGCGCGGAGGAGAACTTTTGGGGCAACGCGGCGCTGTTATACGGCTGCACGGTCCTTGCCCAGCTTGTGTTCAAGACCTACGACAGTTTGTGGCGGTATGCCGAGAGCCGGGAGTACCTCATGCTGATCGCCTCAGCGTTCTGCGGCTTTACCGTTTATGAGGTTATCGCCCGTCTGAGCGGCATTGGGACCATCTCCTTTGTTCTGCTGGCGGCCATCGCCAGCTTGTGGGTGCTGGAAATGCTGGTGGTGCGCTTCGGCTACCGCAGCTACCGCGCTCACGTGCTGCGCAATCAGCAGACGGGCACGATCCCTGTGGCCATCATCGGCGCAGGGGCGGCAGGCGTGCAGCTGCTCAACGAGATTCAGCACAATCCCAACAGCCGCTACACCGTCCAGTGCTTTTTCGACGATGACGCAGGGAAGCTCAACAAGCGGATCCGGGGCGTGCCGGTCAGCGGAACGATCTCGGAGTCTCTGTCCCGGATGCGGGCCATGGACATCCACGATGCCATTTTCGCCATCCCGTCCATGGATGATCTCCACCGCAAGGAGATTCTGCGTCAGCTGACGGACCGGAGCGTGCGGGTTTCCACGCTGCCCAGTACGCTGGAGCTGATCGACCGGAAGCCCATCCGCCAGCAGCTGCGGGAGGTGCGGATCGAGGATCTGCTGGGCCGGGACGCCATTCAGCTGGACATTTCTGCCGTAGCGGGCCTGCTGTCCGGCCGGACCGTGCTGGTCACCGGTGGCGGCGGCTCCATCGGCAGCGAGCTGTGCCGCCAGATCGTCAAGCATCATCCCAAGCGGCTGGTTATTTTTGATATTTACGAAAACAACGCCTACGACATCCAGCAGGAGCTGCTGTATCAGTACGGCAGGGAGCTGCCCCTCAGCGTGGAGATCGGCTCCGTCCGGGATCCCCGGCGGCTGGAACTGCTGTTTGATACCTACAAGCCCGACGTGGTGTTCCATGCCGCCGCCCATAAGCACGTCCCCCTGATGGAGACCAGTCCGCAGGAGGCCATTCGCAACAACGTGTTCGGTACGCTGAACACCGTCCGGGCGGCGGACGCCCACGGTGTCAAAAAATTTATCCTGATCTCCACGGATAAGGCCGTGAACCCCACCTCCGTCATGGGCGCCAGCAAGCGCCTGTGTGAAATGGTGGTGCAGTCCATGGCCGGCTGCTCCCAGACCACCTTCGCCGCGGTGCGCTTCGGCAATGTGCTGGGCTCCAACGGCTCCGTGGTGCCTCTGTTCCGCCGGCAGATCGCGGGGGGAGGCCCTGTCACCGTGACGGACAAGCGCATCATCCGCTATTTCATGACCATTCCCGAGGCCGCCCAGCTGGTGCTGGAGGCGGGGGCCATGGCCAAGCAGAACGAGCTGTTCGTGCTGGATATGGGCCGTCCCGTGAAGATCCTGGAGCTGGCGGAGAACATGATCCGCCTGTCCGGCTACGAGCCGTACCGGGACATTGAGATCGTGGAGACCGGCCTGCGCCCCGGCGAGAAGCTCTATGAGGAGCTGCTGGTGGCCAGCCGGGATCTGGAAAAAACCGGCAACGGCATGATCTTCGTGGAGCACCAGCCCCCGGTGACGCCGGAGGAGCTGGAGCGAAAGCTGACGTTATTGAATGACGCGCTGGAAAAGACCATGCGGACGGAGGACATCTCCTGCATCCGGGAGGTGCTGCACCGGGTGGTGCCCACCTTCCACGAGCCGGAGGAGGTCAACCGGACGCAGGGCGATACCGTGGAAATTCCCGATCAGGGGGAAGCGAAACCTGCCGAGGTGTAAAGGAATGTTTTTATGTATCAGCATAGTTTAAAGCGTTTGCTTGATTTTTTATTGGCATTGTGCGGACTACTGGTGTTGTGGCCAGTGTTTCTCATCATCGCTATTGCCATCAAAATCGATGATCCTGGCCCCGTTTTTTTTTCGCAGAAACGGGTGGGACTGCATAAACAGTATTTTCAACTCTACAAATTCCGTAGCATGAAGGTCAGCACGCCGGATGTGCCGACGCACCTGTTGGAGCATCCGGAGCAGTACATCTCCCGTGTGGGTGGCTTTTTGCGGAAAACCAGTCTGGATGAGCTTCCCCAACTGCTCAATATCCTGCGCGGTGATATGGCGGTTATCGGCCCTCGGCCTGCCCTGTGGAGCCAGGAAGATCTGATTGCCGAGCGGGATCAGTACGGAGCCAACGATGTCCGCCCCGGCCTCACAGGTTGGGCACAGATCAATGGCCGCGATGAGCTGACGATAGAAGAAAAGTCCGCCTATGACGGCGAATACGTAAAACGGCTCAGCTTTGCATTTGACTGCAAGTGCTTCTTCGGCACTATTGGTGCGGTGCTCCGTCATGATGGCGTGGTGGAGGGCGGTACCGGGACTCTTGAGGAAAAGATGGAAGAAACCGAGAAGGAGCTTATTACGAAATGAAAACTCTGCTGATTACCGGCATCGCTGGAAAGTCCGGTCTTGTGCTGGCAAGACTGATTGCCGCAGGAGGATTGGAAGATCCGTATAAGCTGCGCCTCGCGCTGCGCCCGACTTCCTGCGGTGGGGCAGAAGTACAGCGGCTTCTGCCCGATGCGGAGGTGATCGAGGGCGACCTGACCGATCCCGACTATCTCCGGCGACTCACAAAGAATGTCGATGTCATGTTCCACATTGCTGGTATCGGGAAATCTCCGGCGTTGGTGCGCGCCGCGGCGGAAAATGGTGTGCGGCGCATTGTGTTGGTGCATACCACGGGGATCTATTCCAAGTATAAGGCGGCAGGGGAGTGGTATCGTCAGGCAGACGCAGAGATCGCGGCGCTCTGTCGGGAGCGGGGCATTGGTCTGACCGTTCTTCGCCCTACCATGATTTATGGTACGTTGGAGGATCAGAACATCGTGAAGTTCATCAAGATGGTGGATAAGCTTAGCCCCATGCCGGTTGTGAACCACGCTAATTATCTGCTCCAACCGGTGAACTGCCGCGATTTGGGAAACGCCTATTTGCAGGTGCTGAACCATTTGGAGCAGACCTCCGGAAAGAACTACAACCTTTCCGGCCGTGATGAGGTATTGCTCATCGACCTGTTCCGCATTATCGCAGATGAGTTGGGAGTTTCCCGGAAGTATCTCAGCGTACCGTTCCCCATTGCCTACGCAGGCGCGTGGTGTATTTATTTGTTGAGCCTGACCAAGGTCGATATGCGGGAAAAGGTACAGCGGCTGTGCGAGAGCCGGGCCTATCCCCATGACGAGGCTGTCCGGGATTTCGGCTATGACCCCATGCCTTTTGAAGAGGGGCTGCGGCAGGAAGTGCGCGAGTACTTGGCCGCAAAAAATGGAAAGAACTGACGAAAGGGAGGCTCCAGCGTGAGAATTCTGGTGGTTTGTCAATATTATAAGCCAGAGCCCTTCCGCATTTCCGATATCTGCGAAACGCTGGCGGCTCAGGGCCACAGCGTTACCGTGGTTACCGGAACGCCCAACTATCCGGAGGGAGAGATCTACGCGGGCTACGAGGGACAGGTGCATCGTGATGAGACCATCAACGGTGTGCGTGTCCATCGCTGCCCCATCCACCCCCGCAAAAGGGGGGCCCTGCATCGGTTTTGGAATTATTACAGCTTCGTTCTTGCCTCCGATCGCTATTTGCGCAGCCTGAAGGAGGACTTTGACGTGGTGTTGGTGAACCAACTTTCACCCGTCATGATGGCGGAGAGTGCGGTGCGATGGGCAAGGCGGCATCAGAAGAAAACGGTGCTCTACTGCCTGGATCTCTGGCCGGAGAGCCTGAGCGCGGGAGGGATCCGTCCGGGCTCGTTGATTTATCGTATATTCTGGCATATTTCCCGCCGGATTTATCGAGAGGCGGACACGATCGCCATCACTTCCCGGGGATTTACAGACTACTTCCGCACGACACTAAGACTTCCATCGGCAAAGCTGGTGTACCTGCCGCAGTATGCGGAGGAGTTGTTTGACCGCTTACCAGAGGCTCCGCCCCATCCCGGGGTGTTCAATGCTGTGTTCGCCGGAAATATCGGCGAGATGCAGACGGTGGAAACCATCGTGGAAGCTGCGGGAAAGCTAAGTTCGCGGCCCGATATTCACTTCCACATCGTGGGGGACGGCATACGTCTGAATGCCTGCCGCCAGATGGCGGAGGGACTGTCCAACGTTACATTTTACGGACGGCGGGACGTGTCCGAAATGCCGGACTTTTATGCCATGGCGGACGTGATGCTGGTAACGTTGAAGGCAGATCCTGTCCTATCACTGACGCTGCCGGGAAAGGTGCAGTCCTACTTCGCCGCCGGGAAGCCGGTAGCTGGGGCCATCGGCGGCGAGACTGCCGCGGTTGTAGCGGACGCGAACTGCGGTGTCTGCGTGGCCGCGGAGGATGCTAACGCTCTGGCGGAGGCCCTTGTTTCCCTGGCGTCTGCCCCGGAGCGGCTGGTGGAATACGGCGCCAATGCCCGCCGTTACTATGAGGCCTATTTCCAAAAGGATGCTTTTTTACGGACACTGACCGATGTACTCAAGGAGAATTGCTGAAAATGAACCATTCGATCTTTCAGAACAAAACCTTACTCATCACCGGCGGCACGGGCAGCTTCGGCAACGCCGTGCTGAACCGCTTTCTGAATACCGACATTGCCGAAATTCGTGTATTCTCCCGGGACGAGAAGAAGCAGGACGATATGCGCCACGAATTTCAGGCCAAGCTGCCGGATGCGGCGGGCAAGATCAAGTTCTATATCGGCGATGTGCGGGACCTTGCCAGCGTGAAGTCCGCCATGGTGGGGGTAGACTATGTGTTCCACGCCGCCGCTCTCAAGCAGGTGCCTTCCTGCGAGTTCTTCCCCATGGAGGCCGTCCGCACCAACGTCATCGGCACGGACAACGTCCTCACCGCCGCCATCGAAGCGGGGGTGGAGAGCGTCATCTGCCTGTCCACCGACAAGGCCGCCTACCCCATCAATGCCATGGGCATCACCAAGGCCCTGGAGGAAAAGGTGGCGGTGGCCAAGTCCCGCACCTCCGGGCAGACGAGGATTTGCTGCACCCGGTACGGCAACGTCATGTGCTCCCGTGGCAGCGTCATTCCGCTGTGGATCGACCAGATCCGGAACGGCCAGCCCGTCACCGTCACCGAGCCTGCCATGACGCGTTTCATCATGTCGCTGGAGGAAGCGGTCGATCTCGTCCTCTTCGCCTTTGAGCACGGCCAGAACGGCGACCTCTTTATCCAGAAGGCCCCCGCCTGCACCATCCAGACCCAAGCGGAGGCGGTGTGCGAGCTGTTCGGCGGCAAAAAGGAGGACATCCGCGTCATCGGCATCCGCCACGGCGAGAAGCTCTATGAGACCCTGCTCACCAACGAGGAGTGCGCCAAGGCGGAGGACATGGGGGACTTTTACCGGGTCCCCGCCGACAACCGCAGTCTCAACTACGACAAATATTTCTCCGAGGGGGACGAGCAGCGCAGCACCCTCACGGAGTTCAATTCCAACAACACCCGCATCCTGAACGTAGCGGAGACCAAAACGCGCATCGCGGCCCTCTCCTACATTCAGGACGAGCTGGCAAAGTGGGAGAAGTAACATGAACATTCTCGTCACCGGCGCCCGGGGCATGGTGGGAACCGCCCTGTGCGCGAACCTCAAAAACCTGCGGGACGGCAAAAACCGCACCCGCCCCGGCCTGCATATTGATGAGATCTACGAATATGACCTCGCCTCCACCTCTGCCGAGCTGGAGGAGTACTGCGCCAAGGCGGACTTCGTGTTCAATCTGGCGGGCGTGAACCGTCCGGAAGATCCCGAGGACTTCATGCGCGGCAACTTCGGCTTCGCTTCTGAACTGCTGGACTGCCTGAAGCGGCACGGAAATCCCGCGCCTGTCATGCTCTCGTCCTCCATTCAGGCGACGCTGGCCGGGCGCTTCGGCAACAGCGAATATGGCCGCTCGAAGCTGGCGGGGGAGGAGCTGTTCTTCGCCTACGGCAGAGAAACGGGCGCGCCGGTGTACGTCTACCGCTTTCCGAACCTCATGGGGCACAGCCGCCCCAACTACAACAGCGCCGTTTCCACCTTCTGCTGGGCGGTGGCCAACGATGAGCCGTTCACCGTCAACGACCGCTCCACCGAGCTGGAGCTGCTGTATATCGACGATCTGGTGGAGGGTATGTTCGACCTGCTGGAGGGGAAGGAGCAGCATTGTGCGTTCGACGGCGTGGAGACTGTTTTACAGGCGGACGGCCGCTACTGCTGCGTTCCCGTGACTCACAAGGTCACCCTCGGCGAGATCGTCGATCTCCTGACGCAGTTCAAGGCGCAGCCGGAAACGCTGCTCATGCCGGAAATGCCCGAAGGCTCCTTTGCCAAGAAGCTCTATTCCCTCTACTTAACATACCTCCCCGCGGAGCGCTTCAAGTATCCTCTGAAAATGAACGCCGACGAGCGGGGTAGCTTCACCGAGCTGCTCAAAACCGCCGACTGCGGGCAGGTCAGCGTCAACATCTCCCGCCCTGGCGTCACCAAGGGGCAGCACTGGCACAACAGCAAGTGGGAGCTGTTCATCGTGGTCCACGGTACGGCGCTCATCCGTGAGCGCTGCCTCGCCACCGGCGAAACCGTGGAGTTCACCGTTTCCGGCGAGCGCATCGAGGCGGTGCACATGATCCCCGGCTGGACCCACAGCATCACCAACCTCAGCGAAACGGACGAGCTGGTGACGGTCATGACCTGCAACGAGGTCTTTGACCCCGCCCGCCCCGATACCTTTTTTGAGCCGGTGTGAGCCGGGAAAGGAGACACCATGGCGTCCTTTGCCAACAACGGAAAGCTGAAGCTGCTCATCATCGTCGGCACACGGCCGGAGATCATCCGCCTGTCCGCCGTCATTACCAAGTGCCGCAAGTATTTCGACACGGTTCTCGCCCACACGGGGCAGAACTACGACTATAACCTCAACGGTGTCTTTTTCCATGACCTCGGCCTCGCCGACCCGGAGGTGTATCTGGACGCGGTGGGGAAGGACCTCGGCGAGACCATGGGCAACATCATCGCCAAGAGCTACGCCCTCATGGCGGAGACGAAGCCCGATGCTGTGTTAGTGCTGGGGGATACCAACTCCTGCCTGTCCGTCATCGGCGCCAAGCGGCTCCATATCCCCATCTTCCACATGGAGGCGGGCAACCGTTGCAAGGACGAGTGCTTGCCGGAGGAGACCAACCGCCGCATCGTGGACATCATCTCCGATGTGAACATGGCGTACTCCGAGCACGCCCGCCGGTATCTTGCCGACTGCGGACTGCCCAAGGAGCGCACCTATGTCACCGGTTCTCCCATGGCGGAGGTGCTGCACAAGAACCTGGCCAAGATCGAAGCGTCTGACATTCACCAACGGCTGGGTCTGGAAAAGGGAAAGTACATCCTGCTCTCCGCCCACCGGGAGGAGAACATCGACACCGAGAAGAATTTCACCTCTCTCTTCACCGCCGTCAACGCCATGGCGGAGAAGTACGATCTGCCCATTCTCTACTCCTGCCATCCCCGCAGCCGCAAGCGTCTTGAGCAGAGCGGCTTTCAGCTGGACAGGCGGGTCATTCAACATGAGCCTATGGGCTTCCATGACTATAACTGTCTGCAAATGAACGCTTTCGCCGTGGTGTCCGACAGCGGCACCCTCCCCGAGGAGTCCAGCTTCTTTACCTCCGTGGGCCATCCGTTCCCGGCGGTGTGCATCCGCACCAGCACCGAGCGGCCCGAGGCGCTGGACAAGGGTTGCTTTATTTTGGCGGGTATCGACGAAAGATCCCTGCTTCAGACAGTGGATACCGCCGTGGGACTGGTGAAAAACGGCGATACCGGCCTCCCCGTGCCGGACTATACGGACGAAAATGTGTCGGATAAGGTCGTTCGCCTCATCCAGTCCTACACCGGCGTGGTCAATAAAATGGTTTGGAGGAAAGGGGAAGCATGAATATTTACTGCACCCTGTTTGATTCTAATTATTTGGATAAGGGGCTTGTCCTTTACCACTCCCTCTGCGCCTGTGAGCCGGAATTCCGGCTGTATGTGTTTGCCTTTGACGACCGCAGTCTGGAGCTTCTGAGGGCCGAACATCTGGAGCATATGGTGGTGATCTCCTTGGCGGAATTTGAAACTCCGGAACTGCTGAAGGTGAAGGAGGAGCGCACCCGCGCTGAATACTGTTGGACCTGCACGCCGTGGATCATTCGCTATGTACTGGAGCGGTTTCGTGAACCCATGTGTACATACATTGATGCGGATATGATGTTTTATTCCTCACCGCAGTACGTATTTGACGAAATGCGAGCAAAAAACTGCTCTGTGCTGATCGTGCCGCATCGGCTGGATCAAAACGATGCGCGCGCAAAACGGCAGGAGCGTCATGTTGGGACCTACTGCGTGGAATTCAACACTTTTTATAATGATGAGCAGGGACGAGCCGTTTTGAATTGGTGGGCGGATTCCTGCCTGAATTGGTGTTTCTATACGCCGGAAGTCGATGCGCCGGCATACGGTGATCAAAAGTACCTCAATGAATTTCCGAAGCGGTTTTCCGGTGTATATATCTGCGAAGAATGGGGTATGGGCATGGCGGGGTGGAACGCCGACCGTCTGCGTTTAAAGGAAAAAGAGCCGATCACTGTAGAGAGTGTGGAGACAGGGAAATCTTATCCGGCTGTATTTTTCCACTTTGCAGGAATCATGTTTTTGACAGAGGGTCTTGTTAATATCAACTCCGGCATTAAGGAGCCGGCGCTGCATAAGGCGCTGTGTGACCCGTATATGGAGCAAATCCGCCGAATGCGGATATATCTGCTGGAGACCTACGGACTGAGCCTGCATACGCGGCGGGTGTCTACGAAAAAAAGATTTTACGCCTTTTACCAGAGGTATATTTCTCCCTGGCGGCATCTACGCCGATTTTCTGACATTTATCGCATCCCCTGATGCGGAAGGAGTGGTGATATGATACCGGTTAATGACTTAAAGCGCGGTTTTGAAGCATATCAGTCAGAGTTTGAAGCGAAAGCCCTATCGGTTTTGCGCAGCGGCTGGTATGTGCTGGGTGGAGAAGTCACTGCATTTGAAACAGAGTTTGCCGCACACACCGGAGCAAAATATGCAGTCGGCGTGGACAACGGCCTGAATGCCATTATGCTGGGGATTCGCGCCCTTGGGATCGGTGTCGGCGACGAGGTCATCGTTGCTGCCAACACTTATATTGCAACGGTGCTGGGTGTGTCCCATAATGGAGCAACACCGGTTTTCGTGGATGCGACACCGATGCACAACATGGATCCTGCAAAAATCGAGGCCGCGATCACTTCGCGTACCAAAGCGGTTCTGGTGACGCACTTGTACGGACAGGCCTGCGAGATGGATCCGATCTGTCAGGTATGCCGCAAGCACGGTCTGTACCTGCTGGAGGATTGTGCGCAGTCTCACGATGCCGCCTGGCGGGGGCGGAAGGTGGGAACCTTTGGTGCGATGGGCTTTTTCAGCTTTTACCCCACGAAAAACTTGGGCGCCTTCGGCGATGCCGGCGCGATCGTGACAAACGACGAGGCCTTGCGGGACAAACTTTGTGCCTTGCGGAATTACGGCAGTGTAAAGCGCTATCAGAACGATTATGAGGGCTTTAACTCCCGCTTGGATGAACTGCAAGCGGGCCTGCTACGAGTGCGGCTGCGTCATTTGGACGAACTGACGTCCCAGCGGCGCGCTATCGCGCAGAGATACCTGACAGAACTGCATAATCCGCGGATCGAACTGCCGGTCACGGCAGAAGGCTGCTCCCACGTCTACCATCTTTTTGTGGTGCAGGCAGACGAACGGGATCGCTTTATGGCTTACTTGAAAGCCAACGGCGTTGGCTGCGACATCCACTACCCCACGCCGCCGTTCCTTGCGAAGCCCTATCAGCATCTGGGCTATACCTATGCCGACTTCCCGGAAACGGAGCGGCTTTATGCACGCATTGTATCCCTTCCGATCTTCAACGGTATGACGAAAGAAGAGGTGGATACAGTCATTCGGGTGGTAAATGCGTATGAGTGAGCATTTCCGCCTGTTTCCACTCCGTGATTTCGGCGATGAGCGGGGCAGTATGTGTGTGCTGGAGGGAGGGCAGACGCTGCCCTTTGAGATCCAACGCATTTTTTACGATTTCCACACCACTGGGGAAGATCCGCGCGGCAATCATGCCAACCGCTGTTCACAGTTTGCGTTTATCAGCTTGGCCGGCTCCTGTACGGTCGATGCGGATGATGGCAATGAGAAGCAGAGCTTTCTGCTTGACGATCCACGGAAGCTGCTATGGTTGGATAAAATGACTTGGAAGACCATGCACAGTTTTTCCCCGGACAATGTACTGCTGGTGCTGTCCGATTGTCATTATGACGCGAATGAGTACATCCGTGATTATGATGAGTTTTTGGCGTTGTGCCGAGAAAGGAAAACTCCATGAAGGGAATTATTCTTGCCGGCGGAGCCGGAACACGGCTCTATCCGCTGACAATGGTGACATCCAAGCAGCTCCTGCCCATTTATGACAAGCCCATGATCTATTACCCGCTCTCCACCCTGATGCTGGCGGGGATCCGCGACATTCTGATCATCTCCACGCCGACAGATCTGCCGAATTTCAAGCGTTTACTGGGTGACGGCAGGCAGTTCGGCATCCGCCTCTCCTATGTGGAGCAGCCCTCTCCGGACGGTTTAGCGCAGGCCTTTCTGCTGGGAGAGAAATTTATCGGGGAAGAGCCTTGCGCCATGGTATTGGGCGACAATATCTTCTACGGCTCCGGCTTCGGCTCCCTGCTCAAGCAGGCCGCCGCAGATGCGGAGCAGGGAAGAGCAACGGTGTTCGGCTATTATGTCCCCGATCCCGAACGGTTCGGCGTGGTAGCGTTTGATAAAAACGGAAAGGCCACCTCGCTGGAGGAAAAACCGAAAACCCCCAAGAGCAACTACGCCGTCACCGGTCTGTATTTCTATCCGAAGGGCGTCAGCGTTTTGGCAGGGGAGGTAAAGCCCTCCGCGCGCGGCGAGCTGGAGATCACTACGCTCAACGAAATGTACCTCGACCGGGATATTTTGAATGTCCAGCTCCTCGGCCGCGGCTATGCGTGGCTCGATACCGGCACCATGGATTCTCTGGTAGATGCGGCCGATTTTGTGCGAATTCTGGAAAAGCGGCAGGGTATCAAGATCTCTGCGCCGGAGGAGATCGCCTTCCGCGCCGGTTGGATCGACAAAACGACACTTTTGAATAGCGCCTCTCTTTACGGTAAATCTCCCTACGGCGAACACCTGCGGAACGTGGCGGAGGACAGGGTTTATCCATCCGCGAGGTAAAAATAGGAGGAGGGCTTGATGACTTATCTTGTGACCGGCGGAGCCGGCTTTATCGGTGCAAATTTTATTTACTATATGCTGAAGGAGCGTCCCGATGATCGCCTCCTCTGCGTGGACAAGCTGACCTATGCCGGCAATCTCTCCACGCTCAAAAACGCTTTGGAGCATCCGAATTTCCGCTTTGTCCGTGCGGATATTTGCGACCGCGCGTCGATTGACGCGCTGTTTGCCGAGGAACACCCCGAGGTTGTGGTAAACTTCGCTGCTGAAAGCCATGTGGACCGCTCCATCGAAAATCCCGGTGTTTTTTTGAAAACAAACATTATGGGCACGGCCGTTATGCTGGACGCCTGCCGTAAGTACGGTGTGAAGCGTTTCCATCAGGTCTCCACGGACGAGGTCTACGGCGATCTTCCGTTGGATCGTCCCGAACTTTTCTTTACGGAGGATACCCCCATTCACACGAGCAGTCCTTACAGCAGCTCCAAGGCATCCGCCGATCTGTTAGCTATGGCTTATCACCGCACCTACGGCCTGCCGGTGACCGTCTCCCGCTGTTCCAACAACTACGGTCCCTATCAGTTTCCGGAAAAGCTGATCCCTCTAATGATCGCCAACGCCCTCAGCGATAAACCTTTGCCCGTGTACGGCGAGGGACTGAATGTGCGTGACTGGCTGTATGTCGGGGATCATTGCAAAGCGATTGATTTGATCCTGCAAAATGGCCGCGTGGGCGAGGTCTACAACATCGGCGGCCATAATGAAATGCGCAACATCGACATTGTGAAGCTTATTTGTAAGGCGCTGGACAAGCCGGAGAGCCTGATTACCCACGTCGCTGACCGTAAGGGTCACGATATGCGCTATGCCATCGACCCCACCAAGATCCACAGGGAGTTGGGCTGGCTGCCGGAGACAATGTTTGCCGACGGCATCCAAAAGACGATCCAGTGGTATTTGGAGCACCGCGCATGGTGGGAAGAGATCGTCAGCGGCGAATACCAGAACTACTATGAGAGGATGTACGGAAAACGATGAGTATTACACATAAACAAATACTCCCCACGGTCATCTGTAAAGATTCAATCTATATATCATTGGCTTTTTGATTCATTCCCAACGATAAATGGCTCGCGTATGGATTATGTCGATTTGATTCGTGGCCTTTCTATGTTGACGATCATCTACGCCCATACAAATGCAGTTTTAGAGTTTAAACTTTTGACGAAATATGTTTACTCGTTTCAGATTTGGATTTTCTTTTTTATTTGTGGCTATTTATGCAAACCATTAATAAGTTTACTCACATTTCTGAAATGAGACTCGGCTATGTTCTGCTGACATATTTTAGCGGAATTGCTACAATAGTTGGTATATTTGAGGCTTTCTCCAGCCAAGAAAGCTTTAAGGCCCTGCTTCCCGTTTTCTGGAATGGGCTGGACAGTATTCCCTCGGGGTACTGTGCATGCATTTATTCTGCATTTACTTAAATTATCATTATGTTCTTCCACAACCATGGAGCCCTGTAGGAATATGGATTCTGCTGGTTTGTAATATTATTCTTTCTTTTATCGAGATGGCAATTCTCATTGCCCTATGGCATCGATTCATCGGTTGGCATCAATACCATAATGTAAACGCAATGTAATACTTTTTCTATGAGAGTTGCCGGAAAGAGGAACCTATGCATATTCTGCAAATTGAAGATTTTTTTCACCCGGACGCAGGGTATCAACTGAATGTCCTTTGCAAATACCTGGTCAAGATGGGCCATCAGGTTACGATCCTGACGGGCGAGATGGAGAAATTCCCGGACTATCTGACGGCGTTCTTTGGCCGCGACCATATGGAGGAACGGGATCGGGTCTATGAAGCATCCTACGGCGTGCGGATCATCCGCCTACCGCTCAAGGCTTTTGTTAGCGGCCGTGCAATTTTTGAAAAGGGCCGTCTCCTTGCACAGATCCGCGCGCTCGCGCCGGAGCTTGTCTATGCGCATGGCAACGATACGGAAACCGCCATGTGGCTTTTGTGGAATCGCAGAAAGCTGGGCTGTCCCATCATCACGGACAGCCATATGCTTGAAATGGCGTCCCAAAACCGCTTCAATAAGATCTTCCGCGGCTTTTACCGCCGGGTCTTTACGCCGATCCTTGTGCGCGAAAATATCACGGTTATCCGCACACAGAACGACCCCTATGTGGAAAAATGCCTTGGTATCCCACTTTCGCAGGCCCCCTGGATCTCCTACGGGTCGGATACCATGCTGTTTCACCCCGACACCGCGGCGCGTGCCTCTTTCCGGCGGGAGCATGGGATCCCGGAAGACGCCTTTGTGACCGTCTATGCCGGGAAGCTGGACGAATCCAAGGGTGGCCAGTTGCTGGCGGAGGTCGCCAGTAAGCCCCTGCACACACAACGAGAGGTCGTTTGGCTGATCGTCGGGAATACCGCGGGCGAGTACGGCGCGGCGGTCGAGGCGGCACTGAAAAAGAGCCCGTACCGGGTCCTCCGCTTCCCGACGCAGAAGTATTCCGGGCTGGCTCCCTTCTTTCAGGCCGCCGATCTCGCGGCCTTTCCGCGCCAGTGCTCTCTGAGCTTTTACGATGTGCAGGCCTGCGGCCTGCCTGTGCTCTCGGAGGACAACAACATCAACGTGGACCGCTGTTCGCACCACAACGGCTGGAACTTCCGGTCGGAGGATTCCGCCGACTTTGCAGCAAAGCTGAACGCAATCTTGGCGCTGCCGCGAGAGGACTATGCCAAAGTCTCGTCGAATGCGCTGCATTTCATTCAATCTGGGTATGATTACGCGGAAAAAGCGCGGGAATACGAAGTGATTCTGCTAGCTGCCGCCGGAAAAACGGAAAAGGAATAAGTGGAGGAAAAGTTTTCATGGTTAATGTGATTGGAATGGGATATATCGGGCTTCCCACAGCCCTGATGCTGGCATCGCACGGTGTTGAGGTCATCGGCACGGACTATAATCATGAACTGGTTGACACGCTCAATCAGGGCAGAGTTACCTTTAAGGAGGACGGTCTGGAGGAGCTGTTTCATCAGGCCGTGGAAGCCGGCATCCGTTTTACCACGGAATATCAGAAAACGGACGTATATATTATCTCTGTTCCCACGCCGTATGATAAGTTCAGCAAGAAGGTGGATGCCAGCTATGTCGTCAGCGCCGTTCAGGACGCCCTGACGGTCTGTCCCAAGGGCGCTGTGCTGGTCATTGAATCCACCATTTCTCCCGGAACGATCAACCGCTGTGTCCGCCCGCTGGTGGAGGCCGCCGGGTTCACCGTAGGGGAGGACATTTACCTTGTCCACGCACCGGAGCGGATCATTCCCGGGAACATGGTCTATGAGTTGCTGCACAATAACCGCACCATCGGCGCGGACGAGCCGGCGGTGGGGGAGCGAGTCAAGGCGCTGTACGCCTCCTTCTGTCAGGGCGAGATCGCGGTGACGACGATCCGCACCGCGGAGATGACCAAGGTGGTGGAGAACACTTTCCGCGCCGTGAATATTGCCTTTGCCAACGAGCTGCTGAAAATCTGTGACCACGACGGCATGGATGTGTACGAGATCATCCGCATCTGCAATATGCACCCGCGCGTAAATATTCTCTCACCAGGCCCCGGCGTCGGCGGCCATTGCATTCCGGTAGATCCATGGTTCCTGGTGGGGGATTATCCGTCCTTGACAAAGGTGATCGGGGAATCCATGCAGGTCAATGCCGCCATGCCGTCCTATGTGCTCGAGCGAATCCACGCCATCATGCTCGAGCGCGGCATGACGGATCTCTCCCGTGTCGGACTTTACGGCCTGACGTATAAGGAAAACGTGGACGACTTCCGGGAGTCTCCCTCGCTTCAGCTGCTGGAGGTCCAGCAGACACACCTGGCCGAGCCGCTGAAGTCCTACGATCCCTTTGTGACCCGCGACATTGTGAAGAACCAGTATCACGATTTGGACCGGTTCCTCGCGGACGTCGATCTGGTGGTCATCATGGTCGGACACGACGAGATCAAAAACCACATGGACAAGCTCAAGGGCAAGGTCATTCTGGATACCCGCCGGGTATGCAATCTCCCGGAGACCTATCGACTGTGAGGGCACACCACTTCTGCCCAGTATTTTTTCATCGAAAGAAATGGAGGAATCCGATGTCTAAGCATTTGAATCAATGGGTCACGACACTGCTACCTCTTTCTTTTGTTGGAGTGACTTTCCTGAATATTTTATGCTATCCGTTGGGACTGCACGCCTACGACCAGCTGCGTACGCTTCTGGTTTTTGGACTGCTTGGCGCAGTGGCCTCGTCCTGCTTTTGTTTTCCAGTGTTCTCTTTCCCCGCAGCGATATCAATAACCGCTTTCTCTCTTTCTGGAAGGAGCTGACGCCTTCCGCTTCCGTTACCATAACCGAAGAAGACCGCCAGGAAGCCGCTGCGATCATGGACAAGCTGAATCCTCCTGTGGGGGACGCAGAGGGCAAGCCCTCCGGCAGCAGCGGAAACGGCGAGAATATGGAGAACATCGTAGACACAATCATCAGCGGGGAAGCGCAGGAGCAGTTGAATGCCGGCACGATCACGCAGGATGAATACGATGCATTGGAGGAAATGAAGCAGAAATTGAATAACACCAGCACCGGCGCACAAAAATACCTTTGGGCCGCCGCTCTGGATGAGATACGCACCGCACCGCTCACAGGCCATGGTCCCCATTCCTTTCAGGAGAAATACGGGACCTATCCCCACAACTTCTTCTTGGAGCTTGCCGCGGATTTCGGCCTGCCGGTCACGATTGCGCTGCTCGTATTCGGCTTTTACGTCTTTCTCCGTCTGTTTCTTCTCTCCCGCTCTTCCCGCTGGTATGCGGCTTTCCTGTTGTATGTACTGACCTTTTTCCCGCAAGTCATGCTCAGCGGCTCGCTTTATGAGGCACGCGCTTTTTTCCAGTATGGCTTCTGTGTCCTGCTGCTCTTCTGGCCGCCGGCCGGATGGCTTGCCAAGCAGGAGTAAGGCACATATCGACTGTCTTTTTCGGTTCTGTCCGGCTCTCGTCTTATCATCCGCACATTCCTGTGACGGTGATCGGGAGTCAAAAACCGAAAAGGAGTTTTTCTCATGCGCCAACTTTTCGCACAGGCTGCGCTCCTGCGGACAAGACAGTCTATTCTTTCCATCCTCCAGCCCCTGTCCGCCTTTGCCTCCGCCCACCACACCGCTCTGATCTGGTGTCTTGGCATTGTCTATAAATTTGCGCTGGATGCCATGTATGTCTGGGCCGCCAGCCCGCTGTATTCTTATGCCGGTCTTACCTTTTCCCCCAGCTTTTTTAAATATGTGGTGGCATCTGCCATGTACTTTATCCTGTTTGCGCTTCTGCCAAAGCGGGAGAATGACATTGCATGCTTTTTAATGCATCTGCAACTTGCCTATACCGTCGCGCCGATGCTTTCGTTTTACGCGTTTTCCGGCGCCAGCAGCCGCTATATGCTGATGGTCTTTCTGACGGTTGTCATTCAGGCCTGCATTGTTTTCGCTCCTGCGGCAGAGCGCAAGCCGATCCATATCACCGGGATCAAAAATTACGTGACCGTCGCTCTTGGCGTATTGGGCATTTTTGTTCTCGTTGTTCCCGTCCTCTATAACGGATTTGCGGGGATCAAGGCATTTGACTTCCGTTATATCTATGAAATGCGCGCCAATGCAGTGTATCCGCCCGGATTTGGCTATCTCCAAATATGGCTGACGCGTGCGATTCTTCCTTTTGCGCTACTGACATGTCTGATGAAAAAGCGCTACGTTCCGGCGGCTCTCTGTGTGGCCGCTCAGATCATTGCCTACATGGAAAGCGGCACGAAATTTGAACTTTTTATTCTCGTTCCTATCTTGGCAATCTGGCTGCTCAGCCGCACGGGCCATCTGCTCAAGCTGATGTATCTTGGGATGACCTGCATATGCGTTCTTGTGCTGCTCAGCTATCAGCTTGACCATGTCAGCGGTGCCGCATTCGGCCTTAATGTCAGTTTTATCATTGGCGTTCGCGCCATCTTCCACCCGGCCGATAATAAATTCAATTTCTATCAATATTTCTCGCAGCACCCGAAAATCCACTTCAGCGAGGGGCTGCTTGGCAAAGTCTTCTCCCTCACGGATCTTTATGCCGGCTCGGTCGGTCAGGTAAGCTACGCCGCAGAGGGCGGCGAATTTCTCGCGGCCAATATGAATACCGGCTATCTCGGGGATTCCTACGCCCAGATGGGATTGATCGGGATCCTTTCCATGGCGCTTCTCTTAGCCCTGATTGTTCGTGCTCTGCGCACGTACAATACGCCGGCAGCCTATCCTCTGCTGGTCTCACTTTTCTCGATTTATTTTATTATCCTGAACGATATTGCACTGTTAACCGTACTCTTTACGAATGGCATGCTCGTCGCATTCCTGCTCGTCTTTATTTATCTTGGAAAACAGGAGGATTCGTCCAATGGAATACAGCGTATCTGATCTGATCCGCATTCTGCTGAAAAGGTGGTATGTGGTTCTGCTGGTCATGGCGATCCTCGGCGGTGCGGCCGGCGTCCTGTCTCAGCGCTCCTATCAGTCCGCCCTGGCGGAATACGAAGCCTATACCACCCGCACCGTTCCGGTGAATCAGGAGACCGGCGATCTGGTCGCATCCTACCAGTGCGATTTCTCCATGCAGGACATGAGCCGCTACCGCGAGCGTGCCGCGTCCAAAAACCGTTTCATCGAGGCGTATCTTGCTCAGGATGGTGTTTCGTCTTCCGATGCCCGCCAGTATCAGGAGGCAGAGAACGCCTACGCGGCCGCGAATGCGGACTTTTTACAGCTGTTCACACAGGAGTCCGTCCTTGCGAAGGTGCAGGCCTTTGCCGCCGGGCAGGGGTATGATGAGCCGGTTGTTGTTCAGGCGGACGGTACGGTTTCCGAAGCGGAGCAGCCCTTGCAGACAGCGGAGCATTTCCAGCTGGAACTGGACAGCACCGGCCTTTTGACGGTTTCCATCACGGGCCTTTCCGAGGACATGGCCTCCGCACTGCTCACCGCCTATTGGCAGGCTGTCGAGGAAGCGGGAATGGCCCTCTATGACATGCAGATCTCCGCCGAGCCGCTGACCCGCGTCTACGTTTCCCAGAAGCTTTCTCTGACAGAGGATGCCATCCTCAGCCAGACGGTCATGCAGAAACCGGAACGCGCTCCCATGTTCCTTCGGGCCGTTGGGAAGGGCGCCGCCTTTGGCTTCCTCTTCGGCTGCTTCGGTGTGTTGCTCTACACCTTTATCCGCGACACCGCGCCTGAGAAAAAACCGCGCAGGGCAGGGGAGAGCGTCGGATGAACCGTCTAAGACGCATTTCCGGGGATTTTATCATCAGCATCCTTGCCTCGGTGATCTATACCTTTGCCCGGCAGATCGTGGTGTTCCCGCTGCTGGCCGCCCACCTCACGGACGCGGATTACGGCACGCTTTTAACGGTGGCCGGCTTTGCCAATGTCTGCACCGCCATGACCGGCAGTACACTTAACAACATCCGCCTGATCCGCAACGAAGCCTATGCCGAGGCCGGAACCTGCGGCGACTTCAACCGTCTGAACTTGTATGGCTGCTGCATTGCGGCCATCTGTGCGGCCGTGCTGCGGCAGGTGTTCGCTCTCTCCTGGATCACGTTTCTTTTGCTAGCCGCCTATCTGGGTGTTTCCAACCTGTACCAGTATGCAACCTCTTTTTTTCGACTGGAATTAAACTTCAAGCGCTCGTTTCTGTGCAATGTGGTGGTCAGCCTTGCCTACTGTCTGGCCGTCCCGCTATTTGCAAGCATGCAGCTCTGGCCGGCGATCTTTCTCATCGGTGAGGGCGCGGGCTTACTGTTCGTCGCCAAAACCACGCCTTTTTTTCACGAACCGTACCGCCGCACGCCGCTATGGTCGCAAACGACGGCCGCTTACCTGACGCTGGCCGGAACGAACCTGATCGCAAACCTCCTGACCTACGCCGACCGCATGATCCTCTATCCCATCCTCGGCGGGGAAGGGGTCTCCTATTACTCCACTGCCTCTTTTTTCGGCAAGAGTGCCGGCATCGTTATGGTGCCCATCGCGGGGGTTCTGCTGGGCTATTTTGCCCAGAAGGATTTCAAGGCGTCTAAAAAGCTGTTCGCCATCGTGAACGGTTGCTCCCTGCTGTGCCTTGCGATGTTTCTGCTGAGCTGCTGGATCTTTGCCCCCTGGTTTACCCGACTGCTGTACCCCTCTCTGTACGAGGGGGCCGCGCCATACATCTTCCTCGCCAATCTTGCCGCCGCCATCTCCATTGCGGGCAATATGGCGCAGCCCATGGTACTGAAAGCTTGCTCCATCCGATGGACCCTTTTCACGCAGGTGCTTTACGGCGCCAGCTATCTGCTGTTTGCCTGGCTGTGGCTGCCGGGCTACGGACTGCTGGGCTTCTGCTGGGCCTCGATTGCTTCCAATGCTGTCCGCCTGCTGGCTCTTTACGCCATCGGCTTTGTGAAGTTCTGACAACACCTGATTAAATATGCATTGTACAGAGCGCACTCTGCATACTTCAGGGTTCCCCGAAGTATCGGCGAGTCTCGGTTTCAGAAAGAATATTGCACTTTATGCTTCAGGCAATCCATCACTTTTGAGCCTGCGCTATCGGTGCCGCGTTGGAGCCTGTGGGATACGGATCCTGCCGATTTCTCTGTAAGCTGTCCTTGTGAAGGTCTTTCATTCAGTGGGGAAACAAGTGCGGTTCTTCCGAGTTTCTCTGATCACATTCTTTACTAATGTATTTATAAGTTTTCTTCTGGTGCCGTGCTATGCATGGCACATCGCGTTTCAGGCATGATATAGTCCTGAAGAAAGCAGAGAGGGAGCATATCACATCAATGCTGCTCAACTCTTTGAGATTTCTGGTGTTTTTCCCACTGGTATTTTTGCTCTACTGGGCCCTGCCGCACAAGGCGCGGAAATACCTCCTGCTGGCGGCAAGCTACTATTTTTACATGTGCTGGAAGCCGGAATTCATCGTGCTGATCCTGTATTCTACGGCGGTTGACTACCTCTGTGCCCTCGGCATGGAGCGGAGAGCAGAGCATAAGAAGCTCTTTCTGGCGGTCAGTTTGACGATGAATTTGGGGCTGCTGTTCTTTTTCAAGTATTTCAACTTCTTCGGCGCGACGCTCACGGCGCTGTGCTGCGCAGTGTCGATCCCCTTCTCCGCGCCGGTGCTGAGCATCATTCTGCCGGTGGGCATTTCGTTCTACACCTTCCAGACGCTCAGCTACACCATTGATGTGCATCGCGGGAGGATGAAGGCGGAGCGGGATTTCTGGCGCAGATGGCATATCTCACTGACCGGCTGGTTTCGGGAGTATGTCTATATCCCCTTGGGCGGAAACCGAAGGGGGCGCGGCAGAACGGCGCTTTTGAAACTTGTGACTTTCCTGCTTAGCGGGCTGTGGCACGGGGCGGGCTGGACCTTTGTGGTGTGGGGCGGCATCAACGGCTGTTATCTGGTGCTCGAGAGCCTGCTGCCGCATAACGGCGCGGACAAGGCGCGCGCATGGGCTGTGGAGGCTTTGCGGATGCTCAAGACCTTTGCACTGGCGTGCTTTGCGTGGGTGTTTTTCTGCGCGGATACGATGGCCGACACCGTTACGCTGCTGCGCGCTGCGGTGACGGGCCTGGCACAGCCGAGAGCATATCTGCGCGATGCCTATTATCTGCTGCTGTCGAACGGAGAATGGGCGGCGCTCTTTACGGTGTTTTCCGTGGCGGTGCTGCTCGGCGTGGACGCGCTGGACGAGAAAACGGACGCGATGGAGGCGGTCGGACGCCTGCGTCCCATCGTGCGCTATCCTCTGTATGCGGTATTTCTGGTGGGAATGGTGCTGCTGATCCCGAAGCACGCGAGCGCACCGTTCATCTATTTCCAGTTTTGAGGAGGTGCGGGAATGAGAAGCTTTTTACGCAGCTGCACCGCCCTTTTGCTGGCCGTGGCGGCGCTTTTGTGGCTCGGCGGCGCCGCGTACAGACAAACGACCGCCTACCGCAATCTGGAGCGGACGGAGGAAACGGAAAAATATCGGGATATGCCGGAAAAGATAACCTTTGCGGTGTTCGGGGCATCGCATGGGCGGGATGCCTTCCAAAAGGAGGATTACGGCGAGGGCTTTTTCAATTTTTCCATGTCCTCGCAGACGCCGCAGTACGATCTGATGCAGCTGCGTGAGTTTTCAAAGCACATTGCTCCCGGTGCGACAGTGGTGTTGACGGTTAGCTTCATTTCTCCCTTTTGGACGGATACCGAGGAGGAATTTGCGGCCAAGCAATGGCGGTATTACCGTATTTTAAGCCCGCAGAATATTGTAAACTGTGACGGTGGGCACTGGCTGTTGGAACGCTGGTCCCCCTTGCTGACTGCGGAATGCGGCAGTGTCATATCGGCATTTTTACATCCGGAGGAACTGTGAAAGGATACGAATACCCTATACGGACAGCAGGAATTGACGCAGGATGTCTTGGAGGATGAGCGGGAGCGGGTGCGGAAGGATCATTTAAGTTTGGTAGAGCCAACTATGCCAGACGGAAATCCTGTGATGCTGGACGCCTATCGGGAATTTTTTTCCCTATGTGAGAAAAACGGGTGGAACGCTGTGCTGGTGACGCCGCCCTATCCCGCTGTGTATACGGAGTGCTTTCCGGCAGAGGTGCTGGATCGGTTTTGTACGATCGTGGAGACGTTGAGCGAGGAAAACAGCGTACCATGGCTGAATTATGCGCAGGACAGCGAATTTACGGAGAATTTCACATATTTTAAGAACATTGACCACTTGAATCTGGCGGGGGCACATTCTTTTGCGGCAAAGCTTCAACCAAGGCTGGCAGAACTGGGGCTCTACCAGTAATTATTCAAGTAGTATGGGCCGTTTACCGCAAACAGTACCGCTTACCTATGATTTCCAGCACGTTTTTGGAAATGTTTTCGGTTTTCATTTTGTCGGTGGCTCGGAGCGGCACAGTCTCATCTGAAGGGATGACATGGCGGTGTTTTTTCCGGTACATAATTCCGAAATCAACCTTTGAGCTTTTGCACGGTGCGCTAATTGTATATCCTGTTACCATACTGTCATAATTACGGAATTTACTGTGGTGCCGTGTTCGTGCCGGGCGCAGCTATTCTTCTGAGAGCTATTTCTTCCGGACGGCAATAACAACTTCATACACCGGTATTTCACAAGAAACCGGGGGAGACGGAGCCGCGCTCTGCCGCCCCCGGTTTTTTTGCCCTCCGCTGACGCGCCTCTGTTCCCTGATACGTTCCCCCCAATTGAACCCAAAAACTGAACCGTTTACTTAGCGGACCGCCCACGACGGCAGGTACACTGTTCAGAGAGGACGTTCAATGTCCGAATCAACAAAAGGGGGAATCCGATGAATCTGACACAAATGAAAAACACGGTGCTGGCGGCGCTGGCCGCGGCCGGCTCCGCCGTCGCTCAGGCGCTGGGCGGCTGGGACGTGGCGCTCAAAGTTCTGCTCTGCTTCATGGCGCTGGACTACGTCACCGGCTGGCTGGTGGCGGCCGTCTGGCACAAGTCGGCAAAGAGCAGGACCGGGGCGCTGGACTCCAAGGCCAGCTACAAGGGACTGGTGAAAAAGGGCGTCATGCTATCGCTGGTGTGGATGGCGGCACTGCTGGATCAGGCCACCCACAGCGATTTCGTCCGGGATGCGGTGTGCCTGTTCTTCATCGCCAACGAGGGCCTTTCCGTATTGGAAAACACGGCGGTGATGGGCGTTCCGTACCCGGTCTTTGTGAAAAATATGCTGGACGCGCTGCACCAAACCGGCGATCAGGGCAAGGGCACGGAGGCCCGCACATGAGCACGAGAGCGGGCACTGTCCCGCTCTCCGACCTCCAATTTTTGAAAATCTATTTCAACCGGAAGCGTCTCCGCTCCACTCCGGCCAACCTGCGAAAAATGCTGGTGGAGACAGGCGGGGACGCCATCTGCAACGGCTCCATTTTCCTGCGGGATCTGTCCCCGGCCTGTCATCTGAAAGCAGACGGCAAGGTTTACAAAGCCCCCAAGTACCGGGCGTGGGCCGTCAGCTGGAACACCCCGGCGGACTTCGGCGTGAAGGCCGTGCCCAACGGGGACGCAAACTACATGGAGTGCGTCCACCTCATCATCGGCGGGAAGAAGATCCGCCCCGTCACCTGCGGAGAGGACATGAAGTACCGTGCTCCCCGGACGGCCATCGGCACCAAGGACGGGCGGTTCGCCTACTATGTGAGCCGGGAGCGGCACACGCCGGAGCACCTCCGTGACCTGCTGGCGTGCTCCGGCTGGGACAACGCCATTATGATGGACGGAGGCGGGTCTACCTGCTTCATGGATTCGGTAGGGGAGGGCTTCACCGGGGACGGGCGGGTGATCCCGTTTTTCCTCGTCTGGAAACTGAAAAACAAGCAAACCGACAAACCGAAAGGAGACAAGCCTGTGGTCGAGATCAATGCCTATTCCAAGGCGAAGGACGGCGGCAAAAAGCTGTCCTCAAACTTTACCGTGAAAGAATTTGCCTGCAAGGACGGGAGCGACGCCGTTCTGACCGCCCCCCGGCTGGTGATGGTCTTGCAGAGCATCCGCAGCCACTTTGCCGCCCCGGTGGTCATTCACAGTGCCTACCGGACGCCCCAGTACAACGCCAAGGTGGGCGGCGCAGCCCACAGCCAGCACTGCTATGGCACGGCGGCTGACATTTCCGTGCGGGGCCAGACCCCGGCAGCGGTGGCAGCCTATGCCCGGACGCTGATGCCGGACTGGGGCGGCGTGGGCGTGTACGCCGGACAGGGCTTCACCCACATCGATGTGCGGGAGACCCGTTCCGACTGGACGGGCTGAAATTGAGAAGAGAAGCGCCATAGCAGGCGCTTCTCTTCACTTTGCTTATATTTTTTCTGCAAGAATGCTAAAACTGAATGCATTACCGCCCTGTGTCACCAGTGCGCTAATCATCATTGTTAGCGCCGGGAGAAAATCGCCATTTTGAGCCGGGAGAAAACAGCCAATTTCAGCCGGGCAGAAATCGCCAATCCGTGCCGGGAGGGTGTAGCCAG